>ERZ791608.71-NODE-71-length-63008-cov-250.238654_pt1 | contig 63008 bp, 57 predicted proteins | sample MGYA00510276_ERZ791608 | MGnify/ENA primary metagenome ERZ791608 (study PRJEB30046, sample SAMN00791908) | human gut metagenome | study: EMG produced TPA metagenomics assembly of the A metagenome-wide association study of gut microbiota in type 2...
ATCCGGAAAATAGAGCAGGGCTAACTCCTGCTTGGTGTAACTTCGTAAATCCATTGACGGTAATTATAATGTTAAATGTTGAACACGGATCTCTCGAATCTCACGAATCTTCGACTCCTTCGTAGTTTTTCCATTGAGACCAAATGAGAATCCCCGTTGCTTGCAACGAAAAAGATCCGTGAGATCCGTGTGAGCCCTTCAATGATAAAGCGAATCTTGGAGGAAATCGGGGTGGTAGAAAGGTGAAAATGCAACATAAAGGGAGTTTATCTTATGATTTAGGTAAATAAATCACAAAAAATTTGTTTATTCTCGATAAAAAATATACCTTTGCATTAAATATTCGAATATTACAATAAATAGTATGAGTGGAAATTTCGACAAAAGTATAATCGACAAGGTTTGGAGCAAGGGCATCATTGTAAAAGGATATGATGAAGCGTTGTTCCGAAAGGATTGTTGCGGTGCTTGGATTGTCAAAAATGAATATGGGAAACAGAGTCCGTTTGGCTGGGAGATAGACCATGTATATCCTCAGGTGAAGGGCGGTGATAGTAATATCTATAATCTGCGTCCGATGCATTGGGAAAACAACCGTAGCAAGAGTGATGATTACCCTCATTACGATTCGGCCGTCTGTGCAAAAGATGACTCAAATATCAAGAAGGTAGGTCATTTTGTAGTCAACGAAGACTTGAAGTCTGTTTTGGACTCACTTTATAACGTACTATCATGAGAATTTCTGAAATTTACATCAAGGGCTTATATGGTGTTTACACCTACAAGATAGCCAATCTGCTAAGCCAAAATTTATTGGTATTGACAGGTTATAACGGTATGGGAAAGACTACGATATTGAATATTGTAAAAAATATCGCTGAGTCAAACCTATGGTTCTTTTATAAACTGGATTTTGAGGAGATAAAAGTATCTTTCGAAGATGGTTTGCTTTTGAAAATGCTTTCAAATAGTTCCGAACAGGCAATGTTTGGCAATAAAGAACTTCAAGATGAAAACATCAATCCAGAGAAACTTTTGACCTATGCATGGTATCGGGACAAGAAGCTTCTGAGCTCAGTAACCGTTGGTCGGCATAACTTCTACAAAGCCTTTACCGTTATTTACAAGGCCGATTATATGCCTGAAGATAGCAACTGGCCTGACTTGATGCAATTGAAGATGAAGGAAATCGTGGCATATCTATGTAAGAGACAGAATGCGATTTCATTCGAGATGATTCAGTCATCAATCAGAGCTTTTATGATTCCTGCACAGCGTGTTAAGCAGATTCACCTTGTTTCTGAAGATGATGATAGTTATCCTTTTCCATCTAGCGAAATGAAAGAAATAGCCACTGTAGATGTCGTGGCTGAGAGCTTGGGAGATATGCTTGAGCAGAAACGCATAGAGTTCCTGTCAAATGTGCAGGAGAGTAAAAACCATTTGATGGATCGCTTGTTAGATGCTGATACTCAAGTTCTCAGCAAGGATGAATATTCAGCAATAGCTATTGATGTCCAAACAAAGATTAATGCTCTTGGGCAGTTTGGCATTACATATGAGAAGATTCGACCTTATAATGAAAAAAATGCTCGTTTACTTTCAGCCTATCTGTTGGATTTGCGTGATATGCTAGATAAGTATATCGGACTATTGAATGATTTGAATTTATTCGCTTCCATTCTTAGAGAAAAGCATTTCTTACACAAGTCAATTAGTTTCTCTCCTACTTATGGCTTGAAGGCATTCAATGAACAAGGTATCAGTATTAATCCTTCTTTGTTGTCAAGCGGTGAGCAAAATATGGTAATTCTTCTATATCGCATGATATTCGAGGTGCACGATGGTGACATACTATTGATAGATGAACCAGAGATATCCATGCATGTGGTATGGTTGAAAGAGTTTATCAAGGATGTACAGAAGATTGCATCTTGCAAGAAGAATGTACAGATATTGATAGCTACCCATTCTCCACAAATTGTACGAGGAGCAGAAGACAGCTGTTTCGACTTAGAAATGAATAATCATGGCGAATAGTGTATTAGATTCTTTAGACGGCAGGGATGAGATTAATGAGATGAAAATCTTGATTTCTGGACATCGCACCATCGGCAAGTTCACTGTACTTGTCGAAGGGATAGATGATGTCAAGGTCTATGAAAAGTTTTTCTTAAAGGAAAAAGTAATAGTATATCCGACCAATGGCTGTGCCAAGCTAGTAGAATTAGTTGATGGACTGAATAAGAACCATTTGGAGAGTAACTTTATCGGTATAAAGGATGCTGACTACGATGTATTAAATCATGTGAGCTATCCTTATCCGAACTTATTCATGACCGACAAGCATGACTTGGAAACTATGATGATATCAGAAGAGACTTTAGAGAACATCATGAAAGAGTTTCTTCGGTATGAAGACATGAAGAAAGAACGAATCGAGTTGAATGTGCAAGATTTTTTGCAAGAGGCTATTGAGAAAATACGTTCTTTATCGTATTTCAGATGGTACAATGATCTGTCTCGAATTAAATTGAGTTTTGGCACGCTTAAACTCTCCACTATGTTGAAAGTAGATTCTACTTTGAGCTATGATTGCTGTCTGGCGTTTATTACGAGATTGAATCCTGATGCTACTTTCATACCAACATCGAGAATGCTTGCCGATTTTGAAAATTCTCATTCAGGGCAGATGGATACTTATCAATTGCTTAGAGGACATGATTTGTGTGAAATGCTCAGTCTTTTGCTACAGAGTCATCCATATTTACATGCCAAGTCTCATGTTTCGGATGATAAGATAGAGGCTTCGCTTAGACTTGTGTATAGTGGGGAGCAGTTTCGGAAGACGCAACTTTATGCTTCCATAACCACATGGTTTGAAAGTAATGGTTATCATGATATGATGGCTTGCTAGTAAACAAATAATTTTAATTGAGGATATATATATGGATACATTTTATTCGTGGCTAGAAAATCATGTTGCAATTTGCACATGGGTTGTAGCATCTTGTTCACTTCTCACATTTGTTTTGAGTTTCATCTTCAAGAAAAAGAAGAAAGATAGCACTCATTCACAGAATATATCAAATGTTCAGGGGACTACAATAAATCAAGCTAATGGTAATATAACAATCAATTCACAAGATGTTAGACAAGAACGAACAAAATATTAGTGATATTAGCAACTCTACAATAAATCAAGCTAATGGTAACATTATAAATAAAGGTGTTAGTGTAAAAGATGTTCTTGATATTGTAAGTTGTGTCGTGGCAGACAAAATGACCATTTATCAGCAGCAGGCAGAATTTACAGCTCAGCAACGTTTGAATGATTTTAAGCAAAAACTTGTAGATGAACTAAAGGGCAAGGGTGAGGATACATTTAAAAGGTTTAATCAACCATCTGTTCAAGTAGCTGCAAGAAAAGCCGCATTAGGTTATGTCCAAAGTGGTGAAATTGAGGATAAAGATAATCTTGTTGATTTGTTAATAGAGAGAGTGTCTGTTGAGGAGAAAACGACAAAACAGCATTTGATAGATGAAGCAATAGAGATACTTCCTTCACTTTCTATCGAATGTCTTCGGCTATTGACATTCATGGCATTTGCAGATTTGATGAAGCAAGGTACTGTTTCTGATTATGAAAAATGGATTGATAGTGTCAATCCGATAATCGAAAAAATATCTGCAACAACTAGGCTTGATGTTGATTTTCTTAATCAGGCAAATTGCTCTTATAGTATGGGAGGTTTTCATAATTCTACATCTTTTATTGAAAATCAACTTAAAACTTGTGATTTGTTGTTTAGGCACAGCCCATCTAAAGATTTTGTGGATAAATTGTTATTAAAATTCAAATTGACTCACATGGACAATGGCTTTCAATTGATTCCTGGAGCAGACGTTAACAAAGGTCTACTTATCATAGCTGCCTTTGGCTTACATGAATATCCTGGTATTAAGATAAACTATACAACTCTTTCAAGTGTGTGTACAGGACTGTCAAAGCATGGTTATACAGATGTTATAGAGGCTTTTCATGATTATATCAATGAAACACAGCCCTATACCAAAGAAGAAGTGGAGCAATATTTTATTAACAGAAATCCACATTGGAGAGAAGCTCTTGATTTTTTAAAGCGAGATGATATTACCTCCTTGCGCTTAAAGCCTGTAGGTACATATATCGCTTGTCGACAATTAACAAAGTTGACAGGTAATGAGGTTTCACTTGATATTTTCTATTCGTAATAATTGTGTATATCACCTTTACAGCGTAAGGTTTTCGAAAGTCTCAATGGGTATATGAGTTTACCGATAAGCATCCTGTTTGGGAAGAAGAAATGATAGGGGATAGGGCAAAGAGCATGGCTGCCTTGTATTATCATAAGATATTAAAAAATTAATGGTAGGTTAGGATATGAACGAAGACATTATACGATTTTTGAACGAATATGCAAAACTTCCATCTCCCCAGTATGCAGTCTTGCTAAGGGGAAAGTGGGGATGCGGAAAAACTTACTTTGTGAAGAATTGGCTTGCAGAGTTTGACAAGTCTAACAAACTGCCAGCCAATGAGAACAGCATCGAACTGAAACCAATATATGTTTCACTCTTTGGTATGAGAGAAATCTCAGATATCAAATCTGCCATTGATAGATGCGTGAATCCATTCTTCTATACCAAGGCTGGAAAAATGCTAAAGATTGCTGGACGTATTGCAAGCAAGATAATCTTCAAGACAGAACTTGATATAGATAAAGATGGAAAAAGTGAAACATCATTCTCTGGAGCGTTGGATTCTCTATCCATTTTTGAGAACGATAATAAAGATGAAGTTAAGGGTGTAAAGTTTATCATCTTTGATGATCTGGAACGTTGTCAGATACCGATGAAGCAACTGCTCGGTTTCATAAACTATTTTGTGGAACATTGCGATTGTCATGTCGTAGTGGTAGGCGAGGAGAAATATCTAGATGATAAGACCCTGCATGATTTGCTCGAATTTAAGGAAAAGATAGTTGGTAGAGAGTTTGAGATTCTCCCTGATATAGAAGCTGCCATAAAACTATTTGTTTCAGAACCTATGATGGCAACTGATTTCCTCAGTAAAGAAACTGGGATGATTCAACTGTGCTTTGAGTGCAGTGCAACTCATAATTTGAGGTTGTTGCGTCAGTCACTTCTGGATTTCAGTTCGTTGATTTCGGCTTTGCCATCCAAGCTGGTAGAAGATAATCATGACTATTTGCGTTCATTGTTGTCTTGCTATATTGCTGTTTATGCAGAATACCGGAATATAGACAATCGTGGTTATATTGTCGATTGGGAAAATTGTGCAGTGAAGGCTTTTGTTGATACCAAGGATGAAGAATCGCAGAAGATTAGGAATCTGATGGGGAAATATAACAGAGTTAATAGCCTTAATCAGTTTGAAGCTTTGAGCAGTGAAATGGTTCCCAAGATAGTAGAACATATAGAAAAAGGACTTAGTCTGGCTCCTATGTTTGAAAAGATTCTGTCTCAGAAATCAAGGAAGCTTACAGCTTTGGAAAGATTAGGTTCATATTGGGACAAGACGAATGAAGAATTCGATGAACTATTTGACTCATTGGTTATGGAATTGAAGGATGGTACTATATCCGAGCCAGCAAATATAGGTAAATCTATAGGTTATCTAGGATATTTCGATGCTATGCATTTTCGTGAATTGCCAGAGAAAGCCATCTCTGATATAAAGAACAGATTGTTGGATACCTATCAATCTTGTACTACTTTGCAGGATTTATTTAAATGTCACTATCAATTTATCCAGGGGTACAATTTTGTAAGGGTACGTGACAAAGACCAAATGAAAACAAAATGTATCATTGAATCTATAACAGAACTTTTTGAGAGGAAGAAGGAAGCTTTGCCCGATGATATGCAATTAGCTCTGCGTCAACTATCTGATGAGAATGTAGAGAGTTTAGCTTATATAGATTCAGGCAATTATTCAGATAACTCTACGAGTTTTAGAATGTGTCCTATCTTTGCTAAGGAGAATCCGCATCAGCTCTTTGATTCATTGTGCAAGATGAGTAATAGGGGGCGTAATGCTTTCAGTCGATTTCTTGCATACCATTATGAATTCCATGTGAATTGTGATTTTTCAGATACATTTAAGCCAGACTATGATGTATTGGTAGAACTGAGATATTTGGTTATGGAAGAAGCAAAATCGAAAGTCTCGATAGAGAAATGGTCGTATGATGGATTGATAGAGGGATTGGATAAATCCATCAGAAGGGCGAATGGAGAGTCCAAGATTGGATAGTAGTATAATAACCTTAGCCCCCTTTTTAAAGTGGACTCTGTTATTGAAAAATTAAATCTACAAGTATTAGATGTACAACGATATTCAAATTATAATCATGGCCGGCGGCGTAGGTAGCCGCTTTTGGCCAATGTCAACCCCCGATTACCCAAAGCAGTTCATTGATGTGATGGGTGTCGGTCGTTCCCTCATTCAATTGACAGTTGATAGATTGAAGCCAATCTGTCCTGTCGAGAACATGTGGGTAGTGACAAACGAGAAATACATTCGCATTGTCAAGGAACAAATCCCTGACATGCCAGTAGATAACATATTAGCAGAGCCGGAGGCTCGCAATACTGCTCCATGTATTGCTTATGCCTGCTGGAAGATCCAGAAGAAGCATCCTAATGCCAACATCGTGGTGACACCATCCGATGCCCTGGTGATCAATACCTCGGAGTATCAGCGAGTACTCAGCAAGGCATTGAGCTATACATTCGATAAGAACGCCATCGTTACGATCGGTATTAAGCCAAGCCGCCCGGAAACTGGTTATGGCTATATCGCTGCAGCAGAGCCAACATCAGTAGATGAAATCTATAAGGTTGAGGCATTCAAAGAAAAGCCAAACTTGGAGACTGCTGAGCAATACCTTGCCGCTGGCAATTACTATTGGAATGCAGGAATCTTCGTATGGAACATCGATACCATCAGCAAGGCAATCCGAACCTTCCAGCCAAATCTCGCCAGCATCATGGACGAAATGGCTCCTTCTTTCTATACCGAACAGGAGAAAGAGGTAGTCGGCAGACTCTTCCCAACCTGCGAGAAGATAAGCATTGACTATGCCGTGATGGAGAAGTCGAAGGAAATCTATACCTTGCCAGCCGAGTTCGGCTGGAGCGACTTAGGCAGTTCGGGTAGTCTTCGTACCTTGCTTCCACAAGACGAGAATGGCAATGCCAAGGTAGGCAAGGATATCCGATTGTATGAGTGCAAGAACTGTGTGGTTCATGCAGCCGATGAAAGCAAGGTGGTAGTTCAAGGATTGGATGGCTATATCGTAGCCGAGAAGCACGGACAATTGCTTGTTTGCTCTTTGAAAGAGGAACAGAGAATTAAAGAGTTTGGGAAATAGAGGACGATAGTGGTGCAATCGGTACCATTGTATTGGGCTTTCCTCCAGTTTGTTTTCTTATTATAAAGGTGTTGTTCTAAAATCATCCCGTCCTTCTTTACCATTAAAGAAGGCTCCACCTTTCTCACCAAGCCTCTTTTCCCTCAGGGTCGAGAGGATGTAACCGCCCTCCGGTGCTCAGAACCGCTACACTATAAGGTTGGCGGACCATCAAAGGTCTGCGCCAGGTTGTGCGGGCTGGGACCGCCTGGGGAGGAATTCACAATTGCTTCGTGCAGTTGATGAAAGTATGGTAGTAGTTTAGAGATTGGATGGCTATATCGTAGCCAATAGGTAGAAAATTAGGACTAAATAGTCATTATACTAAAAGTTATAGCTTATGTTAGAGAATATTTTAAGTTTAAAAGTTCAAGGAGGATATTTCATTAATGAAACTGATGACTTTCCTTTGTTCCAAAACACTTTAAATATCTTGTATGGTAGAAATGGTAGTGGAAAATCTTCTATATCTCGAGCTATTCGGGAATTCTCGAAGAATGGAGATGAAGACAGTGAGGATAGAAAATATACCGTTAGTTTCAATGCGGATATTGATAAATCGTCTATCCATGTGTTTAATGAAGATTTTATTAAGGAAAAAGTTCTAGTTGACAGCGATGGTGTTGGTACGATAGTTATGCTTGGCAAACAGGTAGAAGTTGATGCGGCAATTGCAAAACTCAAAATATCGCAAAGCAAGCTGCAAGGTGATTATTCAAAGTTGTTAGAACTTAGAGAACATCTTAAAAATGCAAGGAATAATGCTTCACCTTTATTCTATAGGAAATCTCTTAAAAGTGGTTTGAATGGATGGGCGAGCATGGATTCTAACATAAAAAACATCAAAATAAATAGCAAAATAACTGAAGATGTGTTAGCTAGGTTATTTGGTTTAGAACATACAATAACAAAAGGTGAAACGTTGCCAAAATTGCAGCAAAAATTCAAAAATGATTTTGAGTTGTATCAGTCGACAAATAATGCAGTCAAACTCTTTTGGCCAAAGGAATCTTTTGGTTTGACTATGTCATTGCAGGAGATTCTAAACTTGCTTAATATACATATCGAAAAGCCTACTCTTACAGAGCGAGATAAAATCATTATTAGTATAGCTGAAGGAAAATACAGTAAGTATATAAATGAGGTAGATACCATTCTGGCAGATTCGGAACTTCATGTATGTCCTCTTTGCCAGAGAGAACTTACTGAATCAGAAAAAAGTGATTTGCAATCGAGAATCCATAAGTTCTTTAATAAAAGTGCAGAAGAATATAAGGGCCGCCTGTATAGTATCATGAATTCTATCAATAGTGTAGAACCTTCTCTGCCTAGTACTAATAATGATGCTTTTATAAATCAGATAGGAGCAATTATCGAAACTGTCCAAGTGCTTAATAGACATTTGGCAAATATAAGAACACAGATAGGTGTAAAGATTGCAAATATTTACGCTGATACTCGTTTTGATTTTGATATAGCGGAGTTTGATAAGGCTATATCTGATTATAATAAGGCTTGTGACAATTTATCAAAAGCAATTGAAAATTATAATAATGCAATAGATGAACGAGAAGCGCTGAAAGATAAATTGATAGAGATTAATAATAAAATTGCTTTTTTGACTAACAAAGGTTTGTTTGAGGCTTATTTCAAAGCTCTGGCAATGCAAGAAGATAATGAATCGAAAATAGCGAATGTAGAGAAACAGATTGAAAATTATAGAAGTGCAATTCTTAGTTTAGAGCAAGAAAAGAAGCAGGTAAAAATTGCCTTAAACTTTATCAATCAAGCTTTGCATTTTATCTTTTATGATAAGAATCGTCTCGTGTTGGTTGAAGGTGAAGGCTGTTATCGGTTAAAGTCTAAAGGTTACGAAGTAAAACCTAAAGATGTTTCCTTAGGTGAACGTAATATCATTGGATTGTGTTATTTCTTTGCGTCTTTATTTGAAGGTAAAAACGAGGATACCAAATATACTGATGAGATACTTGCAGTAATAGATGATCCTGTATCGAGTTTTGATTTTGAAAACAGAATTGGTGTAATCTCTTTTTTAAAGTGGCAATTGGCTAAAATGCATAAGGGAAACTCGCATAGCAAGGCATTGGTCTTAACACATGACATACAAGTAGCATTGGATTTATTCAAAGTTAATGAACTCATTATTGATAAGAAACAAAAACTTATATTCTTGTCTGATCAAAAATTGCAGTTTGAGAACAGAAGTAATGTTTCTGAGTATAAACAATTGCTCCATGAGATTTTTGAATTCGCAAAAGATGGTAATGTGTCTGATGATAGTTTCACAATAGGTAATCAAATGAGAAAAGTTCTAGAAGCATATTTCTCATTTAACTATGCTAATGGTTATACTGATGAGGAATGTTTGGATACAGTATTGAAGGATTCTGATAAGAAAGAATATTTCAAGAATACAGTATTACGTCTTTTATTGAATGGAGAAAGTCATTCAAAAGAGCGTGTAAAGGCGATGAAATATAATTGTGAACTCGTTTCGGAAACGGAGAAACAACGAGTGGCAAGGGATGTTTTATGCTTGCTTTATTCAATAGATAGTAATCATTTGGAATTTGTTTTGAGTAAAGATGCTTCTAGGCAAATAGAATCATGGTTGAAAGAAATAGAAGGGATATAAAAAACTGGAGTTGCTACCTATCGGAAGCTACTCCAGCCGAGGATTAGAACTGAATAGTAGAATTTGGATATCTGCGATAATGCTCGCATACGTTTTCTACTCGTCCATATCTAGTTCGTACGTAAGAACGCACATGAACTAGTTGGTCAGTCAATCCTCTAAGAATTGTAACTAATTTATTCATAATTTTAAAATTTAAAATTAAAAGGCATTTTAAATATGATCTTATGAAATGCATTAGACAATTCCGAATGCAAAGATACTAATTTTTTGTGATTCTGCAAAATTTTAGTTGTTTTTTCTATAAACATAATAATTTAATAAGGCGATTCTTAATGAAAACAGTTAAAGTATTAAATATAGATATTCAGAACATTACTCGTCATCGTATAAGGGTGTAGAGGTTGAAGTGCATTATCGCCCTAGCTTTCTGTTGTGCTTCTGGCATAACAGAAAGCTTCAGAAATATTATTGAATGGTGAAGGAGGAGCAGTTCTCACATCGGGTGATGCTGGGGGAGCAAGGGGAGATTGCGATTCCGACGGTGGAATTCAATCTCATCTTCCAGTTGACTCATATCTTCTCGCATCTGATGAATGAGGGGATTGGGTTAAGGCAGCTTCTGGATTACTACTATGTATTGATTAGTGATGATTTATCATTGACTAGGGATAGAGTACAGAAGGAATTGAAGGAGTTGGGGTTGTGGAAGTTTGCCGGGGGTATCATGTATATCATGCAGGAGGTGTTCGGTATGCCTGTCTCTCAGCTTATTGTTCCTCCGAATGAGAAGTATGGTAAGTTTGTGCTGAATGAAGTGCTGGAAGCCGGGAATTTCGGAAGGCATGATGCCCGGAATCGGTTTGGTAGGTCACAGCTTGGACATAATCTCCAAAGGGTATATAGGGATATAAGACTCGTGAGGTATTTTCCTGCCGAAGCACTGAGCGAGCCTTTGTTTAGAACTTGGCACTTCTTTTGGAGGCTAAAATATAAAAAATAAAATAATCAAATAATTAATTGAAATAATTCTGTTTATGTTTGTCGAGATGCAGATAGGTAATCAGCTAGATCGAGGATGACTATCTGCACTTCGATTATCAATGATAATCATAATGAAGAAAAAAGTTTTTGTAAGCGGTTGCTATGACCTGCTACATTCTGGTCATGTGGAGTTTTTCCAGCAGGCATCACAGTATGGTGACCTTATGTAAGCATGTATCATCCGGGATGGGCGATTACCATCTCGCTGGAACCAACCTTTGAGGTGCGCGACCGCTGTGGTCTGTCTACCTCTACCCGTAAGATGATTCAGAAGATATGGCCGGTGAAGTTGCCGAAGATGGATCCGGAGATGCTTGCCCGACTGGTATTCTGCTTTGAGAACAATCCGGAACGTCATGATGGTATCATCTCGGGTGCCCAGGATTCCATCGGTATCTGTGTGCCCGGTCTGGTGCGTCATTATTATGACAACAACTTCTGGCCGGAGAAGATTGAGAGTACGCAGGATGAGATGACCCTCCGTTTCCTGGAAGACCATCTGGTGATGATTCCGATGGAACCGAGAAGACCGGGATGCAGTGTGGTGGAAGGTAAGGATATCACGCCTGAGAAGGTGAAGGCGCTGGCTGATGCAGCTGATGCCTGCTGGAAGGCGATTCTGGCGCACGACCTTGATGCCTTTGCTGCAGCATACAGGGCATCTTTCGAAGCCCAGATTGCAATGTTCTCGGGTATGGTGAATCCGTCTATCAACGGTGTGATAGAACCGGAGGCGAGTGTACAGCCGACGATTGACCGCTACAGCAACATGGAGGAGGTTCTGGCATGGAAGATGCCGGGAGCCGGCGGCGGTGGTTATCTGGCACTGGTAGTAAAGGACAGTCTTAAATTTGCTGAGAATCATGACGAAGCCATCCATCTTCAGATACGAAGGGCATAACTATCTGGTGCCCTTCCTCATCATCAGCAGCCTCTTCTTCATGTGGGGATTTGCCCATGGCGTCCTGGAGGTGCTGAATCCGCATTTCCAGGAGTCGTTCCATATCGGCAAGGCAATGTCGGCCCTGACGCAGGCTGCTGTCTATGGTGCCTACTTTCTGATGGCGCTGCCTGCCGGATGGATTATCCGGAAGTGGGGCTACAGGAGGGGAGTGATAACAGGATTGGTTCTCTTCGGTATCGGTGCTCTGATGTTCATACCGGGAAGCAGAATCAACAGTTTCTACTTCTTCGTTCTGTCGCTGTTTGTGATAGGATGCGGACTGACCTGTCTGGAAACGAGTGCGAATCCTTATACTACGGTACTGGGACATCCCGACAAGGCGGAGAGCAGAATCAACCTGTCGCAGTCGCTCAATGGTATCGGATGGATTGTAGGACCGTTGGTTGGCGGACAGCTTCTGTTCTCGGGTGTCAACATCGCCATTCCCTATGCCCTGGTGGGTATCTTCGTGCTTTCTGTGGCGCTGGTGCTGCTGGTCTGTGCCATCCTCACCTTTGTAGCCACATTGATTGTGGTGGTATGTAGCGGTACCTTATCTCTCATTGCGTTCTTCGCCCTGTATCTGGGAGAGAGCATCATGTTTCCGACTATCTTCTCGCTGGCATTGAGGGATGCGGGTACAAAGACCAAGCTTGCCTCTTCATTGCTTATCATGACGATAGTGGGTGGTGCGGTTGCTCCTGTAATCATGGGGTATATTGCGGATACTATGGGCAGTATGGCGATTGCCTTTCTCATACCGCTGGTTTGTTATGGGGGGATTGGAACGTATGCACTTTCGAAACGCCACGTTCCTCTTTAAATAAAAGGAGGATTTTTCGAAAATCACCCCGTCCCTCTTTACCCTTAAAGAGGGCTCCACCTCTCATCTCGGTCTTCTCCCCTCAGGGAAGAAGAGGGAAACCGCCCTACTCGGTGCTCGGAACCGCTACGCTCTAAGGTTGGCGGACCAAAGCGGTCTTCGCCATTTTTTGCGGGATGGGACCGCCAGGCTGTTGCGGGGGGAGACCTGATGCTGCATCAAAGCCCTCGCCATGGTTGTGCGGGATGGGACCGCCTGGGAATAGCAGTTTACAGTTAATAGTTTATCGTTTACAGTTGATTTTGTAGTAATTCGCTGATGAGTTGCAGATTTCTTTTGATTTTCTTGGTGGTTTCGAGGAAAAAGCGTATTTTTGCGGCAGATTACAATTAAAGAATTTAAAAGGAGAACTATTATGGATACATTAGATAAAGAATTTTGGGAAAAACGTGAAGCTGCTATGAAAAGATTTATGGCGGCAAAAGAGCGTAAAAAGGCTCGTGTAGCTGAAATTACTAAGAGCCTTTGTGAGGAATATAAGGAACGAACGGGGGTATATCCTAAATATATAAATGTTTGGTAATGAAACCACTTCCTTTGGATATAATTAATGCTTCTGCTCCTTATGAGGTTTATTGGCATGAAACGTCTCGAACTTATCGCTTTAAAAGTGATTTTGGTGTGGTACTTGCTATTGGCTTTGATGATGATGACATCATTGAAAATGCAGAATCATATATCTTTTCTATCATCAATGTAAATAAAATACCTTCTCCACGAGACTTGAAAATGCGTGATACGGTGATGCTTATCATAGAGAACTTCTTTAATATGAACGAAGCAGCTCTCTTGTATATTTGTGAGAGTGGGGATGGTAAGCAGCATATGCGAAGCCGTCTGTTTGAATATTGGTTTTCCTCTTATCAAATGAAAGATAAGTTTATTTTGATGCCTGTCAGTATCGAAGATATGGAGGGAATTGAAAATTTTGCAGCTTTAATTATTCGAAAAGATAATCCGAATGTTTTAGATATTGTTGCAGAATTTTCAAACACTGTGGCTATGTTTAGGGTAAAACCTAATAGTCATGACTAATTTCTTTTGATATTCTTGATGGGCTTAAAAGTCTTTACGACCCCTTCGGTTCCCCTTGTAGGGGACATACGCTCTAAGGTTGGCGGACCATCAAAGGTCTTCGCCATATTTTGCGGGATGGGACCGCCTGGGGGTAAAAGCTTTGTGTAAGCAGATTCATTAATCAATATAACTACACAATAATGTATACATTTTTAGATAACATGTTCAAGGTGCTCAAAGTGGCAGCTAATAATGAACAACAGAAAGATTTGGCGGCTTTGGCGATTTGTGGGAACAATTTGGAAGCTATTGATGCCCTGCAAAGACTCCATCAGTATTGCTTGAATATTGGCGACTTGCAACATGCTGAAGAAATTCAGCAAGAGATCATCAGATGCCAAAATGAGATTAGTAAAGAGGTTTTGGAAAAGGTATTGAGAAGCAGAAATAGTACAAAGCCATAAGTGTTCTTTTACCTTTGTATCTATTAAGCAACTTTGACTATCAGAATTCTGAGTGCAAAGGTAAAAGAACACTTACGATTTAAAATATAGAAAGCAGATTATTTTTGAATCTGCAAGATATTGGTAAGGTTGGAATCAGAAAGTTGGTTGATTTTATCATGCTGCTTCGTAGAATCAGAAAGAGTTTGAAGGAAATTAGACCGGACTTGGTATATGTAACACCTAATGCCTGTGGCGGTGCCTTCTATAAAGACTATATCGTTAAGGGAATTAAGGTGATTCTTTTGTCTGAATGTTTATATAGTGATGTCATGAAGTATGTAATAATGTGTGAGTAAGACATAATATGAAACTGATATATTGCTATATAGCGCACTTTCGCAATATCGAAAACCAGGAAGTATCTCTTTCTGATGAATTCGTTTGTCATTACCATGATTCTAAGCTGCTTATTGAAAAGCAGGAAAAGAATCCATTGATGGATTACATTTATGATAATGGGGTCATGAGTAATATAAAGATTATTGTCGGAAAAACAGGGTCTGGTAAAACCAATTTCCTGCAACTAATTGGTATGGACGAGTGGCGCAGAATAGAGTCTGATGCTAGTGATGCTTATCTGTTGTTGTATAAAATGCATGATGGAAATGCCTTTTTTGCTGAGGAAGTAGGTCTTGGTCATAAGAAACGTGCATATTATTTCACATATGATTTTGACAAGCATGTGGTTCTTTCCACTACTCCTGCAACTAAAGCGGATAAAGAGAATACGTATATAGTCAATGCCTTTGATAGATATGCTTTTGCAAACTGTCCTTACGAAGATGAAAGGCAGGAAGGGGTGTATTATACTGATACATTTATCCCAAGAATAATTGCTCAATATGGTAAGGCAAGTATTTCTATGGAATGTGATTTCTTAAAAGAGTACTTGAGTCATTTTGCAGAAGAAAGTATCAAAAGAAAGGCCTCTTTGGTTATTAAATGGAATAACTGGCAGAATAAAATCCATTCTGATTTGGATGAAAAACTGGTAAAAAAAGAGTATTGGACATATAAGGATAGAGCGAAAGAGCAAAAGGAAAAGAATCTTCGTAGCGGACAATACGACAAGCCAGTACAGTTTGATAAGAAATCTACTCCCAAGAGTCGTTTTATACATGACTTGATGGTAGATTTTGCCATATATTTGCGTAAGTGGGCTGAACAGGTGGATTATGAGTTTCCTGAAAAATACTACAGATATGCCGGCATGGTATATGATTTGGGAGTTGAAGACCCTAGAGAATTGCCTGATGGAGAGAAAATAGGTATTTTGAAACGTATTGATTGGTTATGCCAATATATTGATTACCATACTGATGAAGAAACCAGTAATCGAGGACTTGTTTGGCAGATTGGTTCTGATATTAGAGATTTTTTCCATCTTTTAAGTAAGATGGATGACAAATACTTCACAGATACAGAGTTTTCTATACCTGTAATGGATATAGATATTAGTGAAAAATCTGTGATGGGCGAAGTGTTTGAACGGATGGAGCAATATCGACCAGACGAAATTGGTGTTTTTACAAAATGTCTGTTACCTTATCATTGGACTTATGTAAGTTCTGGTGAGTATCAATATGCTAAGATATGGGGCGTGTTGGAAGAATATGGAGTAAAAGTTAAAATATTGACGCAAGGACAAAAATATTCGGAAGCCATTCAGCCTAATCTCATTCTTTTGCTGGATGAACCTGAGAATTATATGCACCCGGAAATGTGCAGGACTTTCATTAGAAATCTAAATGTCTTGCTAAGTAAACGTGACCCAAATTCAGAATTGCAAGTTCTGATTAGTACTCATTCACCATTTATGCTATCTGATGTTATGGCATCCCAGGTTATCAAGATGAACTATGATGAGTATGGTAGGTGTATTATCTCAAAAAGTGAGAGACCTTATTATGCTGCCAATGTTCATAGTATTATGGCAGATGGCTTCTTTTTGAAATATACCATCGGGGAACAGGCTCGTATTTTCTTGGAAGATAAGTTTGAACTGTTAAAATCATTGGTATCTAGGAAAAGTGAGCTTTCTTTATCAGAAAAAGAGGAACTTACGATGATTCGCCAATTGATTCCGAATATAGGTGATGCATTGATTCGTCATTGTTTCAGTATGTTGTTGGAAAAGTTGCAATAAGATGATAAGACTATTATTCCCGAATATAGAAGAATTGAAGCAGCTTCATTATGAAGCGGTAAAAAGTTATGTGGCTGATATCATGCGCAAGGAACAACGCAAGGACTTTTATCAGAATGTTATAGTTCTTCCTGGATTTGAAAGTTATGACAAGGAGTATGATTTTAGACATGACACTTTTGATTGGCTCAAACAATTTGTGCTGGCCGATTGCTCGACTCTTGCCAGTTGGGTGGCTAATTGCCCTAAGCTCCTGAAATTTGATTATATGAAGAAGGTGTATATAAACAGATTCTCAAATGGTATCTCGAAATATGTTGACCGGCAAGAAACCTATAATTCGTATGCTTTGTTTGAGAAGATGAATTTGAAGGTTTGTCCATATTGCGAGCATGAGTTTCTGGATGTAGTTGAAGTGATGCAGGGTACTCAGACGAAACGTACTATAGAGTTTGACCATTTCTATCCTAAAGGGAGTGATGAGTATCCAGCTTTGGCTATGTGTTTTTACAATTTGATACCAAGTTGTAAATCTTGTAATCAGCTAAAAATGACGAATCCGGTAGCTGCTAATCCTTATGAGGCTAATATAGAAAATCTTTCTTATTTCTATTCAAACCAACTGATTGGTGTGAATTATACTGCAGTATCAGAAACAGACTTCACAATCGGGCTTCATACAGAGGGAAATATGGTGGTTAATCAAGATACCTTAGGTTTAGAACAAAGATATCAAAGTCTGAATTCTACTGCTTGTCAATTGCTGAAGAACAAACAGAACTTCGATGATGATAAGTTGGCAGAGATGGAGCGTATGGGATTTGGAACGGTAGAGGAACTAAAGCGTTCATTCTTTGGCAAACCTAGAAGCGAGGCTTTGGGTACAGAGCTGCATACAAAGATGAAAGAGGATTTAATTGGGTATTAAAGTATATAATGACCAGAATGGGTAAGAGATACCAGTTGGAAGATTTTCTCCCAGACTTCGCTATCTAGCATGAAGTAAGGAATAGCTTTCCTACTATCCTCTGCAAAATAGAAAAACAGATGTTTGATGCCTGGGCCTATGGCATACCTTGTGTGGTTACTCCTGTAGGTGGTCTGCCTGATGTTATTAAAGAAGGAAAGAACTGCCTCACTTTCCCATTTGATGATGTGGATGCGCTTACCATGCAGCTTCGAAAGCTGATGGAATCTCCTGATCTTCTCAGGAATATGGCAGAATATTCTAAAAGCTTCGGAGAGAGGGTGTTCGTTCCTGTTATGGTGAATGAGAGCATTGAGAAATTATATGAGGAAATATTTAAAGCTTAATCTTGATTTTTAAGTATCAGATTTGAGACAAAGGTTATAGTTATGTCCGTTTCATCAACAGTTTTTGGTTATCATGTTCAATATCTCTATACGTTGTATAGAATGATAGAGTCTGCTGATTCTAAAGAAGTATTCGTGCCCGAAGGAAGAGAAGATTTAGACATATATTTGAATGACCAAATTATCGAAACCATACAGGTGAAGTGTTATTCTGGGACAATCGTGTATTCTGATCTGTTTTCCAAGGGTAAATCTACTTCTTTGTTTTCTCGTGGTAAGGATAGTTTAGATGAAAATTCAAATGTAAAAATATCATTCGTGGCGGTTGGACATGGCAATGATAAAGGAGTGATTTCTGATAGATTGACGAAGGTGTCCTCTCTTGTAAAGTCGCTCAAAAAAGAGGAAACTCTTCATTTGGATTATGCTTCTTCCAAGGAGCTTGCTGCAAAAATATTATGGCAGTCTAAATCGCAAGGAGAGTTGGAAAATTATGTTGAATCCGTTTTAAAAAATCGATTTCCATCTATTGATCCTTTAATAGTAAAGGATTATTTGGTTCAGTGGATTTGTTATCTTGTGATAAATAAAATGTCTGCTACTTATGATGATTTATGTTGTCAGGTAGGACAGATTATAGCGTTTTCTGTGCGTCAAAAGGAATTCTTTACTCAATTTGGACTAACAGTAATTCCACTTTTTCAGTCAGTTTGTCAGGAAGATGTTAATTCTGAAATATCTTATTATCAAGGTATATCTGCTAAGGAAATACATATTGCCAAAAATTATGATGTTGTCAGAGAAGAAAAGTTGCAACAACTCTATGAGAAGCTGAAAGACAATAATCTTGTTTTCATAACGGGTGTCTCAGGTTCTGGCAAAAGTAGTTTAGCATATCGTTATTTGAAGATTTGTGGTACTCCTTTACGATACGAGATTAAATATGTAAATCGAAATAACATATCGCAGATTATTGCCACCATCAAAGATATTTCGAAAGGCTTGAAGAGTGAAGCTTTTGTATATTTAGATGTGCTGCCATACGATACTTCATGGATTCAAGTGGTAAATGAAATAGAGGATACTCCTTTTGTTAAATGCTTAGTAACAATCCGGCAGGATGATTGGAATAGGTGTAAAAACAAGGTTAATGAGAAACTTCATTATTCTACTCTTGCCTTAGATTTAACCGAATCTGAGGCAAAGGATATCTTTGATCATCTATGCGATAGAGGATTGTGCCATATTGATATATTTGAAGAGGCTTGGAATGAATCCGGACATCCTCAAACATTGCTTGAATATGTGTATTTCTTGACACATGGTGTTCCTCTAAGGGCAAGAATCTCTGAACAGATAGGAAGACTTGATCATGTAAATGCCTCCTTTCTTCAGTATATATCTGTCTCGAATGTCTTGCAGGGAAATATCTCTGTGAATGCCATTCGGAACTTGTGTCATCTTTCTCCAATGGACCTATCTCGATGTATAGACCAAATGAAAGGTGAATTCTTTGAGTATAATGGTGAAGGATTTTCTGATGTTCACCCCATTAGAACTCATATCATAATTGAAGAGATATTTAGGAATTATAGAAATGGATTAGGAGAAATCGGTATGGAATTATTCGAGCATATTAATGAAAACACAAGTCCTCTGTTTCTTATGACCCTTATAGATGAAGGAAAATATACGCCTGATTCTCTTTTACGTGAATTGGAGGGTAAGAAGATAAACTCTATGCAAGCGTATATTGTGGCAAGAACATTGGTGTGGTGTGGAGTTAAACATTATATTGATAATAATCAAGCCGCATTTGATTGGTTAAGGCAAACTGCGCCTCTTTGTTGGCAATACTTAGTGCCTGTTAACTTTACGGAAATTGAACTTGATGAATCTGTTGATAAATTGTTTGGAAGCCCAATAGGTCTTACGATGGATGATGTAAGGAAAAAATTTTCTTTGCAGACTGAGGTCTATTTCTATTTATGTAAATGGCTTGATAGTTCTATCTCTTTGGAAAAGCCTAAAGAGTGGCGTGACTATTTTTGGTTAGCAAAATTCTTAACGATATGTAATTTGCAGCTTTCTTATAAGCCAGAATTTGCTGATTTTAAGATGGATGCTAAGGTTCCTAATAATTTAGAAGAGATGGCAGATGTTCTTCTTGGTCTAAAACTGGCTGGTTATGATTCTGCCACATTTAATCAACTGGAAGAAAACTTCGTTAAACAATTTCGCATCCAAAATAATATCTTGGAGTTTGATATTTGTGAAAATGAGGTTAAATGTCTTACTTTCTTAGACTATTTTACTGCAGGGAAACAATTTGAAAATGGAGATAGGGATGGGGATATAATGCATCGCATTAATCTGCATCATATTGATTTGCTGAGAAAAGCATTTCCAAATGCAGATGTATATCATTCAGAGATCATAAAAGATGTGATTTTTGAAGATTTAGATTTGACTTTTGAAAAGCATATAAGTAGAGAAAAGTTACCACTTGACGATATGCAAGAGCCCCGCACAATGATGGTGCATTTGTATGAAAAAAGCTATGTCCTTCCTTCCAGAAAAGCTTATTGTGATCAATTGATAACTTTGCGTAAGCTATTTGTTGATGTAATAAAAGAATATTGGCAAGGCATTGATGACATTCATCGAGTTGGAAAGGCGTACAATGCCAAAATGGATCAAGTTTCTTATGATGTGTGTGATAAGATTTTAAATACTCACATAGAATTGCCTGCAACTGAAATAAATAGATTCGGATTAGGTTATGAAATTAACAAAAAGGAGAATGAAGACCAAAGTGCAAAAGATAATTTGAAGAAATTAAACTCCTTGTATTCTCATTATTCTACTGATTTGACAATCTTCTTCAGACAGTGTTACCAGCTTTCAGGTGGCTTCATCAATGATGTTCAAAGAATGACGATGATATTGCTGGATGCACAGGATAAGTTGGAAAAATTGCAAAGCTTATTTCATCAGGTTTTTGATGGTTATGTTGATGTCGTTGAGATCAAGCAACTTGATGAGAGAGAAAAACAGCAGATGACGTGCCTTATTGCAGTTTATAATTGGTTAGCTCAAAACCAGCCTTATATGTCTTGCAGGCAGTTATTAAAGCAGATAAAACCAAAGAAACTGACGGCTACTCAAACATCTGAAGTCAACAATGAGGTTATAGATAATCCGTCTCAAACTATAGTTGACTCTATTGAAGATTTGGAAAATCTTCGGAATATGCAATTGAGAGATATTTATAATAGATGCTCTCATCTTGATGACTTATCTATCCAAATCGTTGATAAGTATATAAAACGCTATGATGATACTATAGAGGGTAGGAGAAATTGTGTTTTATAGTTAACTGTATTTTGCTGCTATCGTCAAAATAGATAACGATAGGTTGGCAAGAAAAATAAAGTCCTTACTTAACTCTCTGCTATTGAAGAGAATGAAGCAGTTGGAAAACAATCAAAAGACAATATGAGGTTATCTTGTGATCCCAACAGTGGAGTTTAATATTATCTTCCAATTGACTCATATCTACTCGCATCTGATGAATGAGGGGATTGGGTTAAGGCAACTGGTGGATTATTACTATGTTCTTTGTGACTTTTATAAAGTCTATCAAAATTTTTCGAAAACCCACCCATCCTCCCTTACCCTTAAGGGAGGCTCCACCGCTTTCCCCAAGCCCCTTTTCAATGGTCTTTACACCCCCTTCGGTCCCCCGTTAGCGGGGGACAGAAACCTCAGGGAAGAAGAGGAAAACCGCCCTACAGTGCTGAATTTTCTACCTCTCCGTCTCTCCTGCAAGGAGAGCTCCACCTCTAACCAAGCCTTCCTCCTCAGAAGGAAGGATGTAACCGCCCTCCGGTGCTCAGAACCGCTACGCTCTAAGGTTGGCGGGGCATCAAAGCCCTCGCCATGTTGTGCGGGATGGACCGTCTGGGAATAGCAGTCTATAGTTTACAGTTAATAGTTATAGTTTACGATTGATTTCGTGGTTATTTGCTGATAACTTGCAGATTTCTTGTTAATTGCTTGGTGGTTTCGAGAAAAAAGCGTAACTTTGGCGGCAAGTTATATAAATTAAATAAATAGGAGATAGGATTATGGCATTAGCAATTAGTGGTATCCCAATGCTGACAGGTGACGAGGCTTTAGCTTTCAGAGAAAAAGCTGAAGAAACATTGAAGAAGCGTGGTAGCATAGATTTCTCAAAGCAGCGTGCTGAGATGAAGGCTATTCTGGCAAAAGCAAAATTTTAAGTTAGTATTATGGGATTTTTAGCAGATAAAACGGTGTTTTCACCATTGACAAAAGAAATATTGGAAGAATCTATTTCATTTTCATGTGGCAATGAAGACTTGGATGGATTCTTCCATAATGATGCTGTGTCTTATGCCGACAACTTGTTCGGTAAATCTTACTGCTATTATCTTGAGGAATCCAAGGCTGATATCGTATGTGCCTTTACGGTCTCAAATGCCAGTATTTTCACAAAATACTTGCCTAATGCGAGAAAGAAAAAGGTTGGAAAGCATGTTCCTCATATAAAACAGGATTTGATATATCCTGCTGTACTTATAGGAAGATTGGGAATTTCAACAAAATTTCAGCATCTTCATATCGGGACAGAAGTAATGGACTTTATTAAGTCCTGGTTTGTTGAGCCATATAATAAAACGGGATGTCGTTATTTGGTAGTTGATGCCTATAATGAAGACGTGCCTGTAGCATTTTATAAGAAGAATGGTTTTGATTTTATGTTCAGCACAGAAGAGCAGGAAAAATCATATAGAGGTATTGTTTCTGATAAGCCATTAAAGACTCGTCTAATGTACTTTGATTTGATACTTATCAAGTAGGTTAAAAAGCAATGTAAAATACACCGAAAAGTGTAACTGCTTGCAATATGCTTGGTATGCTGTATTGGTGATATATCCAGGAATAAAATATGAGAAATGAGGGTAAGCAGTCAATTTAGGTATTGCCTTGGATATAAGGTTCCTTACCGTTAAAGAAGGAGTCTTTCGAATCCCTCCGTCTCCCTTTAGATAAGATTAGCTGCACTCGGCAATTTGAAAGCAAACTTTCATTGCGCTCATTTGCAAAATCTTTAGCCAAAGGGAGTTTTTTCGAAAACCTACCCGTCCTTCCTTACCCTTAAGGAAGGCTCCACCTCTCATCTCGGTCTTCTCCCCTCAGGGAAGAAGAGGGAAACCGCCCTACTCGGTGCTCGGAACCGCTACGCTCTAAGGTTGGCGGACCAAAGCGGTCTTCGCCATGTTGTGCGGGATGGGACCGCCTTACTATAGCTTGCTGAGGTAGGGAACAGCTGTTTATAGTTTACAGTTAATAGTTTATAGTTTACGGTTAATTTCGTGGTTATTTGCTGATAACTTGCAGATTTCTTGTTAATTGCTTGGTGGTTTCGAGAAAAAAGTGTAACTTTGGCGGCAAAGTTGAACGTTTAATTGAAATAGAATGGAACAGACTGTATTTAACCCTGCTCAGATGAAGATTCTTCAAATGATGTCTTATATCAAGACTCCACAGGAATTAGATAATCTTGAAAATGTTCTCTCTCAATACTTTGCAAAGAAGGTTGATGAGGGGATTGATGAGTTGTGCGATAATGGAAGTATAACTCTTGATACCATAGAGAGCTGGGGTAATGAACATTTACGTACTTCTGGCAAATGAGAAAGATAGTTCTTGATACTAATTGCTTATTGATGAGCCTTCCAAGGATAAGCCCTTATCGTAAGATTTGGGATGATTTCTTAATAGGTAAATTGACCTTGTGCGTTACAAATGAAATTATTGAGGAGTATTTAGAAATCATTGAGCAGAAGACTAATGCAAATATTGCCAGTAATGTTGTGTCTGTGATTCTAAGTCAAAAGAATGTGGAATTCGTAACACCCTATTATAAGTTGCATCTCATTCAAGCTGATGAGGATGACAACAAATTTGTAGATTGTGCTTTTTCTGCTGGTGCAAGTTGTATAGTGAGTAATGATGCTCACTTTAAAATTCTCAATGAGATTGAATTTCCTCGCATTTTTGTTGTAAATATAAAAGATTTCGTGGAGTTATTATTGCGGAATCAAGGAAATAATCATCTTAATTAATAGTTTAAGATGTCGTAACTATTGATTATTGCAAGTAGCAGAAGGAACTCATCTCGGTCTTCTTCAAGTCTTTACGACCCCTTTCGCTGTAGGATGAATATAAAAAGAATATAAAAGGAAAAAGCGTGCAAGCCACATCATAGTCGCCTGCACGCTTTTTTTGTCATCTAAATTTCTGATGATTTCCAATCGAACACGATGGTGTTGTCTTCTTTGATATTGAAGCTCATACCTACCTTGATAATTTCCTTGCCGCTCATGGCAAAGGCCTCGGCATAATGCTTGCTTTCTATCTGCTCAAGAGCCTCCTGGGCAGTCTTTCCAAACATCAGCTCCATTACATAGATAGTATCGTCCGTCTCCATGGTTATATCAATTCTCCCCTTTGACGTATGTTGCTCCACTATAATCCTGAAATTCGTGAGCAAGGCAAAGTTGATATACATCGTTTGCTGGTAATGCCCTTCGTAATGGGTGTTGTTGCAATAAGGCACAGTCTCCCAAAACGATTTCAGCAACTGTAATGCTTCGTCTATCTTGCGCTGTTTAATAAGCACCGACATCTTGGCGATGGTGGTATTGCACATTGCAGTCTTTGAGGTCAGATAATGAGGCAACAAACTTCTGTACAATCCAACTCTTATTTCCTTGTTAGGAATGGCTAGGGTATAGAGCTCCGTTTCTTCATCATAATCCGTGATGGTGATGTAGCCACTCTGATAAAGCAGCGGCATGATGGTGGTCATGGTTTCCGTGGCAGCATCAAAGTCATCCTTTCCGGCTTCCATACTCTCGCCCAGGTTCGCTGGCAGAAAGTTGAAATTGCGCATCATATTGATCAGATAAGTAGGAGTGCCTGATCCAAACCAGTAGGAATCAATCTTCTGCTTGGCAAAGCAGGTTAATAAGCTGAACGGATTATAAACGTCTGGAGAAGGCCATGTAAAATGATAGCCGTCATAATTATCCTTTAACTTAGCTAACGTCTGCTCATACGATAAGTTTAATTTTTCAGCAAGTGCATCTATGTCATCCCGCATTCCGTTCACCAGTTCATCTTCCGTAATTCCGCAAATGCCGGCATACGGCTCGTCCATACTGATATTGGTGATGTTGTTCAATTCGCTGAAGATGCTGAGCTGAGAGAATTTGGTGATGCCTGTGAGGAATACGAAGCGGAGCAATTTCTCGCATCCTTTTAGCGGACTGTAGAAATTGCGCATGGCGTTGCGAAGTTCTTCCAGTTTTTCATCCTCGTGCACCACATCAAGCAAAGGGGCATCATATTCGTCAATCAGTATTACCACTTGCTTGCCCGTTTCCCTATAGGCAGTCTGGATAAGTGAGATGAGGCGGACGTTGGCATCAACAGCCGGATTCGTAATGCCCCATTTCTGCTCTTGTTCTGCAAGTTGCTGGTCGAAATATCTTTCCAGCTGGGCTATCTCCATGTGTTTGCCCATGCTCATATCGAAATGAAGCACCGGATAGCTTATCCAATCCTTTTCTAGCTTTTCGATGGCGAGTCCTTTGAAAAGCTCCTTCTTTCCTTCAAAATAGCTCTTCATGGTAGTCAGCAACAGCGACTTTCCGAAACGGCGTGGACGGCTCAGGAAGAAATAAGTACCATCAGTATGTGCCATACGATATACATATTCCGTCTTGTCAATGTAGAACTTATCCTCCACTCTGATTCGTTCGAAAGTTTGTAATCCTATCGGATATAGTTTTCTTGCCATAATTGCTCGCCTTTCTTTTAAGTGATATTCTCTTTGTTGGCAAAGATACGAATAAATGGTGAAACCACCAAATTAAAAACATCTTTTCTTCATTTATGCCCCTTATCTCATTTCCTTATACCTTTTATTTCTTTTCTCCCTTCTCTTATTTCTTTTCTCTCCTCCTTTTATTTCTTTTCAGGCTTCCTCTTATCTCCTTTCTTCCTTCTTGCTGTATTAATAATGGGTTAATCTCGGGAAAAGTCTTGGTTGATTATAGGATAAAATGTTCTTTAACCCTATTGAAATCTCCGTTCATCGACGTTGAACCGCGGTTCAGCGTCTATGAATGGCGGTTCATCGACGTTGAACGGACATTCAACGTCTATGAACGGAGATTTTATCTAAGTATAAATGTTTCTTTTCTCAGTTGAAAGAACTGTCTTAGTAGGTTAAAATCCTTCTTTTACCCCTCTTCTTGCTCTCATTCATTCGTTTTCTTGCTCTCATTCACCCGTTTTGTGAGGGTGTGTCATAAGCTTCTTAGGATATAGATAAGGCACGGATTACACGGATTTTCGCAGATTTCTTTTGATTTTCTTTGGCGGTTTCAATAAAAAAGCGGAACTCTGCGGCAATAAACTATAAAATGAATAATGACTATGATGGGAATATTACAAGTTGCCTCTTATATATACAAGCGCTATATGGATGATTTTGGCGTTCGTATTGATGAAATGAAGTTGCAGATTTGAGTGAAGCTAAGAATCAAGGAAGAGGGTGTGGCTTATGACACACCCTCTTCTTTGTAAAACAGCTGTTTTTTATACTTTAATTATATATAAGTAAAAGATGTTATTGTATTTATCACTTATCTGATGTTTATTTCAGAATCAGGCGTATTGGCATCGCCTTGTAGCGGCCATTGTTCATGCCGTTGCTACCACTCACGAATCTCATATTGGATAATCCTATCCTCTTGTTGTAAACATCAAAGTATCTATACCAGAAACCATATTCAGGACTGTTGGTACCGAAGCCCTGCGTACCTGACAGCAAAGTCTTGGTCCAGAGATTTACATGGATAGGGTTCTTATGGCTCTCGCCCTCCAAGAATCCACCCATAGGCAGATAGATGTATGGCAACTCGGAATCCACCGTCTTGATACGCACGCAGTTGTAAGTTTCTCCTAACGATGTGGACTGTGGTACCACCTCCAGATTGCCAGCATTAACTAACTCTTCGAACACGGCATCATTTGGAATGGTATAGCCTGTTGGTGCCAAGGTGCTGGAGAGATCTCCCTGAGTGGCATCGCTGGTGTTCTTGTTTTCAGAAATATAGAAATAGCCACCAATGGCTTTCTTGTTCTTTTCCAGTGCCACCACATCTGGGGCATAGTAACCATTGTTGGATGCACCTAGGTTGCGGTCTAACATATAATAAGTAGTGGTGGTTTCATCGGCCTTCTTTCCCTCTACCTTTACCACACCATAATAGAACCAGCCCTTCACCTTCTTCTCGTTATCTCCGTTTTCTGTCAACTGATAATCATTATATACCTTGGAAGACTCATCTATCTTATGGAAGATACCAGTATGATAAACAGGATAAGTGATCTCGATGTCAGCCTGGTTGGTGATGGTAAATGAAGACTTCCACAAATCTTCATTTGCCGTAGTATTGGCAAGGCTTACCTTCCATTTACCATTATATTCTTCCACATTGATTTTATTATCCTTTTTAGAAATTTTATCACCATCAAGTTTAGGGATAAGATACGTGATATTGGCTGTTCCCACGCAGAAATGCAAACCATCATTTCTCACAGCCCCTTGCATTTCTGTAGGAGTGATGCCTTGCACACGGTCCAACCAGTTGAAATAGTTGTCAGCTACGGTGGAGTTATTATACTGCATGGTAACGGGTCTCTCAGGATCATCTTTTCTAAAGTCGAAACCAGCCTGCTTGATGGTTATATCAAGAGAAAGGTCGCCAGAAGTAACGGTGATGATTCCTGTACGTGGATTCTCTGACTGGTCATTCTTTGTAAGCGTAAGCTTCAAGGTATATTTCTTGCCTTTAGAAGATCTGCTTGTCTCTAGTATATCATTCTCGGTCTCTTGCTGACAAGCGGTTATCCAAGAATTATTTTTCTTGACACCATATAGCTTACCATCACTACTCGTTGCCTTTGGCAAGGTAGTAACAATGGTTACGGTAGCCTCTGTTGTGTTTGCATTTATCTCCTGATCATCGCTCACTCCCAGTTCATAGTCTTTGCAAGCTATCATTCTGGTGATTTCAGGGTTATCGTCCCGCACCTCTACTTCCAGTCTATTCTCTGGCTGGCTCTTCTTTGCCTCATCAAGCGTAGAGAAGCCATAGTCGTTTACCTTGGTTACCTTGATGGTATAATGGTGGTTACGGAGCAAGGCATATTGGGCCTTTTTGTCATTCTTGTAGAGTGCCACCTTATAATATCCTTCTCTATAATCTTCTTCTTCGCTTTTCTTATATTTCGCCTTGATGATCACCATTGCCTTGCCTGCGGAAGTTTCATTTACTGCCACGGTGGTTGCGGTACCGCCGCCCAATGGGTTGTCTTCCTCACTGAGATCAGTAGATTCTGCCAAGTCATCGGTCTTAGGCTCAATATAATTGGCAGGAGCTATGGCTGCCTTGGTTGCCATGTTATAGACGTATAAGCCTGCATTGGTGAAATAACTCTGGATGCCTTTGTCTATCTCCAAACTAATCTTGGCGCATTGGCGCAACATCGTCACAGAGGGATTAGCTTTCAAAAGACTATCAATTGAAATTTCACCCCAGCAGATAGGGGCATCAAGCTGAGGGTCTCTCTCCTTTGCAGCAGTGAGAGACTGCAAGTCTTGTGCCTCGCTATCCGTCATATCGCTGGCATTGGCTACAAGATGTACATTCTTGGTACCAGCATGTACATTGGTTATCCTTACCTTGTAGCTGCCATCAGACTGCTGTGATAAGGTAGATTTGCAATCTGTCTTGTCTAAGTATTCGTTATTATCTCCATAGAACACAGCGCAGAGCGAATTGAATGTCTCCGAGGTCCCCGCTCTTGTACCAATCTGTTGCTTGGTGAAGTTGGTCAATTGAAGGTTCAAGACAAGTCCCTCGGCAGGGATTTCATCCCCGCCGAGTCCGATAGCCTCCATCGTATCCTTGCAGGAAACAAGGCTGAGGAGCAATCCAATCCATATCATTAAATGTTTGATCTTCTTCATTGCTTAAACTGATTTATAACAGTGTTCAAATCTGATTCTAATCTTATTTAATTCACCTCAGATGGTTTGCCAGCGTGCCAAGAGGAGCCATCGTACCAGCCTGTGTCATTATGCTTCTCATAGCTGTTGCCATTGAAAAGGAGAATGGATTTGTCGTCAGAAATTTGATTATCTTTCATAATTCTGATGTCCTTCTCGTGGTCTCCCTTAACAGCCTTGAGGGTAATCACAGTCTCATACCAACCATTGCCGGCATTAGTGCAACTCCAACTTTTATTATTTTCTTTGTCGAAAATAGTGAATTGTTCTCTTTTGCCATTGTTTTCGTGGGCGACACCATATACCTTAAACCATCCATAAGTCTGGAATTTGGTGTAAATGGTAAACTTGATGTTCTCAATAGTTGGCATGGCATCATATATGTTCCAAGTAGGGTCTGATGTAGGATCATAGACAATCCAACCCTCGCAGTCCTCATAGTCGAAGAGTGGAATACCTGGTTCCAAGTGTTGTGGGCAGCGATGCACAGAGTAACCTACGCTGTTGTTGTAGTTGTTGCTAAACATTATCAGCGTTTCGCCCGGTTTTATCTTTCTGTCACCAGTGGCTCCGTGCTGTGTATGTTTCTGCACAGCATTTACACTGAAGTCTTTGTAGTACCACCCCGTATTGGTTTTGTCGTCGTTCATATAGTCTCCTGGCCAACCTGAATCATCTTTGCCACCCCATTTTTCTGTATATATCCATCCTTTTCCTGTGATGGCATTCTCCGTTTCACCTATTTGGGTATATACGTAGATGCAATGGTTTTTTGTTTGTGCCTGATTCTTGTCACCTGTCCAGCTCTCTTCAAACCATCCGTCGTTCCAGTTGTTATTGCCTCCCTCGGCTAAAACACCCAAGAAGTTTCCTGTCACGTTAGATTTGTTCGGGTCGCTTGTGCCGGCGTATGGAATTCTGTCGTTGATGGCTCTAAAGTTGATACGATAGTTACCTACTGCAGGCTTTACCGTTACCTTGATTTTCTTGACAAAGTTGAAGCCTTCTGCAGATTCCTTTGGCTGCACAGTGAGGTAATGTACTGTCGTGGTAATAGGGTTACTGGTTGCCTTAATCTTGAAGGTTCCTTCTGAAGTATCAAGTTTATCGCAAGATGCCGTAATGGTTGAATTGCCTACAGTGGAAGAGGCGTTACCGGTGAAAGCCAAACCGCCCAGGTTGGTCTTAAACTGTACCACTTTGGTACTGTCGCTACGCCAATAGATGGTTACTTCCTGTGGATTTACCTCAAAATAAGGAGAGGCATCATACTCTACATCGAGATACTTCTTGATGTTGCCAGCCTTAATCCAAACCTTTGCCGTACCCCTGTATTTTCCTTTATATTCGGAGAACTTAATGTCCTCGTTGATTTTGAATGTGATTCTATGATTCTTCACTGCATCTAGCTTGCTCAACACAATCACATCTTTCTCACCACTGGATGTTGTTACCTTTTCATCGCAACCGAAATCTGCCTCTGTCAGCATTACGTTCGACTCATAGTCGATGGAGTCTGTCGTGGTAGATGTTACGCTCGCCTTCGTCTTGCTTACCCACAAAGTAGTATGGTTGAAGTCGGCATCTATCGTTACAGGTTTCCAGTCCTTTACGCTCACATTACAGTTGAGAGTCATGTTTCCCAGACTCTTGATCTTGCCGATAATCTCATAATAGGTGCCACGAGGGAAGGTTGGAACTTCGGTGGAAGTTGGGCTCTCATCCTGACGATGTCCCAGCTTAATCTTATAGTTGTTCTCAATGTTACCATTCACAGAGCCAGTAACTTTGAGGGTAGACTGCTGAGAGGCATCGGCGATATAACGCTCAGGCAGATAGTAAGTGCCTTGGAAAAGCCACTTATCGGCGACATTCTGTGGAGCAGCTTTAGGAGAAGCATCATGAACAAGTGTGATGATGTCCTTATTATTCACATTGGCATTAGCAGCATCCTCTGTCCAGTTTTCATAATAACCACCCTTATTGCTTGCCTCAGAAGAAGTAGCATAAACTTTATTTTCAAAACCATTGGCATAATCTTGGCTAACACTAGAGGCTGGCTTGCTAAATGCTCCATCCCAACTCAGCGTGGTGCTAGGAGAAAGCTTTTGAGCCAGAATATCCTTGATGATATAGCTATTACCATTGAATGCAGAACCTTCAGCAGTAGGATCGAAGATAAGATTCAGCTTTACCTTTACGCATGTAAACTTTAGATTAGCTGCCACCTCGGTATATTTCTTACCACTTTTTTCTATTTTTGTATCGATGATATTACCGTTCACATCCTTTGGCTCATAAATCATCGGGATATTCGTGCAGACAGGCATACCTGGCTGAGCACCTGAAGGATAATAATTCAGCACGATATTTTTGAGTTTTTCTTCCGAATCAATATTCTTATTCTGGTCTTTCAACACATCACTCATATTGGCAACAACATAGATATGGTAAGTGCCCGGCTCGATGGTGAGCTGATAGTTAGCAACATGCTGCTCTGCCATCATCGTAGCCAGTGGGGCAGGGAGCGTCTCTACCAGGAGCTTGCCATCATTTCCATTTCCTGTAGGGACAGGGAAAGCATAGAGGGTCAGGTCGTTGATCTGGCATTCATCTACCGTAGCATTATAGGTAGGAAGGCCGGAAGCATCGTCGGTACGGGTGCCGCGGCTGCTGAGCACGGTTGGCACGAGTACATGTAAGTTGCTTTCTGACGAAATGGGGGCGCGCTCGCCTCCAAGTTCGTCAGAGCAACTTACTGTAACCAACAATATAAACCAACTAACTAAACTTAAAATGAAATCTCGTATTTTCATTGTTTCTAATTTTTAAAGTCAAATACTCTTATGAGCTAAATGCCCGGAAGGGGCTCTGACACCTGAAACGGTTAGAAATCGACACGCTGGATGCGCTTGCTCCAATCCAGGATGGAAATGCTGAGCTGCACATACTTCCACTGGTTGCCCTGGAGGAAGAAGTCGAGCTTGTAGTCGTACTCACGATCCAGGAATTCCTGTGCTGAATAATGGCGGGCTTCGAAGGCGCCACGGCCTTGAGCCAGACAGTCAGCAAGATTGATGCGTGCCACCTCTTCGCCTGTAGTCTTGTTCGTGATGGTGAGGATGGCGTTCTTGTCGTTTTCTGCTGCCGGATGCCAGATGAGTCGGGAGAACATGAGGGCGGCATGAGCGGTGCGCTCCTTTACATTGCCCTCGGTATCCTTAAACTCAGTGGTCCAGGTGTAGTATGGGGTATATGTCAACTCCTCGTCGGGGAGGAGAGAGTTGTCGTAACTGATATCGCCGTTGGCATTGGTTATCTGATAACTGAAGTCATCGGCATTGATGTTGGCAGGCTCGTCGGTCTGATGCAGGCTGATGGTGAGCTGCTTAGTATCACGAACCAGACCGATGGTATGGCGTGTAACCTGCAGGTCTTTTACTTCAACCAGTTTGTTGCTGAGTCCTTGCCAGAGTGTATCGAGCGGTTGGCTCTGGTTGTTCACCTTGCCCTGTTCGCGGTCGAGACGGGCATGGAGGGAGGTGATGTTGTCACCCTGCTGTGGCAGAGCTATCTGGAATTTGGCACCTGGCTGCGCAAGTGCATCTTCGTATTTCTTTTGGAAGGCGAAGGTTGCGAATCGGTATTTGCCCGGTTCCAGATTGATTCTCATGGCATAGTTAGGGTCCTTGAGCGGCTGTGATGTCGCATCGTTATAGGCATCATGGCGAGCAATGAAGTTGCCCTGCTCGTCGTATACGAATACGCTGAGTCCGCCCACATGATCTTTGAACATGTCGGCACGCTGCACGTTGTAGTCGTACTTGAACTGCAAGTCAACACCCATGTCACAAGGAGGCAGATCGTCGTGCATCAAGTCGTTGCAGCTGCTGAGCATACTGCCCGCCATGATGAATCCCCATCCCATGCATATATTCTTGATCCAACTGTTAAACTTCTTGTTTGCCATGATGCTTATCTGTTTTATGAAAAAGTAAAGTGTATAAATAGATTCTTATTTTTCCGAGATAGCCAGCCACTCCTTAGCGCTAGAGCGGCTGAGCTATATATAATTGTGTAATGGATTACAAATCGACAGTGTCTGAACGCTTAGCCCAAGAAAGGATCTTTACGCTGACGCTGAGATACTTCTCATTCTCATCATCTGGCAGAGTTGGGTCTACTGGAGGTACACCAGGGTAGCCAGGACCATAGACGTTGCCAACTTTCAATTCGTACCAGTTGTTACGGAGCATACCATAACGGCCAAGATACTTGTCGTTGTTGTCTCCATAAGATTCACCTGAGTTCCATGGAGTCAATACGCCGAAGTGCTTAACACGAGCGATATAGTATGTAACACCCTGAAGATAGGTATTGATACCAACCATCGCTTCTTTACGACCAGCTTTCAAGCCGAGTTTAGTATTGATCTCGTCAACGATAACAGTACCCTTTTTACCGTTATATTCTGTCTCGGCAACAAGAGGTTTACCAGTAGCATCCTTGATATCTGCCAAGGTAATCACATGAGAGCCTTCCTTCTTGAGATTTGCATCGTAGTCAACTGTACAATCTGAGAGAACTGAAGTTGCTGCTGCATCTACAGCAGCCTTCAATTTTGTTTCATTCAGGATAGTTTTCATATTACCGATGGTGTAGAATGTTCCATCTTTCTCTGCAAGGCTAGTAATAATACCAGTAGCATCAACAGCCTTAGGAGCATATGTTGCCTTGAAGATAACACGGGTTGTCTGACCCTGATACATGTTTGCCAAGTTGAAGGTGTTCTCTAAACAATATACCGGATTGGTTTCGCCGAAGTCTTTATCAATCTTACTTGTAGCATCGATAAAATTGAATTCTTTTTCTCTTTTTTTATCATTAGCATCATCTGCAGTATTGAGTTCAGCCAAATTGTAGTTAGGGTCCTTACCCCAATAAACACGGTTGTTAGTACCTATGAAACGATTGGAAGGATCTGTGTTCCAAATTTTGTCATAATCTACACTCAAGCCATCAATATTATGAACAGCGTATGTCTTCTTGTTTGTGATATCTAAAGCCCAGTTGCTAAATGTTACCTCACTATTTGTAGTAACTGTTGGGTTTGCCTTGTCCTTAACAGTTATTGTTCCAGGGTCAGCAACAGTCATCTTTGCTACTCCACGCTCTACAAAAACTGTTGCGGCACTTTCTAATGTTTCTGCCTTTTCCTTTGTAGGATAAATCTTGCTATTGTCAATATTTACCAAAGTTGTTGGGGAGGCAGTTCCATTCAATGGGGCATTAGCCATATAGAAGTCACCAGAAGCAGCCAATTCTGCTACAGAAGGTGTCAAAACATTTTTGTTCCAATCATTATAGCTTTGGCCTACAGTAGGCAATCCTACCTTTACGCCACCAGTTTTATCATTGTTAAGCAAAACCAAAACACTGTATTGATTCTTGGTATCTACATTGGTAAGCTTTGCTACCAGCTTTTTAGTGGTAGTTGTGATACCATCTGTAGTATCGTCTGACCAATCAGCAGCAGCAGTAGGTAAAGTTACGCTTTCAACAAACTTGTAAGAGCCTTCATCTGAACCATACTTCTGGAAGATGAGGGCAGTTGCGCTTTTTACAGCATACTCTTCTGGTGTGCCTTCGTTCATTTCAGCACCACCAGCATCTGCACGAGTTCCACTTACCGAAGGCAAGTTGATGGTGAAAGTAGCATAGCCTACACCTGCTTCATTAGTACCAGTACCAGAACCTGCAGTTCCCAGGTCCTCATTGCTTGAACAGCTTGCTGTCATAGCAGCTATCACTGCTAATCCAAATAAATGTTTAATTTTCATAATCTTTGAAAGTTAAGCTTGTTTATAATCGTTATTCTCTAATTTTCTGTTATTCCAATTCCTTTATCTGCTTGAAGACATCTCTTACACGCTCTGCCTCTTTCGAGTTGCCTGCCTTGGCAAGATGCTTTTCGGCAGAAGTAAGATCACCTTTCTGCAAATCGGTGCAGGCGGCATTAAGATTCGCTGTCTCATTATCTGGGAAGAGACGGACAGCAATGTCGAATACCTCGTTAAACTCTGGCGAACCCGGCTCGTAAGTCTGTGCCACCAGGAACATCTCCTGCAGAGAAAGCTGCTGTGGTTTGGTCTTTAATATCTCCTTGGCCTCTTCGATGCTGAACGGACGGACCGTGTAGGTTACCGTATAGTCGCTATGACGGAGACGAGGATAGATATGATCCAGGATATAGCGGTAACTAGCCGGATGGAGCTTTCTGATCTTCAGGTCCTTATCGTCGGGAGCCAGCGAGGAGTTAGCTATCTCGAGAATTGCTTCCTTATCAGCCAGATGACTAGCCTGAATCTTCTTCTTGAATCCTTCCCAGTCTTCCGGTGTAGCCTGATAGGTAAAGAGCTTGCTGTTTAAGGTGTAGAGGCTGCTCACATATTTGCGGAGGGCAGCTGCACGCTCGTTGGCAAGGCGCTTGTTGTTGGCATACGAACCATCAGGCGAAGCAAAACCATGGATATCAATATCTGTGATTTCAACGTTCTTGTCGTTCTTCACCAGGTCGATGGTGGAAGTAATCTTCTTCAGCTCAGTAGCATTCTCACGGAAGTTGGCAAGAATATAACTCTTGTTAACCACAAAGCTGAGATAAGCTTCACCCTTTTCGGCTCTCACCTTCTTGGCTTCCGCCTTCGGCTGCACGAAGAAATCCTTCGTAATCTTCGGTGTACGGTCGATATCCGCAATCGGCGTATTGTCCTGTTCTATCAGGTTGCCACATCCGCAAAGATCTTCTTTCACCGAGAGTTTGAACTTCTTCATCCATTTCTGATAAGGAACAGACTGGGCGAAGTAAACCTGCTGACTGGTCTTGTTCTTGCGGGTAAGAACCTGTGCCTGCGGATTCTTCTTGCTGTCGGCAAGTCGGCGGTATCTTACAGCCTGGTTTCTACCCTGGATGATGATAGGGTTGAGAGCGATAGAATCAGTTCCTACCATTACCGGTGTGAAAACAATCTGCTGCTCTGATTTCATCTTCAAATCGTTCAGATTCATACGGAAGGCAACGTCCATCCGGTTGCCGTTCTTGCGTGCTAAAACACTGTTTACCTGAACCTTACCCCCTGCCAGCTGTTGAGCCTGAGCAGGCATGATGCCCTGAGAAAAGAGTATGCAGAGAGGCGAAATGACCGCATAAAGCTTCATTTTATCCATATTATGATTTCCCTAAAATTTTTTGTATTCTGTCTAGTTATTACGTGTTTTTATTGTCAGTTAAAACAACAGTTAAATAAAATTCTTAGAACACGTATATGAGAGATAGTGCGGCTTTTGTAGGGCCCACATAGTTGCGGTGGTCTTTGTCGAGACATTTTTCGCATCGTCCGTAAAGCTTGTAAGGATTGTAGGCATATCCCAAACCGATAGACCCTTCGAAATTGAGGTGCTTATTGAGCAACCACTGATAGCCGTAGGTGAGGCCACCGCCGACATACCAGCCTTCATAGTGCCTGCCCTCCAGAGTTTTCGGCAGGATACCGAAGGGCATGTCAATGTTTTTAATGTTGTATTCACCGCCTAGGGCATGGATTCCGAAGAAATGGCCTCCAAACTTCTGGCAGGTGTACCATCTGTATTCTGGCATAACATTCCAGAATCTCATCTTCTTGTCGCCCGAGAACTTCCAGGGGTTCAGGGTACCGAAGAGTTGGAAGGTTGTTTTCTTGCCCGTGCCGATTTCGATGCCGGCGTTGGCAGATGTGGAAGCCCATCCCAGTAAGTTGGTCTTCAGAGCGACCTCCTGCGCTCGCGTCGTTGCTATTGAAAGGATCAGCAGCAGCAACATAGCTGATTTTATGAATGTTTGCTTCATCATATCTTTACTTTTATATTTGGTTTCGTTTATATTAAACTTAGCCTTCGTTTGTTAGTTGGTATCTATTTTCGGCTGCAAATTTAAGAAGAAATCCAATATGAAGCAAGAAAAAGTTTCAAAAAGGTTACATTTCTATGTGCAAACGTTTGCACGTTTTATGCAACCTGTTTGCGTAAACACATCATAAAGCACATGATTATAAGTGTAATTTGCACAAATATGCGTAAGGGCAATAGTTTTTTTCGAAAACCTACCCGTCCTTCCTTACCGTTAAGGAAGGCTCCACCTCTCACCCCGACCCTCTCACCCTCAGGGAAGAGGGAGGAAACCGCTCCTCCTCGTCGCTCGGAACCGCTACGCTCTAAGGTTGGCGGGGCATCAAAGCCCTCGCCATATTTTGCGGGATGGGACCGCCTTATTATAGCTTGCTGAGGTAGGGAATAGCAGTTTATAGTTTACAAGGGGAACTGTTAAAATTTGAAAAAACGGACAAAAAGATGCGTAAATACCTTGGAAAAACGGACAAATTATCGTATATTTGCCATGGAAAAGCGGACAAAATATGTCCGTTTAATAATAGAAAAGGGGACAAGGATATGATTAAACGTAAGATAGACAGATATTTAGCTGATTTCTTCGAAACGAATAAGAAAGCTTTGATGTTGACAGGAGCAAGACAGATAGGAAAAACATATTCTATCCGTCGTTTCGGTCATGAACATTTTGAAAGATTCATAGAAATCAACTTCATCGAAAATCCAGGCTTGGTAAAGGTCTTCAGCAAGGCGAAGAATAGTCAGGACATCTTGTTGCGTCTCTCCACTGTGACCAGCCAGGATTTGATCAAGGGCAGTACCCTTGTGTTCTTTGATGAAGTGCAGGAATGCCCGGAAATCGTAACTGCCATCAAATTTCTGGTGGAAGAGGGGAGCTATCGCTATGTTTTAAGCGGTAGCCTATTGGGTGTGGAGATCAAGAATCTCCGTTCTGCACCAGTGGGATATATGGATGTGAAAGATATGTATCCTCTTGATTTGGAGGAGTTTGCTACAGCAGTTGGTATCAACGATAGAATTATAGATGCTTTGAGGAAGCATTTTACTGAAGGGACTGCTGTAGATGAATTCATCCATGAAAAGATGATGGAGGTATTCCGCCTTTATCTTATAGTAGGTGGAATGCCTGCAGCTGTTGATAAATATCTGGCTACCAATAATCTGCAAGATGTAATGGCAGAGCAGCAGGCTATCATACGTCTCTATAAGCAGGATATAGCGAAATATGACCCTGACCATAAATTGTATATTCAGGAAATCTTTGACAGGATCCCTGCTGAGCTTGATGCCAAGAACAAGCGTTTCATATTGAAGAACCTGAATGAAAACATCAAGTTTGCACGTTATCAGAACAGTTTCTTGTGGTTGAAGGATGCCGGTGTAGCTTTGCCGGTATATAATGTTGAGGAGCCTACTGTGCCGTTGATTTTGTCGAGCAGCAGAAACTTATTCAAGCTGTTTATGGCAGATATTGGTCTTTTGGCAAGTCTTTATGCGGATGGCATTCAACTGAAGATTTTGGATAACGAACCGTCCATCAACTTTGGTTCGGTATATGAGAATGCCGTAGCACAAGAGCTCTGGGCGCACGGTTTCCAGTTGTATTATTATAACAACAAGCGTCAGGGTGAACTGGATTTTGTGATAGAGCAAAATGGTGAGGTGTTGCCGATAGAGGTTAAATCGGGCAAGGATTATGAGCGTCACAAAGCGCTTACGAATGTGGTGAACTCAACAACTTATCAGATTTCTAAAGCCTATGTGCTGTGTAATGATAATGTGAAGAAGGTGGGAAAAATCACTTATCTCCCTATTTACATGCTGATGTTTATCAAGAAGGAGCAGAAGCTGCCTACCAAATATTCCATTGATTTAAACGGACTGGTTTAAAGGAGCTCAGTATTAAAAGAGAGTCCGGTTTTTTAAAGGACTCTCTTTCATTATATTATGGGTTATTCTACAGTCTCTATCATGTCGATGATGGTATAGATTGGCAAGATATCAAATGCAAGTTGGGTATTGAATTAGCCTCCTATATCTATGAATCTCCTATTCATATTAATGGATATCAGACTCTTCCGCTGCAGATGCTTTGTTTTCCCTGGGTTGTGGGTTGGGTACGAAGCCAAGGATGGCAACCAGACAACTCATCAAAGGACTGATGATGTTGAAGAAGCAGAAGGGGAGATAGACAAGTGTCGGGATACCAAGAACCGTACTCTGCGTCATACCGCAGGCTGTCCATGGAACCAATACGCTCGTTACGGTAGCGCTATCCTCTGTACTTCGGCTCAAGAGTTCCGGACGATAGCCTCGTTCGGCATATTCATCCTTATAGATAGATGCATTCATAATAATGCTCAGGAACTGGTCACCCATAACGAGATTGAGCAAGACGCCTGATGTCACGGTGCTGCAGACAAGTGATACGGTGCTGTGGATGCTTTTCAGGAGCATGTGGGTAATGGCGTGGAGCATGCCGCTGGCTACCATACATGAACCGAAACACATGGCACAGAGGATGAGCCAGATGGTATTGAGCATGCCAGCCATGCCTCGGGTGGCTACGAGATCATTGATGTTAGCCATACCGCAATCTACCTGGGTATGGGTATAGCAGGTGGTCATGATTCCTTCAAAGAGGCTTTTGGCAGAGATGCTGTCTTCACCTGCTATCCCTACAAGTACTTCCGGCTGGAGAATGAGGGCACAGATGCATGCTGAAAGGGCTGAAAGAAGAAGTGTGATGAGAGATGGAGTCTTGCGGTAGATGAGCCATCCTGTAAAAGCCGGAACCAGCATCGTAAACAAGGAGATATTGAAACCATGACTCAGACCGGTGAGATACTGGCTGATATCCACTGGCTTGGAATCATAACAGAGTCCGATGATGAGATAGAGTACCAGCGAGAGCAGGATGCTTGGTATGGTAGTATAGAGCATATAGCGGATATGTGAGAAGAGATCCGCTCCAGCTATACTCGAAGCAAGGACGGTGGTATCGCTCATAGGCGAGAGTTTATCCCCGAAATAGGCACCGGAGATTATGGCTCCAGCGGTGTAGGGGGCTGGTATTCCCAGGGCATCACCGATTCCCATCAGAGCAATACCGATGGTGGCAATAGTGGTCCATGAGGTTCCCGTCATCACAGAAATGATACTGGAGATGATGCATGCGCAGGGAAGGAAAAAGGTTGGCGACATGATCTGTACACCATAATATATTAATGTAGGTACTACGCCACTGATCATCCAGGTAGCTGACATCATTCCGATGAGCAGCAGGATCAGGATAGATACTCCGGCATCGCCCACGGTCTTTTTGATCATCTCTTCAAAGATATTCCATTTCATCCTATAGATGCCCATACCGAGTGCTACACAAACGGCTGTGGCTATCATGAGGGCCACCTGAGAGGCACCAGCCAGGGCATCATCAGGGAAGATTTTGACAACCAGGACGATGAGGGTGATAAGTACTGCCAGCGGTATGACAGAAATAAAAGGATGTGGTTCAACTGGCTGCAGAGGCGAGCAGGATGCCTGATTCTCTACAGCTTGAGATTTCTGTTTCTTTTCTTCTTGTTCCATTTGTTAATATTCTCTTATCATTTTAGTCTTTCATTTACTTTGCGTTTTCATCCGTTTCTTCGATGACATCTGGTCGCTGAAGAACACAAATCATTTCATTACTTCTTGAATTTTCATGCCTAGTAGTGCTTTTCGTGCAAAGGTAACTAAAATTTCCTGTTTACGCAAGAAAAGGTCCAATATAATATTCTTTTTATAAAAAATTATTATTTCATGGAATTTTTCTTGGTTATTTGCCATTGTTAACCATTTTTTTCTTAACTTTGCATGCTTCCCATTTTCTAAGGGTGATATCATTACCTTTGCAATCTGTATGGTTATATCATCGACTCACAGACGGGTAAACTGACAGAAGTAAAAATAGAAAAAGAATAAAGAAATTAGTTCAAATTAAAACACGTAATATTAAGAATATGATTTCATTTGAAAGTGATTACAACAATGGTATGCTGCCAGAGATTCTAGAAGCTCTTGGCAAGACAAACGGTGATAAAACATCTGGTTATGGTTTTGATCCATACTCAGAATCGGCAAAAGAGAAAATCCGCAAGGCTGTGGACAATGAGAATGCAGAAGTGTTCTTCCTGATAGGCGGTACGCAGACCAACACCACGGTCATTGATTCCGTCCTCATGGGATGCGAAGGAGTAATCTGTGTGGAAACCGGTCATATCGAGGTACATGAATCAGGAGCAGTAGAAGCTTTCGGGCATAAGGTCATTACCCTGCCAGGAAAAAACAGCAAGCTGACAACCGGCACCCTGTCAGCTTATATGGATACCTTCCTAGCCGACGAATCGCATCCTCACATGGTGCAGCCAGGCATGGTTTATATCTCGATGCCGACTGAGTTCGGAATGGTCTACACCAGAGAAGAACTGGCTGCGCTGTATGCAACCTGCCAGAAATATGACCTCCGTCTCTTCATCGATGGTGCACGATTGGGATACGGTCTGGTTTCAGCGGCATGCGACTATGACTTGCCATTCCTTGCAAAACATTGTGATGTATTCTATATCGGCGGGACCAAGGTGGGTGCCATGATGGGAGAAGCTGTGGTATTCTCGGGCATGAAGGCACCGAAATACTTCTTCACCAACGTGAAGCGTCATGGAGCCTTGCTTGCCAAGGGCAGAATGCTCGGCGTCCAGTTTGACACGCTGTTTACGGATGAGCTCTATTTCAAGATATCGCGCCATGCCATCGCTATGGCTACCCGCATCCGCAGCATCTTCGAAAAGCATGGCATCGCCATTGCCTACGATTCTCCAACCAATCAGCAGTTTGTTGTACTCTCACCTGCCCTCTACGAAGCCCTTTCCCCAAAAGTAGCATTCGAGATATGGGAAAGAAAGAGCGAACATGAAATCATCTGCCGATTCGTGACAAGCTGGGCAACAAAGGAGGAAGAACTCGACGAGCTAGACCGTATTCTTCAAGCTTACGCTTAAGAAGGCCAAGAGGGTGTGTCATAAGTTTATGGTTCACCCTCTTCTTGTTGTTGGAAGAGATAGGATATGTTGTTGGAAGAGATAGGATATGTTGTTGAGACAGTCAGTATCTTCGGCCGCACAACAGCTGTTATGCGCCAACTATTATTCAGACTTATGACACACCCTCCATCGTTATATAAATCTCTCTCTATTTCTAAAGTGATTCATATATGTATATTGTAGTGTTCTATTCTTACTTGCTCAAGCTAACAGAATGGCTCATGTTAGCCATTTCTGGAATTGAGTCTACTACGTGTTTCAAGAACATGCCCATGCAAAGAACCATACCTGAAAACATAACTGCGGCGAAAGCCATTGTAAAAATAGTCATCATAATTATTAACCTTTTTAAAATTTATTATTTGTTATTCCTTAAATGCGAGTGCAAAGTTAACACTTTTTTATCGAATAACGGCATCTTTTGCCGAGAAATATCATTGCAATATGTTTTTCTTGATATGGGTCAACCACTTGTTTTTAGCCTTTAAAATGACATTTTGCTATCGGATATGTTGTTTTTGTGGCAATAATTTATATATATCATTTTTCTCGCATTGATATGTGTGTAACAAGACAGGGATTCCTGTCAGATGATAAGAAAAAAGGGTGCGCCATAGACTTATGACACACCCTCACGGGGTGATTCGAAAAACTGAAATTCAAAAGAAACTTATTCAAAGTGTCTTTTATCTGCGACACCAACTTCCTTCTATGGACAACAATCCAAACATTGCAATTGGAATGTTCCCTCCAAAACGATTCTACGACCGAAGCGAGTAGAACCGTTTTTCCCGTACCCGTTGGCATTTGTGCCATCACGGACCGATGAAGGCGCATCGCCTTCTCAATCCGTTCCTTCATATCCTCTTGGTAATCAAATAACTAGGGTGTCCAGTTCCATGTTCTCGTTTTTGATTATGTTTTAGCAACTTAGCACACTGTAAATCTGTAAATTAAGCACAAAATATAAGACAAATTTAACTGTCAAAAAGTCTGATGTAGATTCGCACAAGATTATAGTTTATTTAGCGAATGATTATCAATGATTTAGATGGTTATTACATTGTTTTTGATACTAAAAACTGGAACACAGAACTGGACACCCTATTTCTTAGATCAGTTGAGCTGGCTGGCGACCAATTATCTCTTTGCCCCAACCCTCTACAAGTTGAATCCGAATCCTTTCTCTGAATTCACGAAATTCCTGAAAACGCCAAAGCTTGACCATTACTGCCGCATGAACGTTTATGAATATGTGGGGTTTTATGTTGAAAAGAATCCTGCCTTGAAGGAACAGGCGACAGCGTGGGTGAAGGACATGCTCGTCTTCTATGATGGCAGATTGGAAACCGCTGACTGTTGTGATGGTTACGTGGTGGCTGCGGCCATTGATTTAGCTTGCAGCTTAGGAGCAAAGGATCTCATTCCTATCATCAACAAGTTGCTTTGTACTTATCTTGTTGATTTCAGTGATTGTGGACTTACGGCAGAGGTGGTTGAAGGGCTTCATCGGGGTGAACTGCTCAGGCAGGAGTATGCTCTTGATGTATATGAACGGGATCACAGGTTAGAGGAAGACAGCAACAGGTAATGGAGTAAAGGCATCAAAGCATTCTTCCTTTGGCTGAGTTTTGCAAACTGTTGTCTTTAGTTTGCTCCAAATTTTTGCAATCAGTTGTATATGTGGAAGTTAGCTTTGTTTGTAATTCTTTGATAACAAGAAAGTAAATAGAATGTATCCTCATTGACCTCAATACGTAATATCATAGTCCTACCTTTGCACCAGAAATTGTTAGTTATGAATTCTCTATAAAAAGGTAGTAAATGAAAAAGCAACGTATGAAGCATTGTTTCTTCGCGCTCACATTATGCTGTACTGCAGGAAGCATGTATGGTCAAGTTGCACAGGATAGCAGCAAGACTATTGAAAAGAAAAGTTCTGTAAATGGTAAAAAAATACAGAAGTCGAAGTTCAGCGACGATCCTATAGAACTGAATAATGTAGTGGTTACCGCTTTGGGTATCAAGCGTGAGGAAAAAAGTCTCGGATATGCTACCCAAACCGTATCTGGTTCTGAAATTACGGCAACGATGCCTGCCAACTGGTCTCAAGCTTTGCAGGGACAGGTGGCAGGTTTGAATGTCATTTCAGCCGGTGGTCCCCTGTCATCAACCCAGATTAATCTTCGTGGCAACGTTTCCATGAATATGGACGGAAATGGCGCACTTATCGTTGTGGATGGTGTGCCACTTTCCAGCCCTATGAATAATCCTGGTGGCTCTTATGGTGCCGGTGGCAACTCCGAAGGTTCGATTGACTTTGGTAATGGATTCTCTGATTTAAATCCGGATGACATTGAGAGCATTCAGGTATTGAAGGGAGCGTCTGCCTCTGCTCTCTATGGTTCAAGAGCTGCTAATGGTGTCATTATGGTTACCACCAAGTCTGGTAAGAAAGCCAAGAAGGGATTAGGTATCAGTTATAATTTCAATAATTCCTGGGAACAGGCTGCTCACTTTCCTGATTATCAGTATGAATTCGGACAGGGTGTAGCCAAGAACATCGGTTCTAAGGGGACAGAGTGGGCTGGACAACCTTATTACTCCTATGGTGCAGGTGATGATGGTTTGGCTAGCACCAGTGGTACAAGCTCAGCTTTTGGTGCGAAGTTTGATGGACAGATGTTCTATCAATATGACCCGGAGAAAGAAGGTCGTGCTGATGTGGCCACTCCTTGGAGAGCCTATAAAGACAATCACTCCGGATTGTTCCAAACGGGGCATACGATGACCAACTCCCTGGCCTTGACTGGTAATAACGGTACAGGCAATATGCGTATCTCTTTGACTCATAGTAAGAGTGAATGGATTTTGCCTAACTCTGGCTATCAGCGCTTGACTGCAGCTTTCGCCGGATCACAACAGATTTCCAAGCGTGTGAAGATCAATGCACGTATGAGTTATACTTACAGAGATGTGGAGAATACTCCTCAGCTTACCTATAACTCTAACTCCTTAAGCTATTTCCTGATATTCATGAATCCTAACTTCAACCTCGATTGGTTTAAGCCAATGTGGTACAAGGGTAAGGAGAATATCAAGCAGATACGTCCATTCTCCAGTTATCTGCCTAATCCGTATGTTTTGCTTTACGAGGCAACCAACCCTGCAAAGAAGCATAGTTTCAATGGTAATATTTCTGCCAATTTTACCATCAATCGTTTCCTTGATTTGCAATTGCGTTCTGGTTTACAGGCTACGGCTCAGCAGCAGGAGCAGCACAGACCATGGGATGACAAGGCTTTCCCTACCGGTTTCTTCAAGAAGCAGAACATCTTTGACTATGAGGTTAACTCTGATGTACTTTTATCTTACCATAACAGTTTCGAGAATGGACTCAACGTGAATGCTTCAGCGGGTGGTAACATGATGCAGTCGTATTATGATTTGTTGTCAGCTTCTGTTACCGGTTTGAATACGCCTGGTGTATATAGTTTGGCCAATGGAGTTTCAAATCCATTGGTTGGTACCACTATTCGCAAGAAGCGTGTGAACTCGCTTTATTTCATGGCTAATCTGGCTTATCAGGAGATGTTGTTCCTGGATATAACAGGGCGCAATGACTGGTCATCTACCTTGCCGCGCAAGAATCGTTCTTTCTTCTATCCTTCTGTGAGTCTGAGTGGTGTGTTGAATAGCATGATGAAAATGCCAAAGTGGGTGAATCTGCTGAAAGTGCGCGCTTCTTGGGCACAGGTGGGTAATGATACTCAGCCTTACAAGACATCACCTTACTATACAACTAGTGATTTCTCGGGTTCTTTGGTTAAGCCAGGTACACTTTATAATGCCGACTTCAAGCCCGAGATGTCTACCAACTGGGAAGGAGGATTAGATTTCAAAGCATTTGGCAGCCGTTTGGGATTGGATGTGACCTATTATTATAATCGTACCAAGAATCAGATTCTCAATGCTCCCTTTGATCCTACTACTGGATACACCAAGGGTACCATCAATTCGGGATGTGTCAGCAACAGAGGTGTGGAGATCGTACTCCGTGGTACTCCTATCAGGAATAGAGATTGGCAGTGGGATATGACCGCTACCTGGTCAACCAATAAGAACAAGATAGAATCACTTTCTGAATTTGCTGATGAGCGTCAGATTCTCGGTTCTTATGTGAGTGGCAATGTAAGTATCATCGGTACCAAAGGTGGAACCACGGGAGATATCTGGGGCTACAAACTCAAGCGTAATGCTAAGGGTGAGGTGATTATCACTTCTGCCGGTTTGCCTGCTCGTCCTTCTGAGATTGAATATGTGGCATGTGCCTTACCAGACTGGGAGGGTGCGTTCAATACCTCTTTGCGCTTCAAGAACTGGTCATTCTCCATGCAATGGGATGGAAAGGTTGGAGGTATGACCTATTCTCAGTCACATCACAAGATGTGCGAACAGGGTCACCTGGCTGAGACCTTGAATGGTAGAAAGCCTGGAACCAGTCTCTACCTGGATATTGCGGACCCTGATGTTCTGAAGCTCTTTGAAAAGCAGAAGATTACTCCTGTAGCTGGTGTGTATTGCATAGCACCGGGTGTGGTTGATAACGGAGATGGTACTTATAGTCCGAATCAGAAACTTGTCACCCTGGAGTCATATTATAAGGAGTATTACCGCATTGGTAATGTGGAAACCAATACTTTCAGTACCACTTATCTCAAGCTTCGCGAGGTTCGTCTGGATTATCAGTTGCCAAAATCTTGGTTGAAGAATACTTTCATCAACAATGCTTCAGTGGGTATATATGGGCGCAATCTGCTTTGCATTACCAGTTATCCAATGTATGACCCAGAGACAACCTCACTTGATGGCAATACATTTGTACCAGGTGTAGAGGTGGGTACTCTTCCTACCAGTCGTTCCTGGGGTGTTAATCTCAAAGTTGATTTCTAGTTAAGAATAAGATGTAATGAACAAAAAAAGAAAGAATCGATGAAAAAGATTTTTAGAAATATAATGACGCTGATGACCGTTCCTTTCATGCTGATGACCTCGGCATGCGAATCAATGGACGATACCAATGTGGATCCAACCCGTATGAATACTGCTAATGCTGGAAGTTTTTTGGATCCTCTCATTTATGGTATGGGCACTTACACCTGGACCCGATACAATAGCTGGACCTTCCAGTTGATGCAGTGCCTTGTAACAACTAACTCCACCAGCGGTGTGGGCTGGTTCAACATCAGTGATACGGCAGGTGATGGCGTCTGGACCAATTATTACAAATGGAATACCAATGCCAAGGCCATCTATGACGAAGCCGTGAAAGTGGGAGATCCGAACTATCAGGCAATTGCATTGACCCTCAGATGCTGGATATTTGAGAACACGACAGATGCCTTCGGTGATATTCCTGTACAGGAATCATGCCGTGGTGAGGAACAGCTCTACTATCCAAAGTTTGAGTCTCAGACTGATGTCTACAGGTTTATCATCGACAGCTTGGATGTGGCGAACAGCATATATAATCTCAAAAAAGGTTTGCAGTTCAATACCAATGGTGACAAGATGTATTGCAGCAGCGGTTCTGACTTGCAGGGCATCCTGAAATGGAAGAAGTTTACCAACTCCTTGCGTTTGCGCGCTTTGCTGCGTGTCATAGATTCCAAGGAATTGGGTGATTTGGCCAAGGCAGAGTTGAAGAAGATGTTGGCAGATCCTATTACTTATCCGGTTTTTGAATCGAATGATGACAATGCTAAGGTACATATCTCAGGAATTGCTCCTGATGAAGCTCCAATGACACGTCCATCAGACCTTTCTGCCTACAAGTCACTTTCTGCATTTTTCATCGATCGTCTTCAGGATTGGAAGGATCCTCGTCTGGAAGTGTTTGCAACTCAGGCTACCAATAAGGATCCTCAAACCGGTCAAGAGGTTACTTCCTTTATCGGTTTGCCTAGTGGTTATGATGTGGAGCCTACATTTACTGCTTCTTCTCCAAATGCGGCAAATCTGGCCACAGCGCCACAGGATATACAGTGTCTCACCTATGCAGAGGTACTCTTCATCAAGGCAGAGTTGGCACAACGCGGTCTTATCTCTGATGATGCCAGGCTGCTCTATGAAAAAGCTGTTGCTGCAGCTATTACGCAATGGGGAGTTGAGGTTCCTGACGGGTATTTTGATAACGGGAAGGCAGCGTATGATGGAACGCTTCGCCGCATCATGGAACAGAAGTTCTATGCACTCTTCTTTATTGATTTCCAGCAATGGTTTGAGTATAATCGTACCGGTTATCCTGATGTACCGAAAGGTCCAGGTGTAGATGCTTCATTGCATATGCCATATCGTTTCAAATACCCAGCTATCTTGCAACGTATGAATCGTGAACATTATTTGGAGGCTGTGAAATCGATGGGTGGTGATGATTTCAATACCCGACTGATCTGGCAGAAGAGACCAGAATTATAATTGATTAGATGTTTAATGAAAGGATTGAAAAAATGAAAGTAAGACTATTTTTGATTGCAGCGCTTCTGATGGGTACTGTTGCCCACATGGCTGCACAGGACAAGAAAGAGTTTACGCTCGAAGTATATGGTGGGGAGATTCCCAATGTCAAGCCAGCTTTTGATGAAGAGCATTTCTTAGGTGGTGAGATTACCAAGAAATGGAATACTTTCCTCTGTAACTATACCCACACCTATGAGGTAGAGGTGGGGTTGAGTTCTTCAGGAACAGAATTTAGAAAGCCGGCTGTCTTCAAGGCCGTGGAGCGTGTGAACAAATATGTAAAGAAGAGCTATAAGTCGCAGCATATGACCAAAGAGGAGGCAATTCGAATCATGAGTCATGTACTGGATTGTGCCAACATCATCTGCCTGGAGAGTGATACTGCAGCCTTGGAGGAGGCTGCCGGTGATGCCAATACTGCAGAAGAGGCTTTGGCTTTCTTTGACCATATTAAATTGATAAATGTTTAATTTTTAGCGTGATGAATAAAAATCTGAGTAAAATTCTGTTGTTAGCGTCTATTGGGGCCATGCCATTGGGTATAGCTGCCCAACAAGCTTCTTCTTTTGTTTTTTCCGGTAAGGTAAAAGACATCAAGGGTAAGGGGATTGCCGGGGTGGTTGTAAACAATGGCCGAAGTTTTGTGCAAACCAATTCTCTTGGAGAATGGACATTGCCTACTGATACCAATGTCTGCAAGTTCGTCAGTATATCCACTCCTTCATCCTATGTGCTTCCCTGCCAGAAGAGCCTTGCTAAAGGCTTTTACGTTCGCGTGGATGAACTTGTAAAAGATCACAGCCGACATGATTTCATTTTGGAGAAGAGGAAAAAGTTATCTGATAAGTTTTATTATATTGCCATCTCTGATCCTCAGGTAAAGAATGAGCATGACATGAAGCGTTGGAAGCAGGAATCTATCCGCGATTTGAAGGGCTATGTGGATACCCTGAGCCGAGAGAGAGAGGTAGTGGCCAATACCTTGGGAGATTTAGTATTTGACAGTATGAACCTGTATAGTGAATATGCCGCCTCATTTGATGGCATCAAAATGACCACCTTCCAATGTATAGGCAATCATGATTTCGACAAGCGTTATCAGGATTTGCATAATATGACACTTGGTACACCTGTATATGGAGAGCAATATTATCACCGTTTTTTCGGACCTGTCAATTATTCCTACAACATAGGTAAAGTACACGTAGTTACGTTGAAGAATATAAATTACGTGGGTCACAAGAAGTATATAGAGGCTATTACGGATGCTGATTTAGACTGGCTGAAGCATGATTTGAGTTTTGTACCGAAGGGCTCTTTGGTCTTCCTCAATATGCATGCGGCTGTTTGGAATAGCACAGAGGGTGAGGGCAATGTTCGCAATGCAGAGGAGTTGGCCGATGCCCTAAAGGATTATCAGGTACATGTCTTGACTGGTCATACTCATTATTTCCAGAACAATGTCATGGATGCTCAACTTTTGGAACACAATATTGGTGCCGCCTGTGGTGCCTGGTGGAAGAGTCAGGTTAATCGCTGTGGAGCGCCTAATGGTTATCTGGTGATGGATGTGGATGGGAATCAGCTGAAATGGCATTATAAATCCACAGGTCATAGCATTGATTATCAGATGCGTGTTTATGGTAAAGGTAATATGTTGAGTCAGCCTCAATATGTAGTGGTAAATGTTTGGGATTGGGATCCAAGCTGCAAGGTTGAATGGCTGCAGGACGGACAAGCCATGGGTGCGATGGAGAAATTTGTTGATGTAGATGAAGCCTATGCTGCGAGCAAAGGACATAAGGAAGGTCTTACTGCTACCGGGCATCTATTTAGAGCCTTGCCTTCTTCTGATGCCAAGAGTATTACGGTGGTATTCACCAATCGTTTTGGAGAGAAATATGAGCAAACTGTTCTGATTTCAAATCCAAAAGTTAAGACTCAGATAATAACACATCGTGGGTATTGGGATACGAAAGGTTCGGCCCAAAACTCGATAGCTTCTTTGCGTAAGGCTGCAGATGCCAAGGTTTACGGTTCTGAATGTGATGTGCATATCACTGCTGACAGTGTTATCATTGTCAACCATGACCCGAAAATCAATGATTTGATCATTGCTGATTCAAAGTATGCTGATTTGAAAATACAACTTCTAAAAAATGGAGAAGAAGTATCAACCTTAGAGCAATATTTAAATGAGTTGAAGAATCATCCTGCAATAAAACTGATTCTTGAAATCAAAAGACAACCTTTACAGTGCGACGAAGATCGTCTTACTCGCAAAACGGTGGAGATGGTGAATCGTATGGGCTTGACCAAACAGGTGGAGTATATCTCTTTCAGTTCTGCAGCTTGTGCATTGGTTCGTCAGTTGGATTCTAATGCTGTTATTTATTATGTTAATGGCAATTATACACCAGCTGAAGTGAAGAAACTTGGTTATCAAGGTATTGATTATAGTTATAAGATACTTTTCAAGCATCCTGAGTGGATTAAAGAAGCTCATGAATTGGGATTGAAGGTAAATGGATGGACCTCTGATGATGATGTTATCATCAAGAAGCTCATTGAAATGAATGTTGATTTCATTACTACCAATAAGCCGGTAGAGGCAGAGAAACTGGCAAGGAAGTTCTGATAGCTTCATCAGTACCTGGTTCATAACAGGCATTTGTATGGTACAGGATGGAGTTGTAGTATTTAGAACAATCATAATGTTTGGAATACAACGGATAGTAAATTGATTAGTTTGTTTCTTAAATCGGTGAGCCATCAGTAAAACTGGTGGCTTTTTTAGTACTGTGCAGATAGGATGCACTGAAAATTTGTACTTTTGTGGCAAATTATTGAGTAATTTGTGACGTAGTATCTTATTTTTGTACTTTTACAGGCTGAAAACGGATACTATTATCCGCTAACATTAATTGAACTACCCACAAGCTAAAGACTTGTAGAATTCCGACTTCATCAAGGAATGCTTGCAAGCAAGTCTTACACCCTCTCCATCGGTGTAATCGACAGTTCCTGCCGATATATTTCTTAAACCTTCATCAAGTATATTTTTTGCTACATTCAGGTCACGGTCTATTAACTCACCGCAATTTGGGCAAGTATAGTAGCATCATCATTTTTGATCCTGTTCCTGCTAAGATGCGTGATTACTGCAAGATTTCAAAAGAGTTGAAGTCTGATGGTAGTAATGTAGCTGGCGTTTTATGTGCATTGTCGTAGCTTTTTGGCGGTTGCACCTCATAGTTTATTGCTTATCGAAGAGGTGGATAATGGCTTGCATCCTTCTCGTGCTAAGGAGTTGGTTGATATGTTGAAGGACTTGTCACGACAGCGCCAGGTTGATGTGCTCTGTACGACGCATAATCCAGTTTTGTTAGATGAGTTAGGCAACAAGATGATTCCGTTTGTCAGCTATGTTACCCGTGATGAGAATGGTGATAGTCATGTCAATCTCTTGGAAGAAAAAGAGAATCTAACCAAATTGATGGCTTCAGGAACAATTGGTAGAATGATGGTTAACGATAAAATATAATGAGAAAGGTATTGGTGATTGATACGAGTGTACTTTACGTTTGGCTCAAAGTATCAGGAAAGGAAACTTGTGGTCCAAGCAATGCCTTGGTTACATACGAGAAGGTCTCTGAGAAAATAGAGGAAGAAAAGAAGAAAGGAACAACCTTTATCCTGCCACTGGCAACGATCATTGAGACAGAAAATCATATAGCTCATTCTTCAGGAGACAGAATGTCATTAGGTGAGGAATTTGCTCAAATCATGATCGATTCGGCTGATGAGAAATCACCATGGGCTGCATTTACTGAACAAAGCAGTTTGTGGAATCCTGAAAACTTAAAAAAGTTGGCAGAGAAGTGGAAGATCACTGTTATAGGAGGGCAAGCTTTAGGCGATGCTTCTATTGTTGAGGTGGTAAAATATTATACAGATTTAGGATATGAAGTTGAAAGCTTTACAGGTGATGAAGGCTTGAAAGCTTACGAGCCTACGGTTGAAATTCCTTGGAGAAGAAGAAAGTAAAGACGTTAACGAATAAAAATATCCATGTGAATCGTTCAATATTTCACATGGATATTCAGTTTTGACAGTATCATATATGTGATACTATTATTGCAAGTAAGGAATGGCAAACTTCACCAGACAATATCCACCTCCAATGAGCCAGCAATAAAGAATGGCAGCCAAGAGGAAAGGCTTAATGCCAGCTTTCTTGAATTTGTCAAAGCTTGTTTCGGCTCCCAATGCTGCCATGGACATGGTCAGGAGGAAGGTGTCCAGTTGGTTAATCCAATCCACTATGCTTTCCGGAAGCAAATCAAGAGAATTGAATCCGATCACTACCAGGAAGAGAATGGCAAACCATGGAATGCTGATTTTAGGCTTGTTGGTATCAGCATTTTCCAGATTATCTCTTTTGGCAACATCCCTTGCAACGGTCCATGCAATCACCAGTAATACCGGTACCAGCATCATCACCCTTATCATCTTCACAATGATGGCATTGTTGCTCACCTCGGCTCCCATGGCATTGGCTGCACCTACCACATGGGCTACTTCATGAACGGTGGAACCCGTAAAGAGTCCCATCATATCTGGTGATAGGTCAAAGATGCCAGCCCTGTAGAGAATAGGGTAGAGGAACATGGATAATGTTCCAAAGATGACTACGGTGGCTACGGCTACTGCCGTCTTGTAAGGCTTCGGACGAATGGCCCCATCTATACCCAATACTGCAGCAGCTCCACAGATGGCACTTCCGCAAGCGGTGAGCAGTGCGATGCTGCGGTCAATTTTCAGGAGTCTTCCCACCAGGATTCCCAAACCGATGGTGCCGCATACGATGATGGCATCCATTACGATGGCAGAGAAGCCCACAGCCATCACATCCTGGAAGGTGAGCTTGAAACCATAAAGGATGATGCCTGTGCGGAGGATTCGCTTGCTGCAAAACTTGATGCCCGGTACCCAGGTGTCAGGCAGGTTGTTACGTAAACTATTGGCATAGAGCATACCAATGATGATGCCCACCACCATGGGGCTAAACGAAAGAGCTTTCACACAGTCCATGCCACCGATGTAGAAAGCAGCGCATGCGAAGAGCGCGATGAGCAATACGCCATGCAGCATACTGCTCCTTTGTTCTGATAATCTCATATTTTTCTTTTTTTGTCGGTTATTCGCTTTTGAAAAGCGGGTGCAAAGGTACGAAAAATCATGAGATGTTGTATATACATAATAACTATACGTTATAATCTTTAGTTATAAATCTCTTGAATGTCTGCTGGAGTTTAGCGGCCTCGCCCCTCTTCTCAACAAATAGAAATTCTCGTTCCATCTTCAGATTCTCAATTTCCAGAACCTTGAATACTTGTTCATAGATACTCCTGTAGATGGCTCTTATGCTGATGATACCCATGCTTAAGGAATGTTCCACGAAATGCTTGATGCCCTCTGTGGTTCCCAGATTCATCTCAATGTTCAGATCAGAAAGAGCAATGCCGTTTTCCTGCAGGGCTTTTTGGATGACATCCAAGGTTCCGGAACCTAATTCACGCAGTACAATCGGTGTCTGCCTGAGAAGATTCAAAGAAATCTCATCTTGCTGGGCTAGGGGATTGGAACAATGTACGAACGCCACCAGCTCATCTTTCATGAAAGGAGTGTATTTAAAGGTGGGCTGCCGCTTGATGCCTTCCACCATACCCAGATCTATCCTTCCTGCAGCAAGCGCATCCTCTATCTCATGAGAATTTCCGCTGAGCAGGGTAATACGAATGTCGGGGTATAGTTTCCTGAATTCAGCAATTAGTTCGGGGAGAACATATTGTGAGATGGTGGTACTGGCTCCGATGCGCAGTTCGCCACCTGATTTCTCTGTGAGCTTCTTCATGTCGAAATCGAGATTCTGATAGGCATCGATAATCTTGCAGGCATGGTCAAGCATAAGTTGTCCGGCACGGGTGAGCTGGATGCGATTGCCGATTCTGTCGAACAGTTGCACCCCATATTCCTTTTCAAGCTCTTGTATGTGCTTGCTGATGGCAGGCTGACTGATGAACAGTTCGTTGGCAGCCTTAGTGAAACTCAGGAGTGTAGCCACACTTCTGAAAACTTTCAGTCTTGTATCTATCATTTTATGTTCCTTTGTTATTTCAAAAATCCTCGTCAATATGATGCCGAGTGCAGCAAATCTTCTGCAAAGATAATGCAAATGAGCGCAATGAAAACTTGTTTTCAAATTGCCGAGTGCAGCAAATCTTCTGCAAAGATAACAAAATTCTAGAAATCACTCGCTGGTTTCGCCTAAAAATAGTAACTTTGCATCCAACAAAAAGAAACCAAAGACATTATGAACATTAAGAATATCCATTTGGCCTATTTTAGTGCCACTTTCTCCACCAAACGTATCGTTCGTGAGATAGCATCCCAGTTTCAGAAGCCTGTCATTGAGTATGACATTACCTCAGACGTGCTGAAGGATGATGTCTCGCTGGGAAGTGATGGCAATCTGCTGATAGTGGGCGTACCTTCCTATGCTGGTAGAGTCCCGGAAATGGCAGTTCGTTCATTGAGACGTTTTCTTGGAAACAATACCCCAGCCATCATCGTATCAGTCTATGGTAACAGAGCCTACGATGATACGCTCATAGAGCTGAAGGACCTGGTGGAATCCCATGGCTTCAAGTTACTTTCTGCGGCTGCCGTCATAGCCCAGCATTCCATATTTCCCAAGATAGCAGAAGGAAGACCTAATGCGGATGATATGGAGAAACTCCATGATTTTGCTTCAAAGAGTAGGGAACTTCTACTCCAGATACCAAAGATGTCAGCAGTCAGCCGACTGATAGTAAAGGGAAATCGCCCTTATCGTGATACCAAGCCTATTCCTCTGCATCCAGAAGGGAGTAGGGGAAAATGTACATCCTGCCATGCCTGTGTGAAAATGTGCCCTGTCGGAGCCATCACTATGGGGGAACCCTACAAGACCAACGAAAAGAAATGCATCTCTTGCGGACGCTGTGTCGTGGTCTGTCCTGAGCATGCCCGACTTTTCGGTGGCCTGCTGTATAAGGCTGTCAGCTGGAAATTCGAGAAAGCGTATTCGGAACCTAAGCAGCCTGAATTTTTCTATGTGAATGTTTAAAGAATCAGATAGCAATGAGTAGATACACGAATATCGTCTTCGATGTAGGAAGTGTATTGGTGAACTGGATGCGCATGAACCTGTATACCACTCTTTTCAATGGGAATAAGGCATAAGCATTGTTGTCTGAGTAAATGTTCAATACATGCCTACGTGATGTCTTAATCCATTTCGCAGGAACAGAGATGAACTTGAAAACAAAGGTCTTGATTCTGCTGGTGGCACGCAATCCAAATTCATGGGTTTTCAATCTCTGCATAATAGCTTTGTAGAAGTTTCTGATGAGAGCTGTCATAAGCAGGAATACAGTATTCTGTGCCATGAACGATTTTGGCAATCGATTCCAGCCAAAGCCATTGTTCATGTCATCGAAGATGCGTTCCTTGCCACCACGAAGATTGTTTTAATTTTGCAACACTAAGATAAGTGAAATTTCTAACATGGCAAAATCCTGAGCAACTTTTTGTTGCTCAGGTGCTTATAAAAAATATTAAATTATAGTGTTGCGGAAATTAGGATATAGTGATTCTTCTCAATAGGGAGTACTGCAGACATTCTATTTACCATAAGACACCTTATAATAAAAGTGGGGGTGAAAGCAAGTTCCCGAAAGAGGATGAAAAAATCTTGCTGCTGCAATCCAGTTGCCTAGCCAATTCCTCTACATTCATCCTTGCCATTTCTTCGGCCAAGACATTGGCAACTGATTGGAAGAGTGGCACGGAGATAGGCTTCCTGTCTGCCTTATCAAACATGATTTTTGCATTTGCCTATAATATCTGCATAATAATCTATCTTTTATTTTTTGAACATCAATAATCAGTAGTTGTACAAACTTAGAATAGAACCATTTATGCCTTCTCCTTCATAATCTCCAGAAAGCGGAAGTTGACTGCAGATATTGCAGATTTCTGCATCATCCAAATGCTCTGTTAACTCCAGATGAAATCCCCAACTGGTAGCGTGCAAATCCCAGACACCATAACCGCATGCGTTGACTGCTGTAATGATGGTATCTTGAAGTAGCCATATTTCCGTGAAGTCTCTCATCCTTTCTTTACCACCCACTTAAAGTTTTCCTTTCCTGCTCCTATTTCAAAGTGAAGCTTGGCAATGCCGAGGTCCATCTTGGTATATCCTACCATTGAGAAGCCTCTCTTGGCAATAACTTTGGGTTTACAACCAACTTTTGTACCTTTCTGGTCTTGCAGGAAGAATGAGAACTTCTGCTGATTGATGGCAGTGGGAGCAAGAAGAGCTGCTTCCACGCCCTTTCGGAACCATGAAGGAGAGTTGCTGGTTGCATTGCTCACCTGTTCCATGGTCTTGATTTTGTGACTAACCCCTTGTGACTCTCCGTATCCCAAGGCAATCATGCATGTCAACTTCTCCCCTTTTTCAATCTTGTAGGCTCCATTCACCTTGCGATAGCTTAATCCTGCCCAGCAGGTATTGAGTCCTAGAGCTTGGGCAAGCAGCACAAGCTGTTCGCCATAATAGCCAATACGCTCATCAAGATTGTCAGCTTTTTGCCCAGCCATTACAAGATAGTTCTCCACGCCATGGAATTTTCCATATGACATAATGCCGGAGAATGCCTTGGTTTCTTGGGTAACCAGTTGTATGTGAAGGCCACCCTCTTTGTTGCACTCCAAGATTTTTTCTTCAAGTGCTCTAACTACCTCAGTTGAAAGAGGTTTGTGTATGTACTTTCGTACACTATGTCTTTGTTTGATAGCTTCTTCTATAGTCATGATTTCTATAATGAATTGTGCATGCAAAGTTAAGAAAAAAAACAATATTCAAAGGCAAAAAACCAAGAAAAATCTCAGAAACTTATAATTTTTTATAAAAAGAATAATATATTACACCTTTTCTTGCGTAATCTAGATTCTTTTGTTAACTTTGCAGGAAAAGTACAATATAATACACTACTTGGTATGAAAATTCAAGAAGTAATGAAATTGCAGCGTAAGGCCTTGGGGATAACCCAGCAAGACCTCGCTGACATGTCTGAGATAGCCATTTCTACCATCAAGAAAATAGAGAGCGGTAAAGGCAACCCTTCCCTATCGACGGTTGAAAAAATCATGGATATCCTTGGCATGGAGGTTAAATATGAGATTCGTCAAACCGTTTAAATATAGTAGGATATGAGAAAAGCTATCGGTTTTGGACGGTAAGTTGAAACATACCTATTTCAAATCGTCCAAGAAAGAATTCAAAGATTCAATCGTAAATCAGAATGAGAATCATGAAATTGACATATATCTTTCATAGTGGTTTTGCAGTGGAGACCCAATCCTGCGTATTGGTCTTCGATTATTGGATGGATCCCGCCGATTGTATGCCGGTGATTCTGTCCAAGGGTAAGCCTGTGTATGTACTTGTAAGTCATTTCCATGAAGATCACTTCTCTCGGGAAATCTTTTCATGGCGCCAGTGCTACCCTCATACCTCTTTTACCTATATACTCTCCAAGGATATCTTCAAACATAACAGATGCCAAAAGAACGAAGCTGACGTCTTGATGGTAAAGGGAAAATCATGGTGCGACAAAAATATAAAGATAGTTGCAGCCGGTAGTAATGATAGCGGTGTGTCTTGGATAGTAGAAGTTGCAGGCAAGCGCATCTTTCATGCAGGCGATCTGAATAATTGGTACGCCAAGTTCTTGACTTCCGACTATAATGGTGGAACCATCAGGAGCTTTGAGTTTGGCGAGATAGACCCTCAAAAAGACGAGAAGCAATATTTGGGTGAACTCAAGGACATCAAAAAAATGACTGATAGTTTTGATGTTGTGCTGTTTCCTGTAGATGGCCGTATAGGTAATGGCTATACCCGTGGTGCAAGACAGTTCATAGAGCAATTCCAGACAGGTCTGTTTGTCCCAATGCATTTTGTGGCAAGTGGTTCCAAAAGCGCCTGGCGTATGAAAGAGTTTACCGATGCTGTGCAAATTCCGTTTTGGAAGATAGCACATGAGGGCGAATCAATAGATATATGATTCGTTCCATGAAGGGTGGTAATCATCCAGGACTAGCAAGGCAAGAGATACGACAAGATTATAAACATAGAATGACATAATTAACAATGAATCCAATTGATATAGCACTCCGTATAGCAACGTCAGCCCATGCCGGTCAACTTGATCGCGATGGCTATCCTGTTATTCTTCATCCACTCACAGTGGGCTTGATGGGCCATGCAGACGAGGAAAAGATGACAGGCTTTCTGCATGATGTGGTAGAAGATACCTCCTACTCCTTTGAGGATTTGCTTCATGAAGGTATTCCCACAGGTGTAGTGAATGCCCTTCGCATCCTTACACATCAGCCGGGAACTGATTATTTCGATTATGTGCAGAGCATTATCGATTCTCAAAATCCCATTGCACTTCAAGTAAAGTACAATGACCTCCAACATAACTTTCAGAGAGGTAAGGCCTACCCAGACCTTCAGAAGAAACATGGCAAGGCACTGGAAATGATAAAGGCAGCCATCGAAAAATGCTCTCAGGTTGACATCTATCATGCGCCTGAAGACTGCAGTATAGAGGTTGGCATCTTTGCCTGCGGATGTTTCTGGGGCGCGCAACATCAGTTTCAGAAACAGCCCGGTGTACTCAATACCCTGGCAGGATATACCGGCGACAAAGAGGCTTTTCCTTCCTATGCCGATGTACGAGGCCACAAGACGCACCACGTAGAGGCCGTCATCGTGGAGTTCAATCCCCAACAGGTTTCATATGAGAGCTTATGTAAACTCTTCTTCGAGATTCACGACCCGGCACAGACCGATGGTGTTGGTCCTGATTTGAGGCCACAATACCGCAGCTGTATCTTCTATCGTAATGAATCTCAGAAGCAGACAGCCGAACATGTGACGGAACTTCTCCGTAATAAGGGTGACGAGGTCAATACCTTGCTCCTGCCAGAGGAGACATTCTACATTGGCGAGGCCTACCACCAGCATTATTATGAAAAAACAGATGGTGAGCCTTATTGCCATCTGAGAACGAAGAAATTCTGAGAAGTAATTTTCAGCAAAATATCAGAGAGGTAAATAAAGCATTTGTAGTTGATAAATCATTGATTAACAATAAAACAATATCCTATGAAACTTAACAAAATCCATCATGTAGCCGTGATTTGCTCCGACTATGAGAAATCCAAGCATTTCTATACAGATGTGCTCGGAATGAAGATTGTAAGTGAAAACTATCGTGAAGGACGCGACTCCTGGAAGGCAGACTGCTTTCTTGGTGACACGTATGTCATAGAACTGTTCTCTTTCCCTAACCCACCAGCACGTCCTTCTTATCCGGAAGCAGCTGGACTGCGTCATCTTGCTTTTGAGGTGGATGAGCTTTCGGTGGCTATAGATGAACTTGACAATAAAGGTATCGCTCATGAACCCATCCGTACAGATGAATATACAGGCAAGCGATTTGTATTCTTCAGTGACCCAGATGGTTTGCCGATAGAACTGTATGAAAAATAAGAATCTGTTCAATCGTGTCTGATATAATGCAGCAAGTAAGTATCCAATATTACAGTTCGCCTTGTGGAGAAATCATCCTGGCATCGGTGGACGATGAATTGTGCCTTTGTGATTGGAATGAAATGCCATGTTCAGAGCGTAATAAGCTTCGGCTTTCGCGGTATATGAAGGCAGTGTTCAAGATAGAAACATCCCCTATCCTGGAACTGTCCAAGAAGCAGCTGAATGAATATTTCACCGGCAGCCGCAGGACATTCGATATTCCGTTGCACCCTATAGGAACCGATTTTCAGAAAAAAGTATGGGGTGCATTGCTCAACATCCCCTACGGAGAAACAAGGAGCTATAAGGAAATAGCCATAAGTATGGGTAACCCCAATGGCACAAGAGCCGTGGCAGGTGCCATCGGAGCTAATGGCATCAGCATTTTCATTCCCTGCCATCGTGTTATCGGAAGCAATCATCTCCTTACAGGTTTTGCCGGAGGATTGGATGCAAAGAGAAGGTTATTAGAGATTGAAGCAGAACAAAAACAACATAATGTTGATTTTCAAATAAGAAAATAAAAAAGACAAAAAATAAAAGAAATGAACATCAAGTCAATAGGCAGTAAAATCAAGGGAAATCCTACGATGGTAGAGGGTACGGTGTATTCCATGCTCATCATCTGTAGCATTTCCCATTTCCTGAACGATATGATTCAGTCGATTATCCCTTCCATCTATCCGATTGTGAAGGATAAGTTCGACTTCTCGTTTGCACAGATAGGCATCATCACGCTGGTTTTCCAGATGACATCTTCTATCCTGCAACCTTTCACAGGACTCTATGCCGATAAGCATCCCCGTCCCTATGCCCTCTCCATCGGCATGTGTTTCACATTGGTGGGCCTGCTCCTGCTGGCTTTCGCCGAGAATTATTTTCTGATTCTTCTGGCTGTAAGTGTCATAGGTCTGGGTTCGTCTGTGTTTCATCCCACGGCTTCGAGAGTGGCACAGATGGCATCGGGAGGTAAGAAGAGTCTGGCACAATCCATCTTCCAGGTGGGTGGCAATGGCGGTTCGGCAGTAGGACCACTGCTGGCAGCCATCATCATCCTGCCTTTCGGACAGCATGCCATTTCCTGGTTTGCCCTTGCAGCCTTGCTTGCCGCCATCATCATGGTAAGATTGGGAGTCTGGTATAAGGCACGACTGACTTACGTGGTGAACCATCCCCAGAAACAGCCCCTTCTTAATACCCATATCTCTAAAAGGGTGAAGTATTGGGCTCTGTTTATCCTCATCATGCTCGTGTTCTCCAAGTATTTCTATACGGCATGCATTACGAGTTACTTCACCTTCTTCCTGATGGATAAGTTCGGCATATCGGTACAGACCTCGCAGCTGTGCCTCTTCGTATTCCTTGCCGCCTTTGCTATAGGTACGGTGGCAGGAGGAATGCTAGGTGACAAGTTTGGCAGAAAGTATGTCATCTGGTTCTCCATTCTGGGAGCAGCACCTTTCGCCATCGCCATGCCTTTCGTCAACTTCACGTGGACCATCATCTTTACCTTCCTGTCAGGATTGATCATTGCCTCGGCTTTCTCTTCCATCGTGGTATATGCCACCGACCTGATGCCAGATAAAGTGGGATTGATAGCAGGCATTTTCTTCGGCCTGATGTTCGGACTGGGAGGACTTGGTTCAGCGTTCTTCGGCTGGTTAGCCGACAAGACCAGTATTGAGTTTATCTTCCAGGTGAGTGCCTTCCTGCCATTGCTCGGCATCATAGCAGGATTCTTGCCGAATACCCAGAAGAGAAGCGTTGAAGAAACTGATGAAAACGCAAAGTAAATGAAAGACTTTGATTTTAAATAATTGTATAAGAGAGTATTAAAAATGGAACAAGAAGAAAAGAAACAGAAATCTCAAGCTGCAGAGAATCAGGTATTCTGCCCACCGCAGCAGCCAGCTAGTATCCATTAAATATATAGGAGATACCAGAGGTAGAATGGGATATACAACAACTCCCTTGCTTGGGCCGTATGTATGAGCTCATGGTTGAGTTCCACTTTAGAAAGCTCTTCGCAAGTAACAATCATGCCAAAGAGATTGATTGCAATGAAGCTTTTCATGAAGGAACGTCTCTTGATTTTGATAATCCTAATCATAAGCTATAAGATTGCTGAGTTCGTCGAGGAAGTTAATCATCATGCTTCCGGTTCCTCTAGACTGGGAAGCTGCCCTTTCTCCGGCAATTCCCATGGCTTTCATGGCATGAAAAGATGCTTCCAGAGGGTCGGAGTTCACAGCAAGGAATGCCCCAACGATACCAGTGGCAGTACATCCCATTGCAGTAACCTTGCTCATCATGGAATGTCCTTCATGAACATAAGCCATTCTTTCGCCATCCGTGATGAAGTCTATGGCTCCAGTTACAACTATGATACAGGAAAGTTGCTGAGCCAGTTTCTTAGCCTGTTTCTCAACCTCATAGGTTTTCTGGTGACTATCCACTCCCTGCATGCCTATCTGGTGAGAGTACAATGCCTGAATCTCACTGGCATTTCCCTTGATGACTGTAGGTAAGCGGCTCCGCGTTTATACCTTGCCCTTTATCGTAAAAGTTCTTACCTTTGC
>ERZ791608.90-NODE-90-length-55824-cov-5.204612_pt1 | contig 55824 bp, 103 predicted proteins | sample MGYA00510276_ERZ791608 | MGnify/ENA primary metagenome ERZ791608 (study PRJEB30046, sample SAMN00791908) | human gut metagenome | study: EMG produced TPA metagenomics assembly of the A metagenome-wide association study of gut microbiota in type 2...
CGAAAGGTCAGGGGTTCGAGCCCCCTTGCTTCCACTCGAAAAAGCTGATAAAATGGGCATTCCCGGGCAATGGGTAGTCGAATAGTAGTCAAAATAGTAGTCAAGCCTAAAACGAAAGGAGTTTTTTGCAAAGATTCCAATAATTTTATAGTGAATGAAATGTGACGGATACATGACGGGTAGACCGTCTTTTTTTATGCCAAAATTTAAGCATAAGGAGGAATGACCTTATGGCAAAATTCAGATTTTCAGATGAAGCACTGGAACGTATTTTTAGTAAAGAACAGATGGGAAGTGTTCCGCTTAAATATCAATCAATCGTAGTCCATGCCGCAGAGGAAGTTATAGGAGAACTTGGCAATGCTTATGAATTTCAGTCCGTTGGGACTTTTGAACAAACCGACATATCAGACACTTGATGAAGTGGAAATTGCGAAACAGATAGAATCAATGGAAGAAAAGGAGAATAGCCATGCCACAGCCTATTATGAATCCGAACTATTTCAATCCGCAGTATAGAACACCTATGTACGGACAGTTTATGCCACAACAGGAACAATTCCAACCACAGCAGTTTATGCAACAGCCACAGCAAAACGCAGTACAGATGTACGGTCGCATTGTGCCAGCGCAGGAATGCATAGCACCGAATGAGGTTCCTATGGATGGCAATACGGCATTTTTCCCTAAACAGGATATGTCAGAGATCTATGCTAAATCATGGGGAGCAGATGGGAAAATTTATACAAGGCTCTATAAGCCTGTTTTGGAAGATAACGATAACAATTCACTGCAGACCGCAGAAAAGACGAAATTTGACCTATCAGACGAAGCTACAGAGGTATTTATGAAGCGGTTTGATGAACTGGAGCAAAAGATTGAGCAGTTAAAATCTTCGCAATCGCAAAGAAAATCTTCACAGACACAAAGAAAGGAAGATGCTGAATGAATCAACAGATGATGCAAATTCTTAATCAGATTAAAGGTATTTGCAATCCACAAAAGGCGGCTATGCAAGCACTCCAACAGGCGGCATCTAGTGGAAATCTTATGGCAACAAATATTTTAAGCAAAATCAACAATGGGGATATGAATGGTGCCGGACAGATTTTGAATAACTGTATGGATACTAATGGAATCAACATGAATGAGATAAGAAGTTTTTTTGGAATGTAGTACATTTTGGGTTGTGCGCACAGAAAACCGGGTATCCCATTTGTAAATAAAACAAATGGAGGTAACAAAATGTTTAACGCTACATCTCCCAGTCTGGCAGACATTGCTGCTGTGACTGGAAACAACAGAAACGATGGTATGTGGGATAATGGTGCATGGTGGATCGTGATTCTCTTAATCTTTGGTTGGGGAGGTTTTGGAAATTTCGGTGGAAACGGCATGAATGGCGGTGTAGGTTCTGAGGTTCAGAGAGGTTTTGACACTCAGGCTATCATCGGTAAGCTGGACGGAATCAACAACGGTCTGTGTGACGGATTTTACGCTGTAAACAACGGTATGCTTACCGGATTTAATGGCGTAAATACCAACATTTTACAGACTGGCTATGGTATCCAACAGGCTATCAATGCAGACACCGTAGCAGGAATGCAGAATGCTAACGCTTTACAGGCACAGTTAGCACAGTGCTGCTGCGATACTCGTGAAGCTATCCAGGGTGTGAACTACAATATGGCAACGAATACTTGCGCATTGCAGAACACCATGAATAACAACACTCGTGATATTATCGACAGTCAGAATGCCGGTACGAGAGCAATCCTTGACTACTTATGCCAAGACAAGATTGCAACTTTACAGGCAGAGAATAACGATCTGCGCAGAGCAGCTTCACAGGATCGGCAGAATGCACTTCTCACTACTCAGATGGCGGCTCAGACACAGCAGATCATCAACACTGTGAAACCTGCACCTATTCCTGCATATCAGGTTCCCAACCCTAACGTATATTACGGGTGTGGTTGCAACACTGGTTGCGGATGTTAAAACTGCATATCGAGTAACTTAACCTTATGGTTATGTCTGCTATGCAGAATTACTGAAAACATGGGGCAGACTACATGGTTTGCCCCTATTATTTTGAAAGAGAGGTATTTATTATGGCTGAATATACAGCAGTAGCATTACAGACTGTGGCAGCAGGAGCAGACGTTGCCCTTACCGAAACTGCCGTGAACGGAAGTAACTGTATCACTCATAGAGAGGGATCCGGAATTGTAAAACTTAGAGGTATCACTAATCAGTGCCGGGCAAGATTCCTTGTAAGCTATTCCGGAAACATTCAGATTCCCACTGGTGGAACTGTTGGGGAAATTTCCCTTGCGCTGGCAGTAGACGGAGAACCTTTACAGTCCACAAGAATGATTGTAACTCCGGCAGCAGTAGAGAATTTCTTTAATGTTTCTGCGCAGGCTTACATTGATGTCCCTCGTGGATGTTGCAGCACGGTAGCGGTTCAGAACACTTCCACACAGGCTATTGAAGTGCAGAGCAGTAATTTAATTGCCGTTCGTGAAGCGTAGGAGGTGAAAAATCATGGATGTTAAAAGAATGCATGAAATGATTGAAAAACTTTCTGAATGCGCTAAAACGCAGTTTGACAAGGGTATCGACCATGTAGACACTTGCGAAATGGGAAAGGTCATCGACATGATGAAAGACTTATCCGAAGCAATGTACTACCGGGAGCTGACAAAAACCATGCAGGACTATGACCCGGACGAAAACATGGAAATGTTTGAACGTTATGGTGACGGTGGCAAGCGTTTCTACGACCATTACCGCTATTCTGACGGAAGATTTGCACCTAAAGGTCGTGGAACCTACCGCAGAGGGTATGAAGAGCCACCCTATTATCACATGACCCCGGAAATGTATCATCGTGACATGGACAGAGACATGGGGCGTATGTACTACACAGAAACTTCTTCATCCGGTATTCGTGATGCAAGAGAGGGCAGAAGCGGAATGAGCCGTAGAGCCTACATGGAAAATAAGGAACTGCACAAGGCTAATACTCCTGCGGACAAGGAAGCAAAAGTGCGTGACCTGAACACCTACATGACGGAACTGGCAACGGATATGTCCGAAATAATCAATGATGCCACACCGGAAGAGAAGTCTGTCCTTAAAAGCAAGCTGTCTGCACTGGTAACAAAAATCGGATAACACACATAAGGGGCTTATTTAGCCCCTTTTATGTTGGAGGTGGTAAGATGTTCACGATAAATGGAATCGTTTGGAATTTAAGGCTTGTAGAGCCACACAGCACTATGTTAATGCGTTCTGATAATACATACACGTTTGGAATGACAGACCGAAATACACAGTGCATTTATATTTCAAACAGAATCAATGGCTCATTCTTTGACCGTGTTCTCTGCCATGAGTTGTGCCATGCGTTCTGCCTATCCTACAATCTGACTATGGATATTCAGACAGAAGAAATTGTTGCTGATTTTTTGGCTACCTACGGAAGAGAAGTGTTTGCGCTGGCTGATGAACTGATAAGCGGATACATGGAAAGAATGGCATAGAAAAGACCCCTGTTATGGGGTCTCTTCTTTTGTGCAGTCCTCTAAATCTTTCTGAAGAATTTTAGATGCAAGGTCTGAAAGCTGTGGGAAGTAGGTGATTACTTCGGAATTTCTGCACTTGTAGTTTCCGGTCATTGTAATGTAAATTCTTTTTGCTTCATCAAAATTATACGTTCTTCCCAAAACTTCAAGTAAGTGATGCATATATTCCTTTGATGTAATGTCGTAGCAACGGCAGATGTAATTGATTTTGCCACGGTTGATGCAGAACCAGTCTGTTTCAAACTCTAATGTCGGCTTTTCCTCGATTGCTGTTGTGGGTTGCTGATTCTTTACCGCAAAATAAGCATCCACAAGAGCATCTTGCACTTTCCATGACAAATCATCATTAAACGGCTTCACTACTTTAAGATATCCACGCTCTGTAAGAACAGTAAGACCACTAGGAGCAATTATTCCGAACAATGATTTTGCTTCGTATGTTTGGCATACGAAGTAGTCTACACCTTTTAAAAAATGTTTTTTGTTTCTGTTGAATGTTGTTCTCGCAGTTCCGCTTGGTCTTCGATGTACTTCATCAATATCCCTAAAAGTCACTACTCTCTGTCCGTTGTACTCACGGATAGAAAGTTCTGTACCCTCAACGTTTACCAGTTCCGTCATATGCTACCTCCTAAATCTGTGGAACGTAAGAACCATTCATAATACCGATTGCCAGCTTCATTCCCTCTACGGCATAGTAGTTAATAGTTTTCACTTCACATTCTGAAAAAGAATCCATGAGTTCTTCAAAGACATTTTCACTCACGATTTCCTGAAGCTTATCAAAGAACGGCTTAAAATATTCTGATGATTTATCTCCTTTTTCCGCAGTGTTGATAATCTGACTTTCAAATACAATTTCTAAAAATCTGTCCATAATTTTTTCTCCTTTTGATTGATTTTCCCAAAAGAAGATGTTAAAATAAGTTATCACTTCTTTGGGAGTGGCGTGGAAGAGTAATCAATGCTTGTCGAGGGCGATTTGATTACTCTTTTTCATTTTCTAAAACACTGTCAATTCCTTTTCTCACAACATCTGTTCTTGTGACATTGTGTTTTTCACAGTACTGATTAAGACGTTCGTTTGTTTTAACATCAATTCTTGCCTTAACCTCTACTGTTTTAGGCTCCAATGCTTTAGGTCTACCTGTGCGTGGTGACATTTTTAACACCTCACTTTCTGTGGCACAATTAAATAATACATAACGTGGCACAAAAAGTCAACACTTTTTTCAAAAAATAAAAATGCCCTAGATTGAATCTAGGGCGTCTATCATCCGGCCAGTTTATTCACCGACTTATTTTCCAAAAATTCCTTAATTTCTCCGTATCCCCAACCGTATCCAACCAGTGAACTTACAAGCATTTCTGCATTCTGAACTAACAGTAGTTCTTCCTCAGTCAGATAATCCCGGATGTTTTCTTTGTTGCCAATATTAAGGTCAAGCCGTAATTGCTTTGCGGTTTTTCCGAATACTGATTTATAAATCAAATCGGTGTAGGTAGAGTATGCATGACCGTGCATCCGTTCATTTTCGGAAGTCCTCTGCAAACTATCAGTAAGTACCCTGCGGACACCGATTCCTTTTTCACGTTCCCGTATTTTGCCAATAAGAGCCTTTTCCATTGCGTTGAATTGCTTGATATAGGCTTCCTTGAACTGCATTGCTTTTTCACCAGTGTATCCCATAGCAAGAAGAGTAAAGCCGTCTCTTGTGATGTAATACATAGGTTGTTTCTTGTTTTGTGCATTAACGTAATAGGACTCGGCAAAATTGCCGTGTCTAAATTCTTCGCTGCAATCTAGTTCTCTTATATCTCTCAATACTCTTGCGTGTTCTTTTCCAAAAGTTTCCGCAACATCAAGGCTTGTTACAACGGTTACTTCTTCTTTGTTTAATGTTTTGATTTCAACTAACATTTTCTACCTCCAACAAATACATTGTCATGGGGCAGAAGAGCATAAAAATAAGCCCACTACCCCTGTTACTGTTGGAGTAGCGAACTTCCAATCTTTTTTTGGTCTGTCTTTATTCCGGGTCTTGGTTGCAATCTAGGCTGTCTAATCAGCTTTCACTCACCGGACGTGATGCAAGACTTCCTAACTGACACATATTATATCATGACGAACGTAGGTTCGCAACATAAAAAAATAAGAGCACCCTTTCGGATGCCCTTAAAATCCTATATTCTATTGTAATTTTATGACTTCTTTATGACCGGTCCATATACTTGTTTCATATTCCAGTTCAATACTCTGCGCATCCTGTGGAACTACAAATGCAATCTTGTAAGATGTATTTCTTCCACTTGAAATATTCGCATTCAACGAAGAGTTTTCCACAACACTGTAATTCTGTTCGCAATCTGTATTGTCTGCGTAGCACTGGAAATCATAGATACTTACATACTTATCATCTTTGCTGTTATTCTGATAGGAAACATCAATCATTATGTATTTCATTCCATCAGCAGGAGCATTCCAACCGTATTCATCCTCATAATCAGTGAAGTCAAGTTCAAAGTCATTGATTGTGACTTGCAAGCCGTCAGCATCGAATGTGTAACCGGGAGAAATGACAGTATCTGACTTATTTATGATAGGCTGCGGTGCCTGTTCCTCTGTAGATTCTACAGAAACTTTTACTTCTGCAATAGGTATAGTAACATCGTCACCAGGTTTGTTACCTATGTTATAAACTATGACTGCAAGAACACACCATATAATGGCAAACCACGAACCAGTATGCAATTTATTCTTTTTATCACCAGTAGCAATGTCGATTATTGCAAGAATAACAGCAACCGGAATAGTAAATGTCAAAATAGAAAAAACAGCCGCCAACGTACTTAATGTGCTCTGCTTTTTCTTAGGTGGCTTTTGATTGTTCTGAACTGTCTGATTTTTTTGCTTTTCCAAAATGTCAATATCAAATTTAGACATACAAGAATCACAATAACCTATTCTGTGATATACAGGCAATCCTTTTTCATCCGTAGCAACTTGTTCCGGAACAACTCTCATTTCTTTACCACACTTGTAGCAATTCATAATATTTCCCCCTTCTAGGTTTTATTAAAAATCTCATTTTTTGAGACTTTTTTCGTAAAAAATTTTAATGTGTTTCTTTTGATACCCCCGTAGGTCTGCATTTTCAACCGAAAATCTCGTTTTCAGAGGTTTTTGAAAGAAAAATTTTTCTACAATTTTCGTGCTAAAAATTTTCAATCCCCCCGGGGTAGCACTTTTCAAGCTGAAAAATCCGTTTTCAGAGGTTTTTCACTAATTTTTTTATGCCGATTCAAGGCATGAAACACTTGTAAGCTCCTGTGGTGCATCCGGTCACCGTGTCGCAGCTTTCGCAAGGTCTCCAACAGCCGAAAGCATGGAACCATACGCAGACCGCAACAGCTCCGCAGATTCCGGAGACAGACCACCGGCGGCAGTCTCAACCCTTAAAACTGTTTCCAGCCGTTCCCCGGCATCCGATACACTTTCCATGATGTCATATACATGACCGATTCCCACTTTTCGCATTTTGGAAAATCCCCCTTGTAATATTTGATTGTACACCAAGACAACGCAAACCGTCAATATACCCGTGGACATGATCCGACCGGATCCGGCAGAAGAGCAACGAAAACAGACCGCCAAACGGAAGGGCACGCCAAAAGACGGTTGCAAGCCGTCTTTAGCTGTTTTCCAGTTCAAAAATCGCCCACCGCATAGCGGATACTGTTTCCGTGTCGTGCTCTCGCTCCGCACGCTCTAACAGCTTGTAAAGTCTATCAAGGTTCTTTTCTTTCATCCTGGTGACCTCCTATTTTTAATTTTTGGGCATATTCCACCCATAAAACCGCCGCCGGTAGTGATCCGGCGGGCATCCTCTGCGGCGGCTATTGTTCGCAGTTTATATCTGCAAGCTCTTTGCGTATTTTCTTGATCTCTGCAAGGTATACCGGGTTATCTTTGCAGGCTTCGAGGTTGTCCAGTCGTCTTATTAGTTCTTCTTTTCTGCGTTCGTTTTCGCTCATGGCGTAATACCTCCATATTTTCAATTTTTCCCGTTTCCGGGTAAAAGCAAGCCGGGGAATCGAACCCCGGAAACCGCCGCCGCTTGCCTATGCGTATATTGTCCCTATGTTTTTAAATCTCCACATAGCAACCGCTAAATCCTGGGCGCTACTGATCCAATAAGTGGGCTTATATGTGTATTTATCGCCGTTTTCTTTTTCAAATTCCGCAAGAGTCCACCGCACGCCCTCATAGTGTATAATATGTACAGTTTTTTCTTCATTGTCGGCGATTGCGTGACCGCTATACTTTTCTTTGTTTGATAATACCATTTCGGCAATCGGTAGAAGCGCCTGTGACGCTTCTTTGAAAATTCCATATTCATATTGACAATGAACGTATACATTACATCCTGCGAGGATTTCTTGACTATGTTCGTCATATTCAACTTCCGAGAATTTTTTTGCGATGTTTTCGACTTCCGAAAGTCTAACAATCGGATTTTTTACCGTGATGGAGACTGAAGTGTCATATAGTGCGCTTCTGACTCTTACAGATACGTCTTTACTTGTGAATCCACTTTCTTTCAATGTTTTCCTAATTAGTTGTGACAATTCTTTATTGCTCATCGTGTAGTAACTCATATTAGCCACCCTTTCTTATCGTGCGGTCTGCCATCATCAGAGCCGGGAGACCATCCCACGGCTTACGCTCCAGCGTGGAGCGTTTCGGCTAACTGTAAATATATTCGGCTTTTCTAACCTTCCCTTTGTTGATAAGATCCGAAAAATGCTTCGCAGCTCTATCAACACCTTTGTCATTTTCAAAATCTTCATAGAAGTAATAAATTACTCCGGTTTTTCCAGATGAAAGATTAAATGTAACTTTAACGCCAACCCCCGAAATATCTTTTCTGTTTAATTTATTTTGCATTTCCTGTTTTGTCATTGTTTTATCCTTTCTGCCATCGTAACCTCCAGGGCGGAGCGTTTCGGCTATATGCAAATTTCGAATTCATCACCGTTTGTATTCAGATAGTCTATAAGTTCATAATTCCCGGAATGGAATATATCTGCGGTTAATCGTCCAAAATGGTCATATTGAAAAGATATATTTCTTTGTCTGAATAACCTTACTGCATTGCTGTTCTTGCTTTCGGTTACCCACATAAATTTTAATCCGGTCTTTCTCATCTCTGTTTCTCCTCTCTGTATAATCTTGCGTATTCGTTGCACTCCTTGGAATAGGGGCATTTGCTACAATCTTTTTCGTATTTTCCGCATTCTGCTGTTAAAATCTTTTCAAGCGCTTCAATTCTTTTCATTTGCCTTTACCTTTTCACCGTGTTATAATTGCGGTGCCTTTCTTTTTGGGTGCCGGTGTTCGCTTGGTAGGTGGTCACCGGCTTTTTTATTTGTTGATATTATAATAGCAAATATATTGCACATATACAATAGGTAATATTTAACAAAATAATGCACATATAACCACACATTTATTAGTTAAAATGTATATTGCACATATTTTATTGACAAACTAATGCACATATAGTATATTAAAGATATATTTATATTGTATGGAGGAAATAAGAATGGGTATAAACAAAACAAGCGAAGCACAATTAAAAGCAAGTAGAGAATACGAAAAACGAAACGACCGTATAAATATAGTGTTTCCTGCAGGCACTAGAAACAAAATGAAAGAACTTGGAATTGAAAAGCCGAATACGTTTATTAAAGAAGTAGTTGCAGCAGAACTTGAAAGAATGGAGAAATACAAAAAATAATGCACATATATCTATTGACATATAATGCACATAATGTTATAGTGACATCATGACATCATACCGAATGACATCATGACATCATAAAAGTGATATCATAAAAATGACATCATGGAGCCATGACATCATGACATCACGCAAGGGAAGGAGAACAGAAAATGGAAACATTTGATTACAAAGTGCGGTTCCCGAAAGACCTAGAACCGCAGATCAAAGCGCAAGCAGAAAAGAACGGTATAAGCGTAAACCAGTTTGTTATAGGTGCCGTGATCGCAGCATTGCAACCAGTACAGCCGCAGGCAGTGACAGGACAACCGAAAGAAGCACCCGTGACAGGCTCTAAAAGCCCCATAGACGAGAAAATCGCACTCATGCAGGCAAATGAACGGTTGCACGCTTTACAAGCCAAAACAGCGGCAGAAAGAGCCGCTAGAGAGCACGGAGAAGTTAAACCAGTTATAAAACATCCTCCGAAATGGGCAGGCTTACCAGGACAGCGGCCGGATGAAAGTAACGTTGAATGGGTGGAGCGCAAGACAGCAGAAGCAAACGAAATTTATAAATCAGCAATGGAACGTCTGAAAGCTGAAAAGGAGAGTGAAACCAAATGACAGGAACACCGGAGCAGATCACAGCAAAGAAAGCCGCCCGGATCCGCTCAAACGTCCGGCAGTTCTTCAGGTACTACCGGGATCAACTGGAAACAACGGAATCCGAACTGCTGAAAGAATTTAACCGGGCAGAAATCCAAGCACTGGAGACAGTGCAAGCGGAAACGCTCCAAGCACTGGACAGTATGACAGATCCGGAGTTATTGGCCAGCAAAACCGCATACGGTGACAGGGCACTAATTGACCGGATCACAGCGAGAGCGGAACGGATCAGAAGAACGGGAAGAGCAACAGCATAAACAGGAATTAAGCAGGTGTAACAGCCTGCTTTTCTTGATCTATTTTCACTGTGTTATTTTAACGTGCTAAATTTTGTAGACAAATTGTAGACAAATTGTAGACGCAGATTAAATAAAAGGAGATTAGATAAAATAAAGGTTAGATAAAATAAAAATAAATAAGTGCAGAAAGACATTGTATAACCAAGTATATATAAATACTAGAGCCGACCAGCTACCACCATGTACCCATCTGAAAAAATCACCTGTCTGTCTGTTTAAAAATCCCATTTGTCAAATTTAACCGTATGATATTTTTTAATCGCATGATTTTTATTGCTCAGGATCAGCAGCAGACATACCACAACAGCAAATCGTCAAATGCGTAAAAGGTTGTTGTAGATTTATAAATAGCACTTATGGTATGATAAAAGCAGTTAGGGAGCCGACGTTAATACGGTGCGAGTGACAGCGGTGCAAATCCAACCCCCTCTGGATATGCAGCCGCCTAGATTGCAACCAAGACCACCGGAGCCGACAGACCAGAACCGATCAGAAGTCACTAGCTGATCACTTTTATAAATTTATGTTTTACATGATCTGCGGAGGAGATCAAAAAACATAGGTTTATTGAGTGATGCTTGTGATTTTTTTATTGCAGATTTTTAGGAGGTGTAGAGCGGTGCAGGACGTCAGAGAGATTCCAAACATTGACGAGATTAAAAAAAATATCCGTAAATACTTTGACGATTATTGTGCAGCTTATGACATCGATGACATGAGATCACAACGGCAGCCAGTTTTTAATGGTGCTATGCAATATATATATAATAATTATATAAGACCTAGCAATGTATTAAAAGATATACCCCAAAACGTAGTGGATAATAGTATTAACCAAATGCTAACTAACTACAATGCGTACAATATAGATCTACTGTATGAGGTTTATTTATATCTTAGAGAGTTAGCCAACGCTTATGATATGACTGCTACAGCTGATACATTTAAGATATTAACAGGGATATCTAAACAGGCTTTGAGTGCTTGGAGGACTAAATCAAGTACATCGAGCATGGACGAGGTCAGAAAAGCTTTTGTAAATTGGTTAGATGATGCAGATTGTGATCAGCTTGTTGCTTTTAATCTGCGGAATGCTCTAGGAGCAACGGAACGATTAAACAACGACCACGGGAGAAAACAGACCACACAACAAGAGATTGTGCACAAGATAACCAGGACAGCCGACCAACTGCCACGATTAGACACAGATTTTGGACAAAATAAATCAATATTGACCGATTCCGGAGTGTATGACGATAATACATCAGATGCAAACGAGTAGCAACAAGTGCTGAAACGTGCGTAAATATGGGATAGTTAAAGACGTGTCAATAAAGACTGCGCGAAGCGCGAATTTTGCGCATAGTTGAAATATGTTGGTGATGATGGGGAGGGGGTTTATAGAAATTCGGAAACCAGCCCTACTAAGTCCAGTAAACTACCCAAAAAATAAAAAGGCTTCGACAGGAGGTGATACTAACATGGAGTTATCTTACACACAAAACAAATTGCAATTTAACAGACCGTCATTTAAGGACGAACTTAAAGATAAGCTTGGAACAGTTTGCTGTAACTGTGGAAGTAATTTGGATGTAGAGTATCACCATGTAGTGCCTTTGGCATTGGGAGGAACAAACAATATAGGGAACATTGTACCTCTTTGCCATGTTTGCCATCAAATTGCACATGGATCATTAAACATAAGGGTCATAAAAAGAGCGGAGAAAACAGGAAGACCTAAAATGTTGCCGGTATCAAACTATTTAGAAATTTTAGAGGAGTACAAAACTGGAAAGATAGGCAAGAAAGAATGTGAGCAAAAACTAAACATTTCCGGTGGAAATAAGCTGTCGGACAAGTGGTACTACAAAGAATACCTGAGAGACAATCACATCAAGGTTATAAAAAACCGAGTTGATATGCTTAGTATTCCAAAGTGCCAGAAAGTGGATCATTCTGCAGAACCGATTGCAAGAGTGATTTATGATGACGGAAGGGAAGAAAAGTTTTACAGAGAATGTGGATGATTTTCAAAAAAATCTCAAAAATAAAAAAGCCCTTTAGGAGGTACAGCGCATGATTTTCATTTACATAGTTTTAGCATGGATACTGGTTCAATTACATGCTCCTGCATGGGTATATATCCTGTTCATCATCGGAGTATTTTTAAGAGCAATAGTCACTGGTAGAGATTAAGCGTATGCAGATATTTGGGAAAGAAATAAAAGACGAATGTTCAAAATGTGGTGAAGTCCTGCAATGCGAATTGTTTCTGCAAGGTCATGGGATTAAGAGAGACCGTGAGAACGTTACGGAAATGGTTAGCTGTCAGATGAAGCACCAAAAGAGCAGACTTGATAAAGAGCCTAAAGAAGATTTGCCAGTTAAGGAGAAATGCGAATTGCCGCCGGAGATTAAAGAGATTTACACAGAGGTTTGGAAAATTCATAAAGAGTGTGCTAATCCGAAAACGGATGATGATTGGTCGTATCTTATTCGGCAAGGCAATCTGCTGATTAAAATGCACAACAATAGCCAGTTTGCTAAAGCACTGGTAATGGCAATGATAGATGAAATTGAAGGAAGGACGAAGAAAAAATGAAAAAGATAATCAGGAAATTCTTAAAAGTATGTTCTTCAACAGCATTACTTACTATTTGCGGAAGTTGTTTTCAGATTGCAAGGGATTCTAGTGCAGATACAATTTCGAGAGTGCTGTGCATTGCGTTCGGACTGATATTTATGATTGCAAATTACTTTGTGTGGGAGGTAGAGTTAACATGATTTTATTCATAATTTTGAAAATCGTGACAACCGCAGTAATGGCGTTTTTCGCAATAGCAAGTGCATTTGATGCTCCTAAACAGAAAAAAGCATCAGACGGAGTTATTTTATTTGCGTTCGCAATGTTCCTTGCATTTGGAATAACTTTCGCGTGGGTATAGCCTATGTGGTTACCGGAGATTATGCGAATTATCCCATATCACAATTTTGAATGGGTTAAATTCATAAAGCCATTGTTATTGCCGAATATCCGGTGTTGTGTTGGCATTGGATATGTGGCAGAGAAATCAAGGCATCAAGAGTGTATGTAGCCTGTGTGTGGGAAACGAAAAATGGAATAATGCGTTTGACAACACAAAGTTTTTCAAAGTACCGTACACAGGCGTGACAATTTTTTTTAGATAAAGATAGGGTGTTTCACAAAAATAATCCGGGAGCAGATGGTCTCTCTCCCGGAGTTTAGGGCTATCGCCAAGCGGTAAGGCACAGCACTTTGACTGCTGCATCCCAGGTCCGAATCCTGGTAGTCCTGTTTCGCAGATGTTTTCTTCTTTCGGTCTTTGCCATCTGCGAATTGTCTTCCATACTTTTCCATTGGAGACACTCCTTTCACCTCATAGCGGAATGCTGTTAAGAGCCGTCACAAGGCTCGTGAGGGTTTAACCGGTTTATGATAGCCCGGTTTTTGCGGAATACCGTTGTAGGTTTTAATCCGTGGGTTGTCAGTAAAGACATTAAAATCCCGCACAGCCATTGCGGACATAAAATTGGCGTAGGTGGTTGGGTCGCTCCCAACTAGCAGGTAACTGGCGGATGCCCTGCGAAAATAAAAATAGCCATAAGTGTTGCGCTGCGTCAGCGCCTTAAATGTAGGCATACAGCTTATGGAAACGCACATTGGGATGTAGCGCAGTTGGCGAGAGCGGCTGTCTTATACACAGTATGTCATGGGTTCAAGTCCCATCATCCCAATAGGTGTTGTTGCAAGTACACTCCGAGTATGCTTATTACAGAAGCATAGGGGATAAATACACCGGTTAATGTTTATCTCATGGGAACTTGATAGAGCCGCTTGCGGCTGACTAAAAGATCCTTGGGCAGAGGAAAACCAAGTAAAAAACCTCCCCTTGCAGATATGGTGTAATGGTATCACAGTAGCTTGCTAAGCTATCCAGCAGAAATGCTGTCAAGGTTCAAATCCTTGTATCTGCGTTTATCTTTATCTCCACTTAGTCTGGCACTACTGCAATAGTTCAGGTCGATGGGAGATGTATGGATAGTAGTTGCTCATTATCGGTTAACGAAAAACACTTCTGTGAGTAGAATTTGCAGATTCAAAAGCAGTCGAGCCTTGTTTGGGTCGGGTGGGTTCGACTCCCACGGCAACTATTCCCTGTCTAAAACGTAAGCCACATACGATTAGCGAAAACCAAGCCTATGAAGTAGAGAACAGACAAGACTGTGAGATTGTGGATAGTCAGTGACAAGTAGGCGGTGCACATTTGGTTGTGGCAAGCGCAAGCCATAAAAGGTTTTACGGTGAGATTCCCATGCATAGTTTCAGTGGTAGAACAGCAACCGCATAGGTTGTGTGTCGGCGATTCGATTCCGTCTGCATGGGTTACGGAGGAATTTCGCATGAATGGATTTCATTTTATTCTTCAAGATTGTTGTCCGTATTGTAAAGATTTTGAACCGAAAATGATACAAGTGAATATAACAACAGTATCTGACAAAACCGAAAGATGCTTAAACAATATTACTTGCGAAAATCTTGATAAATGTGAACGGTTAATGGAAAGGTTGAAAAATAAGCATGTGTGATTTTTGCAAAAATGTAGTAAAAATTGAAGAAAGGTTTCTTAATGCCTTATGTAAAGGTGACGATTTTATTTTTGAAGATGAAGGAAAAATTTACTTGTACATTAATACTGGAGATAGTGGATGCCCAGGAACAATGAAGATAAATTATTGCCCCATGTGTGGCAGAAAGTTGGTGGAAGAATGAAGCCATTAGAAGAAATATTTTTCAGAGCTTGCGTGAATGAGCAGAAAAGAAAATTACATTCTAGTGATCGGGAATTGAGCATAAGAACTATTGGTAATATTTTTGAAAGGTTTGGATTTTCGTACAAGCAGTTAATGTATTATGTCAGAAAGTGGTCTGACAAGGGATTTTATAATTATGGAGTGACGCTTGACTTAGGCTGGTTTGAATTTGACAAGCTGACCGGAGAATATAAGCAGATTTATGATTATATGACAAGTACGGACGGATGGAAAGATGGAGAACTTGCAAATTATATTGTCAGTAATTCGTTTAATCGGGAAAGGATAACAAATTTTGCATTGAAAAAGCATCTTGGAATTGAAAAAGATGAGGACTTCTTCAATCCATACAAAGAGGGGTAACTAATGAAACATCAGAAAGAATGGCACACTTGCGATAGGTGCGGAGTAGAAATAAAGAATACACTTATCAGAAAAGGAAGAATGAACATTAAGACAGAAGTGCAGGAAAGATTTTGTGAGGTTTATGAAGAATGAAAATAACGGAAATGAATAATTGCATTGAAGAAATGCGTAAGTGTTATAACTTTAATGATGATAAGACTGAAATAAGGCTTGGGGATATGATAAGTGGCTTTGATAAATATGTAACTGTCTGTACACGTGATGAAAATGGAACACAGATTGAAATGACAAGACATGCAGACGAATTAGAATAAACAAAATCACCGGCTAACAAACGGAGTTAGTCGCTAACCTAGAAAAATTATAGGCAGAATCCTATAAGGCACTTCTGCCACAAGCGGAGGTGCTTTTTCTTTTGGCGAGTCAGAGCCTTATATCGGCAGTAAACAGCTATGACAATTACATACAGCGCAAGGGAATTGATGAACAGGTCATTGATGCGTACATAGATGCTTTGGCAGTTGCTTTTCGGTCAGAACATGACATTGAATACGGATTACAGCAATCAGCAAAAGCAAAAACATACATTGCACAATATGTCAAGGATAAGACCGGCGGCAGGGTTGCAGACCTGGAAGTTTACGCAGGGGATAACAATACTTCATACAAGGTTTTGGAGCAATTCTACAATGTTTTAATGTACGAAGCAGCTTATCTTGTGGATAGCTTTTTCTATTACATTGAAATTGATGAAAAAGATCCGTGGAAGAGGTTCTATTTTCCGAGAAGACAGGTTCTAAAGCCGGTAGTCGGAGCATATCAAGAGATTTACGATGGAAAACTGGATTTCTTATCAGTTTCACAACCGAAACGTACTGGGAAAACCACCGGAGGACTAAAACTGGCACAGATGATGGGCGGCAGAGACCCGGACGGAAGCATTTTCGGTGTAGGAAAAGGTGAAGGACTGGTAAAGAGGTTCTACGGTGGTCTTTTACAAGGATTTGAGACTGAAAGTACCTATCAGCGGTTTTTAAGTGTTTTTCCGGAAGCTACAAAAATAAGCAAAGATGGATACAAGAGCGCAGAAAACCTTTCCATAGACCTTAAAAGCAAAAATATTTTTCCAACATTTACTTGTAGACCCATTGACGGTGCAATCGTAGGCTGTACGGAAGCAAATGTGCTTGTTTATATTGATGACTGCGTAAAGAACCATGAGGAAGCAAGAAACAGAGACAGGCTAGAGTTCCTGTGTGAAAAGGTCACAGATGACGTTTTAGGACGTAGATTAGAGGGTACACCAATTATTATCCAGGGAACAAAATACAGCCTGTATGACCCTATTACAGCGTTACAGACCAAGGCTGATGAACTAGGGTGGAGATGGAAAGAGGTTGCAATTCCGGCACTTGACCCTGTAACGGACGAAAGTAACTGGGAAATATACCGAAAGGACAAGCGAGGCCTTAGAAAAATATTCACTACTGACTATTACCGGAAAGAGAGAAAACTTGTTTCAGAGGAAACATGGGAATCTGAGTTTCAACAATCACCGTTTGAAGCAAAGGGACGTATGTTTGCTGAAAAGGAATTGCACTACTTTGAAGAACTTCCGATTGACAGAGAACCAGACGCAATCATGGCGGCTTGTGATAGTGCAGATAAAGGAGAAGATAGCTGCGCTATGCCAGTCGGATATGTGTACGGTAACGAGGTATATATCGTTGATGTAGTATTTGATAATGCAGGAACACAGTTCACAAAGCCTGAATGCGCAAATATGCTTATTAAGCACAATGTTAAAACAGTCACTTTTGAGAGCAACAGTGCCGGGGAATATTTTGGTCGTGATGTTATGGACATTGTAAAGTCGCAGGGAGGAAGATGTAGCGCAAGGTTTAAGTTTAACTGTTCCAACAAAATTACGAGAATGGAAAATGCAAGGGATAATGTAATTCGTGATTATTATTTTCGTGATTTCAAGAAAATGGACAGGCAGAGCCAGTACTACAAATTCATGAAGGAATTAACCACTATGACACGTAGCGGAAAAGTAAAACACGATGATGCACCAGATAGCATTGCATTGTTTGAAAATGAGATGCGTAGCGGATACATAAAGCCAACAGTAATTTTGCCAAGCCCTATATAGGAGGTAAATCGAATGGTGACCAAAGAGGTTTTATCTCAATACATAGATTTACAGGAAGAAATCAAAGAAGTACAGCAGAAGATTAAAAAACTTGAATCGGATATCAGAAAAATTGAATCGGATGGGAATGTTGTTGACAGCGTATCAGGTGGATGCGGGGGCACTGAACATTTCCGTATTGAAGGATTCCCTTATCCAGAGTACAGCAGAAAACGAACTTTGCTTTATTCAAGAAAGGCTACTTTACAGCTTTTAGAGGACGATTTACTGCAAAAAAATAATGAAGTCGAAGAATTTATTGCAAGCGTTCAGGACAGTCGTATAAGACGGATCATAAATTTACGTTTTATTGAAAAATTATCATGGAACAAGGTTGCTGATAGAATCGGTGGTGGAAACACAGAGGATAGCGTAAGAAAAGCATTCGATCGTTACATGGCAAATTAAACTTGTCCGATATGTCCGATTTTTCCGTGATACTATTAAGATGCAGAAAGATTCCAAGATATTTTTCATTTCCTCCTCAGATAATGTGAAGACTCCAGAAATACCGCTTTTATCAGCAAGGGCGGTATTTTTGTGCGCAGAAAAGAGGTATTTATGATTTTTAACCAAAAAATTAGAGTGTACTGTCCGAAATGCGGACGGTTGGTCGGTGAATGCAGTTCAAAATCACATATCGACAAGAAATATAAGTGCCGGAATTGCAATAAGATGGTTGTTTACCATACAGAGACCGGAGAACGTGAGATCAAGAAACTTACAAAAAGAGATCAGAGCAGCGGAATGACATTTATGTAGGTGATAAAAATGCAAACTGGAAGAATTGTACTTTATACGGATGTAGAAGAAATTACATACAAAAATGTCATTGATGTTTTGAGGAATGCCATGACAGACCATAGGGTAAATGCAGCAAGAATTAGATACCTCATGGAGTATGATGAAGGAAATCAGCCACTTAAAAGAAAAAAGAAAGTAAGAACAGACATTGATTGCCATTGCGTAGATAATGTGGCAAATGAGATAACGGAATTTTGGAGTTCATTCGGCTTCGGGAATCCTATTACGTTGGTTCAGACTGGAGATGCAGAGGATAAAGAGATTGCAGAGGGAGTAAAAAACCTTAATAAGCAATACAATCTTGTAAAAATCAAAACAAAAACACAAGAAATTGCAAGACCTATGTTAATAGGTGCTATTTGCAATGTTTTAATCGACGTAAATACAGAATGGAAACCTGGGAAAGCATATTTTACATATGATGTACTTAATCCAATGACTTCATTTGTTATCAAGTCAAGCTATTACGCAGATCGAAGAACAATGCTTGGAGTAACATTCCGGCATGATAAAAACAGCGGAAGTACATACTACACTTGTTACAGTAAAGACAGCAGATACGAAATTAGGGATATGAACAAAATCATCAATGGCGATGCTGTTGAAGATGATGCTAATAAATGGAAACACGAAGAAAGAAGCGGAGAAAAAAATCCTTTAGGAGTTGTCCCTATTGTTGAGTATTTCCGGTCTTATGATCGTATGGGAGTGTGGGAGCGACAAATTTCCGAAATGGATAATTTGAATCTTATGATTTCGGATTTCTCCAATGATGTCGACCAGAATACACAAGCTATATGGCACACAAATGATGTTGATTTTCCTGTTGTTGAAGAAAAAAACGAAGATGGCACAGTTACAGAAAGCGTAAGAAAGCCAAAATCTGGCGAATGGATGCAAACATATACGGCATCCGATGGAAAAACACCTATTGTAGAAGCACTTGCTGTTGATTATGACTACGAAGGAATGCTTAACAATATACAGGTACGGAGACAAACAATCTTGCAAAAGTGCAATGTACCGCAAAGAAATGATAATTCTGGTGGCAGTACTGGTGTCGCAATGAGTGATGCTACAGGGTGGAGCCATGCAGAAGCAGCGGCATCAAAACAGCAGATGATTATTGATTCGTGCAAAATGGAAGAGGTTGAGGTTGTGTTAGCAGCTATCAATGCATCTTCCTATGTTCCGCAAGATGATCCAATGAGAAAACTTACAATAGCTGATTTAGAGCCAAACATCAAGCGACAAAAAACGTACGAAATGTCAACAAAAGTCAATGCAATGGCTACTATGCTCAGTCATGGATTTAGTCTTGAAGATACTACTGATTCCATCCCGTTTTTCGATGATCCAAGCAAGGTATGCAGCAGAAGTGGAGAAGGAGTTCGCAAATACCAAGAAACTATTTATAAAACAAATAGTCAAAATGCTGGAGAAGGTGGGGATGGAGAGAAAGAACCAAATTCGGAAAGGACAATGCAAGACTTGTCAGACCAAATTTCTAACAGCCCTTTAATTGATAAGAGCCGTACAGACAAATAAATATCATGATATCAAGCCATTGGGTTTTCCCAGTGGCTTTTTATATGCCTTACGTCAGAGAAGACGTTAATCGCAAGAACTTAGAGAAAAAGTATAAAGAGCAAGATTAAGAAAGAATGAGGTAAAAATCATGGCAGATGTAACCACACAGACAACAGAAACACAAAAAACAGAAGTTAGTGGACAACAGATTGAAAGCAAACAGCCTACTGTTGAAGAACTCATGGCGCAACTTGCTACAGAAAGAGCTGAAAAAGAGAAGTATAAAAACAGATCTGATAAAGCTAGTTCGGAAGCAGCAGAGTACAAGAAACAACTTCGATCGAAGCAGACTGCGGAAGAGCAGGAAGCAGAAGCAAAAGCAGAAGCACAAAGAATTGCGGACGAAGAAAGAGAGTCCATGCGAAAAGAACTTAACCACATTAAGGCAGTAGCTGCCTACAAGGGAGTTTCTGAAAAATCTGTTGAAAAGTTGATTGATGCGGTTTCGGAATCTGACCATACCGCCATTGCAACTATTATTGAAAACGAAAAAAAAGCGGCAGTAGCAGAAGCACAGGCTGAATGGATGCGCACAAGACCAAGAGTGAATATCGGTGGCGGCGAATACTCTGGTATGACCAAAGATCAGATTATGGCAATTCCGGACAGAAATGAGCGCAGACGTGCTATTGCAATGAATCAAGATTTATTTTAGGAGGTATAAACTATGGCAGCAGAAAACAATCTGATTAAGAAAGATGACCTTGCAAGAGCAAGAGAAATTGAATTCGTAACCCTTTTTGGGTATTCCATTAAAAAGTTGGTAGAAGCCCTTGGAGTAACCAGAAAAATCCCTAAGGCAGCAGGAACCATGTTGAAGTCCTACAAGGCAGTAGGAACTCTTCAAGATGGACTGGTTGCAGAAGGAGATACCATTCCTCTTTCTAAATACAAAACTGTACCCGTCAACTATGAAGAGATTACTTTGAAGAAGTGGAGAAAAGCCACTTCCGCAGAAGCCATCATCGAAAAGGGGTACGATCAAGCGGTTGTAATGACTGGCGACGAAATGCTGAAAGATGTGCAGAAGGGAATCCGTAAGAACTTCTTTGATTTTCTTTCTACTGGCACAGGCTCTGCTTCTGGAAAGACTTTCCAAGCTGCACTTGCACAGGCATGGGGACAGTTACAGGTGCTGTTTGAAGATGATGAAATTCAAGCAGTATACTTCATGAATCCGCTGGATGTGGCAGATTATCTGGCAACCGCACAAATCTCTTTACAAAATGCTTTTGGCATGACCTATGTAGAGAACTTCCTTGGACTTGGCACTGTTATCTTTAACAGTTCTGTACCAAAGGGAAGCATCTATGCAACCGCAAAAGATAATATTGTTCTGTACTACATTCCTGTAAACGGTGCGGATCTGGATGAAGCGTTCACTTTTACTTCTGATGCAACCGGATATATTGGAATCCATGAAACACCGGATTATGACAACATGACCTGTAAGGACACTGTTATTTCTGGCATTGTTCTTTTCGCAGAAAGAATTGACGGCATTGTAGTGTCCACAATTACAGGAGATAACACTCTTGGTACACTGACTGTTACCAGTATTGCAAGCGCCACAGATAATGGTAAAACAAAGATTACTGTAAGCCCTAGCAAAGGCGCAGGTAACTCTTATAAGTACAAGATTGGAGAATCCGCTCAAACTGTAACTTATGGAAAATCTGTACAGACGTGGGCTGCATGGGACGGTAGCGAAGAGATTACCGCAGAAACTGGAAAGATTATCACCGTAGTAGAATGCGATGGATCTTACAAGGCAGTTAAGGCTGGCAGCAAGGCAGTAGTAGCAAAGGATGAATAAGAGGTAGCACATGGCAGAATATACGACTTTGGAGCAAGTAAAAATCCGTCTGAAACAATTTCATATTGATTCTGAAAGCTCCGAGGTCGTGTTTGATGAACTTGAAGATAATCCTCTGATTGAGCAACTTATCAGTCAAGCGAAAGCTGACATTGTGGCAAAGAGAATGTACCCGGACAGCTACACGGATGAAAAGATTGAAGAGGATTTGAAGCGGTTTGAGAACGTGATTGTGAACGTGGTTGTGTATGACCATTCACAGGCTGGAGAAAACTTCATGGCAAATTACTCTGAAAACGGTGTGTCGAGAACATGGAGAGACCGTGACAGTCTGTTCGTAGGTGTGTTCCCATTTGCCAAAGTGCTGTAAAAGAAGATTGTGCGTGACCATTTTGTTGACACTAACAAAATCGTTGCAGGCGGCACACTTTAAGGGTGGTGGGCGGTGTGCCAACAATAAGTAACAGGAGATATGAAATGAAAGATTTTTTATTACAGACATACACTATTGTATTGCCTATTTTATTAGGATATATTGTCTGGCTCCTTAAACAACAAAAGAAGGACAGAGATGCAAACAGTAAGGGAACAATGCTTCTTTTGCGTGTTCAACTTATTGAGTATCACGATAAGTACATGAAGTTGGGAGAAATTCCCAGTTATGCGTATGAGAATTTTGTGGAGATGTACAATGCGTATCATGCGTTAGGTGGAAATGGAATGGCTACCAAAATGTACGAGGAAATCAAAGAAATCAGATTGAAGAATGGAGGTAAAGAATAATGGATTTTTCACAAGTAGGAACTTGCGTTGCAATCGTTGTTATCTGCTATCTTGCTGGTATTGGAGCAAAGCTTATTCCGGTTATTAAGGATAATTACATTCCGGTTGTTGTCGGCATTGTCGGTGGCATTCTCGGAGTGGTAGGAATGTATGTGATTCCCGACTTTCCGGCAAATGATGTTCTGAATGCTATTGCGGTCGGCATTGTTTCCGGTTTGGCAAGCACCGGGGTAAATCAGATTTACAAACAGGTGAAGAAAGATGCTTGAAGCAAATAAGCAAAAAATGAAGTATTCCAAACAGGGTGAGAAAGTCACAATCTACGACCGTGACGAAAATGGAAACATCAAGTACATTGAGGTTGACAGTGAAAAGATTCCGGTAGTTTTGAGAGAAGCTATCGGATTTTCTGACCCTGTTCCTTTTTCTGCCAATATCAGCAACAAGTTGTCAGAAGTACTGGTAAAGGAATTTGGTATTGATGATTCCAGTTCCTATTGTCAAATTGTTACCGATAAGGGATATTTGCCGATTAAAGCAGGAGACATTGTTTGGAAGAAATCTGATGTGGGGCGAGATAGTGATGGACTGGTTGATGATAAGACAGCGGACTATGTTGTAAAAGGTGTAGCTGATGAAGGACTTACAGTTGACCTGTTTTTGCTTCAAAAGACGGTAAAGTGATATGGGGAAAACAATTGAACTAAATCTATTCAGTGACAAGTCCATACAGAACGCTATTAAGGCTTTTAGAGACTACGAAAACAGCTTGACCTATAAATGTAGGCTACTAGCTGAAACTTTGGCAGAAAACGGTGTAGAGATTGCTAGAGTACAGATTGCAGACCTTGACGCTATCTTTACTAGCGAACTGATACAGAGTATCCACTCTGAATATGTTGGTTCGGTAAAAGGCGGTGGAATCTGGGCGGTTGTTGCCGGAACAGACCATGCGGCATTTGTTGAGTTTGGGACTGGAATTGTCGGACAGAAATCACCGTACAAAGGAAAGTTACCCGAAGGTGCCACATGGCAATATGCAAGCGGAAAAACCATACGGCAACTTGCAGACGGTAGATACGGTTGGTTTTATCCGGCTGATGATGGCAAGTGGTACTTCACCGAAGGAATGCCTTCAAGACCATTTATGTACCTGACTGCAATAGAAATTCGTGAAATTGTATTACAGACAGCAAAGGTGGTGTTTGGAAATGGCGGTTAATGAATATCAATGGGTATCAGACTTTAAAGTCAAGATTGCATCATACTTGAAAATGAAAATACCGCAGAGCCATCCTAAAGCGTATGTAACGGACAAAAGCAAGGATTTGTCAGAACCCACATTCCCCACAGTTTACTTTCATGCTATGCCGTTCACAGAGACAGGACAAGACCTTGAAGGACGGTCTATCAATGGAATCACAGCATCATACCAGGTGGATGTGATAACCAACAAAAGTCAAGAAGAAGCCGAAGCTATCATGGCTACGGTTGCCGGACTTTTCAAACGTTTGCGATTTCAGATAACTTCCATGCCGGAGTTTAGCAATACTTCGCAGAACACATACAGAAGCACAGCACGGTTCAGAAGAAACGTAGATGCTGATGATATATTGTAACTATTGACAGAGCCTACTGGCTCTATTTTTTTATGAAAATTTGGAGGTAAATATGGCTACTGGTTTAAAATCAAGAATTGCCTATAAAGAGCCTAGTTCTAGTGCTGCTGCTGGTGAATACTGGGCAGGAACGTACAAATTGCTTATGAGAGCAAAAAGTATTCCTTCTCCGTTCGGAAGTCAGAACATGGTGGATACTTCTACACTGGAAGATTTGGTCGAAACACAGGAAATGGGTCGTAGAGCAGCTAACAGTATGGAAGTGCAAGGGGCATTTGAGAAAAAGTACAAGGATGAAATGGTGACAAACGAGGGCAAGAAGCTGGACTTTATCATCCTTTACGGAACCGACGGAAAAGGCTCGGAGGGAATTTGCGCATTTATCGGTCAGGAAAGTTTTGCACCGGACGAAGCAACAGACGATCATCTGACTGGAACTGCTACGATTGCACAGGCTACTGTGCCGAAGTGGATTGAAGATAATTACACTGTTGCAGTAACAGAGGATGAAAACGGTTACCCCACAGCAATTACGCTAACAAAAAAATAGAAAGTCAGTCAGAAACAAATAACACTGCCGTGGCTGACTTTGATGAAACGGTAGATAAACCATTGATTTAGCAAAAGAGAGCCGTCTTCGGGCGGCTCCTTTCCAACAAAATGTTGGGGAAAGGATATGTTTTTATGAAGAAGATTTTAGTTAATGATGTTGAATATACTTTAGAGTTTGGATTCGGTGCTGTGGAGTGCAAGGATTTGATTCAAAAGATGTTTCTTATGCTTTCCGGTGGCTATGTAGCTAAAAAAGCAAAAAATGTACAGAATCCCACACCAGAAGAAATTGTAGATGGTAGCGGATATATGCTTGCAGAATTTCCTCATGTATGCAAAACGGCTTTTTATGCAGGACTTCTTGAAAACTATGAAAATATTACACCGGATGAATCCAATGCTTTAATGAAAGAATACATGAAAGCAAACGGTCTGTCTTTTGTGAAGTTGTATGGAGAACTGACAGACTGTATGAAAGAAGACGGTTTTTTCGAACTGTCGGGTCTGACGGAAATGATGACGCAGACCAAGGAAGAGATGGAGAAAGAGGACAGCAAGGTAACGAAGATGCCAAAGGATCACAAGAAGAAATCGACTGGCACAAAATAATATGGGAAGAATATTTTCCATTTGCTTTTTCCATGGGAATTTCGATAGAAGAGTTCAAACATCTGAATCCTAAGAAATTAGAGTGGTGTTACAAGGGATATAAACTCAAAAAAGAGGAAGAAGATAGGAATTCATGGCAACGGTGGGGAGATTATGGAATATCTGCATTAATCGTTGCAATAGACCATTGCTTACATGGGGACAAAGCAAGAGCTACTTATGTTGAAAAGCCTATTTCAGAAAAGATAGCACATGATAATGAGCCTAAATATAAGGAATCTAACGAAGAAATTGCAATATGGGAAATGAAGAAGAGAATTAAAGCATTAAGAGAGCAAGGATTACCGGAAAGTCCGGATTAAGGAGAAACAAGCATGAGTTTAAAAGGAATTGATGTGTCCGCATACCAGGGGACGATTAACTGGTGGGCGGTAAAACAGAACGGAATTGATTTCGCTATTCTGAAAGTCATCCGTAAGGATTTGAACCCGGACAAGAAGTTTGAGGAGAACTGGAAAAATTGTGAAGCATACGGAATGAAAGTGCAAGGCGTTTATAACTACAGTTATGCTACCACTGTGGCAAAGGCACGATCAGATGCTAAGAGAGTGCTTGCTATTCTTGGAAGCCGTAGGCCTATGGTTTGGATGGATGTTGAAGATGCCGTGATGAAGAATCTTGGTAAGAATCTAATTTCAATTATCAATGCTTACGGCAAGGTAATCACCGATGCAGGATTGGCATTCGGTGTATACACTGGGGAAAGTTTTTATAATACCTATATCAAACGCTATGGCGGCGTGAGTTATCCAATGTGGATTGCACGGTACGGCAAGAATAACGGCAAGTGTGATGTGAAGTATCAACCGCAAGTACCGAACATGGTAGGCTGGCAGTATACTTCTAAAGGTCGTGTAGGCGGCATTGTAGGAAACGTGGACATGAATGTATGGTACAAGGAATTAGAAGCCGTACAGGGCACTACGGAAGCATACAGCAACCCTTACACTGAACCGACAAGACTGTTGAAGAAAACAGTTCCTTGCATGAAAGGTGATGATGTGCGGTGGTTACAATTCGCACTCATTCATCATGGCTGTTTATCTGCGGTGAATGCAAAAGGAAAGAGCAACATTGACGGATTTTTAGGTAAAGACACAGCAACGGCAATCGGAGTATTCCAAAAGAAAGTCGGAATCAAGGTTGATTACAAGTGCGGTGCGGTTACGAGAGAATATCTTAAGAAATAATTTTAGGAACGGTAGGTGTCACAGCTTACCGTTCTTTTTATGTGTAAAGGCGGTGCGGTATGGCAGATATTGATTCTTTGCAGATTAAAATAAAAGCGGATGCAACTAGCGCAAGTAACGCACTGAATAAACTTGCAAATAGCCTTACAAATTTTCAGAAAAGTTTGTCTATTGATACATCAAAACTGACAAGTATTTCCAACAGCATACAGAGTATCGCAAATGCCGCAAATTCCATGAATACGAGCGGCATTAAGAATATCTCCACACTGACAAATTCCATTAACAGAATGGGGAAAATAGATACAAGCGGATTAAGCAGAATTTCTTCTGCACTGAAGACTTTTTCTGCTGATATGGCAGGAACAAAAGTAGATGGAATAGGGGATATTGCAAGTATTGCATCTTCTATCTCAAAACTTGGCGGTGTAGCATCCGGCAGAGCAATCACGAACATTCCTTTACTGGCAAAGAATTTGAAGCAGTTATTTACCACTCTGTCTACCGCACCGAACGTAAGCGAGAACATTATACGCATGACAAATGCACTGGCAGGACTGGCATCTACTGGTGCGGCATCCGGGAGAGCGGCAAACTCTTTAGGACGAAATCTGAACACTTATACGGCAAGCGCAAAAAGAGCCACGAAGAGTACATTCAGTCTTGCAGCGGCTTTCGGAAGATTCTACGCAACATATTTCCTTGTTATCCGTGGAATTAAAAGTCTGTGGAAGTCCATAGAGGGAACTACGGACTATATCGAAGCATTCAACTACTACACGGTAGCATTTAATAAAGTCGGCAAGGAATGGGGGAAGGAATTTGAAAAATACGGTTACGATAACGCAGAGGATTATGCGCAGAGTTTCGGAAACCGTGTAAATGAACTTCTTGGCAAAATGTCCGGTCTGAAAGTAGATGTAGATGGTGGACTGATTTCTGAAAGCGGAATGAAGAACCTGGGACTGAATTTACAGGAGATTACGCAGTACGCTTCACAACTTGCATCTATCACCAACTCTTTAGGGCAGACCGGAGAAGTTACTACGGCAATTTCAAAGTCCATGACAATGCTTGCCGGAGATATTTCTTCATTGTTTAACGTAGATTTCAGCACGGTTGCAACTAACTTGCAGTCTGGTTTAATCGGTCAGTCAAGAGCATTGTATAAGTATGGTATTGATATCACGAATGCCACTTTACAGACTTATGCTTACAAATACGGCATTGAAAAGGCTGTATCTGAAATGTCACAGGCAGAAAAACAGCAGTTGCGTTTACTGGCAATCTTAGATCAGTCCAAGGTGTCATGGGGAGATTTGGCTAACACAATCAATTCACCAAGCAACATGATACGACAATTCACAAATAATGTGAAAGAAGCTGGCATGGTATTAGGTCAGTTATTTATTCCGGTATTGCAAAAAGTACTTCCTGTCATTAACGGTGTCGTAATTGCGATTAAGAGACTGCTTGTCAGTGTGGCAAATTTACTGGGAATCAAGATTGACTTTTCGTCATTCGGTCAAGGTGTATCCGGTTACAATGAAGATTTGGAAGATACGGCAGATGCACTGGATAAAGTGGGAACAAGCGCAAAGAATGCTCAAAGCGGAATCAGAGCGTTTGATAAATTGAAAGTTATTTCCACACCAAAATCCAGTGGTTCCGGAAGTGGTGCTGGTGGAGCAGGAATTGACCTTACCAAAGAAATCATGGATGCTACTGCTGAGTACGAGAAAGTATGGCAGGAAGCATTTGACAAGATGCAGAATACAGCTATGGGCTGGGCTGATAAGATAGAAAAACTTCTTGAACCTGTGAAAAAGTTGTTCAAGGATTTATTCAATGGTGATTTCTTCGAAGCAGGACAAGATTTATCCGGTATTGTCACAGGAATATTTAACTGGATGTCCGATGCTATTGCATCTGTAGATTGGTATCAGATTGGGAAAAACATAGGACAATTTCTTGCAGGTATTGACTGGACTGCTGTGTTTACATCTGCCGGAAATTTCATAGAAACTGCAATCACAGCAGCAATCGACTTGTGGAAAGGAAGTTTTGATGCCGCACCGATTGAAACCACGATTATCACAGCAATAGGTCTTTTAAAGTTTACTGGTGTTGGAGATATCATATGGGGAAAAATATCGGACAAGTTATCAGCCAAAGTACTAGGATCAAGTATAGGAATAGTTCCGACAATTGCAATAGCTGCTGTTACTTGGGAGATTGGATTTAATGTAGGAAAATCTTTAGGAAAAGCATTGTTCCCAGAAGACGCAGAGTACTACGACAATTTTACGTGGTTTGGTGAAAATGGTTTTTTTGATACATTAAAAAATACTGATTTTACCACATTAAAAACTGCGTGGGATGATTTATACAAAGATATAACAGATAATGATTTGTATAGATTCTTGACAGGAACAATGTTGCTTCCAAAACATAGCACTCTTGATGATTTTGGAGATAAAATTGATTGGCTAATTGATAAAATAAAAAATACAAAAGTAGATATGTCAGATACTTTTGGTCTGTCATCTGCACTTATCAATATAGCACCACTTGTTGGAAACTGGTTTAATGAAAATGTATCTCCTTGGTTCACAAAGGAAAAGTGGCAAGGAATGGGTCAAACTATAGAGTCATCACTTTCTGAAAAATGGACTTCTTTTACAACATGGTGGAACCAAACAGGATTTTCAAGTTGGTGGAAAAAAATTTCAGAGCAGTTTGGACTAACAAAATGGAATAAATTGCTTGAAAACATTCCAACGGCGTTTAGAACAGCATTTAAAACAGTAGCTAATGTTGCAATAGCTCCTTTGAACCTTGTAATAAGTGGAATAGAAACCATGATAAACAATGCCATAGACCTTATTAATGGTTTGATGTCTGCAGCAAGGTTAATACCTAAAATTGGTGACGCAGTTCCGAATAATATACAACACATTAGTGTTGGAAGAATACCTACATTTGAAAAAGGTGGTTACGTTCCAAGCCGATATACGATGTTCATGGCAGGAGAGAACGGTATACCGGAGATTGCCGGAACAGTAGGTGGAAAAACAGCGGTTGCCGGTGGAGTTGAAATCACTGGAATCAAAGATGCTATTAATTCCACGGCACAACAGGAAATTGCACTCCTGAAACAGAATAATCAGTTACTGCAAGGAATCCTTGAGAAAGAGTTTGGAATAACAACAGATCAAATTGGAATTGCCGCAAGACAATACGGTCAAGAGCAATTTAACCAAAAACACAAGAATGTATATGTATTTTAACACAGACAGCACTCTGGATGGGTGCTGTCTATTTTTATGCAATGAGGCGGTGAGCGTATGTCAGCATATCAAGGATGGCTTTTAAAAATTGGAGATTACGTTATTGACCAGTCAAGATTTATAGCCGCTGAAAGTTATCAGCCAGCTGTAAATATGCAAGATGTAGACCCGTGGACTGATGCAAATGGATACGTACATAGAAATGCTGTGGAGCTAAAAGCATTAAGTGTTGATTTTTCAACGCCTGCGATGCTGACGGATGACGATTTGCAAGAGTTACTGTCCGGGATACGAAGAAACTTTATTGATGCAACGGAACAGGGATGTAATATCACGGCATACATTCCATTTTTAGGTCAATATGTCACACAATATGGATATATGGCTGATATAAAGCCTACAATCTACGGAACTTATGACGGAGAGATTAAATACAATCAGATAGAATTTTCATTTGTCGGAGGTGTAGCGAATGAGTAACTATACCTATGCGGATTTGTTTGATAAAAGCGCATCCAAAAAGGAAATCACGATTGAAACAGAGGACAAGTCTGTAAAAATCACCAACAGCGAAATCCATTTTGAACAGTTTGAATTAAAAGAAATACTATGTGATGATGATTACCTTACATTTGGACAGTGCAATGCATCACAGTTGAAATTCAAAATTTCCAACGTGTTCACAAGCATGATTGGGAAACAGATAAATGTTTCAGCTGTGATTAATGGACATACTGACACACCGTTTATTTTCGGCAAATACCGTGTCGTTTCCGATAAACCAACAGATGATAAGCGTTACAGGAATGTGACTGCTTATGATGCCATATACGACATTGGAGAATCGGAAGTATCTTCCTGGTATAACGGACTGAAGTTTCCTCTGACCTTAAAGCAGTTCAGAGACAGTTTTTTTTCATATTTTGGTGTTGAGCAGGTAGAAACCACATTGCCTAACGACAACATGGAAGTGGCAGAAACCATAAAACCAAGCGAACTTTCTGGCCAGACGGTCATGGAAGCAATCTGCTCGATAAATGGATGTTTTGGCCACATTAACCATGATGGAAAATTTGAATATGTTTTCCTTAAAGAAATAATATCAGGTTTATATCCACAAAAAGGATTATATCCACAGAAAGGATTATACCCTAGAAAAGGTTCTGAAAAAGAAAAGGTTACTAGTGGAAAATACAAATCAGTTAAATATGAAGATTTTGTTTGCCAAAAAGTTACAAAAGTGCAGATAAGACAATCAGAAAATGATATTGGTGCAGTTTACCCGGATACAGAGATTACCGAGAACGACAACAGTTATATTTTGCAAGATAATTTCCTTGTTTATGGAATGAGTGCAGATGCCCTAGAAACAATTGCAAGAAATCTGTATGAGGTTATTAAAGTTGTAAAATATAGACCTTATAACTGTGAAAAAATAGGAAATCCTTGTTTGAGCCTTGGAGAAGCAGTCAATGTATATACGGCTAAAGAAATCATAGAAAGCTATGTGTTGAGTAGAACATACAAAGGAATCCAACAACCGATAGACACCATATCAGCAAGCGGAAAATCTCCAAAGTACAGTGAACAGGTAAATGGAATTAACAAAAGTATAATTCAACTCCGTGGAAAAACAAATGAGTTAGAACGTACTGTTGAGGAAACACGATCTGAGATTAAGGATGTAGAAAGCGGACTGGATACAAAGATTACACAGACAGCTGGAAAGATTGAACTTGAATCAACCCGTGCGCAAGGGGTAGAAACAGATCTGGCGGCGGCAATTTCTGTTCAAGCCGACCAAATCAAGTTGAAAGTTTCCAAAGGTGATGTCAGTTCGCAGTTGAGCGTTGAGAGTGGACAAGTAAGCATTTCCGGTAATCGGTTTGTATTGGACTCCACGAACTTTTCTATTTCTTATGATGGAAAAGTCACTGCGAAAAGCATTGATATAACCGGAGGAACTATCAATTTACAATCAGCATCACAAGATTATAGTACGATTGTGTTAAATTACAGTAATTACACGTTGGGTATGGACGGAGCAGGAATAAGAGCAAGTCGTAGTTCTGATTCGACTATACTTACAGCAAGTGGAATTACAACTACTGGAAGTTTGAAAGCTAAGAATTTGTATGTTGATAACATAAATACGCAAAGTGTCACAAGCGGTACTATTAGCATAGGAAACAATGTAAAAATATCCGGTGATACTGAACTTGCAATAGGGCACACACACAAAATCAATGGAACTCTTAATATAGATGTTAACGGACTATCAATTAATGCCCCTGCTTTGAATATAACATCTACTAATGGAATAAGTGTAGGGAAATCGCTTGGATATTTAGGTTTTTTTGGAATACAAGGTTCTACCAAGAAAACTGTAAGCAAAATATCGTCTACCAGTACAACAGCAGCTTCTACGGTTGCAAACAAAGTAAATGACCTTATAACAGCATTGCAAGCGTATGGATTGATAGGATAGGAGAAGCAGCATGAATAGTTTAGAAATCAGAGAATTTGAACAGTCAATCATAAATCTTTTTAACGAATGTGGTCTCCCGATGGAGATTAAGCGGCTAATTGTGAATGATATTGCCGGGCAGATTAACAGAGCCGCAGATAATCAAATCAATGTAGAGTTGGAAGAAAGAAATAAAGAAAAAGAAAGCGAGGTTTCTGCAGATGGCACTGAATAAGGTTTATACCAGAATTAACTGGGAAGATTATCCCAGTGAAAACACGGATTTAGATGCATACAATCTTAATCAGATGGATTCTGCTATTGATGCGTTGGACAACCGTATCATATTACAGGATGCCTTAAAAGTAGACAAGTCTGCAATAAACGGAAATATTGCTGATTGGACTATGGATGAAACAACCGGTATTATTACTATTACAAAGTACAACGGTGAAAAGATTATTTTTGACCTCAACATTGAAAAAATTCCTGTCGAATTTTCCATGTCTGATGACGGAATCATTACCATGACTACAGAAGATGGAACACAGTTTACAGCTGATATTGGTTCTATGATTCCGGTGTTGACATTTGAAGATTCTGCAACCATAACTGTTTCCGTGACTGGTACTGGAAAGAATAAGACTTATTCTTTTTCAATAAAAACAGGATCAGTAACAGATGATATGCTGCAACCTAATTATTTAGCAGATATTAGAGTAGAATCCGCAAATGCATCTGCTTATGCGCAATCCGCAAATGAAAAATCTGTATTGGCTGAATCTTATGCCATAGGTGGAACCGGAACAAGAGAAGGAGAAGATACCGATAACGCAAAGTATTATATGGAGCAGGCAAAACAGCAAACAGGAGGAATTCCAACAAAAGTTAGCGAATTAGAAAATGATGTAGGATACATTAAAAAAACAGTTTCTGATTTGACAAATTATTATGACAAAACCACTGTTGATGAAAAAATAGATGCAATTCCAAAAACAGATTTGACAAATTATTTGACCAAAACTGGTGATGGTAGTAATTTGACTGCGGCGTTTGAAGAAGCAACAACTTTAGAGGAATTAACGACAGGAGAAAAGTTATCATCTATTTTTGGAAAACTTAAACTGGCTGTAAAAAATCTTAAATCACTTATAAGTCTTATCGGAACTACCGATATTTCGACTATTGGTGACGGTACTATCACTGGGGGATTAAATGATGTAAATGGCAAGTTAAGCTTATATACATACGGAGATAAAGTCTATGGATCAAGTAGTACTGCTATATCGCCAGTATCATGGGCTGCTCAATGGATAAGTATTATAGTCCCGGATGGATATAGCTTTTTTACCGCTATATGCTGTAGTAATAATGATGTAGTCTGTGGAGTATCGGCAGCTAATTACGACAATGATAACAGCCGAGTGCTCGTTAATGCTTATAATCGTCATACGCAGGCCAGAGACTTTTCCAATGTATATATAGTACCGATTTTTATAAGAGACTAATTATTGGCACATATAGACACATGATAGCCTCAATATATGCCCTTTTGATACGGGCTTACGGTTTACGATGGATGATCCATTGATATAAAAATCATTATAAGTATTATCCTCTGCAACAAAGGCACCAGGATAAGGATTACTTGTATACGTTTGTGGTAGATTACTAACTATAGCGGAGTATGCATCTATATCATTTGTGGTGGTTAATGTACCACATCCAATGCACATATGTCCGATTCTGGTATATGTAAATATGCCAGTGATATTATCATGAACTATTGCTTCAGTTGTGGTGTCTAACTTGCCATTTACAGAAGTAATGATAACTGATGTATGCAGATTAGCAATAAAAATAAATCAATCAAAAAGAGCATGGTGTAAAAGCCATGCTCTTAATCTCTTTATCTGATTCCCCAGTCACCGTCATTGTTGACGAAACCAACCACATATCCCATCATGTCATCAATAAGATTTTCCGGGAGTATGCTGTTCGGAGACATAAGCGGAACATATCTCCATTTTCTTACACCATCTTCAATTATATGTGTTTTCACGACAATATATATCCCACCATTACTGGTCACAATACATCGTTCACCGTCTTGCGGTTCACGATCCGCTGCAAGTAGAATAATTTCCCTTGGAAGATAAAACGGCATATAGTAGTCACAGGGAATTTTCAAACCGATATAAGTCTTGGATTTTATATCTTCCGGTAAGTTGTCTATGCAAATAGGTTCTACAGCGTTTGTGGTGGCTATAATTCCATTCACAAGTTGCGGTTTAAGGACAGAAATATACTTGTGCGATTTTTCAAGACTGGAATAGATTTTATCTTGGTGACGTATGAAGTAACGGATAAGGTACAGAGAGTGTTCCGGCAGACTGCGGCATATCTTGACAGATTCCAACATCTTATCTTCCATAGTGCCGCAACCTACCAGTTCATCTACACTGATTCCAAAGGCTCTAGCAAGCGCGACAGCGGTCGATAGCTTCGTGTCGTTAGAATTACCGTACAGTAGTGAATTAAGCGTAGAATAAGGCAAATTAGCTTCATCAGCAAGCTTGTACACTGTCATGTCCGGCTCATTGAGAAATTCGTGGAGATTTCCACGAAAACTTAACATATAATTAGTACGGTTGACTGATAAATGTGTCGATATTTCTTTGATTCGGTCTTTTTTTATCATGTTTATTGTCCCCCTTTCACATGATACACTTGTAACATCCCTTGAAACGAGGGACATCAAGTTCTGGCGAGGGCGGTGTTTATTGGCGTTTTCACCGTCCTCTTTTGTTGATATTTTACAACAATAAAAAACGTGAGTCAAATATATTGATTGTTAAGAACATATGTTCTATAATTTAGGTATCGCTACCAAGTGCGGAAAGATTAGGGGGGTGTACTATGGGGGAAAGAAATCAAAAGGAAAAAGAAAAAGGAGAACTTCTGATTGAAATAAATTCAATACTTGAAGTCCTCCCAGTTTGTGAGTGTCAAGAAATCAAAGATTTCATTCTAGGAGTTTATCTTACTTGATTCCTGACATTCGATAAGGCTATCAATTAAGGAAAGTACAGCTTGCTTATGTCCGTCAGACAGTTGGTTGTACTTCCTTATGAGATGCGCATAACGTTCTCCTTGATTTTCTTCGTGCTGTTTTTTGTATTCTCCCTTATCCCATTCAGTAAGGTTCTCGGGGCGAACACATAAAGCATCTGCAATTTTCTTAAGCATTTCTATGTCAATCTTTTTAATATTTCCTGCTTCGTACTTTTGCATTGTTGCTTCTGTAATACCGACACGATATGCAACATCTTTAATAGTCATATCTTTTTCTTTTCGATACTTCTTTATATTGTTTGCTACTCTGTCACAAAATTGGCTACCCATATTTTCACCACCTTTCTTGCCGTAACTTTAATGACATTATAATTCTATCACAGCATGAAAGATTTGTAAATATTTTTTAAGAAAAACTTTCACGTTGTGATTGACAAAACTATCATGCAGTGATATTATTCTATCATGGAGTGAAAGAAAGGAGGTATTGAATGAATACACAAAAACTTAAAGGCATTATCAGAGAGCGTGACAAGAATTACAATCAGTGCGCTAATGCAATCGGAAAGAGTGTAGCCGCCTTCAATTCAAAGATTAACGGCAGGGTTGCATTTACGGTTATTGAATGTGAAGAGCTTGGAAACTTTCTTGGAATGACCGACAATGAGAAAATAGAAGTTTTTTTACGTTAAAACTATCATATTGTGATAGTTTATATCACATTAAGAAAGGAAGGCGAATGAAATAATGAAAAAACCGTATTGCATGGTAGAAGACAAATCACATAGAACATTACAAGAATTTGTTGAGTTAATAGCTTTAGGAATTGCTAACAATGTGGCAGATGGCGAGAAAATTGAGCTAATACAAAGCGAATGTAAAATACTCAATTCTCTCACCGAAGCGTTAAAAGTAATCAAAAATTAACGCTGCATCCGAAATGGATTCTGGATGGCTTCTACCTTGTCTAAAACTGGATCCGGTAAAGAATTGACGATTTCTGAATAGTATTGGTAGTACAGGTTCTTAAAATCATCAAAACTTCCGGTATATCCACAAATTTTAGCAATGGCGTAAGCGGATGCGTATTCTTTGGAATCCAATGTAATTCACCTCCTTATATCAGAATAAGGAGAGTATACCACAAATAGGGAGTTAATTGAATGAGTGAAAAAGAAAAAATGGCGGAGGAATTTGCCGAGAGAGGTGAGAAGAGTGAAAACATCAAAAATTGAGATTCACCAGTGTGACGGTGAAGAGGGAGTTTTTACAGAAGTACTCATTGACGGTCACAAAATCAACGGTGTGAGAAGCTTCACACTAAAACAAGGGGTTGGGGATGACGTGCCTACTCTGACACTTGACCTTAATGCACTTAATCTTGCAACGGATATGAAAGTGTTGCGGATTATGCAGGAGGGGTTAGGAGAAATCGAAAGCATTAACTTCAAAAAAGAATAGGCTCCCATATTTCAGAGAGCCATTCCATCATCTGCTGATATTTTGAAGTATGGAGCATTGCCTTGGGTTGTTGCAGCAACCAGTGAGACCAGCATATTTGCAGTCTAATCTTCCATTTTCAAATTTGGGTTTAATATCTTCCAAAGAGCCAACAGATATTTGCCTAAAATCAACAGAGTACATTTTGTTTTGCTTATCGCAAAAACCATTGTATACCAAATTACCACCTCCTTTATAGGAGAGTATACCACAGAAAGGAGAACAATGAACGAATTACAAACATCAAACATGAAAACACCCATTGAGATTGCGCTTGGTGTTGATGAAAACGGAATGACTACCGCAAAAGCACTGTATGAGTTCTTAAGCGGAGAGAAAAGCAACTTTTCAAAATGGGCGAAAAGGAACATTGAACAGAATGAGTTCTATGAAGAAAACAAGGATTGGTGGGGGTTCGTCACAGTGACGAACGGTAACGAATGCAAGGATTACCGACTAACTACCGACTTTGCAAAACATCTGTCAATGGAAAGCCATTCTGCAAGGGGCAAAGAAGCAAGACAGTATTTTATCACCATTGAGGACAGAACGAAGCAGGAGGTAATCAACAGGTCGCAACTTTCTCCACAAATGCAGATGGTTATGCAAATGGCTGAGAGCATGGCGAGACAGGAACTGGAACAGAAGAGACAAGCTGAAAAGGTGAACCGCATAGAGCAGACTGTCTCCAACATGAAAGATATTTTCACGAAGCCTATCGGTGACTGGAAGTCGGAAATAAATGGAAGGATACGGGAGATTTCAGTTAAGAGTGGAATTGGATATCAGACATTATATGGACAGCTTTACGGCGAACTGGAAACGACAGCACATTGTAGCTTAAATATGCTTCAAAGGAACAAGATAAATAAGATGAAAAAGGCAGGGAATAACGAAACAGCTATTAAAAACGGCACAACTAAAATTCAAATTATTTATGAGAAACCGCAGTTGAAAGCAATTTTCGAGGGAATCGTAAAGAATTACGCAATGAGGTACTGCTCATAGAAAGGAAGAGGAATGGGAAACAAATATTTGAAATTGAGTAACAGTGTAATTACATCAACGGACAACAAAGGGAAGGCAATGTACTTTACAAAAGTAGACAGTGCCTCCACATTCCAGAAGTTGTTCTATGATGAAGAAGCTTCGTACGGTGTATCTGTAACAGATATTGAAGTAGAAATGGGTAATGGAGTAAGTTTTACAAATGCAATTTTAACGACATACATTGCAGAGGAAGAGGACGGATCAAATATGTTTTTGGATGTCATTATCAGTGACTTACTGGGTACGTTCGTATCCGAATGGTATTAAGCCTATGAGAACAACAATAAAGATGTTTCTTCCTATCATAATGGCACTCTCCATCACATTTACATCCACAGCACAGTCAGCCGGCAGTTTTATCTCCGAGGAAGCGCAGGAATCGTGTGTAAAGTACGGTGAGGAATACGGCATCTGCCCGGAACTGCTTATGGCAATGATCGAGAAAGAATCTTCCGGCAGACCGGATGTGGAAAGTGGCGGTTGCAAAGGTCTGATGCAGATTTCAGACCGCTGGCACAAAGACCGAATGGAGCGCTTGGGAGTAACAGACATCTACTCCGTGGACGGCAATATCCATGTGGGAGCCGACTACTTGTCGGAATTGTTTGAAAAGTACTGTGATGTAGGAATTGTACTCATGGTTTACCACGGTGAGAAAAATGCAACAACTAAAACAGAATTAAGTGATTACGCAGACTGGATATTAACCAGGAGCGCAGAACTGGAAAGGATGAATGGAAAATGACGAACAGAGAGAAGTATGCGGAACAGATTCTTGATATTGCACTGGCTGGCGGTTCGGTTGCAGTAGACAAAAAAGGAAACATATGTAGATGCACTGATATTGGATGCAATAACTGCATATTTGCGGAAACTGAAACTGATGATAAGCGTTCTTGCGAAAAGAGAATTAAAGAATGGTCAAAGCAGGAATATGTAGAGCCTGCTGTTGACTGGTCTAAAGTGCCTGTTGATACAAAAATTTTGGTGAGAGGTTCAGAAGATGTACGGTGGAAAAGAAGACATTTCGCAAGATACGAAAGCAATATTGTTTTTGCATGGAACAGAGGTTGTACATCTTATTCTGTTGACGGATACGATGATGCTGCAGGTTGGAAGTATGCCAAACTTGCGGAGGAAGGAGAATGAGTGCCAAAAGGCGGTTTACAGTCAAAGGAGTAATCGGAAGATTCTTTTTCAATCCTAAAGAGTGGGAAATCGACCGTGAAACATCATTTTACTACCGACTGGTGAACCGTGAGACAGGAATGAAAAAATGGATAAGAAAGGAGTATTTCCATGTTGAAGAAAGAAATTATCCCCATCGTCCGTGCGAATGAGATTCTGATTACAGGATTGTTAGATGTAGGAATCTTGTATATCGGAGAGGACAACATGATCCACGTAACAGAAGACTGAAAGCCGGAGGAATGAGGAAATGGAAAGGAAAATCAGAAAAATCTTGGTAGAATTGGGGCTGAAACAGTACTTGCCGGGATTTCAGTACATCATCGAGGTTGAAACGCTGATGTTTGAGAACCGAAACAGAAGACTTTCTGAAATCTACCGGATTATCGGAGAGGAACACAGCACAACCAAGGAAAGCGTGTATCGGGCAATCAAGTGGGTTGTTGACAAGATAAACACAACCACAGAGTTGTACAAGAAAATCAACGAGACAGACAAGCCGGTCTCAATCTATATGTTTGTTAATTCACTGTATTTATATCTTTGGGAGGATAGGAAAAATGAGGATTAAGCACATCTTTTTGCAGAATTTCTGTAAATTCTATGGTTCTAACACACTGGACGCAGACATTTACGACCGGACAGAGATTTCCGGAGTGAATGAAACTGGAAAGTCCACAATCAAAAGAGCAATTCAGTATATTTTTGGATGCCGTGACGAGAACGGCAGAGAGATCACCGGAATCAGACCGCACGATAAGGGTGGCAATGACATTGACGGAGATATTACCGCAGAAGTTACCGTGGAGATTGACGGTACAGACAAGGTTCTGAAAAAAGTATGCCGTCAGAACTTCAATAAGAAAGGCGAGTTTACCGGCAACGTCACGGATTACTATGTGAATGATATTCCAAAAAAGGCAGCAGATTTTGAAGCATTTTTGGAAGAGAGTGTATGCGGAAAAGATAAGTTTTCACTTTGCATCAATGCCATGACACTTCTGCTGAAAGGTGGCACGGATCAGAGAGCAATTCTTGCTGATATGTTTGGTCAGCACAGTAATGATGATATTTGCGACATGTATCCGGAGTTTTCACCTTTGAAATCTGTACTGCATGACGGCACGGTTGATGAATTGAAAAAACGTTGCAACACACAGCTTTACGGCACAAGGGGCAGAAATGGCTCTAAGGGGTTACAGGATCAGCTGGATGATATACCAACAAGAATTGACGAGGTTAGCAAGCGTAGAGAAGATATTGACCTTGCGGAACTGGAATTACAGAAGAATGCACTGTTGGAAAAGCTTAATGACAACATTGAACAGCAGAACGACAATCAGAAGAGTATGAAAGAGTACGACAAGCTTTCAGATGGAATCATTGAGTTAAAAGGTCAGTTGAGCACATTACAGCAGAAAGCAAATGAAAAACTGGATGCTGATAGGCGAGAGAAACGCACAACACTGAATCAGATTCAGAATGAACACCAGAAAGAGTTACTTAAGGCAGATACCATTCGTGAAGAGATCACGGAACTGGAAAAGCGTATCGCACAGTATGAGCAGAAGAGACAGGATTTGAAGAAGAGTTGGGATTTGAATAAAAGCCTTAAATTTGATGAAAACTCTCTGGTTTGCTCCTACTGCGGACAGGAATATCCGGAAGAGAAGAAAGAGCAGTTAAGAACGGAGTTTGATACGCATAAGGCACATGAATTGGAACTGATTACCAAAGAGGGTTCTTCCTGTGCTGACCATATCAAAGCGGATCAGGCAGAACTGGAGCATAAGCGCAAGGAACTGAAAAAGACCGAGGATGAAGTGGAGCGGTTGGAAAAAGAGATTGCTATTGCTGATAATTCCTTAAATTCCATTCCGGCAAGCGTGGATATTTCCAACACAGAAGAATACAAAGCTATCCAGTCACAGATTGCTGAGAAAGAAGCTGCCATGAACCGCTATGCGGATATGCAGAGCATGAGAATTGAACTGAAATGCGCAGAGGAAGAAATTAGGGCAGATATTGAACAGGTAAACAAGAAACTGGCTAGCGTGAGCATTAACGAGAGCATTGATAAGCGGATCGCAGAACTGGAACAGGAGAGAAGAGATATTGCACAGAAGATTACGGATGTGCAGGCACAACTTGACCTGTTAAAGAAATTCAGCCGGAAGAAGAACGAACTGTTGGAAGCTGATGTGAACAAGTATCTTTCTTTCTGTACTGTGCGGATGTTCAGACCGCTTGTGAACGGTGATACCGAGGAATGTTGCGACTTTATCTACAAGGGAGAGCCTTACAGCCGGAACATGAACCACGGTGCGAAGATTCTGACAGAAATCGATATTTGCAGAGCGTTTCAGAAGAAGTGCGGTGTGGAGTTGCCGATTATGACAGACGATACCGAGAGCCTTGACCCTTGGAAGATTCCTGATGTTGACAGCCAGTTAATTATGTTCCGCAGAAGTGATGACAAAGAGTTGAAAGTGAGGGAAATGTAGATGCCTGATTATGATTTGAACAAGAAAGTGCCTATATCTGGCACAGATTTTACAAAAGCCGTTGCAGATGCCATGAAAACTGAACCGTTTGCAAGTATGGCTAGGGAAGTTACAGGTATAGAAGCAGTTTTCTTTTCTTTTAACGCAAGGGTAGGAAGATTCTTATTTGAGGAAAGGATAAGGGTGGAAAAGTAAATGCAGATTAAGAAAGAAACAGTCATTTCCGTTCTGACAACGAACGGTGAAACAATCAATGCCGGTGACACCGTGGTTTTTAATGCAGAGGGCAAGTGCTACACGGGAGTTTACATGGGTCTGACAGATCGTGGAGCCTTGAAATTCAAGGGAAAGATTTCCGGTACTGATGTCACATGGAACGTGATGCCTAAGAGCATTATGGAAATTTGCAAGGCTGATGTAAAAGTGAAAAATGATGAATTTGGCAAGTTTATGAACGAGCCGGAAAGTGAGAAATAAGGATATGGAAAAACGTAAATTTAAAGTTGGAGAAAGATACAAAAGCAGAATGATTTTAGACAATGCTGCGGTAATTGAAATCACAGAAATCAATGGTGACTTTGTTTCTTACAAAGATGTCGAAAGAGAAACTAGTGGTAGGAAAATGTTTGAAATTGGTTCTATATTTTCTGATAATTTGGAAAAAGTCGGAAGTGAAACCATAGTAATCTACCGCAAGGACAACAAAGTAGTTGCACTGGACAAATCCACTGGCAAGAAAGCAGAAGCCAAGTGCAATCCGGTTGATGAATTTGATTTTCATGTAGGTGCTAAGTTGGCTTTTAATCGGCTGATGGGCGAAGATGTCAAGTCTGATAACGGTGTTCGTGAGGTAAAGAGAAAAGCTAAAGTCGGTGAGTACATCAAAATTGTGGATGCGATGCCTTATTTGATTCCTTATAAAAACGGAGATATATTTAAGGTTATTTCTACAAGTAAACCTGGAGTTGTAATTGAGAAAGACGGAAAACCAGTTACATCGGCATGGCACAGAGAGTACGTGGTTCTCGAAAACTACAAGCCGGAGAAAGAACCGGAGAAGAAAGATGAAATCTGCGTGGGAGATACCGTAAAGGTCACAGATTCTGGTAAGCAGTACAGAGCATACGGTAAATGGAGCGGTCTTAATGGATACAAACAGAATTTTGTCTATGGTTCAGCCGTTAGCACAGAAGATAAATACAAGGTTTTGGCAATTAAGAAGCACGACGATTATTACACCAAAACACTTGCATTGATTCAGAATCCCAAGACAACACAGGTATTCATCATTAACATTAAAGGACTTAAGAAAGTAGAAAGGTAGGTAGCAGCATGGCAGACGAAAAGAAACAGGAAAACACAGGAATTGTGGAATACGAATCAAATGGGGAAATTGTAAAAATTTCCCCAACAACGGTAAGAAAGTACCTTGTAAGCGGTGGTGGAAACGTATCGGATCAGGAAGTAATGATGTTTATGTCTCTTTGCAGATATCAGCATCTTAATCCTTTTTTGAAAGAAGCATACCTCATTAAGTTTGGAAACAATGATCCTGCTACGATTGTTACCGGAAAAGATGTTTTTACAAAAAGAGCCGATGCAAATCCGAATTATGCAGGAAAAAAAGCAGGAATTATTGTTCAGAAGAAAGATGGTTCCGTTGAAGAAAGAGAAGGATCTTTTGTCCTTAAGGACGAATCTATTGTAGGAGGTTGGGCTAAAGTGTTTATCAAAGGAAGAGAGACACCGGAGTACCAGTCAGTATCTTTCGATGAATATGTTGGAAGAAAAAAAGATGGAACAATCAACGGTCAATGGTCTAAAAAGCCTGCAACAATGATAAGAAAAGTTGCTGTTGTACAGGCATTAAGAGAAGCTTTTCCTGATAAATTCCAAGGCCTGTATGTACAGGAAGAATTCCCTGATGTTTCCGATGTGAAACTTGATGTAGAAAAAGTTGCAGCAGAGGAAATTCAGGCAAACGCAAATTCTGTTGATTTTCCCGATGCAAATTTTGAGGAAGTCACCACGGACAGCACGGAACAGACCATTGCTAACGCAGAGACACCGGATTGCTTTAAGTAGGAGGAAAACAGATTATGATTTTTGTAAAAGTAGGTATTGTACTGTGGGTTGCGTTTTTTATTGTTCGGTTTTTTGTATGTTCATCTATTAACACAATAGAAAAAATCACTATTGCATACACCGGAAAAATCAAAATGACACCGATGAGATTTATTATGCTTATTTTATTTATCTCAGCTATTGCAGACAGCTTCACAGCACTGATTTGGTTTTTGTTTTTCAGATAGTGAGGTATCAGCTGATGAAACTAAAATGTTTAGGTTCCGGTTCTTCCGGCAACTGTTATGCACTGGCAGCAGATAACGGTGAAACACTTTTACTGGATGCAGGACTTCCTATCATGGACATAAAACGTGGTCTTAACTGGAATATTAAGTGTGTTGTGGGTGCGATATGCACCCACAGCCACAAGGATCATTCTCAATCGGTAGTGGATTTGGAAGTCATGGGAATACCTGTGTTCAAACCGTATGAAAGTCTTGAACCTATTGCAATCGGAAAATGTGAGTGGAGAATACAGGGATTTGACCTGACAACACTGGACGGCAAATGGACGCACACGAACGCAGACGGTACGGAATGTCCTTGTTATGGATTTCTGATAACCCACCCGGAAATGGGAAAACTTCTGTACATTACCGACACGGAATTTTGCAAGTGGAGATTTGCAGATGTAAACCACATTTTAATCTCATGTAACTATCAGAAGAAGTACATTGATGATGAAAATGTTGCGAAAAGGAATCACGTTTTTCGTGGTCACATGGAACTTGGAACTGTGAAAGATTTTGTGATGGCTAACAAAACAGATAGCTTGCAAAACGTCATATTGTGCCATTTAAGCCGTGATAATGCAGAACCCAGTGAATGTGTCGCAGAGGTCAAAAAGATTGCTCCTATGGCTTATGTGGACGTTGCACAGGGCGGTAAAGAATGGATTTTGAGGAATGGAAAGGAGTGTCCGTTTTGAGTGGTGGAAGTTTTGGTTATTTGTGCTACAAAGATGTGCCGGAGTTGATGGAGCCGTCAGGTATCTCCGAACTTGAAAGCATGGTTCAGCACTTACAGGCGTATGGTTACGAGGACATAGCACGAGATACACAGCGGTTGATTGAGTACATCCAGTCAGCAAGTATCAGAATTGAGGTTTTGAGTGAGAATCTTAACGGTGTTTTCCATGCGGTAGAGTGGCATGGGAGCGGAGACATCGGAAGAAAAGAAATGATTACAGAACTGGAAAAGTACAGAAAGGGTGGTGCGAATGGCTGATTGGAAGAAAATCTATGCTATGAAAGCAGAACGTGAGAAAAGAATAAAACAGATATGCCCCGAAATATCGAATGTTAGCGGAATCTATTTATTCTACAGAGTGGACGAAGCAGGAATCAGAAGAGGATATTGTGGGCAAGCTGTCAAACTTTTGGAGCGGACATCTTCTCACCTTGCGGAATACGACCATATAGCATTGAGCCTTAAAAAACATGGTTTTAAGAGTAAAGACAATCCGCATGGGTGGTCATTACATTTTTTAATTTGTGGGTTATCAGAACTTGATGAAAAAGAAGTTGAGTATATTAAAAAATGCTCTGACAGTGGTATTCAGATGTATAACGTCACGGCAGGAAGCCAAGGAAAAGGAAAGCAAGTAACAGGGCAATACAAACAGCCTAAAACCTATTCACAAGGCATTCAGCAAGGCAGAATCAACCTTGCAAGGGAACTTGCGAACATTGCCGACAAGCATCTTGTCATAGGTTTGAAGCCGGAGAAGCAAAATAATTCAGTGTCGCAAAGACAATTTGTTCGGTTTATGGAACTTTTGCATGGAGAAAAGGACGGTAGTAGTGATGAGGAGAGTTGATAAAAGCAAGAAATCTAACACAAGATGCAGTAATTGCGAGTTTTGGGATAGAGAATTATCCGATAGTGGTTTCTGCAAATTGCATGAGAAAAACAAAAACTATTGGAATCGTTGCAAGAACTTTAAGTGGTCCGAAGATATAGAGGATAAGAACGATGGTTAAATACAAAGATGAATACTGCGGATGTGCTACTGAAAGTTATCCTTGTCTCGGCAGCAGTTGTCCGAACCGTAATGTGAAAAATCTTTACTGTGACGAATGCGATGATGAAGTCGAGGAACTTTACGATTTTGAGGGCATCCAGTTGTGTAATGAGTGATTGTTAAAGAAGTTTGAGAAGATTACATGAGTGAAAAAAATTACGATTGTAGCTGTTGGAATGAGTACCCAAACACAATGCACTCAATCAACGGACGTACTCACAAACCATATCAGAGTTGTAAATGGAAATGTGTTGATTGCTACGAATATGCAGGAAAGTCAGAATTTGGTGCTACTCATTGCAAAAAGAAAGAGCCAGAACTTGAAAAGAGGTGATACATAAAATGCCAAAACAATATGACAATCCGCAGGAAATTTTGAAAATCATGCGGCAGACAGAACTTTTGAAGCAGTCTGCGGAAAGAAGTCCATTCACTGGGATACTGACACTGTTCTGCTATACCTTGTGGAAAGACTACAAGTACTCACAGACGAAACTTTCCGACTTCTGCGGTAAATTTATCGAGTACAACGAAAAGTACGAGAATGAGCCTTATACGGAGTTACAGGGCAAGCTTAACGATTTTGCAGACTGGACGATTGAGTACAAGGAATTTACTGAAGCTGATTTTCCACATTACAAGTCGGCAGTAGCACAGAACTGCATCCGGGAACAGGTCAGATGTAACAACAGAATCAATGAGTTGTCCACAAGGTACATCCTATATGGAATGGTAATTCTTATGGAAGATGGATTTAGTAAGAAGAAGCTGACGAATTTCAAGGATAAGTTTTCTGACCACATGGACAAAGCCGGAGACAAGTGTAACGGAAAGGATTTCATGGACTTGTGGAAAGAACTGGTGGAAAACACCGGAATCTATATAGAGAAGCCTATTTTTGAGTAAGGAGTTCTAAATGGCAGAAAAACGAATGTTCAGTTCGAAAATAATTGAGAGTGATGCTTTTTTGGATATTCCTGCTACGGCTCAAATGCTTTATTTCCATATCTGCATGAACGCTGACGATGACGGATTTGTGAACAATCCACGGAAAATCATAAGGATGTGCGGCGCTTCTGATGATGATTTGAAGATACTTATAGACAGCAGATTCCTGCTATCTTTTGATAGCGGTGTTGTGCTGGTAAAGCACTGGCGCATTCACAACTACATTCCACCAGATCGTTACAAGCCATCGTGCTACGTGGATGAAAAAAGCAAAATAGGTGTAAAGCTAAACGGAGCATACACCACAGACCCTAAAAAGATGGTTTCTCCCGTAGAGGGAAATCCAAAGAAGCGTTGTTACGACAACGAAATCAAACTTGATAAGAGGTGATATAAATGCAAATGACAGGCTATGAATTGTTGGAAAATTATGAAAAAGCGGAGGATAAGGACAAACAGATTCAGATTCTTGCGGATTTGAACCACATTCCGGTTGATATGGTGAGTTTTGTGATTGATAAAAGTGAGAAATTCGATGCTTCAGAGACACCGTTATCCACAGAAGAATTTGCCAAGTGGTGCGAAACGGAACTTGACCGTGTGGATAATCACATTCATGCACAGGAAATATATTATAGAGAACTTTGCAATGTATACAGAATCGCAAGTACATACGGGAAAAGGAGTGTAGTTGTATGAGAGAGGGAACAGGAAACTTTCAGAACGACGACTTACTCTACATGGCTACACATACGGTTGCTGATGCTATTAGAATCGGACGCACGAAGCCGTATGAGTGCAGATATCCAGTGATGGCGGAGAGACCGAGGATTCCGGAAAGGAGCAAGGATGGAGAGACTGACAGAAAGAAATCCGTCATGGATTGATGATGAAATGTGGGAAAGGGCATGCGAACCGGATTGTGAGGCAATAGATGCAGTTTATCGAAAACTCAAAGCCTATGAGGATGCCGAGGAACAGGAATTGTTACTGCGGTTGCCTTGCAAGGTGGGAGATACAGTTTATGTAGTCACTTCTCCATTTAATGTGTTTGATGATATTGAATATGATGAGAACATGAAAGACGAAGTCTATGAAGCTTATGTTTCTAGTGTATCATTTTATGAAAGCGGAGAACAATATAGAATTTACGCTAAGGTAACAAATCATTTTATAGGAGTATATTTTAGAGAATGTGATTTTGGCAAAATAGTATTCTTAACAAAAAACGAAGCCGAAGCCAAACTGGCAGAAATGGAAGGTGCGGAATGAAGAGAGAAGAAGCTATTTACTGCTTAAAGGCTCAGAGCGAACGGTACTCAGAGGTTTGTGAAGAATGTCATCTGTACGGACAAACAGGAGTAGATCATTGCTGTGAGGAAGCATTACAAATGGCAATCACCGCCTTGCAGAATCAGCCGGTGTGGATTCCGGTGAGTGAGAGACTGCCGGAGGAATCATATGGATGTTTGGTAACTGTTATGGATTGTGAGCCGTCAACACAAACGGATTTTGAAAATATACTTCCGTATTTTGTCGGATATGACGGTCACGGATGGAACAATGCAGACGGAGAGACAATTACATTTGAAGTTATTGCCTGGATGCCACTGCCGGAGCCGTACCGGGAAAGCGAGGTAGATAATGGCGAAGTGTAATAACTGCAAGAATTTAGAAACAAAGGATAATGGTTTTGATGCGTACTCATGGTGCGAGAAAATCAACGACTGTCCACATGAGGACATAGAAAGAGACTGCGAGCACTACGTACCTATGATCAACGCAGACCGGATCAGGAGCATGACTGACGAGGAGTTGGCGATGGCACTATTATGTGTTTTGCGGAATTTAAGAAAGAAAGCGAGGAATAATAATGAAGACAGTAACAATCGAACTTATTGACGGATATTTTATCGAGGTGGACGAACTGAACCACACTCTTAAGCAGAGATACCAGGGAGAGACCAAGGATGGCGAGAAAAAGCCTGCGGAGAGAATTATCGGATATTATTCCAGTGTCAGAGCGTGCGTGGAACGCATTGTAAAGCTTATTCCACTTGATGAAAACGATGGCAAGGTAATTTCTATGCGCGAGTATGTTGACGAGGTTGAAAAAGCCTTTAAGAGAGTTTCCGAGTTGAAGTTGTAGGAGGAAGTAGACATGATTGATGAAGTCTTCAATGTGATGAAATGCTTTCCGAAGAGTTATCTTACTCAATTTGGAGAACTTATTTTATCAGACAAAGGGAATGTATATTTTACAGCAAAAGGCTGTAAGACACAGAAAGATATTATCTGCAAACTTTTAGAGTGGTGCTCCAGACCCATTGCAAAAGGAGGACCTTACCGCCAAGAGAAGAGAAATAGAGAATGGAGAGAAATACTTCTTTTTGGATACAACAAATATCTCGGAACACAATTTACACAAGAGGATATGTACTGGATATACGATAAACTTGGTAATGCGGTCGATCATGAATTAACAATCAAATTTATAGAAAGTGGATATGATTTGAAACTTTTATATCCACAGAAGGGAGAGTAGCCATGACGGTGAATGAAAAAGCAATAGAACAGCTTGAAAGAATCAGTAAGAACCTTGGACTTATCGGAGAAGTAGAAGATTGGACAGAGGTTGCCATCCAGGCACTGGAAGAAGTGCAGCAGTACCGCCAGATCGGTACGGTGGAGAAATGCTTGCGGAATAAGGATTTCTTGGATTTTCTTTCCGATAAAATGAACCCAAATGATTTTGAAACATACTTGCGCTTATACAATGCGTTGGAAGAAAAGGGGTGTGAAGAATGAGTGAAGAACTTAAGCCGTGTCCGTTTTGTGGACACAGCATAGATATTGAAAAAGATGTGTATGAACCTAGTAGGGATTGGCACCCAACATTCATAGATCCGGACAGTGGCGGTGATCCTATTAACATCCATTGCAAGTGTGGTTTAGAGTTTTGCACTGGTACATATGACTGGAGCGAATTTGTGAAAGCATGGAACAGGAGGGCGAACGATGGGAAGATTGATTGATACGGATAAATCAAAAGCGGATTTAGAAAAAGCAATTTCAAAGAACGAAGATATGGATTGCTTAGACTTTTTACGTGCTGCCTCTGTTATTGATGCGCAGCCGACCGCCTACGACCCGGACAAGGTTGTGAAGCAGTTGGAAGAACGCACAGCATTCCTTAAAGACTGTACAAAGTATGGAAATAAGACAACAGAGCAGCAGTCAAAATCTTACGACACTATGATGATGTACGAAGTCAAGGATTTGGTAGATGATTTGTTGGAGATTGTAAAGGCAGGTGGAACAGATGGCAATTAAACCGATTTTATTCAACACCGAGATGGTTCGGGCGATTCTGGAAGGGAGAAAGAGTTGTACGAGGCGAATCAATAAAGATGCAAATGAGTATACCGTACCTGATATGGATTTTTACAATGCTGACAGGCGGACTTACGCAGTACATAATTATTCGGACAAAGAACACAAAAATAAGTTAAGTATAGCAGAACGTACCTGCCCTATCTGCCCGGGGGATGTTCTGTATATTCGCGAGACATGGACGGAGGAATGTGGAAAATATTATTATCGTGCGGACTATGACAGCGATTATTTAGACCCATGTGAAACCTTATCTGGTGGTTATCCGGCAAGTTGCAGAAATCATCCTGGATGTGACGGATGTATGGCAACTTCAACGAGAATACATTGGCACCCATCAATCCACATGCCGAAAGAAGCAGCTCGTATCTGGCTGAAAGTTACGGATGTAAGAGTAGAGCGGTTGCAGGATATGACAGACGATGATGCAGAAGCAGAGGGATGTTTCGATTATACATCAACAGCACTTGGTTTTCCCGATGTATGGGATTCCACCATCAAGAAATCCGATCTTGACAGTTACGGCTGGGATGCGAATCCGTGGGTGTGGGTTATCGAATTTGAGCGGTGCGAAAAGCCGGAAGGAGTGTGAATATGGCAAAAGCAGTGTTGGTAATGGATATGCCGGAATGTTGTGCTGATTGTAGAGTTGCAACCAGTGATTTAGAAGGATTATATCATTGTGCAATAACAGATAATTATTATTCCATAGACGAAAGTCTTAATGGAAGAGATAGTTCGTGTCCGCTCCTGGAACTGCCGGAGAAAAGACGTACAGTAGGGAAAGAAAGTGAGAATGACAAACTGATGTTGAATGCAGGATATAATGCTTGCTTAGATGAAATCTTAAAGGAGTGTGATGCAGATGGAACCCATTGATTACACCGCCCTGTACGAGCAGAACGAGGACTTTAAGAGGTACGTTGACCGATACTGCGTAAAGCACCGAATCAGCGTTGCAGAAGCCTTACAGCACTACCTTGTGCGCATGGCAGGACGGATGTACAAGGAACAAGCAGAAACGATAGTTAGATAAAACCAAGAAAGGAGCCGAGACTCTGGCCAGAGTGAAGCATATGCGGTCTCCTTGAAAAAATGAAAAAATTAAAATGTGAGATTTACAGAGATTCAATGCAGAACTATAAGAAATATGCCATACCTCCGGCACAGCTTATCATTGCCGATGTCCCGTATAATGTCGGCAAGAACTTCTACGGCAGTAACCCTATGTGGTACAACGGTGGGGATAATAAGAACGGAGAAAGCAAGCTGGCAGGCAAGGCGGCATTCAATTCCGATTTCAACTTTAATCTGTATGAGTATTTCCATTTCTGCTCAAAGATGCTGAAAAAAGAAGACAAGAATATCGTTACCAGGGGAAGAAGTAGCAACAGTCCTTGCATGATCGTGTTCTGCTCTTTTGAACAGATGCCTACGCTGATTGATGCCGCCTATAAGCATGGATTCGTCCATTACATACCGCTTGTATTTGTGAAAAATTATAGTCCGCAGGTGTTGAAAGCTAACATGAGAGTTGTTGGAGCAACGGAGTATGCTCTTGTGTTCTACCGTGACAAGCTGCCGAAGTTCAGGAACGGTGCAAAGGTTGACGAGGACGGAAAGACGATCCGTGGCACTGGGAAAATGATTTTTAACTGGTTCAGTTGGGAGAAAGACGGAAAAGATATTCCGAAAATCCATCCGGCGCAGAAGCCGGTAGCGGTGCTGAAAAAACTGATAGAGATTTTTACAGATCCCGGTGATGTAGTGATTGATCCTTGCTGTGGCAGCGGTAGTACCTTGAGAGCAGCCGCAGAATCCGGCAGAAGTGCTTTCGGATTTGAGATTGACCGCAACTTTTATCAGAGAGCCAAAAATGAGATGATTGTCTTTGAAAGAGATAATCAGATTAGTTTTGAGGATATTCCGGGGGTGATGCCGTAATGGATTTTGGATATTACAACATGGATTGCATGGATGGGATGAAAGAGTTCCCGGATGGTTACTTTGACCTTGCGATTGTGGATCCACCGTATGGTATTGGAGAAAATGGGGATAAAAACCATACAAGAGGTAGCCTGGCAAAAGCAAAGGATTACAAGAGTTTTAGCGGAATGGATATAAAGCCACCAAACGAAAAATATTTCGATGAACTGTTTAGAGTGTCAAAAAATCAGATTATTTGGGGGGCAAATCATTTTATAAGCAAAATGCCGTTTGATAGTAGTTGTTGGATTGTTTGGGATAAAGATAATGGAAATACTGATTTTGCTGATTGTGAACTTGCATGGACTTCGTTCAGTACTGCAGTAAGGAAGATTAAATATAGGTGGAACGGAATGCTTCAGCAAAATATGAAACACAAAGAAAACCGTATCCACCCTACACAAAAGCCAGTGGCACTATATGAATGGCTTCTGAACCGCTATGCAAAGCCCGGAGACATTATCTTGGACACACATGTAGGCAGTGCCAGCAGCTTGATAGCCTGCTACAGAACCAACCATCCATATGTTGGCTTTGAACTGGACAAGCATTATTATGATTTGTCAAAAAAGAGATTAGATGCAGAAATGGCACAAATGCGATTATCTGATTTTATGCCGGAGGTGATGCCATGATTAACGGAGAACTGATTGTTAACAACTTTGCTATATGCAGAGGAAGTGAAATCAGGAACTAAAAAATTTTGAGTTTCTATTAAAAATGACAAAAAGAAGATGTATGAAAATACACCACCCTGAATCTGTGTGTATGGCAGAGCGATTTGTTTTGTTTCATAATACAAGATTTAGAATCGGATTAGCATATCATGAATATTGGTGTTGTGAATGCCGCAAACAAAGGAAAATATGGTTTATCTGTTAGTTATGAAAAATGAAAGAGAGACAAAATATGAAAAAAATACTGGATGCCTGTTGCGGTAGCAGGATGTTTTGGTTTGACCGCCAGAACCCGGATGTCATATTTGCAGACAACCGGGAGGTAGAAACAACCTTGTGTGACGGTAGATCTCTTCTGGTAAAGCCGGATGTGCATATGGATTTCCGAGATATGCCGTACACTGATAACAGTTTTAAGATCGTGGTATTTGATCCTCCGCATCTTATCCATGCCGGTACAGGGTCATGGCTCCGGCAGAAATACGGAGTGCTTCCGGCAGATTGGCCAACGTACTTGAAAACCGGATTTGATGAGTGCATGAGGGTGCTTGAACCGTATGGACTACTTGTCTTTAAATGGAATGAGGATCAGATCAAATTATCGGAAGTGCTGAAAGCATTTGGTACGAAACCATTGTTGGGAGATCAGAGAGGTAAGACCCGTTGGTTGCTTTTTATGAAGTAAACTGGAATATTAAGATTTATGGAGGCATTTGTATGAGAAAAATACATGAATGTGCAGAAGATATAAAAAATATTTTAAATGATGCAGAACGAACCGAAGAGGTTGACGGAGATATGCTATGTAGTATTAATGAGTTGGTGGATGAAATTTTATCAATATATTGTTTAGAAAAACAACAAAGAAAAATGGCTATAGCTGAAGAAAATGAGATTCTTTCAGAAGAGGCTAAAAAAGCAGGATGGAAGTCTGGTGTTATGAACATCTAAACTGAAATTTAGTGAAGAAAGGAAGAAGAATATGGCTAAAGCAGTATTAGTGATGGATATGCCGGAATCATGTAGCAAATGTCAATTTCTGTATGAATTTCAAGGAATCAAAAAATGTCAGCTTATGAATGTCCTCAATAATGGAGCATCAATGCTGTCACAGAATACATTTACAAAGAAACGGCATGATAAATGTCCGCTCCAGGAACTGCCGGAACGTGAAAAAGAGATGACCGATGCCGATGACCTCGGAAAGGATTATGTCAGAGGAACAATGGACGGTTGTAATGCTTGCCTGGATGAAATAGAATCTATAATTTAGTGAAGGAGAATGGCTTATGAAGTTGTCGAAACTGACTAAGCCAGAACTTGAAGAAATCTTCCGGAACGCCAATTTCACGGAAGAGGAAGAGAAAGTGTTTTGGGATTTGTCTAAAGGAATTTCTCAAAAAGAAATATCCTTTAGACATTCCGTATCAATAACTACAGTAGAAAGAAGAGTAAGGTCTATAAAAAATAAGCTTAAGCGGTTAGAAGGTGATAGATTTGGAACTTTCTAATATGGAAATATTGCAATATGCCGTTAGCAATGGTATGATTGACACGGAATCTTTGCAAAAAAGCATTGAAATGAAAAAGAAAGAGGAGTATCTGAAGAAACACCAATACGCAATCAACAAAGGCAAAGACGGATACTGGAGAACTTATTTGCCGGATGAGAAAAAAGGAAGGAGACTTGTAAAAAAGAAAAGCGAGGAAGATCTCAAAGAAGAAGTTATTGAGTTTTACTACCAAAAAGAGCAAAACCCAACAGTTACAGAAGTGTTTTACGAATGTGAAGACCGGAGATTGTCTCTTAAAAAGATATGTAAAGCAACATACGACAGAGACGAGAGATATTTTCTCAGACACTATGGAGAGTTGGGAAAGCGAAGAATAAAATCAATATCAGAAGATGAATGGGGGGATTTTTTAGAGGAAGAAATTGCCGATAAAGAGTTGACACCTAAATCATTTTCCGGTCTAAAAGGAATTACAAGAACATTTCTTAAAAGAGCTAAAAAACGCAAACTTATTGATTTTAATATCGTAGAACTGTTTGATAATCTTGACGTATCTGATAGTGATTTTAAAAAAGTAATAAAAGAAGACTATGAAGAAGTATTCGACGAATATGAAACTGATGTAATGATTAAGTATCTTGTCAGCCACCTTGATACTTCTAATGTTGCAATATTGCTTATGTTTTTAACTGGTGTGCGTATCGGAGAAGTTGTAACATTAAGACATTCCGATTTTTTTGATAATACTTTTAACGTTCGCAGAACGGAGACGAAGTATAAAGACGAAAACGGAAACAATGTTGTTGAAGTAAAAGAGTATCCTAAAACCAAGGCAGGAATCAGAACAGCAATTATACCGAATGATTATGTATGGATTTGTGATAAAATAAAGTACATGAATCCATTTGGAGATTACATTTTTACCAAAAATGATATCAGGGTTACTGCACAGGCGGTTAGGCAAAGGCAAAAAAGGCTTTGCAGAAAATTGAAAATTTATCCAAAGCCACCGCACAAAGTAAGAAAGACATATGGAACTATTCTTATGGATAACAATGTAGACAAAAGACTTGTCATGGATCAGATGGGGCATACAGATATTATGACTTCAGAAATACACTATCATAGGAATAGGAAAACCATTGAAAAGAAATCGTCTATTTTGAGTAGTATCCCAGATTTACAGGCAAGGTGATTTGACTACTATTTTTGCGAAAGTAGTCAAAAGTAATCAACAAAAAACACCTAGAAAGCCAGTAAATATGCGGAAAGTAAGAGGAATAGAGTGGGGTTCGAGCCCCCTTGCTTCCACTCGAAAAAGCT
>ERZ791608.105-NODE-105-length-51910-cov-5.090811_pt1 | contig 51910 bp, 40 predicted proteins | sample MGYA00510276_ERZ791608 | MGnify/ENA primary metagenome ERZ791608 (study PRJEB30046, sample SAMN00791908) | human gut metagenome | study: EMG produced TPA metagenomics assembly of the A metagenome-wide association study of gut microbiota in type 2...
GGATAACGAAGGTGTATTCAACTACGAAGGTGGTTGCTACGCTAAGGTTATCAACTTGGATAAAGAATCAGAACCGGATATCTACAACGCTATCAAACGTGACGCTTTGTTGGAAAACGTTACTGTTGATGCTGAAGGTAAGATCAACTTTGCTGATAAGAGCGTAACAGAAAACACTCGTGTTTCTTATCCGATCCACCACATTGAAAACATCGTTAAGCCGGTTTCTAAAGGTCCTCACGCTAAGCAGGTTATCTTCTTGTCTGCTGATGCATTCGGTGTATTGCCTCCTGTATCTATCTTGAACCCTGAACAGGCTCAGTACTACTTCCTGTCAGGATTTACTGCTAAGTTGGCTGGTACAGAACGTGGTATCACTGAACCGACTCCGACATTCTCTGCTTGCTTCGGTGCTGCTTTCTTGAGCTTGCATCCTACTAAATATGCAGAAGAACTGGTTAAGAAGATGGAAATGACTGGTGCAAAAGCATACTTGGTTAACACTGGTTGGAACGGAACTGGCAAACGTATTTCTATCCGTGATACTCGTGGTATCATCGACGCTATCCTGGATGGTTCTATCGAAAAAGCTCCTACTAAGACTATTCCTTACTTCGACTTCGTTGTTCCGACTGAATTGCCGGGTGTTGATCCGAAGATCTTGGATCCGCGTGACACTTACGATTGCGCTTGCAAGTGGGAAGAAAAAGCTAAAGACTTGGCTGCTCGCTTCATCAAGAACTTCGCTAAGTTCACAGGTAACGAAGCTGGTAAAGCTTTGGTTGCTGCTGGTCCGAAATTGTAATCAGAACTTAACATTACAAGATAATCAGCGTAAGAGGGTACTCGAAAGAGTATCCTCTTATTTTTTGTTTTTAGCCTGATGATTGTTGCTGATTTTCTTGAGGAAAAAATATTGTAATAGCAGGAAAAGAATTATTTTTATGCGGACTTTAAACGGATGTCTTCAGTAATTTTAGAACTGTTCATTGGAAAGTTTATAGACGAAACGTTATTGATTGAATAAAAGAATAATGCTTATGAAAAACTTGAAACAAGCAGCTTTGGCTGTATTATTGTTGCCTTTGATGGCTTGTGGCGGCGGAGCACAGCAGCAACAGGCTCCGGCAGAAGCTCCGGCACAGGATAGTGTAAAGAATCAGGTAGTGGAAACAATTATGACACGCCGCAGTATCCGCCAGTATAAGCCGCAGGCGGTAGAACGGGAAAAGATGCAGACCATTGTGGAATGCGGTATCAATGCTCCTAACTCTATGAACCGTCAGGCGTGGGAAGTGCGCGTGGTAGATAATGCTGATTATATCAATGGAGTAACAGAACTGTATAAGAAAGCCAACCCGAAGGCTGCCGAGGACCCGACTTTCAAGAATATGTTCCGCAATGCGCCTACGGTGGTGTTTATCGGTCGTGATACTCAGTCGGAAAGTTCTCCTTTCGATTGCGGACTGCTGGCCGAGAATATGATGATTTCTGCTTGGTCTATGGGTATTGGCAGTTGCTGTCTGGGCACTCCGGCACGCTTTATGAGAAGTCCTGAGGCCGCCGAATACTTGCAGAAACTGGGATTCAGCGAAGGATATGAACTGTTATATTGTATCGGCTTTGGCTATCCGGATGAAACTCCTGCTGCAAAGCCGCGTGACGCAGCAAAAGTAAAGTTTGTAGAATAATATCTGGTATTTAAAAAATAAGGACTCATCGTCAGAACGAATTGTTATCAAACGGTCTGACGATGAGTCCTTTATTACTGTATATAAAGATTGTTTCTTCTATAGCTCGTTATCTTGCGCCCAAGTCATCGTAAGAACTTTGCAGGATGGCTTTGCCCCGTAAGATACGATTTTCGTTAGGAGAGGGAGTTTCCTGTACCGGCCGGTCTGCGTTGAGGTCCATGAGTGTAACTCCGGTACTGTCGGCAAAGGCAAAACCTCCTCCAAATGTCCAGTAAGCAAACGGATAAGTATATTCGCTGCCCAATATATTCCGGCTGAAATTGAATTCGCTGTGATCGATATCCAGTTGGGCAAGCAGAGTAGCTGCCAGGTCACTCTGATTCATGAGCTGTTCGATGACCATAGGTTGCTTGACAGCTCCTCCCAGCCAGAGCATCGGGATGTGATGGATACGTGCGTCATGTCCGTTGCCCTCGGCAGGATAGTAGAATCCATGATCAGGCAGACATATAATAAGCAGATTATTCCATATTGGCGTTTTGCGGATACGTTCTACGAACTCACCCAGGCAATGGTCTGTAAATGCAAAAGCATTGGGCTGCTTTTCTTTCAGCTGGTGATAGGGGACTTCGAAAGGTTCATGGCTGCTCAGAGTCAGAAAGGCGGTATGCCAGGGGGAGTCTTTCCGGTCCTTCAGCATCTGGTAGAGGTGATCGAAGGTAATATCATCGTTCACTCCCCACGCATTCTGGTGCTGGCTCATGGGAAAATCGGTATCGGCAGTAAGTTTTTGATAACCACTTTCCAGCAGATAACTTTTCATATTGGTGAAATTAATGTCACCTCCATACAGGAAGTCGGTACGATAGCCTTCTTTTACCAGTTTTCCGGCGATAGAAGGCAAAGTACGGCTCTTGGCTGGTATCTTCATTACCGAAAGGTCTGGAAAGCTCTGGTAGCCGCTAAAGGTACAGATTGTACCTCTGTCGGTACGAAAGCTGTTGGCATAGCAGTTGGTAAACCAGATACCTTCTTTGGACAGACGGTCGATGTTCGGGCTGGCACCTTTTACACCTCCCAGCGATTCTACCATGGTAGCCCCGAACCCTTCCATCAGGATAATCAGAATATCCGGCCGTTTGGTGTTGAGCAGTTCTACGGTATTTTTTCCTTCGGTGGGATATAAGTCATCGAATAATTCTTTCCGATGCGTTTCATCGAAGAAATTGAACTGCTCGGCGTAGTTCTTAGTCTTTCCGGCTGAGGCTATCAGACTGAAAGCCGGATTGACAGCAGAATGATTCAGAAACTCGTCGTTGCAGAAATATACTTGTCCGATATTTGATGTCGACTCACTTACTCCACCTCGGATGATGACAAACAGTACTCCTCCCAGCAGTAAGGTAGCGATACTTCCTGCTATTCTTCGCTGTGCGGGTGGCAGGTGTCGGGGGGTAACCTTGTATAATATCCATGTGAGAAAGCCCGAAAGCAACAGGATAATAAGTACTCTCAGCAAGATGAATCCGGTAGAAACGCTTGCCATGGCGTTTTTGGGGGAGTCCAGATATAAGAAAATGGAAGCATCGAGCTTGAAGTTCCAGAATGGGTAAAGGCACATGTCACCAACAAAGATAAGTGATACCAGCAGACAGATTACGGCGTAGTATCCGGTAAGTATGCTCCGCAACGGAAATTTCTTAAACCAGATGCTGATGAGTACCGCGAGCCATGGAAGAGCTGTAAGGTAACCTGTGGTTGCGGCATCAAGACTCATTCCATGTAGCATGACCTGCAGGTAGCCGATAAACGGAACTGCTCTTCCGGGTGCATCGTTGTAAAGCATGAAGCATGGCTTTTGCAGCATGAAGAACAGTAACATGATAACGAAAAACAGTGCCAGATAGGCGATTCTTTTTTTCATATATTTCTGAGTAAGTTTAATGAAGCAAAGATACATATTTTTGGCTTGCCGACTAAGCCTTCTTCAGATTTGTACCCCGGCTTTTCACTATATTTGTTTTTTCATACCCCTGTGATATATGCTTTGGGCGACTTACCTGTGATTTGTTTGAATACCCTGTTGAAATTATTGGGTGTATTGAAACCTACTTTATAGGCAATTTCCTGTACCGTGTATTCTCCGTCAGTCAGCAGTTCGATGGCACGTGTAATGCGAAGGTGGTTTACATAGCTGCTGAAGTGGATGCCCGATGTATGAAACAGCCTGCTCAAGTTACGTACTGACAGGTTATATTGTGAAGCAATCTGTTCCATATTCAATTCTTCATGCATGTGATCCATGATATAGTCCAGTATAGGATGAAGCCGGGAGTCGTTGGGTATGACAAGCGTTTTCAGCAATACATCTGCTCCGGGAGTCATTTGTGGAAGCAGGCTGAAGAAGCTCAGTGTAAAATTATATAGATCACTCTGTTCGCTACGAGTAATCAGTTTCCCTTTTGAGGCAATAAACTTCAGGTTCTCTGCGATAATGGTATTGGTACTGTATATTGAAAAACGGCTTTTGCAGTCGTCGGGTGTCACATTCAAACTTATGTAGAAGATGATGAGTGAAACTTGTCGGCTGTTGCTGGATAGCTTATGGCTGGCGTTTTCTGGAATCCATGCAATGTGTTTTTCGGGAACGAAATAGTTGGCGCCTTCAGTTTCCACATGCAGCGTGCCAGATAAAGTGTAGATAATCTGGAATTTTTTATGGGCGTGCTCCAGCAGGTTGATTTCTTCCCATCCGGTTCTTTTGATGAGAATATCATCTTGTGTGGAACGTTTGATCAACGAGATGTATTCCTGCTGTTCTGTATTCATGGTTTACTTTTGGCGTATATTGGTAATATTGTTGCGTAATGTGCAAATTCGGAGCAAAAATAAAAGCTTAATTTTGCATGACAAAAAATATAGGTAAGTTTTTAGGATTAAGAGAATAGTGTTTCTCTTGTCGTGGACCAGATGCAGGAATGAGAATTTATTAATCTGGCATCAGTTGCATAAAGGCAAAACAAGTATATGATAAAAAAGGTATTATTAGTTAGTGTTGTTTTTTTAGGTTTATTGGGGAGTGTGTCAGCCCAGACTCGTTTATTGACAGTCGATGAAATGTTTCAACTGGCCGATCAACACAACAAGAGCATTCGGTTGTACGATTTGGCAGTATCTGAAGCGGAACAGGCAGTAAAAGTAGCTTGCAACGATCGCTTGCCGTCCATTCAGGCGCAGATGGATTTTAAGTACATCGGCGATGGAGTGATGACCGACAGAGATTTTTCCGATGCTGTACATGCTGATATGCCTCATTTCGGCAATTCTTTTGTCGTAAAGGCAAGTCAGGTAGTTTATGCCGGAGGAGCGATAACGAAAGGGATCGAGCGGAGCAAGTTGCAGCAACGGCAGGCAGAACTGGAATATGCAGGAAATCGTCAGGACATCCGTTTCCTTCTGGCAGGATATTACCTGGATCTTTTCCAGTTGAACAATCAGAAACGTGTGTATGAAAGTAATATTTCACAAACTCGTTTGCTGGTAAAGGATATGAGGGCATCTTATCGTCAGGGAACAGCATTGAAAAGCGATATTACTCGTTACGAGCTTCAGCTTCAAAGCCTGGAACTTTCATTGACTTCCGTTAAGGACAAGATTGATGTGCTGAGTCATAAGTTGGCAACGGCTATCGGTCTGGAGCCTGGTGTACTGATTCTCCCCGATACAACCGAATTGTTCAAAATCAATGTCGAACACCGGGAAGAAGCCGACTGGTTGCAGGAAATCCCTCACACACCTTCTCTCAAGCTGGCAGATGTGAAAATCAGTCAGGAAAAGAATAAGCTGGAACTGATACGTGCTGAGCGAAGACCGAAGATCAGTCTGGTTGCAGCAAACGATTTTAGCGGTCCTATTCTGGTAGAAGTACCTCCATTGAACAATAATTTTACCTACTGGTATGCCGGTGTAGGTATTTCGTATAATATCGATGCCTTATTCAAAAGCAAGAAAAAGCTGAAGCAGGCACAGATATCTACCCGCAAGATGGAACAGGCGCGCAGACTGGCGGAAGAAGAAGCCGAAAACGATATCCATGCAGCCTACGTTAATCTGAACGAGGCATACATCCGTTTGCGTACGCAGAAAAAGAGTGTGCAGCTGGCACATGAAAACTTTAATATCGTACGTCAGCGATATGTGAACGGACTGGCGCTGATAACCGACATGCTGGATGCCAGCAATACGCAATTGGATATGGAATTGCAGCTGGCAAACTACCAGATAGGTATTTTATACCAGTATTACTTATTGAAAAAACTAACTGGAAATCTCTGATAAGGCTAATAATAAATAAAGAAGACATTATGATAAAAAATAAGAAAAGAGCTATCCCGAATTTTTTTATTGCATTGGTATTGGCGGGAGGAATCAGCTGGGTAGGTGGCAAGTTTATTCATCTGGGCGATGTGGAATATACAGATAATGCGCAAGTCAAACAGCATTTAAGTCCAATCAATACCCGCGTACAAGGTTTCATTAAGAAAATCTATTTCGAGGAATACCAGTCTGTAAAGAAGGGGGACACTCTGGTTGTGATAGAAAATACAGAATATCTGTTGAAGGTCGCTCAGGCTGAGGCTGATTATCAGAATGCGCTGGCAGGAAAAAGCGCCATGCATACTACCATCAATACAACGCAAAGTAATATTTACGTTACCGAGGCTGCTATCGAAGAACAGCGTGTCCGCCTTCAGAATGCAGAAACCGATTACAAGCGTTATGCCGAACTGATGAAGGAAGAGGCTGTGACTCCCCAGCAGTTTGACCGTGTAAAGACTGATTATGCTGCTACCAAGGCCAAATACGAACAGTTGGTACGTCAGAAAGAATCGTCTGAGCTTGTTAAGCAGGAGCAGACCCAGCGTCTGGAGCAAAATGAATCGGATATTAAGTTGGCCGAGGCTGCTTTAAATCTTGCCAAGCTGAATCTGTCGTATACCGTAATATGTGCTACAGCCGATGGCGTAACCGGTCGTAAGAATATTCACGAGGGCGAACTGGTCCAGTCGGGACAAACATTGGTTACCCTGGTAGACGGTACAGAAAAATGGGTAATAGCCAATTATAAGGAAACGCAGACTACCGATATGAAGCAAGGACAGCGGGTAGAAATGAATGTAGATGCCATTCCGGGAGTTACGTACGAAGGACGCATTGTTTCCATTTCAGATGCTACCGGCTCTTTTTATTCGTTGATACCTCAGGATAATTCGGCCGGAAACTTTGTAAAGGTAGAGCAGCGAATACCGGTCCGTATAGAATTTACCGAAAATAACAGCAAAGAGAACCTGAACCGTCTGCGTGCAGGTATGAACGTAGAGTGTTACGTAAAACTACAGTAAGGAGAATAATATGGCAGCAGAACAGCGCCCAAGAATTTTGTATTTTAAAGAATACCTTCCAACCTCGTTGTGTGTATTTCTTTCCATGTTTTTTGCATTGGTCTTTCAGTTCAACGGGGGAGTGTTTCTTCCCACTTCAGTGCAGATGTCAAGTGCACTGGGGTGTCTTAAGGAAGATGTTATGATGGCAGGATATGCCTCCTTTATTGGGATGACGCTTATTTTTCCTATCCTGTTTCGTCTGAAGTTTCGTTTTACTACCCGCCGTATCTTTTTGACAGTATGCCCGGTACTTATCTGTTGTAATCTGGTGACAATGCATGCCGAAAACATATTTGTACTGGTCGTGACGTGTTTTATCTCAGGATTTTTCCGTATGTGGGGTACCTTTGAGTGCTTCTCGAATATTCGTTTGAGTGTAACCCCTTCGGGAAATTTTTCTGTTTTCTATCCGGTCATTTATATTATTGTTCTTGAAAGTATCCAGCTTTCCGGGCTTGTAGCTACGCACATCAGCGACTGGGCGAACTGGCAGTACATGCACTGGCTGGTCATTGGTCTGCTGGCTGTGGTATGGTTTTTCGTATACTTTCTGACTCGTCCTTTCCGTCCCGGAAAGAAATTGCCTTTATACGGTATAGACTGGTTAGGAGGTATTCTGTGGGGAGTTGTATTGTTTTCCATCGTGTTTGTCTGTATCTACGGCGAATATTACGACTGGCTGGACAGTTCACTGATTCGCGCTTGTATTGTGCTGGCAGTGGTGTCGATACTGATAAATATCAACCGCATGACTACCCTTCGTCATCCTTATATAGACCCTCACGTATTCAAGTACCGTCATTTCCCGACCATTCTTTTTCTTTTTCTGATGCTGTGTCTGTTTCTTACGACCTCATCCGTTTTGCAGGAAATGTTTATGAGCTCCATTCTGAAGTACGATACATTGAATGCTGTATCCATCAACTGGTGTGTGTTTATCGGCATATTGGCTGGTGCGGGAGTCGTTTTTTACCGTCAGGTTGTTCTGCGGAAAGGATATAAGCTGCTGATAACCGTTGGCTTTATATTAATAGTAGTCTATCAGTATTACATGTATTTTCTGATTGATCCCAATCTGAATATAGAGAGTTTTTACATACCTAATTTCTTGAAAGGGTTAGGGCATGGGATACTTTATATTTCACTGACTATTTATGTAGCCAAGACAGTTCCATTCAAGCATTTCTTTCAGGGACTGTGCGTGTTGAGCTTTATTCGTACCAGTATTGCCACGCCCTTAGGCACAGCTATCCTGAACCGCTGGCTCAAATATATGCAGCAGGATAATATCGGCTTGTTAAGCCGTAAAATGGATTTGGTAAAAGAATGGATGCCCGATGTATCTATCCAGCAACTTTATGCCGAAGTAACCCGTCAGACCCTTTTGACGAGCCTGAAAGAGTTGTTTGGCGCAGTGTGTATTGTCGGAACTATCTTTTTGTTCTTCTTGCTTAGTCAGAAGTTCTGGAGAAAATTCTTGAGACTGTTGCGGAGAAACTATCCCCGATATGCCCGTTATCTGGGGCGCTAACAGACTTGTTTGTGCGGTTGGTGAAGTGTATAGGCAGGCAGAAAATTATTTTCTGCCGAAATCAGCCGGAACTTCTCCCCACACGTCAGTTTCCCATTTACGCAGAGGAGTGGTATACTGATTTTCATTCAGCCACTTTTCTGCCCGTTCTATGAGCTGGAATAATGCTTCCGTTTTCTCCGTACGTTCCAGTTTCGTTTTACATTTTTTCTGTTTTACCCAGTTCAGGGCATTGCGGCTATCGGAATAGATAGGCATATTGATTCCCTTTTGTTTCATCAAAGCCAGTCCGTGTACGATAGCAAGAAACTCTCCGATATTATTTGTCCCATACATCGGTCCGAAATGAAATATTTCCTGTCCGGTCAGCAAATACACGCCTCTATATTCCATTGGTCCAGGATTTCCACTACAAGCCGCATCTACGGCGAGGCAATTAAGATCGAAGTTCTCGGGAATCTTCTTCTCAGATGTTTCTTTTGTTTGCGAATGACTTCCTTTCAGAAAATGATGTGCCGGCGTGGCAAAGGCATGCTCTGCTTCTTCACGGGTAGAGAAAGACTTATATATAGCCCCCTTGTAATTCTTGATTTGCAGCTGGCAGTCGGTCCACGAAGAATATATTCCTGGTTCCACACCTTTCCATACTACATAAAATTTCTGCTGCTTTGCCATAACTTGTCAATAAAGGATACGTTATAAACCAATTCACCACAGATTACGCAGATTCTTACACATAGCGTGCAAAGCCTGTATAATCCGTGGTGAATTATGAAATACTATATTTATTTTGTATTTTGATTACATACGTTCTGGAACCTCAATACCGAGCAGTCCCATTGCCAGCTTAACTACTTTTCCCACATTCTGGCTCAAGGCAAGACGGAATACCTTCAGTGCCTCATTTTCTTCACGCAGAATGCTGAAATCGTGGTAGAACTGATTATATTCCTTTACCAGTTCGTATGCATAGTTTGCAAGAATAGACGGATTATAATCACTGCCGGCCTGACGTACTACGTTTGTAAAATCGGCAAGCATCTGAATCAATCCTTCTTCTTTGGTACTCAGTTCCACACCTGTTGGAATTACAGCAGGGATGGTGATACCAGCTTCTGCAGCTTTACGCAAGATAGACTGGATACGAGCGTAAGTATACTGGATAAACGGTCCTGTATTACCGTTGAAGTCGATAGATTCTTTCGGGTTGAACGTCATGTTCTTGCGTGCATCCACTTTCAGGATGAAGTACTTCAAAGCACCCAGACCGACAATACGTGCGATGTTGTTTGCCTCTTCCTGAGTCAGTCCGTCCAGTTTGCCCAGTTCACTGCTGGTTTCCTTAGCTGTTTCTATCATAGCCTCCATCAGGTCGTCGGCATCAACAACCGTACCTTCACGGCTCTTCATCTTACCTTCAGGCAATTCTACCATACCGTAAGAGAAGTGAACCAGATCCTTGCCCCATTCGAATCCCAGCTTGTCGAGCAGAATAGAAAGTACCTGGAAGTGATAATTCTGTTCGTTTCCTACTACATAAATCATTTTGTTGATAGGAAAATCCTGGAAACGGAGTTTGGCAGTACCGATATCCTGAGTCATATATACAGAAGTACCGTCGCCACGCAGCAACAATTTATGATCCAGTCCTTCCGGAGTCAGATCAGCCCATACAGAACCATCTTCCTTGCGGTAGAAAAGACCTTTTTCGAGCCCTTCCAGAACCTTTTTCTTTCCTTCCAGATAAGTTTCTGATTCGTAGTATATCTTGTCGAAGCTGACGCCCATCATTTTATATGTTTCATCGAATCCCGCATAAACCCAGTCGTTCATTTTCTTCCACAACGCACGGATTTCAGGATCATTTGCTTCCCATTTACGAAGCATTTCGCGAGCTTCTTGCATCAAAGGTGACTGAGCCTCGGCTTCCTCCTTGCTCAACCCTTTTTCCATCAGTTCGGCTACTTCAGCTTTATAATGCTTGTCGAAAGCCACGTAATAATCACCAATCAAGTGATCACCCTTCTTGCCCGATGATTCAGGCGTTTCGCCATTACCATATTTCAGCCAAGCCAACATTGATTTGCAGATATGAATGCCTCGGTCGTTTACGATATTAGTCTTCACAACCTTATTGCCGTTGGCAGCCATGATATTGGCAAGTGCATTACCCAGCAGGTTATTGCGGACATGGCCCAGATGGAGCGGTTTATTTGTATTGGGAGAAGAATATTCAATCATTACCAGCGGTGCATTGTCGGCAGCTTTCTGTATTCCCCATTGTGCATCAGCGTGAATACGGTTCAACAGTTCCACCCATACATCCGATGCAATAGTCAGGTTCAAGAATCCTTTGATTACATTATAGCTTGCGATAGCCGGTTCATTCTGTTTCAGATATTCACCGATTTCCTGAGCAGTCTGTTCCGGACCTTTCTTCGACATTTTCAGAAAAGGGAAAACCACGAGCGTAAGATGACCTTCAAACTCTTTTTTGGTTTTCTGCAATTGTACCATTTTAGCAGGAACTTCTGCACCGTACAATTCTTTTACCCCGTTGATGACGGAGGCAGTCAGTTTATCTTCTATTTTCATGTGTATAGCTTAGTGCGTTTGTTATTAGATACTTTCTCGGGCAAAGGTACTAATTTTTCCGGGAAAAACAATCGCGTATGTTCTGTTGCCGTGTAAATAAGGTTGCTCTCCCCGGGTTGAAGTATTCTTTACGTGTAAAAAGCGGGGCTATATGAAAAAAATAAAGGAGTGTCAACACCTCTCAGGGGGAAGAGAGAGCGACACTCCTTTTCGTGTTATGAAGAATTAAAGGGTTCTGTTATTCTGCTATACAGATTGTCACACGGTTTTCTTCGGCCGTGCTAAATGGCTGTACAGTGTCACCTTTGTAATCAACAGTGATACGCTGGCTGTCGATGCCTTTTTCTTTCAGTTGGGCAGCAACGGCTTCAGCACGTTTCTTAGAAAGGTTCATGTTAATATTTGCATTACCGGTCTGCTTGTCTGCATATCCGCAGATCGTAACTTTGCAGTCCGCATGATTCTTCATGAATTCTGCCAGTTTTTCAATCTTCTGTTCTTCTGCTGTCCGAATCTTTGACGAGTTGATAGTGAAGAAGACATTTTCTGTCAGGTTGATTTTTTCTTGTTTTACCGGAGCAGGCTGTTGTACAGGTTTCGGCTCTTCTTTTACAACAGGAGCCGGTTGTGGAGTCGGTTCATAATATACAGGTTCTGTCTTACGGGAAGTCTTTCCGAATTTAATGGTAAATCCGGCAAGTGCATTAAACTGCCAGTCCGCATTTCCTGCCTTCTTTGAGTTGAATTTATCCGACAATACATTTGCGTTCACCTCGATGTTAAAGAACAAGTTCGAGGTCAGTCGCAGATTAGTGCCCAGACCAGCTCTTCCTACCGGGCTTATTTTGTTATCTGTCCACAGGTAACGTAAGTCATAGCCTTTGTTAGCCAATGCTACAGCTTCGTCATTGTTGAAAGCTCCGTTCAGACCTACTCCCACAAACATATAAGCATTGAAGAAACGGTCAGGATTATAGTGGCAGAACAGATTACTTAAATCCAGTGTCGCATCTACGTTACCCTGCAAGTAATTGTACTTGTAATGTTGATTGTCGGCAGCCCATCCTCCTTTAGCCTGCCAACCACTTATTCCAGCACGCAGTCCCCAGAGCGGTGTAAACTGGTAGCCGCCGTAGATAGCACCAGCTGGCGAGATTAAATCTCCGAATTTAGCTTCACCACGTGTGTGTGCGGCACCGGCTTGTACTTGCATGAACCAGTGAGGAACAAACTCTGTCTTTCCTTCTTCTTTGATTTGCAAAGAAGATTGATTACTTTGTGCAAAGGCTGTCGCTCCACATAATAGTGCGAGAGCCATAAGTGTTTGTTTCTGTTTCATAATCGTTTATTTTAGAATTGGTTTACAGACTAAGGCTGAAAAATACTTATTTGAAAAAAGGGACTGCCCTTGGCAGGACAATCCCTTTTTGAGAGTTATTTAACTGAGTTTGTTATTACATATCAGTTTCAGTAACTGTTACATTACCACTTTCAGTCATGATTGCAATACCCTTAACAGTAACTTGTACTTTATAAGTTGTATTAACAGGTTTTGCTAAAGCTGTACCTTTGTTTTCCCATTTAATAGAAGGTGTAGTTTCATTCAGAGTCAATTTCTGTGAATTATCATTGTTGATACCGAATGCAGACCATTTCTCTCCTTCTGAATAAGTAACTGTTACATCATTTGCTCCAATACCATAGATATTGTTTGCTGCTACTGTTCCATTAGTGATGATTGTTCTTCCTTCTGTATCTTTGACTACGAATGTGATATTCTTTTCATCTAATCTTCCTGGGAAAGGAGCAGTCAATGTAATATTTGCAGGAGTCAATCTTAATGGATTAACGAAGCGAATAGTGTAAGATTTAACACAAATTCTTTCCTTATTGTCCAAAGCGATTACTACATTTACAGGGATGTTCAATTCATTACCTACGATTTCAGATGTCAGAGTTAATACTTGATTCTTGAGAGTAGTACCTGTTAATGTGTACTGTGTACCTGCAGGCAATTTATCAGTGTCAATTTCGAGAACAGGATCTTCATGGTTACCATCAGGAATATAAGAATCCAATAAGAAGTGTTCTGAAATTTCTACTTTCTGAGTCCATACGTCATTAATCATTTGGCCTTTAATGATAGCTAATGCATTAGTCTTATCAACAAATGTTTCATTGAATTCAGGATATGATACATGGTTGTGAGAAACCACATACTTAAATACGATTTGGATAGGACGATCAGTCAATGTATTTATCGGCGTGTAAGTGATAGTAGCAGTACCTGTTACAGAGCTTGGAACTTCGTTTGCATCAAATTCCAAATCAAGAACGTTGGTTGTCGTACTACCTGCTACATTTTCGTGGCGATTTATTATAACACCGTTTACATTATTACCATTTACATCTTTATATTCAGTAGTAACATTACGCATGTATTTGGCAATAAATTGTTCACGACTTAACTTCAAAACATCGTATACCTCACGGTTCATTCTATCCCAAGTAAATCCTTGAACAGCCTTATTTGCTACAATAGAAGAATATTCTACTTGAACAGGTTCTTCACTTACGTATACTACAAGCGGTTTCTGTTCAACTTGTTCTTCTCTTACAATTGATAATCTAATATATGCAGAAGCTATCGTTTTACCATTTACTTTGGCTGTAACCTCTACAATAGGAGTACGTCCAATTGCAGCTTCACCGTTAGGATATTTTTGTTTATTTACACTGACAACGCCATCCTTCAAAACAATAAAGTCTTGCTGATTTGTAATGTTATCTGTTCCTAAGTAAGTTTCGGGAGCTACAAATTCATAAGTCAGTTCATTTTCATCAACAAGATCGTCTAAGATTGTAGCAGGTGAAACATTGCTATTAAGTTCTTTAGCCCATGTAGCTACCCATTCATTCAAATCGACAGATCCTGTATAAATCATTTGAATATCATTATCTGCTTGTAGTGCATCTACAGTTTGTGCATATTCTATAGTCTTTACAGGTAATGCGTTAGAATTAACAATTGAGAATTTGGTCAAATCTTCACTCTCAATTTTAATATAGTCAGATGTAATCTTTTCACCACTTTCTTTATTTACGCCTTGTAAAGCAGCAATAGCTCTTTCGTTTACAAACGGATTTAAGTCACTTAAAGATTTGTTTGATTTTAGGGTGACAATTAATTCATCATCTGAGCGTTCATATGAAGCTATTGTAAGTAAATCGTTTTGATCACCTGCCGCACGTACTTCTACAACACGATTTATCATGTTCCACTCCCATGCTTTTACATCTGCATTTGCAGGATTTAGGCGGAAATGAGCTTTAGCTTTTGTACTTGAGGCTACTTCACCATCTTTGCTTATGATATTGTAGAAACCTGCTACTGGTAAATCCATTTCATTATCCCAAACATAAGGGATTGCAGCTAAAGATTTCAAATTAGAAGTAATAACAATACTTACTACTTCACCTTCTTCCATACCTTCAGCATTAGAAATCAACAGACAGCCATTCTCAAGATCATATACTACACGTACAACAGAATCCAATGAAGGAGTCCATTTGCTATCTGTAGCTTCGTCTACAACTGTACCTTCTTCATTATAGTACTGTTTGTGCCAATAACCATCTTCATTTGGTGTATACCAGCATCCGTCTTTACCATCGGTTCCATCACTACCTGGTTTACCGTCAGCACCAGCGTCACCTTTTTCACCTCTTGCAGGTTTACCAGTGTCTACTCCATCGATGAACCAGTTGCCATTGTCACCAATTTCAACAACTGAACCTGGTTTACCATCTGTACCATCTACACCATCTTTACCGTTAGTGCCGTTCTTCAATTCGAATGTTTTGCCATCACTTAAAGTAACGGTTACTCCATTTTCAGTGCTTTGAACATTCGTAATTACAGAACCACTTTCAATGGCTGTTTTCAGATCTGCTACTGTTTTTTCGAGGGCGTCAACTCTTCCACTCAAAGAATTGATGTCATCATCGTAATCAGAGCAAGATACCATTCCCCCTGCAAGAAGTAAGCTTCCTACTAAAAGGGCTCCATAGAATTTTTTCTTCATACTTTTAATTAATTAATGAATGATAATTGATAATGTTCTTTTATTATTCTTTATCGCTTTTTATTTGATTGTGCAAATCTATCCCTAAAAACCAATCTCTTCCTTGTCTATTTGTATATAATTGTGTATTTTTTGACAAAAAGGTAAAAATTAACTTTTTTCTTTTGGGGGGCGGTGGTCTTTCTTCCAAACTGAAGGCGGAATGCCCTCTTTTAGTTTGAATTGCTTGCTGAAATGCGCCTGGTCGGCAAATCCTGCCATTTCGGCAAGGTCGCTCAGATTTATGTCGGGTGATTGTATAATTTTTTGCTTGGCTTCTTCTATGCGAAGGTCGTTAACCCATCCGTTGAAATTTGTCTGATAGGTTTCATTGATGTAATTTGACAAATATGTACGATTTACACCTATTTCACGGCTTAGGTCTTGAATCGTGATGCCCAGTTTTAAATATCCTTTACTCTCTTTCCATAGTGCTATCTTCTCTTTTATGACGTCGTTGTTCTGGCTGTGCCTTTTCTCTTCTGGATGATGCGGCTCGGATATAGTAGGAGAGCTTGACTCTTTACTGGCTGATGGCTCGCTGGGAGCTATTACACTATAGTTGTGATATTGGATGCCTAATGATATAAAGAATACTGTATAGCATAGGGTGAATATTTGTAAATAAATATAATTAGGGTATATTTCGGCTATGATTCCCATTACGCCTATTGTAAAAGCTGCTGCCCATGTCCGAAGGGGATACTTCTTCAAGTTTGCGGCTTCTATGCTTTTTCCTCTTAGCCAAATTTTGGCGATATGCAGGTAAATGATTGTATAAAAGATAAATTGTATTATATAGCATGATAATAGTATGTAGTAAAACCATTCACCAGGTTTGCCTTCAGCCATAAAAATATAAATAACGTTGGCTGTGCATAATAAAGAGGTGTAGAATACCTGATGCCTGAGGAAATTTTTTAACTTCTCCCTTTCATAAAGTGGATATACAAATATCCAAAATACCAGTAACGTTTCTACTGGCAGGATGAGCTGGATGAAATAACTTTTACCATATATATTTAAGTAGCCTCCCATCAAGGCAAAGGTTAAGGCAGATACCCCTAATATCAAAGAGGCTATTTCTACCAAGATGTAGCCTTTTTGGTAATTTTTCTTATTGTTATTCTTAGGAATGGCAGAATAATGTAAGAATATAGCGGTAAGTATACAGCATATTCCAGATGTGATTTCAAGTACAGAAATATTGTCCTCCATAAATATTCTTTATAAATAGATAGAATCTATTAACTTTGATTACGAGGTAAATTTATGAATATGTATGGATGACGAAAATTTTTATTTGTCAAATTTCTTGATTTGTCTAAAATTATGTACTATTTTGATGAATCGACAAAAATAGGGCTGTGATATTTCATTTATATGTTAAGGTAGACAGGTAGTTCTCGGAAAACATTTCATTTGAGATTTGCAGCAACTGAGAAGAAGTAAGCGCTTCGATTCGTTGAAATATTTCTTCTTTTTCTTCATAGCGTTTGTAGTGAAGAAAGCATTTTGCCATATCGAGGGCATTGTTTTCAAAATTGTCGCTTGCCACTCCGATTTGCCCGATGATTTGTTTTTTGGCAGCATGTAGTTGGGTGGAGGTCAGAGCATGGTCGCATAACTTTTTCAGCTCTTTATGTACAAGCTCCGTACAATAGTCGGCATCTTCCTGGTCGCAGCCAAAATAGATACAGAATGTTCCGGTGTCTGTATAAGCTGTCAGGTTCGATTCTACCGTATATACCAGTCCTCGTTTCTCGCGTAATGATACGTTCAGCCGGCTGTTCATGCCGGGACCTCCCAATATGTTGTTGAGCAGATAGAGGCCTGTGCGTCTTTCATCGTATGCGTTATATCCTTGTCCGCCAATCATGACGTGTGCCTGATGAGTATCTTTATGTGAAACGAGTTGTCGGGGCTGATAGGGCAGAGGAGCTTGCCGCTGGTAACCTTCTACTTCTGAGAATGGAATTCCTGCTGTCGCCTTTTCTACAGTTCGTACAATGCGCTTGAAATCTATGTCGCCTTGTACAAAAAAGACCATATTGGTAGGTTTATAGTATCTTCCTACAAAGCGGAGGGCATCCTGGCTGCCGAAACGGCGCAATTGTTCCGGTTTCCCCAAAATGTTGCGTCCTAAGGGATGGTCAGGAAAGATCAGTTCTTCGAAGTCGTCGAATATTAGTTCTGCCGGACTGTCTTCATAGCTTTGGATTTCATCGATTATGACTTCGACCTCTTTGGCTATTTCCTGTTGGGGAAAGGTACTGCTGAATACGATGTCGGTCAGTAGTTCTACCGCACGGGCAAAATGCTCTTTCAGGAAGGCACTGTATATGACGGTTTCTTCCTTATTAGTATATGCATTCAAATCGCCTCCTACATTTTCCATACGGTTCAGAATATGCCATGCACGCCGCTTGTGTGTTCCTTTAAATATAAGGTGTTCCACAAAATGTGCCATACCTTGCTCATCGGGATATTCGTCGCGTGTACCGGCATCGACGGCGAATCCGCAATAAGTAACATTGGTAGTACTTGGAGTATGTATAATGCGTAACCCGTTGGGCAGAATAAAGGTATTGTATGGCATGAGTTTTTTCTTTGAGTCGATTTTCGATACAAAAATACAATAATACTTATTGTCGTAACTGAAAAAATACGGATATTTGCAAGAATATTGATTCTCTCACTGCCGGTTGCATCAGTTGTCTGGTAAATTTTTTAGTTGTGTATAGGCTGAACTATAAGATTTTTGCATGTATCTGTGTAAACAGGCAGTGTGGCTTAACGTAAAGTATTATGAATAAAATTGCGATATTCTGTTCTGCATCCGATCACATTGATGCGGTTTATGCTGAAAAAGCAGCGGAGGTGGGAGCCTGGCTGGGGCAGACCGGCAAGTGGCTGATTTATGGCGGCTCGAATACCGGACTGATGGATGCCGTTGCCCGCGCTGCAAAAGAGCATGGTGCCATGATTATGGGCGTAGTTCCTACTAAACTTGAGGAGAGGGGGATGGTAAGCGATCTGCTTGATGTAACGTTTCGGGCTGTCAATCTGAGCGACCGGAAAGATATTATGTTGCAGGAAGCCGACGTAGCTGTTGCATTGCCCGGAGGCGTGGGAACATTGGATGAAATTTTTCATGTTATGGCTTCGGCCACTATAGGGTATCATGAAAAGAAAGTGATATTCTATAATGTGAACGGTTTCTGGAACGGAATTATCGATTTTCTCGGAGGACTGGAAACGCAGCATTTCGCACATCGTCCTCTGAAGAATTACTTTGCTGTAGCAAATACTTTCGACGAACTGAAGCAATTATTGAATTCTTAATTTACTAAATACATCTTAATATGATTTCATCTATTCACGAACTGTTGCAGCGCGAAGCGCAAGCTGTATTGAACATTCCCGTAACAGATGCATACGAGAAAGCGGTTGCACTGATTGTAGAGCAAGTACATCGCAAAAAGGGTAAACTGGTAACCAGCGGAATGGGCAAAGCAGGACAGATTGCTATGAATATTGCCACGACTTTTTGTTCTACGGGCATCCCTGCCGTATTTCTTCATCCGAGTGAGGCGCAGCATGGCGACCTGGGTATTTTGCAGGAAAACGATTTGCTGCTTCTGATTTCCAATTCTGGAAAGACACGTGAGATAGTGGAGTTGACCGATCTGGCTCATCGCCTGAATCCGTCGTTGAAAAAGATTGTCATTACCGGAAATCCTGTCAGTCCGCTTGCTGAGGCTGCCGATATTTGTCTGGCTACCGGACACCCGGACGAGGTGTGTCCGCTGGGCATGACTCCTACTACTTCTACTACCGTAATGACGGTTATCGGCGATATACTGGTGGTGGAAACTATGAAGCAGACCGGATTTACCATAGAAGAATATAGCAAACGTCATCATGGGGGCTATCTGGGTGAACGTTCCCGTGCGCTGAGTAAATAATGTAAAGGGTGGCTTATGAGAAAGGTTATCGGTATTGGAGAAACGATTCTTGACATCCTGTTCCGTGACGGACAGCCGCAGGCTGCGGTTCCGGGGGGATCGGTCTATAATGCCATGATTTCGCTGGGAAGGATGGGGCAGAATGTCACCTTCATCAGTGAAACGGGGAATGACCGTGTGGGAGAAATGATTCTGGCAAATATGCGTGATAATGGAGTAGATACGGCGAACGTAAATGTGTTTCCGGAAGGGAAATCGCCTGTGTCACTGGCTTTTCTTAATGAGCGCAACGATGCTGAATATATTTTCTATAAGGATTATCCGCGGCAGAGGCTGGATGTGAATATGCCCGACGTTTCGCGGGATGATATTATCATGATAGGATCGTATTTTGCCGTTACGCCTGTATTGCGCGACAAGGTAAAGGAGTTGCTCGACAAGGCGCGTGACGCGGGAGCCATTGTTTATTATGATGTGAATTTCCGCAGTACTCATGTCAATGAGGCGATAAAGCTGATGCCTACCATTATAGAAAATTTTGAGTATACAGATATTCTGAGAGGTTCGACGGAGGATTTTCAGAATATGTTCCGCCAGCCGGATGCAGACAAGGTTTATCAGAATCATGTAGCTTTCTATTGTCCGAACTTTATCTGTACGGATGCTGATGGTGATGTGCGTCTGCGTACAAAAAATGTATGCAAGGATTATCCGGTTACTCCTCTGAAAGCTGTCAGTACGATAGGGGCCGGTGATAATTTTAATGCAGGAGTTGTATACGGATTGCTGAAGTACCGTGTCCGTCGGGATGATCTGGCGGAGTTGGGTGAAGAGGACTGGGATGCCATTATCCGTTGTGGAATGGATTTCAGTGCGGATGTGTGCAAGAGTGTGAACAATTCTGTGTCGAAAGAATTTGCGGATTCGTATCGTTGAGGCTGGAATATGGATAAAAAACGTCGGGAGGTTTTTGTCGAAATCTCCTGACGTTTCTTTTGTATCGTTACGGGCTTTGTATTCTGTGCTCTTTATCCGTAATGAAATGTTGTACCTTGCCGGCGGTGGACGCGGTATGGTAGTTGCCGGTAGAGAAGCTGATAAAGGGTACAGAAGTTAGAACTTTTCTTCATTTTCGGCTGCAAGCTTCTTGATAGCCTGCTGAAAGGCAATGAATCCTCCTCCTAAAACTCTTCCGCCATCGTAGAATACAGCCGATTGTCCCGGGGTTATGGCCGAGGCTTCTGCTTCGAATTTTACCAGCAGGTGTGAGTCGTCGAGCTGTACGATGCGGCAGGGAATGGGACGGCTGCGGTATCGGATGCGTACGGAAAGGTTCGTGCATTCCAGCAATTCTTTCATGTCTATTACGTTAATATCTTCTACCAGCATGTATCCGGCTTTCAGTTGTTCTGCGTCACCCAGCATGACGGTGTTTTTTGCCGGATTTATTTTAAGGACGTATGCCGGACGTCCCAGAGCAATTTCCAGTCCTTTGCGTTGTCCGATAGTGTAGTAGGCAAATCCTTTATGTTGTCCGAGTTTTAATCCTTTACTGTCGACAAACCATCCCGGTCCTATTCGTTGGTCGATGTCCGGACAATGTTCTCTCAGAAATTCCCGATAGTCTTTGTCGATAAAGCAGATTTCCATGCTTTCGCCTCCGCGCGCTTTGGCTTCGAAACCTTTGCCGGCAAGATAATCTCGTACCTCAGCCTTGGTCATGCCTCCCAACGGGAATACCATCCGCTTTAATATTTCCTGCGGCAGTTTCCAGAGAAAGTAGGACTGGTCTTTTGTTGCATCGTCGCCGGTAACAATATAACGGTGTCCGTTCCGGTCTTCCAGACGGCAGTAATGGCCGGTTGCAATCTGCGCACATCCGGTTCGGTCGGCCCATTCGCACAGGATACGTTCCTTGAACAGCGGATTGCACATGACACAGGGATTCGGTGTACGTCCCTTCATGTATTCGTCGATAAAGTACCGGACGATTACGTTGCGGAACTCTTCACGGACATCGGCTACGTGATGCTCTATACCCAGTCGCTTGGCCAGTGCCTGTGCTTCCAGTATTTCATCAGGTTGTTCCTGATGGGGAGTAGAAAAGTGAGAGGGGATATCCCATGTTCTCATGGTTACACCTACAACTTCGTAACCTTGTTCTTGTAGCATGATGCAGGTGGCAGAGCTGTCTATTCCTCCACTCATGCCTACCAGTATTCGCTTTTCTTTATTCATGATTATAAAAAATTATAGGAACAGTTCCGGTTCGCGGCGTGCACTGAACTTTTCGTGCAGGATTGTGGTGAACGGATTGTCATAGATTCGTGCGTTGTTCGGACATGCCTTTACGCAGGCGCAACAACGGATGCATCGGGTAACGTCTGTCTCAATGTGTGAGCCGTCGTCGCTGATACGGATGGCATGGGTAGGACAAACATCTACACATTCACCGCAGACAAAACAAAGTTCATTACATACCGGAGCAGACGGTTTGGAGGCTTGGATTACTTTGTAGGGAGATGTTCCTTTTATAAAGAAGGAACTGATGAGGATAGAGAGTTTTTGACTCATTGCCTTTAGGGGACATCCGGCTTGCAGAGAAGGAGCTATATCTTTTAGTTCTTCTGTATTGGCAAGAGCTTTCTCCAGTTTTTCCAGACTGTCTTTCCCGAATTTTCGGGCAATCTGCAAGTCTTTGTCATCCGGACGACCGGCTGCGATCGGCATTTCGGCTGTACTGTAACTGTGTTCACCTATAAAAGCACCTGCTGCCAAAGGAGTAAATCCTAATGAAACAGCGGTGTCACGCAGTTCCAGCAAAGCATCTTCGTAGTCGCGGTTACCATATACTACTACGAGGATGGCAGGAGAGTTATTTCCTTTCAGCCGCTTGATGCGTTGCAAGGCTGTCGGTGATACACGACCACCATATACTGGTGCAGCTATAACTGTCAGTGAATTGTTTATTTCAATAGGAGAATCACTTTCATCGAGAGTCAGATCTGTTTCGATTCTTCTTCCCATACCGATACCTTCGCCGATGGCACGTGCTATTTTGGCTGATGTGTGAGTGGGCGAAAAGAAAACAAGATGATTGGTTGTATATTCGTTCATAGGCTTGAGGTAAAAAGTTAATTGTTATTCCTGCAAAGATAAAGTTTTTTATATCGTTCTTCACATGATTTATTTGTACTTTTGCATCATTATGGAAGAACAATTTGATATACGTGATTATAAGCCGACAGGAAAGGAAAGGGATTTTGAAAATGCCCTTCGTCCGTTGCAGTTTGGCGACTTCAGTGGTCAGGACAAGGTGGTCGACAATCTGCGTATCTTTGTCAAGGCAGCACGACTCCGTGCTGAGGCACTGGATCATGTCTTGCTGCACGGACCTCCGGGATTGGGAAAAACAACGCTGAGTAATATTATTGCCAATGAACTGGGAGTCGGCTTTAAAGTGACTTCGGGACCTGTTCTCGACAAACCGGGCGACCTTGCCGGAGTGCTGACCAGTCTGGAACCAAACGATGTGTTGTTTATTGATGAAATACATCGCTTAAGTCCGGTAGTGGAAGAGTACTTGTATTCGGCGATGGAAGATTACCGGATTGATATCATGATAGATAAAGGTCCGTCGGCACGCAGCATTCAGCTTGACTTAAATCCTTTTACACTGGTGGGAGCTACTACCCGAAGTGGACTACTGACAGCTCCGCTTCGTGCACGTTTCGGCATCAATCTTCATCTGGAATATTATGATGATACTGTTTTGTCGCGCATTATATTACGTTCGGCAGGCATTTTGGGTATTCCTTGTGATGCAGATGCGGCGGGAGAGATTGCTTCGCGCAGTCGTGGTACGCCACGTATTGCCAATGCTTTGTTGCGTCGTGTCCGTGATTTTGCTCAAGTGAAAGGTTCCGGACGTATTGATGTAGAGATTGCCCGGTATGCACTCGAAGCATTGAATATCGATCGTTATGGACTCGATGAGATAGATAATAAAATACTTTGTACCATTATTGATAAGTTCAAAGGTGGTCCGGTAGGACTGACAACAATTGCTACAGCGTTGGGTGAGGACCCCGGCACGTTGGAAGAAGTATATGAACCGTTCCTAATCAAAGAAGGTTTTCTGAAACGTACTCCACGTGGACGAGAGGTTACAGAGCTGGCTTACAAACATCTTGGACGAAGCATATATAATAACGTTAAAACACTTTTTGATGAATAATTATGGTGTGTGCCATAACAGCGGCACACACTTTTATTTTTTTTACAGACTATGGCTGGACTGAAATCGTTAGCAAAAGATACAGCTATTTATGGATTAAGTAGTATTGTAGGACGTTTTCTTAACTATTTGCTTGTACCGCTTTATACGGCAGTGATACCTGCATCGACAGGAGGATATGGAGTGGTATCGAATGTGTATGCGTATACGGCACTGATTCTGGTGCTTCTGACGTTTGGTATGGAAACGGGCTTTTTCCGTTTTGCCAATAAATCGGGTGAACAACCGGAAAAGGTATATGCCAATTCTTTGATATTCGTCGGAGGATTGTCATTGCTTTTTGTGATTCTTTGTATGGTGTTCTTGCATCCTATTTCAGCTTTGCTGGAATATCCCGATCATCCCGACTATATTGCGATGATGGTTCTGGTTGTGGCACTTGATTCTTTCCAGTGTATTCCGTTTGCTTATCTGCGTTATAAAAAACGTCCTGTCAAGTTTGCTGCAATTAAGTTGTTCAATATTGTGGGTAACATCTGCCTGAATCTTTTCTTTCTGTTGTTATGTCCGTGGCTGGATGTACATGCACATCAGCTGGTTTCCTGGTTCTACCGTCCGGAATATTTGGTGGGATATATCTTTGTAGCCAATTTGATAATGTCGGTGGTACAGATGTTTTTCTTTATTCCTGAGTTGCGCGGCTTTTCTTATCGTATAGACCGTCCGCTCATGAAGCAAATGATTTCATATTCTTTTCCTATCTTGATATTTGGTCTTGTCGGCATCTTGAATCAGACAATCGATAAGATGATTTATCCTTTTTTGTTTGATGACCGTCAGGAGGGATTGGTACAATTAGGTATCTATAGTGCAACGAGTAAGGTTGCCATGATTATGGCCATGTTTACCCAGGCTTTTCGCTATGCGTACGAGCCGTTTGTCTTTGGAAAGAATAAAGAAGGCGATAATCGTAAGATGTATTCGGCAGCCATGAAGTATTTCTTTATCTTTTCACTGCTGGCCTTTTTGGCTGTAATGTGCTACATGGATATTTTGCGTTATATGGTTGCCCGTGACTATTGGGAAGGATTAAGTGTGGTTGCCATTGTGATGGGAGCAGAGATATTCAAGGGTATTTACTTTAACTTGTCTTTCTGGTATAAGCTGACCGACGAAACTCAATGGGGAGCTTATTTCTCGATGATAGGTTGTGCTGTGATACTGGCCTTGAACATTTGGCTTGTTCCAACTTATGGATATGTTGCATCTGCATGGGCGTCGGTTGCCGGATATGGTGTAATTACAGTATTGTCTTATTTTATCGGGCAAAAGAAGTATCCGGTTCATTATCCATTAAAGGAAATGGCGGTCTATCTCATTTTGGCAGCTGTCTTGTTCATACTGTCGCAGGTCGTAACTATTCAGCATGTCGTATTGAGACTTGCGTTCCGTACGTTATTATTAATAGTTTTCGTAGCTTATATTTTGAAAAAAGATTTACCTTTGAAAAGTATTCCTTTTGTGAATCGTTTTATTAAATAGTAACCTTTCTTTTAATAATATGGAACGAGATAAGAAATTTATCATTAAGAAATTCTTTAATGAATATCTTGATTTAAATAGAAGTAAAGAAGATGAGCAGGTGACTGTAGAATCTATTCGCAATGGAGTAGAGTTTAAAGGAACTAACCTTTGGGTTCTTATCTTTGCAACTTTTATAGCTTCTCTGGGACTGAATGTAAATTCTACGGCTGTTATTATTGGCGCGATGTTGATATCTCCGCTAATGGGACCGATAATGGGAGTAGGACTTGCTGTCGGGTTAAATGACTTTGAATTGATGAAGCGTTCCTTAAAGAGTTATCTGGTTGCTACTTTGTTCAGTGTCATTACTGCTACTGTCTATTTTGCCTTTACTCCGCTTGATGAAGTACAGTCGGAGTTGCTGGCTCGTACATCACCTACTATTTATGATGTGTTTATTGCCTTAGTGGGTGGTCTGGCAGGTATCGTAGCATTGGCTACAAAAGAAAAAGGTAATGTAATTCCCGGTGTGGCTATCGCTACAGCATTGATGCCGCCTCTTTGTACAGCAGGATTTGGTCTGGCTACCGGTAATCTGCTATATTTTCTGGGAGCTTTTTATCTTTATTTTATTAATTCCGTATTTATCAGTCTGGCTACTTATATAGGAGTACGGGTAATGCATTTCCAACGTAAGCAGTTTGTTGATAAGGTACGGGAAAAACTGGTACGTAAATACATCATTGGTATAGCTATTGTTACCATGTGTCCGGCTGTTTATCTGACTTATAACATTGTGCGTGAAACGATTTATCAGTCTTCGGCCAATAGTTTTATATCATCCGAACTACAGTTCCCGGATTCGCAAGTTCTCAGTCGGGAAATATCCTTCGATAAACAAGAGATAAAAGTTGTGCTGATAGGAAAAGAAATATCGGAAGATCAGCTACAAGCAGCACGTCATAAACTTGCTGACTATAAATTGAATAATACCAAACTGGTAATTTTCCAGGGTGCCAATGGAACCGGTTCTATGGATATCGGTAATATCAAGTCGATGGTCATGGAAGATTTCTATAAGAATAGTGAAAAGCGACTTGCCTCGCAACAGGCAGCGCTTGATTCTTTGAACCGGATTTTACCAGACTTTACTGGCTCTAATCTGATGAATGAAACGATGAAACAGGAGATAAAGGTTTTGTTCCCTACCATTAAAACTATTTCTGTTTCGAAAAGTCTGCTATTGAATGTAGACAGTACTCGAATGGATACTTTAACTTTTGCATTTGTAGATTGTAAAAAACAACTTTCCAAGCAGGAGCAAGAGAAAATGTTGGAGTGGCTACGGGCACGTACCGGGACAAGTAAACTCCGTCTGGTTGTAGAATAACTTTGTACAGATTAAGGAATATATAAATAAGCCCACCCTTGACACACTTGTCAATGGCGGGCTTTTGAGTTGTATTAGAAAATAAGAAAGTTGTCTTCTTTTATTTTTAGTATCCTCCTCCCAGGGCATGATATAAATTGATGACTCCCTGAATTTCATCAAACCGGTCGGATGCAACGTTTAGCTCGGCTTGAAGTAAGGACTGGCGAGCTGTAAGTACCTCCAGGTAGTTTTGTGAACTGTGTTGCATGAGTAGTTCCGAGCTACGAAGAGCCGAACGGAGTGATATTGTCTGCCGTTCGTCGAGCGTGATACGTTCTCGGGCACTTTGCCATTGTACCAGTGCATTATTGACCTCTGCTCCGGCATCGAGCAAACTTTGCTGGAAAGTAAGTAAAGCTTCTTCCTGTTGTGCCTTAGCTATTTTCAGGTTGGCAATATTTTTGCCACGATTGAAAATTGGCTGTACTAAAGAGCCGACTGCCGAAAGCAGCCATTGTCCGGGATTGCTGATAGCTGCACCGGCAGCATTTGTCCATCCTGCCGAGCCACTTAACGTTATGCTGGGATAGAATGCAGAGCGGGCTGAGTTCGTTGCATAATAAGCTGTGGCAAGTTGAGCTTCGCATTGACGTACATCCGGACGACGGCTTAACAACTGCAAGGGGACACCTGTCGAAAGCGAATCGGGAAACTCTTGATCTTCCAGTGTCGAACGCATTATTTCTTGTGGTGACAGTCCCAGCAGGGTAGAAAGGGAATTTTCCATTTCGTTAATTTGACGTTTCAGAGAAACTACAGATGCATCGACCGACAGCTTGCTGGCTTCAGTTTGTGCTACGGCCATTTCCGTAGCTTGGCCGGCGCGTTTCAATGCTTTCATTGTGCGGACACTTTCTGTCCATGTATCGGCTGTGCTGCAAGTGATAGCCAGTTGCCTGTCGAGCATCAGGAGCGTATAGTAGCTGTTGGCAATGGTTGCCACAAGCTGAGTTTGTACAGCCTGACGATACGCTTCACTCTGTTCGAGGGCTGCCTGTGCGCCACGTTTAGCATTAAGCAGTTTTCCGAAAAGATCTATCTCCCAATCGGCGGACACTGCCAGGTCGTAGGTCTTCGAAGGTTTACTGCCTTCTATACTGGAAAGTGTACCTTGTGGAGTCAGCGATATAGAAGGTAGGTAAGATAACCGTGACGTCATAAGCAATGCTTCAGCTTCCTTTACCTTGAGGCGTGCAATATTTAAGTCGGTATTATTGGCAAGCCCCGTTTCGATAAGCTGTTGAAGTAATGGATCTGTAAAAAGCTCCTTCCACGAGAGGGATGCCAGCGATGCAGTATCTGCTGAAGCGACAGGCTGACGGTAAAGGCTGTCGGATACAGTGACAGACTCAGGACGTTGATAGGCCCGGTAAATGTGACAACTGCTCAGCGTGGAAGTGAGTATGATGATGATTGTATTTCTTATCGTATGCATAATTCATTTACATTTATTTCTTTTCTACATTCGGTAACTGTCGTTCGGGCATCAGCTTTTCCTGTAAGAATTGGAATACCATAAACAAGGGTGGAACAATGAAAAGCAAAGCGATGGTTCCGATGAGCATACCGCCTACAGTACCTACACCGATGGAAATGTTTCCGTTGGCACCAACTCCTGTTGAGAACATCAGCGGTAACATACCGAAAATCATGGTGAGAGAGGTCATCAGAATCGGTCGTAAACGGATCTGAGCGGCAGATACGGCTGCTTGCATGATTGTCATGCCGTGGCGACGACGTTCTGATGCATACTCGGTAAGCAGAATGGCTGTTTTAGAAAGCAGGCCGATCAGCATAATCAATCCGGTTTGCAGGTAAATGTTGTTTTCCAGTCCGAACATCTTGGCAAAGAGGAAACTTCCCGCCAGTCCGAAAGGTACTGAAAGAATAACGGCCAAGGGTACGAACAGACTTTCGTAGAGCGCACATAGAATCAGGTAAATGAAAACTACACAGATGACGAAGACCAGTGTCGTAGTATTACCCGTATTGGATTCCTCACGCGACATACCGCCGAATTCAAATCCGTATCCGGTAGGCAGTGTCTGTGCGGCAACTTCCTGTATGGCCTTGATAGCCTGACCGGAACTATATCCTGTTGCGGCTGCACCGTTTACTTGAATTGCAGAGAACAGATTGAAACGTGTCAGCATTTCCGAACCATATACTCGCGTCAGTTTCAGATACTGGCTGATAGGACTCATGTTTCCAGAATCGTTCCGGACAAAGATGCTGTTAAGCGATTCTTTGTCGAGACGGAATTCGGGCGGAGCTTGTACCATAACACGATACAGTTTCGAGAAACGGTTCATGTTGGAAGCATAGTTACCGCCGATATATCCTGCCAACGTACTTAATACATCAGCAGGTGATACACCATTGCGTTTGCAGCGAGCTGCGTCTACTTCGACAAGATATTGTGGAAATTTCGTGTCGAATGAAGTGGTGGCACGTCCTATTTCAGGGCGTTTGTTTAATTCGTCAAGGAACAGGCGGGTATATTTCAGCAAATCTTCTGTTGTTCCACCTTTCTGGTCTTGTATATATACTTCGAATCCACTGTTCACACCATAACCCGGAATCATCGGACGAGTGAAAGGCATGATGTCGGCACTGGAGATAAAAGCCGTACGGCGACTGATTTCTTCCATGACAGCGTCAATGGCGTCTTCCTTGTCGGGGCGTTCGCTCCAGTCTTTCAGTCGGATAGTAAACATACCATTGCAGGCTCCTTGTCCACTCAACATAGAGTTTCCGGTAGTATTAGAGTACAATTCAACTTGCGGAATGGTACGCAGGCAACTGTCTACTTGCTCCATTACCTTACGTGTTTCTTGTACGCTACTTCCCGGTGAAGTACGTACATCGATAAATACTGTACCCATATCTTCATTCGGAACAAGACCGGTTTTGGTAGTCATCATCAGCAATGCAAAACCGCCGCATGCCACGACAAGCAATGATCCTGCCAGCCATTTGCGTTTGAGCATGAAAACGACCCCTGTTTTATATTTTGTTACCAGACGGTGAAAGGCTGTATCGAAAGCAATGTGGAAACGAGAAGAGAAACTCAGCTTGCCTCCGTCTTCAGCAGTCTGATGAGGTGTCATGATGAGGGCACACAATGCCGGACTCAGTGTCAATGCGTTAAGCAATGAAATGGCTACGGCTGCTGCCATGGTCAGACCGAACTGGGTATAGAATGTACCGGTCGTTCCACCAATGAAACTTACAGGAATAAATACAGCCATAAACACAAAAGTAGTAGTGACCAGTGCAGAGGTAATGCCGTCCATGGCATCGATAGTAGCCAGATAAGACGACTTATATCCTTCGTCGAACTTTGCCTGCACGGCCTCTACCACGACTATGGCATCATCGACCACAGTACCGATTACCAAGACCAGCGCAAACAGGGTCAGCATGTTGAGGCTGAACCCGACAATTGAAAGAAAAGCAAAGGTACCCACCAGTGAAACGATGATGGACAAGGCAGGAATAAGTGTAGAGCGCAAGCTCTGCAAAAATACATACACTACCAGTACCACAAGGATAATGGCTTCAATCAGTGTCTTGATAACGCTTTTAATAGAAGCATCGAGGAAGTCTTTGGTACTCATCAGGTCGACAATCTTGATGCCTTTGGGCAGTGTCTTGGAGATTTCGTCTATGGTACGGTCTATCTCTTCGATAATCTCATTGGCATTCGAACCGGAAGTCTGCGCTATCATAATGTTACATCCCGGATGACCGCTTACTTCTCCAATATAATCGTAAGCGCGTGTTCCCAGTTCGATGGTTGCTACATCTTTCAGACGGAGCACTTCGCCGTCGGGCAAGGACTTGATGACCATATTTTCATAGTCTGTTTCGTTTTCGTAGCGGCCTCGGTATTTCAGAACGTACTGAAAAGTATTTTTCGATTCGGCCCCTAAAGTTCCGGTTGCTGCTTCTACGTTTTGTTCATCAAGTACCGTTGTGATATCCGAAGGTACGAGTGAATATTTTTGCATCTTGTTCGGATCGAGCCAGATACGCATAGAGTATTCGTAACCAAATACATTGACTTCACCCACTCCGGCAATACGTGAAAGTCGGGGCTCGATGTTGATTTTCATGTAGTTGGTCAGGAATGCTTCATCAAAGGAATCATCCGGACTGTATACGGCCAACTGCTTGATGTTACTGGTTTGTCGTTTACGTACAGTAATACCACTTTTGGTAACCTCGGCGGGTAGTAATCCCTCGGCCGTGGCGATACGGTTCTGCACGTTGACGGTAGCCATATCAGGATCGGTACCTTGTCGGAAATAGACCGTTATTTTAGCCGAACCATTGTTGGAAGATGTAGAAGTCATATACATCATGTTTTCTACACCGTTAAGCGCTTCTTCCAGCGGTACTACCACACTTTTCAAAACAGTTTCGGCATTTGCACCTGTATAAGTGGCTGAAACACTGACTGTAGGAGGAGCTATCTCCGGAAACTGCTCAATAGGCAGCTGTGATAAGCCGATAAAGCCCAGTATCAGAATAAGCACGGAGATGACTCCCGCAAGTATAGGGCGGTCGATGAATGTTCTTATCTTCATGGCATTCGGTTATTTATCTGTTGAAACATGCTCTGTGTTGATGGCGGTACCTTCACGCATTAATCCGGCACCTTCTGCAATGATTACATCGCCTTCTTTCAGACCGGAAAGAACAATATATGTTTGTCCGTCGTTGTATTTATACACGGAAATAGGAGTGGACTGAGTCTTTCCGTCTACCACCTTCCATGTGAAGATGCGATTCTGCAATTCGTAAGTAGCCGATTGTGGAATGACGATACAATTTTTATGTACTGTGGGTATGGAAACAATACCGCTTCCTCCGTTTCTCAACAGATGTCCCTGATTGGGGAAGGCTGCACGAAGCGTAACTCCTCCCGTACCTTCATCTACAGTACCGCTGATTGCGTTAATGTGACCAGCTTCCTTGTATGCATTGCCGTTGCTCATAGTCAAGGTTACAGCAGGCATTTTGCGGCAGGCGTCTTCCAGCGAGCCATATTCCTGAATAAGGTTGAGCATCTGGTTTTCAGCCATGGAGAAATACGCATAAATTTCTGCATCGTCCGATACGGTGACGAGCGGTTCGGTGATACTGCTGCTTACCAGCGCCCCCACACGATAAGGAATCATGCTTGCCACTCCGTCTACCGGGCTCTTTACTTCCGTATACGAAAGATTATTCCGGGCATTTGTTTCTTCAGCCTTTGCCTGAGCCAGTGCTGCTTCGGCTGCAAGTAATTCATTACGGGCTGTCTGGCGGTCAAAGTCGGATACAACCTTTTCTTTATACAGCTCTTCTTTACTGTTTGCGGTCAGGCGTGCAGTCTGTAGCTGTGCCTCGGCACTTTTCACATTTGCCAACGCTGTTTCCAGTGCTGCCCGATATGGAACCTGGTCGATGATAAACAATACTTGTCCGCGGCGTACGGCATCTCCCTCGTTAATACGTATATCTGTGATGGTACCGCTGACTTGAGGACGCACTTCGACAGCCTGACGTCCGCGAAGTGTAGCCGGATAATCGGATTGTAAGGTCTGATTGCTTAAGGCAACAGCCAGTGTTTTGTACTTTTCGCCGGGCATCTCCTGCTTATTGTTGCCACAGGCCACAAGCAGCGGCAAGCAGCATAGCATGAAATAAATGCTTGTCTTAATATTCATATCAGTATAAAATGTTTATTGGTTATTTTTTGTCTTGAGGCAACGATTTGCGTACGCTGCACATACAAACTTACATAGAACACGATGAAAAACAGAACATGTGGTGATGAATAGGGCGGATGTGGTGACGAACGTGTCTTGCAGGAAAGGCTGTTGGTCGTGAAAATGTAGTATCTTTGTTTTCAGAAAAGTTTATTCCTATGAAAAATAATCGTCGCATAGCCCTATACATTGACTTGCTATTCTGTCTGGTCATTATACCGCTTGCCATTATGTTGCTGCCGGTAGATCGATGGATTGTACATAACACTGCGTTTCTCATAACTTTGATAGTATATGTCTATGTCTTGTATTTTGTTTACCGCTGGGTATGTCTGCCTAAACTCTTTATGCAGCGGAAATATCTGTCGATAACCTTGCTGATGCTGTGCTTCGTGGGAGTGACAGAACTGCTGACTTATTTTCCGCTTCCGGCCGAGATGGTAAGTGATACCAGCAGGCCGGCCGAAGTGAGATTGCACATGCGTACACAGACTATCTGGTTTTTCTTTCTGGTAGTAACCGGCTTCTCGCTGGCCATTGAACTGACTTTCGAACTTTTCCGGCAGATACTTTCACGTCAGGAAGTGGAAGCCGAGAAAAACAAGGCCGAACTGGCGCTTTATAAGGCACAGATTAATCCGCATTTTTTATTCAATACACTGAACACACTGTATGCGCTGGTACTTTCCGGATCGGACAAGACTGAATCGGCTTTTGTCAAATTTTCCAATATCTTGCGCTATATGTATGCACAGAGTGGAGCTGAATTTACTTCTGCCGACCGCGAACTGGATTATATCCGCCAGTATGTCGATTTGCAGAAACTGCGCCTGAATTATCATACACGGGTCGATTTGACGATAGAAGATGAGAACAGTCAGCTACTCATTCCGCCCATGATACTTATCACATTTGTTGAAAATGCTTTTAAATATGGTACCTCGTCCGATCAGGATTGTACCATCCGCATTTTCATTCGGGTAAATACCGGACAGTTGTTATTGGAAACAGAAAATCTTGTCATGCGCCGTCGTGAGGACGAACGGCCGGGCATAGGCATTGCCAATTGCCGCAAACGTCTGGAATTGCTCTATCCCGGTCGATATGAATTGCAGGCAGGTGAGACGGAAGGAGTTTACCGGGTGCGCTTGGAAATAAGAATGAATGGCTAATTTTAGGAGGAGTGTTGCAATGAACAGGAATTTAAAATGTATAGCGATAGATGACGAACCGATGGCTTTGTTGGTTATCGAACAATTCTGCCGCCGGAAAGGGGGGATCGAACTGACAACTTTCAGCGAGCCGCGTGTAGGGCTGGAAGAAATAGTCCGCTGTAAACCCGATCTGGTGTTTCTGGATATTCAGATGAACAGCATCAGCGGGCTGGAAATAGCCGATACATTACCTCGTGAGTGTTGCTTCATTTTTACCACGGCTCATGCACAATATGCTCTGGAGGGGTTTAATCTGGATGCTGTCGATTTCTTGCATAAGCCATTTGCCTATGAACGTTTTGATACAGCTGTTGAGAAAGCCTTACGGCGCATCGAGGCGCGTCGTCTTGCTACCTCGGACTGCCTGATTGTAAAACAGGAATATACCAATGTAAGTATACCTCTCGACGAGATACTTTACGTTGAGGCATTGGGCAACTATGTAAAGATTGTTCGTTCCTCGGGCGGGCATGTACTTACTCGTACCAATCTGAAATCAATAACCGACTTGTTGCCCGACAGAGCTTTCTTGAGAATACACCGCTCTTATATAGTAGCTGTGAATAAGATAGAGCAGTTTACCCGCAGTCAAGTAAGGTTAAAGGGACGGGACGATTCTCTTCCAATAGGAGAATGTTATGCTGCACGAGTTATTCAACAGCTGAATGGTACGATTGCACCCCGGTAAGTTTTTATGATTACCCGATGGCCTTTGGGCTTTCTGACGGGATGCTGGAAAAAACGTCTGCATCTTTTCTGAAAATTTGTACAAAAGATTTTATTTTTTGTACAAAAAAAGAATGAAACTTCTGTTTGTTCTTTGGAAAACAGCTTGTAGTTTGCGTGTGATTGTGCTTATGTCTGATGGTGAAGCCGGATATTATCTTTATAAAAATATATCCAGAAGTAGCATTGAAAAGTCTTTTTCACCCGGCAATGCAACCTCTGGATATAATATAAAAGAGTAAATCAATAACGGATATTATTTTTTACGTTTGCTCCGTTTGGCCCAACCTTCTTCTGCAAAATCGGGCTCTTGACCGCGCAGGGGACGATTGTCGTTCTGGAAGAACTGTTTCCAGTCGTCTTTCTTTTTAGGACCACGTGCTGCCGTATAGCCTCGCTCTTCACGGCTCGGCTTATCCTTTTTCTTATCGGCCTTTGTTTCTTTTCTCTTGGTCGATTTTTCTTCCTTCACGTTTTCCTTGCCACGTTTTTTCCCGCTCTTGTCGCTTTTGCCCGTATTTTCTCCGGCCATTTCTACGATTACCTTACGTCCTTTATTCAATGTTACCTTATTCAGGGCTTTGATAACCATCGGAGCCTGACTTTCGGCTACTTCGAAGAAGGAGAAATTCTGCATCAGGTCAATACGGCCTATCTGTATATGTTCCTTTTTCAGATTCCGGTTGATCAGCTCAATAATCTGATTTGCATAGAATCCGTCGGTCTTTCCTAAATTCAGGAACAGGCGGGCATAGCCTTTTTCGGCTTTGCGTGCTACTTTTTCGCGGTCGCTTCCGCGGTCTTTCCGTTCTTTGGGTTCGCTGTTCTTTTCGTTTGCTTTAGGCTGTTCTATTTCCGGAGCATTTTTATAATATTCCAGGAATCGGTTGAACTCCATCGATACTACCCGTTTGATAAGGTCTTCCTTGCTCAGCCATTCCAGCTTACGGTAAATGCCCGGCAGGAATGCTTCGATTTCGTCTTCGTTGACTTTTACCTTTTCGATGTCATCGATTACTTTGATAAGCTGCTGTTCGCAGATTTCCTTTCCGCTGGGCAGTGTGCTGATGGTAAATTTCTTGTTGATGATACGTTCTATTTCACGCATCTTGCCTTTTTCTCTCAGGTTGATGATGGCAATGGAAATACCAGTTTTTCCGGCACGTCCGGTACGACCGCTTCGGTGGGTATAACTTTCCGTATCATCAGGAAGACCATAGTTGATGACATGAGTCAGATCGTTTACGTCCAGTCCACGTGCTGCCACGTCGGTAGCAACCAGCAGTTGGAGATGACGCTGGCGGAATTTCTGCATCACCAGATCACGCTGTGCCTGACTCAGTTCGCCATGCAAGGAATCGGCATTGTATCCGTCCTGAATCAGCTTGTCGGCTATCTCCTGAGTTTCTTTACGGGTGCGGCAGAAAATGATACCATAAACCTGTGGGTAGAAGTCTACTACTCGTTTTAATGCCAGATATTTATCCTTCGCATGTACGATGTAGGCGATATGATGTACGTTCTTGCTTCCTTCGTTTTTGGTTCCGATAGTAATTTCCTTGGCATTGTGGAGGTAGGTCTTAGCGATGCGGGCTATTTCGGGACTCATAGTTGCCGAGAACATCAATGTGTTGCGGTCTTCCGGAACCTGTTCCAGAATAGCGTTGATGCTGTCAGTAAATCCCATGTTCAGCATTTCATCGGCTTCATCCATCACGACGTCGCGTATCGTTTCCAGATGTGCAACCTTGCGTTCCATTAAGTCTATCAGACGTCCCGGAGTAGCTACGATAATATGTACTCCTTGCTTCAGACTTCGTATCTGGCTTTCAATAGAAGAGCCTCCATATACGGGGAGAATCTTTAAATCTGTGATGTATTTAGAATAATCTGTCAAGTCGCCTGCTATCTGTAAGCAGAGCTCTCGAGTAGGACAAAGTACCAGTGCTTGTGGTATGCGATGTTTTACGTCAATTTTTTGTATCAGCGGCAGACCAAATGCGGCTGTTTTTCCGGTTCCAGTTTGTGCCAGAGCCACTACGTCGTTGCGGTTTCCTAACAGATACGGTATAACTTCTTCTTGTACAGGCATGGGATTTTCGTAACCCATTTCCTCGATTGCCTGGCGTATTTCTGCGGAAACGCCGAGTTCTTCAAATGTCTTCATTTATTTCAAATATCTAATTCGGCTGCAAAGATACGGACAATTAATGGATTATCGGCTATAAGAGTTGTTTATTCTTTACTACTTCACAGCCTTTTACCGGAAGAGCTTTACTCTTCCGGCCTGTATTCTAATATATCTCCCGGCTGGCAATCGAGTTCTTTGCAGATTGCCTCCAGGGTGGAAAATCGGACAGCTTTGGCTTTTCCTGTTTTCAGGATGGAAAGATTGGCGGGGGTAAGGTCGATTCTTTCGGCAAGTTCTCCCAGTGAAATCTTTCGTTTCGCCATCATCACATCAAGGTTTACTATAATCGGCATACTGTTTATTTGTTGTTTAGTCTTTTCCACCATTTGGTATAACGGTGGGTTATTTTGTAATAGGCAAAAGCTCCGGCATAAAGCCATATTAAGCTTGCAAATATACGCAGAAACCTGTTCTCCAAAAGTGGATAAAAGGTGAGGAAGCAAATCAATTCTAATACGATGAGTGTGGCAAGAAAACTTATAATAATGTAAATGGCTGCCATCGGGCGTGAATAATTGCTTTTCGGTTTCATAGGCGATATGTGGTTAAATGGTTAGGTCGTTTTCTTCCTTAATCTTTACGGCTGTGGCAAAAATCTCTGTAAGTAACACGATCAGGATGACTGAATCCCATTGAAGGGGTATGGGGGTGACACCTGTCACCTGATAACCCGGCAGGGATACTTGTGCAAGGACTGCCTGCTCGATGCTCCAGTTTAATAAAAACGAGAGGGAAGTGACTGCTAACTGGCCGTAAGCTATCCAGCGAAGCCACCAGATGTTGCGGCGGGAAAAAATATCTTGTCGGGTGATACGTATAAGTACACGTATCAGGCAGTAGACACCATAAACAGATAATACGATGACTCCCAAAGCTGTAAATATTGTGGTGATTAGCATGGTCGGAGTTTCTTTGATCAGACAAGTAATTTCTGAAACCTGATAGGACGCTTTTACAGTTTCACCGGGTAGTTGCAAATTCAGACTATCACTTGGACTGGAGATAGGAATAACTCTTACTTCTGCCCTAAATACATGTGAATCTGCTTGTGTGTTGTAAGTAGAAGTCTTTTGTCCGTCTTCAAATCCTTGTTTGAAATCTTTAAAATTACTGCCTATAGCAAAATAGAGATTCAGAGCTAAGGCGAAAATGGCCAATATACCTAATATGCTGAGATGTTTCATAAATTGGGGTACTATTCGATTGTACTTGTGGGTTGTTCTTCTTTCCATGTCGCAGGCTGTGGAAGCAGTTTCTGGATGTACTTGATGCATACGAAAGTAAGTATCGCTCCCGCAACCGCCATGAGTACTGCTCCTTCGGGGCCGTAGGTGGAAACCATTGTGGCATTCGGATCATCGGAAAGCCAAAAGCTGACAACGGCAGTACTATTGTTGACGAAGTGCATCAATATGCCGGGGAGCAAGCTGCCTGTATGATAATAAATCCAGCCTAAGGCCAGTCCTACCACAAAAGCGAAAGGAGCTTGTACCCAGTTGCCATGTACAATGCCGAATATCAGTGACGATACGACGATGGCCCAGAACGGTTTTTTCCATTTGCGCAGCAGATGTCCCTGAATGGCTCCCCGGAACAATAGCTCTTCTACAACAGGAGCCATGATGGTGATTGCCATGACTCCCAGCGGATGTTGCATCATCATGGCGAAAGTTTCCTGCATGTTATTGGGCAAGTCGGCCAGTTCGTTCAGGTAATTGCTCCACAATCCCATACCTACGATTAATAGGATAGCGGCAATCAGAACCTTTCCGGAGTTGTAATAGGCCCAGGTCTTTCGATCGAGTGGTACATATTTTCCCGCTATCAGGTGAATACCTATAGCGGTTGTAGATAGAACCTGTGCCAGCAGAATGAGGGTTATGTAAGTAGAGTCGGTGGGTTGAGGTAATTCTGTGGTATGATGAAAGATCATATATCCGCACAGGAAAACTCCCATGAATGCCAGTTGGTAGGCAAAATAATACAACAATAATTTGATGGTGCGTCCCATAATGGTTGAATTTTAGTTACTTGTTGTTTTCACTTGTGTCGCAGATAAACGAACGACTGCAATAAGTCAATAAAGAATTCGTATAGTCTGTATAATAAACACTTTGTTGACGATTACGCTCAAAGTTACAAAAAAGTTTGTCCCATTCAGCATAATCCATGATACATATCGAGTCGCTCGACGTAATAGTGAGCAGATAAGCTGGTATCCATGCCTGTTGATATAAATTCCAGCGATATGCTTTCTTCTCGCTCAGTTGTCCTTGTTCGTCGTACTGGTACTCGTATTTCCATTTTGGCGTAAGTGTTTTGCCGTCTTCGTTCAGGGTAGAAACAATCATACCATTGTCTGTTTCTCCATAAATAAAAGTTTCTTTTGTGTTTGCCTTTGTGACTGTTAGTGTCATCAGGATAAACAGGCTTGCCATAGCTGTTCTTTTTAGTAATGTTTTTACCATAATTGCATTGTGTTTGAAGTGTTATTGTTTTATTTGTGCTCTATTTCGATAAATATTTATCGTTTTTCGATATACAAATATAGGCGTTATTTTTATAATGCAAAAGGAAATCGGAAAATATTTATCGAAAAACAATAAATTTTTTCTGCTTCATGTTAAGGAGCTCTTTAGGAAAGCCTTTTAGAATATATAAAAGAAGTTTTCGGGATTACGCTAAGTGTATATTAGCGGATAATTGTTATATTTACAAAAGTATTTATTTTGTTAATCAATAAAGGTATTATGAAGAAACTTATTCTCTCTGTAATGATGAGTCTGTTCGTTGTAGGTTTTTCTTTTGCCCAGACACTGACTTCACCTAACGGAAATTTGGTTATGGACTTTCACTTGTCGGCTGACAAAGTTCCTGTTTATTCGTTGAAATATAAAGGAAAGGATGTGATTCGGGAAAGCAGAATGGGCTTCCAGATACGTCCGTCGTTCGATTTCAGTAAGAACTTTCGTATTGTAGAAACGAAGGAAGATGCCTCCGATACGAGCTGGAATCCTGTATGGGGACAGAATAGTGTTATTCGAGATAATCATAAGGAATTGTTTGTAGCGTTGGAACAAGAAGGTACAGGATGGTTACTGAATATCCGTTTTCGTTTGTTCGATGATGGATTGGGATTCCGTTATGAATTTCCGGTTCAGAAGGAATTACGTCATTTTACCATCAATGAAGAGGTGACGGAGTTTCAACTGGCAGGTGATCATAAGGCATTCTGGATTCCGGCCGACTATGATACCAATGAATTTCAAATAACGACTTCCAAACTGTCGGAAGTTCCTCAACTGATAGACAAGGCGCGCGATGAGGCTTTGGCTTGTAAATCTCCTTCACCAAACCTTGCCGTACAGACTCCGTTGATGCTGAAGTCGGACGACGGACTTTATATCAACATCCATGAGGCTGCTTTGGTTAATTATCCTGCCATGCATCTGAATCTGGATGCGAAGACCTTTTTGATGAGTTCGCATCTTACTCCTGATAAAAATGGTACAAAAGGATACATTCAAACCGGCAGTACCAGTCCGTGGCGTACAATAATCGTAAGTGACGATGCACGTGATATCTTAGCCTCGAACTTGATAGTAAATCTGAATGAACCTTGTAAGCTGGAAGATACTTCCTGGATTAAGCCGACCAAATACGTGGGTGTATGGTGGGAATATTTTACAGGTGGAGGATCTACTTGGGCTTATACTGATACGCAAGATATCGTAATCGGTAAGACTGATTATACACAACTGAAACCGAATGGTCATCATGGTGCCAATACAGCCCATGTAAAAGAGTATATCGACTTTGCAGCGAAAAATGGTTTTGATGCCGTGCTGGTGGAAGGATGGAATGAAGGTTGGGAAGACAATTACGCTTATGCTAAGGAGTTTATATATAGTTTCACTAAAGCTTATCCGGACTTTGATGTGAAAGAACTGCAACGTTATGCAGCATCGAAAGGAGTAAAAATTATTATGCACCATGAAACAACTTCTTCGGTAGCCGACTATGAACGTCAGATGCATGATGCGTTCCGCTTTATGAAAGAAAATGGTTACGATGCTGTAAAGACTGGTTATGTGGGCCCTATTATACCTCGTAGCGAACATCACGACGGACAATGGATGGTGAACCATTACAATCGGGTAGCTGAAACGGCTGCGAAGTATCATATTATGGTTGATTCGCATGAAGCCGTGCGTCCTACGGGTATGTATCGTACATATCCTAACTGGATTGCTCAGGAATCGGCACGTGGTACGGAGTTTGAATCGTTCAATGGCATTCGTCCCGATCATCAGACAATCTTGCCGTTTACCCGTTTGATGGGTGGTCCGATGGATTATACTCCGGGAATTTTTGAAGGTGACCTTTCTGTTTATGGCTCAAACAAGGCAAAATTAGGTACTACTTTGGTGAAACAGCTTGCACTTTACGTAACGATGTACAGTCCGCTTCAGATGGCAGCTGACTTATATCAGAATTATGAAAAATATCCGGATGCATTTCAGTTTATTAAAGATGTGGCGGTTGACTGGGACAATACATATATTTTGGAAGCTGAGCCGGGTGATTATATTACTATCGCCCGTAAGGCAAAAGGAAAGAACGAATGGTATGTGGGTGGAATTACCGACGAGAATAGTCGGGAAGCAGTTATTGACTTGAGTTTCCTTCCGGCAGGGAAGAAATATCAGGCAACTATTTATGCTGATGGAAAAACTGCCGACTGGCGTACAAACCCAAAAGAATATGTGATTTCTACAAAGAAAGTAACAAGCAAAACAAAGTTGAAACAGCGTCTTGCTCCAAGTGGAGGTGTAGCTGTCAGCATTAAGGAAATGTAATTTGTTATCATAGTTTTTTGTAATCCCCGATTTCTTTGAATAAAAGATGTCGGGGATTTTTCTATTTTATTACAATAATTCCTTAGCAGAAGATAACAGTCGGGATACTGTTTCACGGTCTGTGTTTAATTGAGTGATCAGATGTTCCAGACTATCAAATTTTTGTTCTTCACGGATAAAATCAATAAATTCTATCCGCATGTGATGACGGTAAATATTTCCTGAGAAGTTGAGAATATGTACTTCGATGCTTAAATCAGAACCATTGTCAACGGTTGGACGATGTCCGATATTTAGCATACCGGCATAACGTACTTCGTCAATATACGCATATACAGCATATACGCCTTCTTTGGGAATGAGCTTGTCAGGACAAGAGGGGAGGAGATTGGCGGTTGGAAAGCCTAACTTACGCCCTACCTTATATCCGTCTACAACGGTGCCGTCCAGATAATAGCGATAGCCCAGATAATGATTGGCATGTTGTATATCACCTTCTTTTAAAGCCTTGCGTATGACAGACGAGCTGATGGATACTCCGTCTTCTACTAATGCCTGTGCACGAACGACTTCCATGTCTAACTCTTTTCCATACTGACAATAATCATTGAAGCCTTCGCTACGGTTATGCCCGAATCGGTGATCGTAGCCGATAACCAGTACACGAACATTAAAGCGTTCTCTGAGCAGTTGCATAAATTCGCGTGCTGAGAGTAGGGACAGCTCTTGAGTAAATGGAAGCATGATACAATAATCGGCTTCCGTTTGTTGTATAAGATATGTTTTTTGCGGCAGACAAGTAAGCCATTGAGGACGATAACTACTTTGCATGACTTGACGTGGGTGTACGGGAAAGGTTATGAGCGCACTATGGAAGTTCCTTTGGTGGGCTTCTTTACAAACCTGTTCGATAAGGAAACGATGGCCACGGTGTAGTCCGTCGAAGCAACCGATAGTTGCCACGCAAGGTGAAAGTATTTGCTTAATCTCGTCTGTTATAATCTTCATGTAGAAATTTATTTAAATAAATCACCGAGATTTGCTCCCGGTATGTAGTGAGCAGCCTGCATGCCCGTTGAAGCTGCTGCCAGACAATTCGTTTCTGCGTCGTCTATGAACAATGTTTCTGCTGGTTGAAGGCTGGCTTCTTGTAAAACCCTTTGGAAAATAGCAGGATCGGGTTTTGACAGGTGCATGCGATACGACAGGAAAATACGCTCAAAGTACATTGTATAGTCTTTTCCGTTACGGCAGAATGCATTCTTGTAACCATATTCCCAGTGAAGTTCGTTCGTATTGCTTAATAGGAATAGGCGATAGTGCTTACTCAACTCGGTGAGCAACTGGAGCTTTTCTTCAGGAATAGTAAGCAACTCCATATTCCACATACGGTCTATATCCTCATCTGTAAGCGGTTTGTCGATATGTTTACGTATGGCTTCACGAAATTCAGGCGTGTTTATTTTACCACATTCATAATCACGGAAGAATCCCAGTTCGTTAGTACCTGTCAGCAGATCACGCACGTTGACTGCTCCCGCCTGTTCGAAGGCGCTGATACACCCTTCCAGATTCAGGTCTATCAGTACGCCTCCCCAGTCGAAGATGATATTTTTTATTTGTTCATTCATTTTATAACCAATGTTTGTCGCATCGATTTATTTGTGGCTTAAACGTTTGATGCCTCTCCATATTTCTCCAATCCATAGAACGAATGAGGTTCCTCCTATGATATACAACCATTCATTCAGGGGAAGAGGTTCGGTACGGAAAACCTTCCCACCAAAACTTACAATCAGAATCTGTCCGACAAGAATAATCAGTGCAACGCCCAGCATGCCTAATGCGTGTCCTGCATCTTTAAAGAATGAATGGTTCGTACCGAAAACACTTGCATTGAACAGGTTCCAGAACTGAAGCATCACGAATATGGTGAAGAATACAGTAAGATGATGTGTATCCATCCCTTCTGGAAGATTCTTGAAGTAAACCAGCAATCCCATCAGGATCGCAAGGAATCCCAAACCTACTCCGAAAATATTGTTACGCATGGCTGGAGTAATGATGAAATCGGTGCGGCGGCGTGGTTTTTCGTTCATCACATCCATGCTTGGTGCAATCGAGGCAAGAGCCATTGCTGCAAAAGTATCCATGATCAGGTTCACCCAAAGCATCTGTGTAACGGTAAGTGGTAACTCTGTTCCGAAGAAGGCACCCAGCAGGACACTCAGTAAGGCTACTACATTAATGGTAAGCTGGAATACGATAAAGCGCTGTATGTTTTTATACAATGAACGTCCCCACATGACAGCAGTTGCAATGCTATTGAATGAATCATCCAACAAGGTAATATCGCTTGCCTCTTTGGCTACAGAGGTTCCGGTACCCATCGACAAGCCAACTTGTGCGTGGTTCAGGGCAGGTGCGTCGTTTGTTCCATCACCGGTAACGGCTACGACGGCTCCTTTTTGCTGTAATAATTGTACCAGACGCTGTTTATCCATCGGACGGGCACGACTCATTACTTTCAGGTCGAGTACACGGTCGAGGGCTTCTTCATCGCTTAATGCCGCAAACTCTACGCCGGTAATACGATTACGTTCTGTATCTTGAGGAGTCCAAAGCCCAATCTGTCGTGCAATTTCCGTTGCTGTTCCCGGAGTATCACCTGTTACAATCTTGACTCCGATACCTGCCGACTGACATTTCTTTACGGCATCGGGTACATCTGGACGAATCGGGTCGCTGATGGCAAAGATGCCTAAGAAAGTCATACCTCCTTCACCAACCAACTCAGCGCAGTCGTCGGAAGCGTTTTCCGGGACAACTTTGTAGGCTATACCCAGTGTACGCATAGCTTTATTCTGGTAGGCAAGCAATTGTTCGTTGTATTTGTTAATTTGTGCTTTATCCAGATTACATTTACTCATGACAATTTCGGGAGCTCCCTTGATATAGAGTATCCGTTTTTTCTGAATCGGTGAGTCGACCAGCGTAGCCATGTATTTACGTTCGGTAGAGAAAGTCAGTTGGTTGACCACTTTAGCCTCTTCACGCAGTTTCATGTAATTCTGTCCTTTACCGTTCAACCAAAGCAAAAGAGCTATTTCGGTAGGATTTCCTACGCCCGATGGTTTTTCACCTTCAGCCTTTTCTTCAAGGAATGCAGTTGAGTTAGCTGCTATACCTTCTGCTACCAGGTCAGGTTGGCTTTCATCTACCTGAGCTTCGTATACCTGCATCAGGTTCTGAGTAAGTGTTCCTGTTTTATCGGTACAGATAACTGTGATGGCACCCATTGTTTCGCAAGCATGCATCTTTCTAACCAGGTTATTGGTTTTCAGCATACGTCGCATGTTCAGAGCAAGGCTGAGGGTTACACTCATCGGCAATCCTTCAGGTACTGCTACAACAATTAAGGTGACGGCCATCATGAAGTATTTCAATACGATACGTGCTATCTCCAGCCACTGATGCCAGTCGGTTACTTCTGTTACAGTAAGATACTGGTATAAATCTTTAGTGGTAAAAACGATAAAAGTCAGTGCTGCAATAGTGAAACCTGCTTTACCAATCAGGTTTGCCAGTTTGGTAAGCTGGATATTCAGCGGCGTCTGTTCCTGACTTTGTTCGGTAGACTGCCGTGCAACCTTACCGATTTCTGTAGCGTCACCCACGCGTTCTACACGCATAATACCATGTCCGTCGGTAATAGTGGTTCCTCGCATGACGGCGTTCGACGGATAGGTTGCCTCGTCATCGAAATGCGCTTCATCGGTAGTTTTATTTACCATTAATTCACCGGTAAGAGTCGATTCGTTGACTTGCAGTGAAACGGCTTCTACCAATGTACCGTCGGCAGGAACTTCTTCTCCAGTATTTAGTACGACGATATCGCCTACTACGATGTCTTTACGAGGTATTTCCTTGATTTTTCCGTTACGGATAACGGTTACAGGTGTTTCTTCACCTACTGCATTCAGCAAATCGAATTTTTTATTGGCATCATATTCAAAATAAAATCCGATTCCTGTTGCAAGGAAGATTGCAAAGAAAATACCGATTGTTTCAGCATATTCACTTTCAATGATTGAAATAATGAGGGAGAATACCGCTGCTACCAATAGTACGCGGATTACAGGATCTTGAAATTTTTCCAGATATAATTTCCAAATGGAAGGACGTTTGGGAGGAGTCAATAAGTTGATTCCATTTTTCTCACGACTTACAATGACTTCTTGGTCGGTCAATCCAGTCAGATGAGGTTCATTTGTGCTTTGTGACATAATGCCTAGTTATTAAATGATTAAGTAGCACAAAAATACAATATATATTGATATACCTGTACAGATTAGTTTTTTTTATAAAAAAATCCTCGTAAATGTTGCAAGTTTCAGGCTAATCTATTACTTTTGCACACGGATTTAAGGGAAACTCTTAAATTGGACTTGTAGCTCAGTTGGTTAGAGCAACAGACTCATAATCTGGAGGTCCCAGGTTCAAGCCCTGGCTGGTCCACGAAGGGAAAGAGGTTGTAAACATTTAGTTTACAACCTCTTTCTTTATATTATACCCTATTAAAACTTCTTTTCCTGAATTTCTACTTTATTTTGAGTTTCGAGATGAAGCAATATGCTTGAATTTTAATCAATGAACGGGTTAATCTCAGATTAATGATGAAAAAAGAAGCCGTCTGTATGTGCAATCTCTGCAGACACAGACGGATCTTTTTGTACAAATTCTCGAAACTTTTGTACGAAAGTTTCGGAGCTTTTGTACAAATTTTCAAAAAACTCTTGATAAATATTTTAATAAAAGCAAGTCTTTTTCTTTTTACCCCTCAACACCTGTTGCCTTCTTTAATGGCTGTGAAGGGCGTGAAGGGCAAAAAGAGTCATTTTTATTTTATAGCTATAGGATTTTCCAGCTCTTTGATAATTAATTGGCTTGAACCTCCATTAGCCAAACCATCCATTCCTTTAGGAGAGGCGTCTTTTACATAACTCTTGCCTTCGGATTCGAACTGGTCGGTTCCATTGAGTTTATAGTAAGCTGCCAGACCATCTGAGTTTGGATCGACACTCAGCATGTTTTGCTTGATTTGGTTTTCTGTACGTGCCACGGTCCAAAGTCTGACTTCACTCATGTAGCCATAGAACGGACGTTCGCCCCACATGAAGTTTGCAACCTTACCGATAAAGAATCCTCCACTACCTGTTGATGCCAGATCGAAGCTTGGAGTATCCCATGTAGATTCGGCGGCTTTACTACCATTAATGTAAATAGCAGTCTTTCCTGACGGTTGATCGTATGTAAAGGCTACGTGATACCATTTTCCTTTCTCGAATGCTTGAGTAGAGTGGAATTGTTTGCTTCCCGCAATCTGAATCCAGTCGTTATGACCTCCTGGTAGAGCAGTATCACCGATTCGGAGAATCAAGATACCTTCATTACCCATGATGGTGTTATTGCTACCGAGCTGGTTAATATAAATCAGAGCCTCGTAAGTAACAGATGTGAACATTGTACCGCTTGCCAATGGAATCCGGATATAGTTACTCTGGAACTGAGCGACTTTCTTAATCTGCACGGGTTTGGTGATGATAAAATAAAGGATGTCACTTCCGGCAATAGCTGGTAGTGAAGCCGACTGAATATGCACTGGTAGCAGATAAGATTTACCTTCTTCAATGTTCTCTAAATTAGAAAACTCTATGGAAACCTTATCTGAATAAATGCTTCCGCCAGGTATGCTAGTAGTATTACTACTTAATTTGACATTGGCTGTATTGAATGTTTCATAATTGGTACCATATTTCTGATTGTATTCATTTACTGCATTTTGTCCTGCAATTTCATAACATACTTCTACAGGGGAAGAACATGCTGAAGAAACTCTGGACTGCAATTCGTATGTGATAGGTTGTTCATTCAGAGCTTCTATTGTGTGTTCTTTGCTTTCGAAGTAAACTTTTGCTTCCAGCAAATCGCTTTCACTGTCGTTACAGCTGTTCAGCAAGACAGCTATAGCGCAAAATGCCAAATATTTCAATAGTTGTTTCATATCTTTAGAATTTCATGATTCATATTATTCTTTTCCCTGATTGGCTTTCCATTCATTGAATACCTGTTGGTTGATTTGGATTGCCTGACGCATCCATTTATAATCAGGGGTATTGTCATAGTCATTGTCGAAACGGTAGGCACCGACTCCACCCTTGTATCCTTCTGCCGGCATCCAGGCTGCTTGTCGTAATAATGCGCCACCAGAGGTTGCATAGGATTCAAAGTTTTCAGTTATAATCAGTTTTTCCGGAATGTTGCCGGGACTGTAATAATGTGGTGAGGAACTACCGTATGATTGAGTAATCCAGTAATCTACATATTCTTCCATTTCTTCTGGAAAATAGTTGAGAAGACCATCGATACAGAGTAGTTTGTGACCTTTACCTTCCGGATCACTTTTGGGACCGATGTATTTTCCCATTTCTTTTACCAACACCAGAATAGTTGTGTTATTCAGAGTACCGTCTGAATCATTAAAACCACTTCCTGGTTCCCAGTCAATATCAAAACCATCCCAGTCGCTTACGAACAACGAGTCGCAAAGTGCTTTGGCGTAGTTTGCTATAGCTTGGTTCAGTTCATCTGTATTGCTGAAGTTGTGCGACTTGAATCCCCAAAAGTCCCAGCGTGCATATTTCTTGGCTGCATTGAGTTCTGATTCGGACCATTCTTCTTCTTCAGCTTGTTTTTCAATATCATCATAGATGTAATCGGGAGTTCTCCCTTTTCCTAAATATGACAGCAAACTTACTTCCAGCAGTTTGATTCCTTTAACTTTCTGTACGAACTCCTTGTCTCGTTTCTGAGCTTCGGTAATCTCATATCTTCCCGGAGCGCCACTCCACATGGAAATGATATCCATACTGTCGGGGACGGAAGATAAGTAACCTTTTCTCATGACGCCTGACGGAGCCCAGTTTGAGAACCAGCCGAAAGCGACCGGACGACCGTAGTTTTTGGCGGTTTCTTTATAGGCCCGCAGATTAGCGTAATATTCACTATCACCTAATGTGTTGTATCCACCGATGTGTTCTACTTCTATATTTTCAACATCGGTACAAGAAGTCATCATCGCTCCTAATAGAGGTATGATGTATAATAATTTTTTAAGTGTTTTCATGTCTTATTGTATTAACTATAGTTTCGGTTTTTATTTGCAATCCCACCATAAATGAGTGCTAGGTAAATCTTGTCCATTGCTCAGCATCTTCACAGCATCGTTGTAAATAACCTGTCCATCTGCTGTTTGATAGAAGCTGATTGGATATACCATACGACGTATACCTCCTTCGGTTGTTACTCCTTGGCTGCTTCCTCTGTTTGCCATGACAGGGTTCAGTTTGGGATATCCGGTTCTTCTCCATTCTGTCCAAGCTTCTTGTCCGTTAGGGAAGAGAGCAATCCATTTCTGAATCATGATTTTTTCCAGTTTCTGCTCAGTGCTTCCTTCAAATTTTGCAGTTGTTGTACAAGGAGCTGCAAAACTGCAAGAGTAATTTCCCGTAACTTCATGTTTTATCGGAGTTTTGCCAGAGTTCATATAGGTATCTACTGATGAGCTTACGCCATTTTCCTGGAAAGACATCTCAATGCCTTGTTTATATAAATCTTCGGCATTTCCAAATTCACCTCCCCACACTAAAGCTGCTTCAGCTCGCAAGAAGTAGACCTCAGAAGCACGCATCCAGTAAGTAGGAGTGGAAGCTTGTATATTAGGTTTAGAGAACATCTTATATTCATCATTCTTTCCATATAAGTGACCTGCGGGAACTGCTTGATATAATTTACCATCGAAGGCTTCTTGTCCTTTTGTGCTCTTTGAGTCTACAGGTAAGAAATAGGCACTTAATCGTGGGTCTTCGTATCCCATTAAGTAAGAGAACATAGATGAACCCATACGTGATTCATCGTACTGTTCGGAGAGCCAGTAAATATTGTTTCGGAAAGTATATCCAGCTCCTGTACTCATTTGTGCTTCATCGTCTTTGGCAGTCATGACACCAATGGAATGACTTAATGCCTGTGAAACGTATTGTTTTGACAATGCTGCGTCAGCATAGCGGACACGCATTGCCAAACGGAGTAATAGAGAATTGGCATATTTCACCCATTTGGTAGAGTTTCCTGCATATACAACGTCGTATTCTTTCATTACTTCTACACCATTTTCGGCTTTTTCTGTCAGAATTGCGATGGCATCTGTCAAATCTTTGAAAATGGCTGTATAGATATCCTTTTCAGAATCGAATGGAATATTCATTGTTGCATCGGCTGCATGTGAGTAAGGCATTGGACCAAAACATTCCAGTGCTTTGTGCCATGCTGAAATCTTTAAGATTTGTGCTAAGGCAAAAACTTCCGGAGTATTATTTTTTTCGGCTGCCGCCTTCAGCTTTTTCCACGGATCGAGTGCATTGGTATATGCACGTTTATAAGTACCAGAAATCCAACTGTCGTTCAAATAATAAGTTACATTGCTGTTTCCACCTCCCCATGTGTTGTTCTGTCCGAAGAAGCCGCTCCAGCAGTCTGCTGACAAATGATAATCTGTTTGATATTGGTTGATTATATCTGTATCGTCGGCTTGTGTACCAACTGGAAAGACTGTACGTTCGATAGTCGTAATCAGACCACCTACAGCAACTCCGTCCATGATACCTTCTTCATCAGTCAGTTCGAACGGATTGGTGTTAATTTCCTCGTAATTGCATGATGCCAGCAGTGATACGGCAAATACACCTGCTATAAATTTATATTGGTTTATCTTTTTCATAATTAGAAGAATTGTTTTTATAGTTTAAATTTAATGCCAAAACCAAAGCTGCGTACACTTGGTTGCATGAAGTAATCATTACCTTGTCCGTAAGTACTGGTTGATGGCGTCAATTCTGGGTCAAATGGAGCTTTGCAATATAACATCCATGGGTTATTAGCGATGAAAGAAACGGTTACGTCTTTCAATACATTTGCAAACCATTTATTCGGCATGGTATAGCTGAATGTCATTTCCTGTAAACGAATGTTGGTTGCACTATACAAATAGTATCCGGAAGTTTCATAGTTTCCAGTACCAATCATCTGATAATAAGTTTTAGCATCTACTCTACCTTGTCCTGGCAATAATGCACCTCCTGCGTCACGAGCTTCTGCTGAACGTTTAGATACGCCAAAGCGGTCAAGAATAGCTTCTGTAGATGAAGTAACGACTCCACCAAATCGTCCGTTGATTAAGAAACTAAATCCGAATCCTTTGTATGACAAGGCATTGTTCCATCCCATATTAAAGTCAGGAGAAGTCTTTCCAAGATATACAGGTTCACCTCTTTCCAGTCCAAATGTACCGTCGCTTTTAACTTCTACATATCCCTGACTATCTTTTTTGAAGAATGTATTTGCATAGATATCATGAATGCTTCCACCTTCTTTCAAGATAACACGACCGTTGTCTTTTAATACTTCCGGGATATTGATAGGAGTTTCCATCAAATCTGTATGATAGTCTTTTACCATTTCTTTAATTTCATTTATATTCTTAGAGAATGTAAAGGTAGAAGAAACGGCCAGACCGTTTTTGAACTTATCATTATAACCGAAAGATGCTTCCCAACCTCTGTTTTCTACGTTACCAGCTTGCAGATAAATCTTTTGGTAACCTGTAAATTCGGGCAAATCTCCCAAGAAAGTCTGGTTGTAGGTATTCGATTTATAATAAGTAACTTCAGCGCTGAATTTGTTCCACAAGCGTAAGCTGACTCCTACTTCGTATGATTTGGTACGTTCTGCTTTAAAGTCTGTAAACGGATAGATATATGTCGGTGATGGGATACCTCCAACGATTGGGGTTGTAACAGTGCCAGGAGTTAATCCTGAACGTGAAACCGGAGCACCAACTTCAGTATAAGAACCGCGTACTTTCAGATAAGAAATAAATTCAGGTAATTGTACCATTTCAGAAATGATGCCAGACAAACCAATTGACGGATAGAAGAATGATTCTTCATTGGTATTTACCAGACGTGAGTTCCAGTCATTACGTCCCGTTAAAGTTAAGTAAAGCATACTTTTCCATCCTAATTCAACATTGCCGAATACTGCATGATTACGAATGCGGCTGTCACCACCTTTTTCTGATGTACGGCCATTAGATGGATCAATATTGGAAACTGCGAATTTGTTAGGTACTTTCAATAACGTTCCTTTATAACCTCTTTCTATTGCCCAGTAGTTGGAATAACTCCATCCAAGGTTGGCAGAAATGTTGAAGTCTTTGATCTGTTTGTTGATATTTACCATGAAGTCTGCATACTCCTGACGATCATTATAGTTGCTATATTCATAATGTCCTTTGGTTCCTTCAGCAAAAACCTGATCGGAAGATGCATAGATTTTACGTTCGAATTTTACGTAAGTATCATCCATTCTGTAACGAGCAGCAACATTGATCCAGTCGGTTATTTTATAAGTTAATCCTACATTGAACATGTAACGGCTTATAATCCGCAAATCCAAATTTCCGCAGAATCCGAAACGAAGCGTTCGATTTTCA
>ERZ791608.110-NODE-110-length-51426-cov-8.101575_pt1 | contig 51426 bp, 40 predicted proteins | sample MGYA00510276_ERZ791608 | MGnify/ENA primary metagenome ERZ791608 (study PRJEB30046, sample SAMN00791908) | human gut metagenome | study: EMG produced TPA metagenomics assembly of the A metagenome-wide association study of gut microbiota in type 2...
CCGGGGCTTTTTGATTAATTGTTTAACTCGTCCCATTTTAACGGGACACTAATGCATAAAAATATGAGAAAAATACAAAAAGAACGGCTTGAATCATTAGACATTTTACGAGGTCTGGATTTATTTATTCTGGTAGGCTTTCAATCTGTTTTCATGTACTTGGCTCAGGCAACCGGTGAAAATAATTGGATTAAAACTATTTTTGATGTATTATTTACCCACGTTGAATGGGAGGGATTTCATTTGTGGGATCAGGTAATGCCTTTATTTTTATTTATGGCGGGAACATCCATTCCATATGCCATGGCAAGATATAAAAGAAAAGAAGAAGAAATATCTGGTAAGTTGTTTTATCGGGTATTAAAAAGAGTTGTTTTGCTTTGGATCTTTGGTGCTATTGTACAAGGTAACTTATTGGATTTGAATCTTAATTCATTGTATTTATATACAGATACCTTACAATCTATTGCAATGGGATATTTGTTTTCTGTTATCTTGTTTTTAAGTATGCCGATAAAAGGTCTACTGATTACATTCTTTATATTGCCATTTATTTATACAACAGGCATGCTATTAACAGGAGGATACACTCCTGGGAATAATTTGGCAGAACTGATTGACCGTCTTGTCTTAGGCCGTTTTTTATATGGAGCGACAGTTACAGCGTCAGGAGATGTTGTTTTTGCAGACTGGTATCATATTAGTTGGATTTACAGTACCTTGAATTTTACAGCTACCGTATTGAGTGGTGTGCTCACAGGTTGCCTATTGCAATCATCAGATTCACCACAAAAGAAAGTCCGACTTTTATTACTGGCTGTATTGGTTTGCTTCCTTATATCATTTGCATTATCATGGATTGAACCTATTATTAAGCGATTGTGGACTAGTTCTATGATGTTTTTATCGACAGGTATTTCCGTTTTGCTGATGTTGTTGTCTTATTATTGGATTGACATTAAAAAACGAGGAAAAAACTGGAAATGGCTAAAGATTTATGGGATGAATTCAATATTAGCTTATATGCTATTTCATACCTTAAATACTGTTTCTTTGCGCGAATTCTGGTTACATGGATTTGAACATTTAATCGGAGATTATTATCCGGTATTATTAGAACTTGCACATGTCTCTATTATATTCTTTATTTTATTGTATTGTTATCGAAAGAGAGTTTTTTTAAAAGTATAGATAACTGTTTATCGTAAGTATTCGGCCAACTACAGGTATTAAACCTTTATATACAACAATAGCGACTGTCACTATGAACCTAATAGTATCAGCCGCTATTGTTTTGTTGAACCCATATGTTACAGTTTATATCAGTTACAAGATTCCTCCTTTTGCCTTGTCAGTACACATTCCGGATGTTTCAACTTCCATTTATGTGGAAGTAGATTCAAAAGTTCTTCTTGGGTTGCCTTCTTGTGATAAGGCATTTGTGCGATAACATCGTTCAGGTATACTCTGGGATTTACCTCGTGCGCCTTACATGTGGCCAGCAGAGAACATATGACAGACATATTAACCGCAGCTTCGTGATTACCACAGAAGAGAAAATTTTTTCTGCTCAGAGTGATGGGGCGTTGGACGTTTTCCGCCAGATTGTCATCCCAGTACAGGCGACCATCGTCCAGGCATCTTATAATATTATCCCATTTGGTATAGGCATATGTAATGGCCTTGCCTGTCAAAGAACCTGGACTGTATTTAATCCCTTCTGTCTCCATCCATACCTTCATTGCCTCCATGATTGGCCGGGCCAGCTCCTGACGCTTCTGTCTGCGCTCATCATATGACAGGCCGGCTTCGTCACACTGACGTTCTATTTTATAGATATGCTGTATCTGAGTCAGTGCATGTTGGGCCATCTCCCTGTTTTCATCCAAAGCCTGCTCAAAATGACGACGTATATGCACCAGACAGTTGAGCAGCCGCACGTCGGGGTTGGCCTTGAAGGCTGTTTCATAACCTGCAAAACCGTCACATTGAAGATATCCCTTGAAGTTATATTGATTTGCCAGGGATTCGATGACCGCTCCGGCCCGTGAGCCTCCGTCGTAATGAAAGATGACCAGTCTCTCCATGACTGATCTTACCATCCAGAGATATTCCTTGTCGGCCTTGTGCTTTTCCCTGTTGATGACCGGAACTGTAGTCTCGTCCACCTGTACATAATCACAGGAGAAGACTTCACGTTTGAGTTCTTCATACAGAGGCTTAAGCAATTCTACGGTTTTCTTGAACCAGCCGTCCAGTGTACTTTCGGTCAGACCTTTCATTCCAAGATGGCGGTATTGCTGTATCTGACGGTAGAACGGGACATGATATTCATACTTCTGAAGCAATATTTCGGCAAGCAGGCTGGTGTCAGCGATGCACTTGTCGACCGGCATTAGCGGCATGGGAGCTATCTCTACGCCTTTCTGTCCGGCCGGAGGAAGCAGGGTACTATCCTTGAGAGCATATTTGGGACGGATGATCACCTTGACGTAAAGCATTCCCGGCTTGTGCTTGACGACTTTTGTTATCTCTTCGCCTATTCTACGGTATAAAGACAAGTCTACGCCTTTCGGTTCTATTGTATCGGTCTCCAATACGGGCAAGTCCTCTATCATTTTGCGGTTCTGGCGATTTCGTTTTACGTCTTCCACCGATTCCTTCTCAATCTTTTCCACAGCCTCGTCCCGCTTTTCTTCCGCCTGCTGCCGGAGTCCGGAAAACTCGTCGGCAAAGAGATCTGGCATATTAGGATCATATACGCGAAGTTTCTCCGATTTACGACCAAAGAGCTGACGGTTCAGCCATGCGACCTGAGCCGTCAACTCCTTGATACGTTCCTGCAGATTTTTTATCTGTTCGGATTGATTCTTATTAGTAGTAGACAATGAGGCTATAGAGGCATTCAGCCCTTCTATCGTCTTGAGTAAAATTTCTTTTTCTTCCATTGTCTATACTTCTTTTAATGATGTAAATATACTAATTAACAGTGAATTATGCAACAATATCCAAAGTTTACTCACACAAAAAACATATTATACATGGTATTCCTTACGTTCGGCTCTTAACCGCCGGAGCCTCTGTTCCGGGTTTTCCTGTATGCCTTCAACCATCATCACCAGGTCGCGCCATTCCATAGGATAGCTGTTTGATTTGGGATCATACTCCGGCAGCTTGAAGTGACCGGCCTCCAGACGTTTTACATACATTACCATACCTCCGTCTTCGGCATGAAGCAGTTTCATGAGCCTGCGGCTGGAACCGATGAAGATGAAGACATCACCGTTCCTCACTTCACTGTTCATCTTCTCATGTACCACTCCGCATAGCGAACTGATACCTTTGCGCATATCTGTCCTGCCAGGACACAGGAAGTAGCGCATCGTGTCGTTCAGGTTAAACATGGCCGCCTCGAAGACTTTGGGTCAATAATTCCATCAGTATCTCTTCAGAACCGTTCCCGAAGTGGGCACGAAGGCCATTAGGAAACAGCAGTGCAACACCATGCGGCAATTGTTCTTCTTGGGAAGACTCCGTAAATGCCTGTTTAAAACTGATAGGAGTCAACTCGTGTTTGATACTGCTCCTGTCAACGGAACATTTTCTACGCCAGTAGTGATAGGTTGAATAACTTACACCTATCTGTTGAAGGTACGACTTCAACGGCAGCTCGCTTTGTTGCACCTGCAATTCTAATTCTTCAAATTCTTGTCTGTTCATAATAATTGAGGTTTGATTGTATTCACTGCCGCAAAGCTACAACCAAACCTCAAAGTGTAAAAGGTGCATTTCTTCGAATGCTTACTGTTTATCAAAGAAACTTCATAATTAACACTTTAAATCAAAAAAACATGAAACGACTTTTATCAATTGACATATTTCGAGGTATAACGATCTTTTTCATGATCCTGGTAAATACCCAGGCTGGAGGTAGTTTTGATTTCTTAATCCATATCCCTGGTTATGGATGGAGAATTGCCGATCTAGTTTACCCATCATTTATTTTTATCATGGGAGCATCTATGTATTTATCCATGCGAAAATATGTAGAGGCACCTCCAACAGATCTTTATAAACATATATTCAGACGAACAGTTTTAATATTTCTAATGGGAATCATTTTCAACTGGATTCCTTTTGATCAAAATTTGTTAGATGTCCGCATATTAGGAGTTTTACAACGAATAGCCATCGTTTACTTGATTTGTTCTTTATTGGTTATAAAAGTTCGTTCAATTCCCACTCTTTTAAGTATATCAGGATTAATTTTAGGCTTTTATTATCTACTGACAATGAAAGGATATGAAATTGTCGATGCAGTTGATTTAGCCATAATCGGTACAAAACATATGTACACGCCAACTCATGATCCGGAAGGATTATTGTCATCTATTCCTTCGATTGTAAATGCAATAATTGGTTACGTATCTGCTAGAATTTTAACAGAAAATGAACTCAAGGAGAGATTAATCAAAATGAGTACAATAGCTATTAGTATGATTGCATTAGCTTACATTTTACACTGGACTATTTTGCCTATCTACAAAACTTATTGGAGTTCTTCTTTTGGATTGCTGACTTCTGGAATATCTCTATTAGCATGGATTGTTGTACATTTAATTTGTGATGTATGGGGTAAAAAGGATTGGGGAATCGCATTTGATGTATTAGGTAAAAATTCAATTGTCTGTTATTTGCTATCTGCATTAATTGCTGAATTTTTCAGAAAATATGGAATAGCAGATGATATCATTTCATTTTACCAGGGATTCATGAGCCAACAATTTGTTTCTTTAAGTTGGGGACTTACCGTTGTATTGCTGTGCTTGCTAGCAGGTTATCCCCTTTATGTAAAAAAGATTTATATAAAATTATAATATGCTATAGGATCTATTATTATACAGTAAATTAAATGATGGCACCATTACTTAATAATCGTTCCTAAAAAATAACCAAAAGCATTTCTGACATAACGTCTATATCTTCTCCAAAAATCGCTATGGCTCTCAAAACCATAGCGATTTTTTTATAACATTCTAGAAAAAGCGACGGACGCAGGGCCTAATACATTTTATTACCATTTACCGTTTTCTACTTTCATTCTGAACAATATTTTCCCGATACCATAACAGGCATTCTGTTTATATCTGCCAGTCTGGAAGAAAACATACAGCTTTCGTGTATACATATACACAATATCTGTACTTTTATTCCAGTAATATGCACTTCTGAGACGAATAAAAACAAAAAATGCGGAAAGAAAAAAATCTTTTCACCGAATCAAAATGGTAAAAACGCCGAAACAGATAAGTACAAATGACTATTCGTTTTCTGAAAATGGCTTTCCAATGCATTTCAAGGAACTGGAAGAAATAGTAACAGAGACTTTTCCAAGAAGTCAGAAGGATAACAAATACGGCCTATAACCAACAGCAGAAAAGCAAAAGAAGGAAAACATGAACTGTAATAAAGCATAATGAGCCTCTATATATCTTTCCGTTCTCCTGAATCCTTCTGAGAATCGCATTTTTACAATCAGCATGTACAAGAGTACAAAACATGAGACTCTCATTTACTCAAAATATCAAAAAGACAAAATCTGAATAGTATTAACAAAATGTCAGAATAAAAACATCATAACAATTCACAAGAAGATCCAGGATACAAGATTAATCACAAGATTTATATTGAAAAGAAACTGCTTCTAAAAAAAACATTAACTTTGCCACGTCAAAACAGTAACAACATAACAATTTATATTGTTAGTTTATGCTGTATTCACACCTTTTACAACAATAAACTATGAATATGAAAACAAAGACACCGGCCATCTTCATCGGCATTCTATTTTTAACCGGATGCCAGAACCTTAAAGAAGTAGACACAACCGTATATATGGATCCCAGCCGTCCCGTGGAAGAACGCGTGGAAGCATTGCTGGAACAAATGACACTGGAAGAAAAAATCGGCCAGATGGATATGGTTTCCGAATGGGATCAGGACAGCATCATGAAAGCCGGATATTACGATTTCGGCGCATGGATTGCGGGGCAGGAGCCCGAAGCAGCCAATCTCCTTCAGTCGTTCTCGGAGAAAACCCGCCTGAAGATCCCCTATCTGATCGGCATGGACGCCGCACACGGATACGCTACCCTGCAGGGAAGAACCATCTATCCCACATCGGTCAGCATGGCAGCCACTTTCAACCGCAGCCTTACGGAACAGGCTGCCCGGAAGGTTGCCGCCGAAATACGGTCGGCCGGGAACCGGTCGCAGGCACTGGAGAAAAGCATCAATGCCAGACGCTCCGTGGAGGATATCCGGCTGAAAACAACCGTACGCGTCCTGCAGACTGAATGATCGCATTTTTTATCTTTAAACTGAATATCACATGAGGCAGATTCTGATTTTTTGTTTCCTGCTGGTCTTTCCGGCCGTAATCCGCGCGGAGAAGACCCTGAAAGTGGCCTGCGTGGGCAACAGCATCACTTATGGTGCGGGCATTGCAGGCAGAGAGAACAATTCGTATCCGGCGCAGCTGCAGCAGCTGCTGGGCGAGGGATACCGGGTGGAGAACTTCGGACATAACGGGGCCACGACGGCTTCGTGGGGGGATTATCCTTACACGGACATGCCCGAATTTGAACGGTCGAAGGAGTTTGCACCCGACATCGTACTCCTGAAACTGGGCACCAACGACACCAAGCCGCAGAACTGGCGCGGGGCAGAGCCGTTTGCCGCCGAACTGGGACGGCTGGCGGACACTTACCGCAACCTGCCTTCGCATCCGCAGGTGATCGTGCTCACGCCCGTGCGCTGCTTCCTGACCGAGGAGGGAACCATCAGCCCGCAGAAGATCGCCGGCGAAGTGAGACCGGCCGTGGAAAGGCTGGCCTGCGAGCGCGGACTGGGCATCATCAACCTGTTCAACCTGTTCGGCGACCGATGGGACGCTACGCTCATGCCCGACCGCCTGCATCCTTCGGCCATCGGTGCGGGGATGATCGCACGCAAGGTGGGCGATTACCTGCTCGCCGGGAAAAAGGGACGGAAGCCTTCGTTCGTGCCGGAAGGGGCTACGGCTTTCTGTTTCCACGGATTCCGGGGATATGACTTCCGCTCGGAAGGGACGGACTGCAAGGTGGTCTGCCCGGCACGGGAAGCGGAAGGAAGGCCCTGGGTGTGGCGCGCACGTTTCTGGGGGCATGAGCCGCAGACGGACATCGACCTGCTGGAGAAAGGATTCCACATCGTCTACTGCGACGTGGCCGACCTCTACGGATCGGACAAGGCGACGGAGCGCTGGGACAGGTTCTACCGCTATCTGAGGAAACACGGATTCCATCGCAAGGCGGTGCTCGAGGGCATGAGCCGCGGGGGGCTGATCGTCTACAACTGGGCGGCGAAGAACCCGGACAAGGTAGCGTGCATCTATGCGGATGCACCGGTGATGGACATCACCAGCTGGCCGATGGGAAAGGGCAGTTCCGAAGGGTCGGCAGAAGATACGCGCCGGATGATGGAGGTGTACGGCTTCAGCAGCGAACAGGAAGCGGCGGAATGGAAGGGTAATCCGCTGGATCACGCCGGACGGATAGCACGCGCGGGCATCCCGGTCCTGCACGTGGTAGGCGATGCGGACACCGTGGTACCCGTGGCAGAGAATACGGCTGTCTTCGAAGCGGAAATGAAACGGCTGGGAGCGCCCGTCAAAGTGATCCACAAGCCGGGAATGGGCCATCATCCGCACTCGCTCAACAATCCGGAACCGATCGTGAAGTTTATTCTTCAGGCTACGGGACGCTACGGGAATCCGTGTACGCAGGCGGTACCGGGCAACGAGTTCCGCTCAGCGGCCGGATGGAAAGAGGGCAGCGAATGGCACACCGTGGAACGCGACATCGAGGAATCGCTGCAGGGACGGCAGCTGAAACTGCTCCTGCTGGGAAATTCCATCACACAGGGATGGGGCGGACAGCGCAAACTGGTCACCTGGAAACCGGGAAAGGCGGCGATGGACCGGGTGCTGGGCGAAGGTTGCTGGGAATCGGCCGGTATTTCGGGCGACCGCACGCAGAATCTGCTGTGGCGCATCCGGAACGGGAACTACAACTGCTGCCGGCCGGAATATGTAGTGGTGGCCATCGGCATCAACAACCTCGTTGTGGGAGGTGACTCGGCGGATGAAACGGCTGAGGGAATCGTAGCGGTCACCGAAGAGGCGTGCCGGCAGTTTCCCGACTCAAAGATCATTCTGCTGGGACTGTTCCCTTCCGGAAAGGAGAAGGACAGCGGGGTACGCCGGCAGTGTGACCGGATTCACGAGGTGCTTGCCGCCCGGAAATTCGGCAAGAAGGTGACGTACGTGAATCCTTCGCAGTGGTTCCTCGATGACCGGGGGACAATCCGCGAGGGACTGTATGGCGGCGACTATATCCATCTCACGGAAAAAGGATATGAATGTGTGGCTGAACATCTGAAGGAACTGATCCGGTAACGTCTGCAGGAATATGAAGAAGATCGTAAAAGTATGGATGCTGGCTGTTCTGCTGGGCGGAACAGCCGCAGACCTGTGCGCACAGACGGTATGGCATGATCCGGAAGCAGAAAGGCCGCAGTCTGCCCAAAGAATGCAGCCGGCAACGGACGGACCACAGGCGGCTACGGAAAGATCACAGGCGGCTACGGAAAGATACATCCGTTTCATTACAAACGCGCCTTCGGTAGAGATCCGGTATCAGATGGCAGGCGCAGGAGGGGGCCGTCCCTGCAGGGCAGCTGCCGGAGCCGGTGGAATGGATCTGTATACGACCGACTGCAACGGACAGCAACAACGGTGCGAAGGGGTCTGCCAGTCCGGCGACACACTGCGCTGGATTTCCCGGGAGCTGACGTATCACAATACGCATCAGGAGGGGAATGAGTTCACGCTGTTTCTTCCACCCGGCAACAATGTCCGGTGGATGCAGATCGGCGTACCCGAAGGAAGCCGCTTCAGTTTTCTGCGCCCCTCTGCCGAAAGGCCGGTTGTCATCTGCAGTCCGTCCGCAACGCTGGGCGCCTGTGCTTCGCGGCCGGGAATGGCATGGACAAATATCCTGCAGCGCCGGCTTGACATGCCGGTGATTTGCATGGATGACTCCGGAAACGGACAGGCCGGTGAGAAGTGTTTCGCACAGATGGCGGAAACGGATGCGGCTGTGTTTGTCATCGACTGCAAACCGGGAAGGAACGGAAAGGAAACAGAAGAGTTCCGTAAATGGCTGGAGAAGGGGATCCGGACGATCCGAACCCGAAGCAAGGCTCCGATTCTGCTGGTAACGCACGACTGCATGGGGTGCCGGAATTCCCGGACCGGAGCAAAGGATCTCCGGCAGGCCGGCCGGGAAGTGCAGGCGGTCTGCGAAGCAATGAGGAAGGAAACGGAAAACCTCTTCTGCCTGACAGTCCGGAAACCGGAAGCATCAACAAACAGAATCTCTGCAACAGACCGAAGCATGGAGCAGTGTGCCGATATCTGTTATCAGAAGATTGCAGAACTTCTGTTTCCGGAACTCGGATCGCTGTCGTTCACTCCCTGCCGCCAGCACCGCGATTCATACACGTACCGGTGGACGGACCGGCACGAGGAGATCCTGGAATATAATGCGAAGGTGAAACCAGAGATCGTCATGCTCGGCAATTCCATCACGCACTTCTGGGGCGGACTGCCTTTCGAGAAGCGGAGAGTGGCCGATGACATCTGGCAGGAACTCTTCAAAGGCAGGAGAACTGTCAATCTGGGCTACGGATGGGATCGCATCGAAAACATCCAGTGGCGCATCCTGCATGGCGAACTGGACGGCTACCACGCACAGAAAATCTTCATGATGCTGGGAACGAACAACCTGGACATCAATACGGACGAGGAAATCGTCAGGGGTATCCGGGAAACAGTCAGTCTGATTACCGGAAAGCAGCCTCAGGCGCAGCTTTATGTCGTCAGGATTCTGCCGCGCCGGGACCGGGAAGACAGACTCCGTTCGCTGAACGACCGGCTGGAACGGGCACTCGCGGATCTTCCCCGGGTACAGGTGATCGATCTGTCGGAAGCACTTACCGGAAAGGACGGAAAGATCAGAGAGGAACTGTTCTCCGACGGCCTTCACCCCAACCACGAGGGATACAGAATCATCGCCGGACATCTGAAACCGTTTCTTGAATAAAAAAGATACAGGCCGACAGCCGGAAAAACAACAAACATAAACAGATATTTTGTTTGTCTGTTCCCTGCTGCCAGCCTGTATCTATTATAACTCACTCAAGCACTAACAAGGCCTGTTACTCTTCCGGATGGCGCGAGAAGGAATAAGGCAGATCATTCTCCAGAATGCCGCGAGACAGATTGGGCGTCGCACTCATCTCACATTCAATACGGCCTCCCTGCTGCAGGACAGCATGTTCCAGATAGTTTGCGGTATACTCTTTCCCATTGACAAGCATCCTGTTGAGGTAATAATTTGCGGGACTATTGCCGGGAGCGGCAATTTCCATCACATTCCCGTTTTCAAAATGAAGGAGAGCTTTCCTGAACAGCGGTGCCCCCAGAACATACTGATCTGTTCCCGGACATACCGGATAGAAGCCCAGCGCCGAGAATACATACCAGGCAGAAGTCTGTCCGTTGTCTTCATCCCCGCAATAGCCGTCGGGAGCAGGTGTGTAAAGACGATCCATCACCTGACGCAGCCAATATTGCGCCTTCCAGGGCTGGCCGGCATAATCATACAGGTAAATCATGTGCTGGATGGGCTGGTTGCCATGAGCATAATTCCCCATGTTCATCACGGTCATCTCCCGGATTTCATGGATTACCTGCCCATAGTAACTGTCATCAAACAGGGGCGGGACATGAAACACCGAATCAAGCATCTGCACGAAACTGTCTTTTCCACCCATCAGACTGATCAGTCCCTGCGGATCATGGAACACAGACCAGGTGTAATGCCAGCTGTTGCCCTCGGTAAAGGCATCTCCCCACTTCAGCGGAGAAAAGGGCTTCATGAACGTACCGTCCTGATTCCTGCCGCGCATCAGCCGGGTTTCGGGATCAAAGAGATTCCTGTAGTTCATCGCACGGCGTGCAAAGACCTCCAGCTCTTTCTCTGGACGGCCCAGCTTCCTGCCCAGCCGGTAAATGCACCAGTCATCGTAGGCATACTCCAGCGTACGGGCCGCATTCTCATTGATCTTCACATCATACGGGATATACCCCAGCCGGTTGTAGTATTCATATCCCAGCCGTCCGGACGAACTGACCGTGGGATGCGTCCCGCCGGCACCCGCCATCAGGCCGTTCCACAGTGTTTCCGTATCGTCCACGCAAATCCCTTTCAGGTATGCATCGGCCAGGACGGAAGCACTGTTGTTGCCCACCATGCAGTCACGATGGCCGGGACTGGACCATTCCGGGAAGAAGCCGCTCTCGCGGTAAGCATTCAGAAATCCCTCCTGCATCTCCCGGCTGACGGAAGGATACATCAGGTTCAGCAGCGGAAAGAGACAGCGGAAGGTATCCCACAGCCCGGTTCCAGTGTAATAATATCCCGGCAGTATCTGCCCTGTCGTGGGACTGTAATGCACGGTCTTTCCGCGGGCATCCACTTCATGGAACTTGTGAGGGAAAAGCAGCGAACGATACAGACAGGTGTAGAACGTGCGGTACTGATCCAGCGTTCCCCCTTCCACTTCCACGCGCCCCAGCACCTCGTTCCAGCGGTCCCGGCCCTGCTGCGCCAGCTCTTCCAACCCGGCATCGCCCAGCTCCTTCAAATTCAGTTCCGCCTGTTCCGGACTGATGAAGGACGATGCCACCCGCACATGCACCTGCTCCCCCTTTGCCGTACGGAAGCCCACCACGGCCCCCGCATGTCCAGCCGTCTGCTCCAGCACATTTTCCGTCAGCACGGAATCGGCAAAAGTCGCCCGGTATTCAAAAGGCCTGTCGAAGACCATGACAAAATAATTGCGGAAGCCGGCAGGCACTCCCCCGCTGTTACGGGTGGAATACCCCACCACCTTGTTCTCTCCGGGAATGATCCGGACCGACGATCCCCTGTCGAAAGCATCCACCACGACATACGCCTGCTCCGTCTCCGGGAAGGTAAAGCGGAACAAGGCCGCCCGCTCCGTGGGAGCCATTTCCGCCACGACATCATGTTCGGCCAGGTATACCTTATAATAGTAAGGACGCGACGTCTCGCCCTTGTGCGAGAACCAGCTGGCCCGCCTGTCCTCATCGAACTCCGGACTGCCCGTCACCGGCATCAGCGAAAACTGGCCGAAGTCATTGATCCAGGGACTGGGCTGGTGCGTCTGCTTGAATCCCCGGATCCGGTTCGCCGTATACGTGTACTGCCATCCGTCTCCCATCTTCCCCGTCTGGGGAGTCCAGAAATTCATCCCCCAGGGCATGGCGGTCACCGGATAAGTGTTTCCGGCCGACAGTTCAAAGGACGACTGCGTCCCCATCAGCGGATTCACGTACTGTGTGAAATCCCTTTCCGCCGCCCGGAGCCCCAGCAGCCCAAGCAGCGCCGCGAAAGTCATGACCAGCCTGTTCATACCCCCTCCGTCTCCTTTCCGTTCCACTTCTCCGGACGGTCGGACATCACGAACTCCAGCACCCCGCCGGTCATCAGTTCCTCATGCGTGAAGAACGGCCCTTCCAGCGGCCTGCCGTTCAGCGTCGCCGAGCGGATATACTTGTTTTTCTCCGAATTGTTCTTCGCACGGATGACGAAAGTCTTTCCCCCTTCCAGGCGGAGAGTCACCTCATCGAAGAGCGGACGCCCGATGGAATACACCGGCCAGCCGGGACACACCTGATAGAAGCCCATGGCATTCATCACATACCAGGCCGACATCTGTCCGCAGTCCTCATTGCCCGACAGCCCGTCGGGAGCGTCAGAATAGAGCGTGCGGAGCACCTGGTCCACCAGCTCCTGCGTACGCCAGGGCACTCCGGCATAGTTATACAGATGCGTGATGTGGTGGCTCGGCTCGTTGCCGTGGGCATACTGCCCGATCAGCCCCGAGATATCGGCCGACACCTGATCCCCCTCCAGCCGCGGATCGGCCGTAAAGAGCGAATCCAGCCTCCGGACAAAGCGTTCGCGTCCGCCCATCAGCTCCATCAGCCCCTCCGGATCGTGGGGAACAAACCAGCTCCACTGCCAGGCATTCCCCTCGCAATAGTCATCGTTCCGGTGATCCGACGCATACGGATTGAAAGGCTCGCGCCACTTGCCGCCGGAGTCCAGCCCCCGCATGAAGCCCGTGGACGGATCGTAATAAGTGCGGTAACCCTGCGCAAAGGCCTCATACCTGCGGGCATTGGCCGTGTCGCCCAGTTCGCGGGCCAGCAGGGCGATACACCAGTCGTCGTAGGCATACTCCAGCGCCTTGGCCACGGCCTCCTTGTCCCGGTCGCACGGCACATAGCCCACGGCATTCTTCCAGTAGCGTGCCCGCGGCATGACGTAGGGAATCATCCAGTCCGGACAGCGGATGCCCGTCGTGTCGTACTCGGCAGCGCGGAGAGCCGCCCGGTAAGCCTTCCGCACATCGAAGCTGCGGCAGCCCTTCGCCCAGGCATCGGCCACGAGCGAAACGGCATGATAGCCGATCATCGTCCCCGTATAGTTTGACGCCATGTCCCACTTGGGATAGATGCCCCCTTCCTCACTCTTGGCAATGAGCGAGCGGATCATCTCCGCGTTAAGCTCCGGCCGGAGAATGGTCAGCAGGGGATGCAGGGCGCGGAAGGTGTCCCACAGGGAGAAGATGGTGTAGTACGTCTCTCCCTCCTTCGTCCGGCGGATGTTGTGATCCATCCCCAGATAGCGGCCGTCCACGTCCGAAAAGACGGTGGGGGCAATCAGGGCATGATACAGTCCCGTGTAGAACACCCTGCGCCGGACGGGATCGGCCGTGCGGACCTCAATGCGCGAAAGCTCGCGGTTCCACGCTGCGGCAGCTGCCCTGCGCACCCCGTCGAAGTCCCATCCGGGAATCTCCTGCTCCACGTTGGCGCGGGCTCCCTCCATGTCCACGGCCGACAGGCCCGTCTTCACCATCACCTGTTCGCCCTCGGCCAGCGGGGCAAAGCGCAGCAGGGCTTTCATGCGGGGCCGGGGGGAGACTCCGGATGAAGGGGGCAGGGTGTCGTTCACCAGCCGGAAGGTGAAGGGACGCGAAAAGACCATATAGAAGCACACAGGCTGGTCGGGCGCCCAGTAGGCCGTGCGCTTGCGTCCGCGCAGGGTGGAGTCGTTCACCTGCTCGATCAGCATGTCGCGGTTGGTCTGCCGCTGCAGGCTGTAGTCCAGATCGAGGATCATCCCTGCACCGGATGTGGCGGGATAGGTGTAGCGGTGGATAGCTGCACGGCAAGTAGCCGTCAGCTCCGCACGGACACCATAACGGGAGAGGTAAACGGAATAATATCCCGGCACAGCCACTTCATCATCATGTGAAAACGACGAACAATAAGGCATCTGCTGCCCAGTCGGTTCCTCTGTTCCGATACACTGTTCTCCCACTGTGGGCATCAGCAGCACATCACCATAGTCACAGCATCCGGTTCCGCTCAGACGATTATGCGAAAAACCATTGATTGTAGAATCGTTGTAATAGTACCCCGAACAGGAATCCCATCCGTCCAGACGAGTATCCGGTCCGGGCTGGACCATACCGTGAGGCACAACAGGCCCCGGAAAGGTATGCCCGTGTCCTCCTGTCCCGATCAGCGGATTAACAAATTGCGTATAGTCCGTGCCGGCTGTTTCTCTTTCCGAACACGATGTGGCCGAGATGAGCAGAACGGCCATCGTTAGCCGGCTTCCCAACCTGAAAATCTTTCTCCATGGGTGTGATTTCATTGTCTTGTTGATTGGTGGATTAAAAAACTCTTTAATTTCTTTCTCAAGACACTAATCTCCCGAAATTCGAATGCCACAAAACAGATCTTCAAAGAAGCAGTCTCTGAGCAACCGGTCTTCAAGAAACGACCTCCGTATCATCATTTCCGTGGAAGGATTTCCTGTCCCAGACTCCGGGTAACCTCATTCATGATCTGTTCATTTCCCCTGATGAAAGAGAGAATAGTGTCATATGCGCAAAATTACAAAAATCTGTTGCCCAGCCAAGAAGAATCATATCAAAAAACACTCCTTTCCCAACGAGTTTAAAAGACAATTTCCTTCCATTTTCACCTTTTTCGTGCACAGAAAGAGATAAAATGTGCAAAGAACATGCATTTATTTGCCCGAATATTTGTTTAGAAGAAGAAATATTTATTCCTTTGCAGCGGAATATAAACATTTTTACTCTATTTATAAACTTTAAAATTTAGAATTATGTCTGAAATCGCATCAAAAGTACAGAAAATTATTGTTGATAAGTTGGGCGTAGAAGAATCAGAAGTAACTCCGGCAGCTAGCTTCACTAACGACCTGGGTGCTGACTCTTTGGATACAGTTGAACTGATTATGGAATTCGAAAAAGAATTCGGTATCTCTATTCCTGATGATCAGGCAGAAAAGATCCAGACTGTAGGCGACGCCATCTCTTACATCGAGGCTAACGCAAAATAATTAATTCTACCTCTTTATGGAATTAAAAAGAGTAGTAGTAACAGGTCTTGGTGCGCTGACCCCTGTTGGTAACAATGTTTCAGATTTCTGGAACAACCTGATCAACGGAGTAAGCGGAGCAGGACTTATTACTCATTTTGACGCATCCAAGTTCAAGACTCAGTTTGCCTGCGAAGTGAAAAACTTCAACCCGACCGATTTCATCGACCGGAAAGAAGTTCGCAAAATGGATCTTTATACACAATATGCTATTACTGCTGCCAAAGAAGCTGTAGCAGACGCTGGCATTGATGTGGAAAAAGAAGACTTGAACAAAATCGGTGTGATCTTCGGAGTAGGTATCGGCGGTATCCACACTTTCGAAGAAGAAGTAATGAATTACGCACAGACCAAAGACACAATCGGTCCGCGTTTCAATCCGTTCTTCATTCCGAAGATGATTGCCGACATTGCATCCGGACAAATCTCTATGATTTACGGATTCCATGGTCCTAACTTTACCACCACCTCCGCTTGTGCTTCTTCTTCCAACGCGATTGCTGATGCATTCAATTATATCCGTCTGGGAAAAGCCAACATGATCGTTACCGGTGGTGCTGAAGCTGCTATCTTCCCTGCCGGAGTAGGAGGATTCAACGCGATGAATGCCCTCTCTACCCGCAACGACGATCCCACTCGTGCTTCACGTCCGTTCAGCGCAAGCCGTGACGGTTTCGTAATGGGTGAAGGAGCCGGATGTCTGATTCTGGAAGAACTGGAACACGCTAAAGCCCGTGGCGCAAAGATTTATGCCGAACTGGCCGGAACTGGTGCTTCTGCCGATGCTTATCATATCACAGCTTCTCATCCTGAAGGTCTGGGTGCGAAACTGGTGATGACCAATGCACTGGAAGATGCAGGTTTGCAGCCGGAAGATATCGACTATATCAATGTTCACGGTACATCTACCCCGGTAGGTGATATCTCAGAAGTGAAAGCTATCCAGGCTCTCTTCGGAGAACATGCCTATAAGCTGAACATCAGTTCTACCAAGTCAATGACCGGTCACTTGCTGGGTGCTGCCGGAGCTGTAGAAGCTATCGCCAGCGTATTATCTGTGAAGAACGACATTGTTCCTCCGACCATCAACCACGAAGAAGGAGATAACGATGAACAGATCGATTATAACCTTAACTTCACTTTCAATAAGGCACAGCACCGTACGGTTCGTGCTGCATTGAGCAACACCTTTGGTTTCGGTGGACACAATGCATGTGTAATCGTCAAAAAATACACTGAATAAACTGTGTTTAGCAATATAACAGATAAGATAAGACTCTTTTTCCGCAAGGACAAGGAGCCTTATCTTTGTTTTTACAGAATGCTGGGATTCTATCCGAGAAACATCGAAATCTACCAGCAGGCTCTGCTGCACAAGTCTTCATCGGTTAAGGAAAAAGGACGATTACTCAACAATGAACGTCTGGAATTTCTGGGCGATGCCATTCTGGATGCAGTAGTAGCAGATATTGTCTATAAGAAATTCGAAGGAAAGCGTGAGGGATTTCTCACCAATACCCGTTCCAAGATCGTACAGCGTGAAACGTTGAATCAGGTAGCTGTTCAGATCGGGCTGGATAAACTGATCAAGTTTACAACCCGTCAGTCGTCACACAACAGCTATATGTCCGGAAACGCATTTGAGGCACTGGTGGGCGCCATTTATCTGGACAGAGGATATGATGCCTGCAAGAAATTCATGGAGGAACGTATCATCGCCCAATACCTGAATATTGACAAGATCTCACGCAAAGAGGTCAACTTCAAGTCAAAACTGATCGAATGGAGCCAGAAGAACAAATTTGAAGTAGAATTCCGACTGACAGGCCAGTCCATAGACAGTGACTCGAATCCAATATTCGAAACACAAGTCATGGTTGAAAACATCCCTGCCGGGGAAGGAAAAGGTTACTCCAAAAAAGAATCGCAGCAACTGGCTGCTCAGGAGACCTTGAAGCAAATCAAAACTGATCCCAAATTCATCGATCAGATCTTTGCCGCTAAAGCACAGCGCGAGCAGGCACAGGAAACAACTACAACTGAAGTACCTGAAGCATCTGCCTCCAACACACCGCTGACAGCGATAGCAACAGAAGAGGAAGTTATCCTTGAAAAGTTCGAAGACACCGAACGGATTATTTCCGAAGCCGAAGAGGCTGCTTTCAAAGACTGACCCCGTGTCTGTCTTCTCCGTAAAGGACAAGTGATGATTGAAAAACAACATCAGTCATCACCTGTCCTTTCTTAGTCTGTAGTATTATAAAAACCTTTTTTTCATCCGAAACAGATCCCCATACGGCGACCCTGTACCACAAGGTCATTGTCCTCGGTCACAAGTTTCAGTTTACCCGCTACTTCCGTCAGGGGGACAGCACCCATACTGTTTCCCTGCAGGGCTACCATGTGTCCGAAGCGGCCTTCTGCAATCAGCTGAGTAGCATATCCGCCCATGCGCGTAGCAAGGTTACGGTCAAATGCCGTCGGACTTCCGCCGCGCTGAATGTATCCGAGTACCGTTTCACGGGTTTCGAATCCGGTTTCATATTCAATTTCTTCAGCTATATACTGGGCTGCTTTCTTGCCATCCACAGTAGGAATTCCTTCTGCCACTACCACAATTGAGTATGGCTTTCCTTTCTTCAGACGGTTGATAATGGCATCTCCGATGCGATGGATATCAAAAGGAATCTCCGGGAGCAGGATAATATCTCCTCCTCCGGCCATGCCTGAATAGAGCGCAATCCATCCGGCCTTATGTCCCATCACTTCGATCACCATCACCCGCTGGTGAGACGTTGCCGTGGAGTGCAACCGGTCAATGGCATCGGTCGCAATGCTTACCGCTGAATCGAAGCCGAACGAGAAATCAGTGCCCCACACATCATTATCGATCGTTTTGGGAATACTGATGACATTCACACCTGTCTCCGCCAGCCTGGCTGCAGTTTTCTGCGTACCGTTTCCACCGATACAGACAATACAGTCCAGCCCTCTTTCGCGGATCGTCTGAAGCATCATGGCAGGCTTGTCTTCCGAGACCGCTGTTCCCCGTCGCTTGAAAGGTTTTTCACGCGACGTTCCCAAAATGGTTCCGCCCATATTCAGCAACCCGGTCAGCGATGCTTCCGTCAATGGAACCACATCATTATCCACCAGCCCGCGAAAGCCGCTGTGAATACCGAATACTTCCATGCCATAATGGTTGATTGCCGTCTTGCATACCCCGCGAATAGTCGCATTAATGCCCGGACAATCACCTCCCGAAGTCAAGATTCCAATTCTCATATTCGTTTGTATTTACTTTGAGACGTAAAGGTAAGAAAAAAGCAGTGAATTGTGAAATCTCAAAAAAAAATAATTGTACAACCCGATAATACGCGGAAAAAATCTACCTTTGCAATAATTTGAATCTGAAACAGAAGAAACAATGAATTCAACGAAAGTGATAGGAAAACTGTTCACATCCAGGCAGAAAGCCACTGACTTATACGCCACTCAGGCAGAAGCCATCCAGGAACGGGTTTTCCAGAAACTGATACAAACAGCAGCTCCCACGGAATGGGGAAAGAAATATGATTACGCACGAATCAGAAACTATACAGACTTCCAGCGCGTACCGGTACAAACCTATGAAGAAATCAAAGGTTATGTAGACCGTATGCGTCACGGCGAAGCCGATGTGTTATGGCCGGGAAAAGTACGCTGGTATGCCAAATCATCGGGAACGACCAACGACAAGAGTAAATTCATCCCTGTCAGCAAGGACGGTCTGCACGGCATCCACTACAAGGGAGGAACCGATGCCGTAGCTCTCTATCTGCGCGAAAATCCCGAAAGCCGCTTCTTCTCGGGCAAAGGACTGATTCTGGGAGGAAGCCACAGCCCCAACTACAATGTCAAGGACAGTCTGGTGGGCGACCTTTCTGCCATCCTGATCCAGAACATCAATCCGCTGGTGAACTTCATCCGCGTACCGAGCAAGGAAATCGCACTTCTGTCAGAATTTGAAGAGAAGGTGGAACGCATTGCCAGCACGACCATCCACGAAAATGTGACCAACCTCTCCGGAGTACCCTCCTGGATGATGGCAGTCATAAAACGAATTCTGGAAAAGACGGGTGCAAAGACCCTCGACGAAGTATGGCCCAATCTGGAAGTATTCTTCCACGGAGGCGTATGTTTCACTCCCTACCGGGAACAATACAAACGGCTGATCGCCAGTCCCCGCATGCACTATATGGAAACATACAATGCCAGTGAAGGCTTCTTCGGACTGCAGAACGATCTCTCCGACCCTGCCATGCTGCTGATGCTGGACTACGATGTATTCTACGAATTCATTTCTCTGGACGAATTTGACAGCCCGAATCCGACCATCGTACCCCTGACCGGTATCGAAGTGGGACGCAATTATGCCATCGTCATCAGTACTTCCTGCGGACTGTGGCGGTACATTCTCGGTGATACAGTGAAGTTTACTCAGAAAGATCCCTATAAATTCATTATCTCCGGACGTACCAAACACTTCATCAATGCCTTTGGAGAAGAGCTGATGGTGGATAATGCCGAAAAAGGACTGGCACGTGCCTGCGCCGAAACCGGAGCACAAGTGCTGGAATATTCTGCCGCACCGGTCTTCATGGACGACAATGCCAAATGCCGTCACCAGTGGCTGATTGAATTCAGTGTCCAGCCCGATTCACTGGAGCATTTCCGTCATGCACTGGACAAGGCTCTGCAGGAAATCAATTCCGACTATGAAGCCAAACGCCACAAGGATATTACTCTGCAGGAACTGGAAATCATCCCTGCACGTCCGAATCTGTTCCATGACTGGCTGAAACAGAAAGGAAAACTGGGCGGACAGCACAAAGTGCCACGCCTGAGCAATAATCGTGACTACATAGAAGAAATGCTGAAACTGAACTCATGAACCGACGCAGACTGACCCAATATCTCACCTTCCTGCTGGTGCTTGCCGGACTGTATGCCTGTGCCAGCCAGGGACAACCCGACGGAGGCCCTTATGACGAGACTCCGCCTAAGTTCGTACGCGCCAATCCGGAACCGGGAGCCATCAACAACAAGCGCAAGAAAATCTCCATCGAATTCGATGAATACATCAAACTGGAGAAAGCTTCTGAAAAGGTAATCTTTTCACCCCCGCAACAGGAAAGCCCCGAACTCAAGGTAAACGGACATCGGGTGAGCGTGGAATACATGGATTCGCTGAGACCCAACACCACTTACACCATCGACTTCGGTGATGCAATCGTGGACAACAACGAAGGAAATCCGCTGGGAAATTTTGCCTATACCTTTTCCACCGGACCGACAATTGACACCATGGAAGTTTCGGGAACAATCCTCAATGCCCAGGACCTGGAACCGATCAAAGGCATTCAGGTGGGATTACACCAGAACCTGAACGATTCAGCATTCACAACCCTGCCGTTCGACCGTATCTCGCGTACAGACAGCCGGGGACACTTCGTCATCCGGGGTATCGCTCCCGGAAGTTACCGCATCTATGCACTGATGGACGGAAACCAGAACTATATCTTCGACTCGAAGACGGAAACCATTGCCTATCAGGATTCACTGGTGATTCCTTCGACCACCGGAGCCGTAAGACAGGATACGATATGGCATGAAAACGATACGCTTCACTACGATACCATCTATCAGGTGAACTATACCCGCTTCCTGCCCGACAACCTCCTGCTGCGCGCTTTCAAGGAAGAAAACAACCTGCAATATCTGGTGAAAAGCGAACGTGAGCAGACCTACCGTTTCTCGCTTTACTTCAACACCAAAGCCGATACCCTTCCCACGGTCAAGGGACTGGATTTCGACGAAAAGGATGCTTTCATCATCGAGAACACGGAACGGAACGATACCATCCGCTACTGGATCAAGGATACAACGCTTTGTGAGCGCGATACTTTGACCCTGCAACTGGGCTATCTCGCTACGGACACGCTGGGAAAACTGGTGCCCAGGACAGATACCCTGCGCATGGTGAACAAAATCAACAGACAACGCCGCCTGGCCATGGCTGAAGAAGCCCGTAAGGAGAAAGAAAAAGAGCGTAAAAAACGGGCTAAAAAAGGAGATACACTGGCTGTTGAAACCAAATTCCTGAAGATCAGTGTAGACGCACCGTCCAGTCTGGATCTGAACCGTAACATTACGCTGACTTTCGATGAACCGCTGGAAAGCATTGATACCACGGCTATCCACATCAGCCAGAAAGTAGATACCATCTGGGAAGAAAGACCTTTCATCTTCCTCGCCGACAGTGTTGTCCCCCGGAAATACCAGATCCTGGCCGACTGGCAACCCGGACAGGAATACCGGCTGAACATTGACTCGCTCGGATTCAAGGGTATTTATGGACTTTACACAAACAAAGTGGAAAATACGCTGAAGGTCAAGACACTTGAAGACTACGGAACGCTCTATCTGAACATTGTTGGAGCCGGGCCCCATGCCATCGTGCAACTGCTCAACTCAACCGATGCCGTCGTACGCCAGCAACCCGTCAGCAACAAGAAGACATGCGACTTCTACTTCCTGCAGCCAGGAACCAAATACTATATCCGCCTGTTCAACGATGACAACAACAACGGAGTATGGGATACAGGTAACTATGCAAACAAGATCCAGCCGGAAGAAGTGTTCTATTTCCCCAAAGTGTGGGAAATGAAAGCCAACTTCGAGTTTGAAGAGACATGGAACATTCATGCCCTCCCGCTGGACAAGCAGAAGCCCGACGAAATCAAGAAACAGAAACCGGAAGAAAGCAAGAAAATAAAAGACCGGAATAAAGAACGTGCAAAGAAACTAGGAAGGACTTGACAAACATGATAAAGAAAATCATCCTTTGCCTCTGCCTCCTGATGGGGGGCATGGCAGCACAAGCTCAATGCGGTGCCGAGAACACGGCCATCAAACCGGGAGAAACTTTATCCTACCGGCTGAAGTTCAACTGGAAGTTTATATGGGTAAATGTCGGCTGGGCCAAAATGACGGTGAACACCACGACCTATAAAGGCCAGCCCTGCCTGCAGACAGACCTTCTGTCGTTCACCAAGCCCAGTATCGACAAGTTTTTCAAGATGCGCGACACCCTGACCTGTATCACTACAGAAAAACTGGAACCGCTTTACTTCCGCAAAGGAGCCGAAGAAGGCAAACGCTACACAGTAGATGAGGTCAATTTTTCCTACCGCAACGGAAAATGTATCGTCGACCAGCAGCGCAGTGTGAACCGGGGTACTCCCGACAAGCATCACGATGAAATGCCGGTCTGCGTCTATGACATGCTGAGCATCCTGCTTCAGGCACGTTCGTATGATCCCACCGACTATCGTCCGGGGCAGAAAATCCTGTTTTCCATGGCTACGGGACGAGCCATAGAAAAACAGACCCTGATCTATCGCCGCAAAGAAAACTACGAAGCAGAAAACGGAGTGACATACCGCTGTCTGGTTTTTTCATTGGTGGAATACACCAAAGAAAATAAAGAAAAGGAAGTCATTACTTTCTATATCACCGACGACCTGAACCATCTGCCGGTCCGTCTGGATATGTACCTCAACTTCGGCTCCGCCAAGGCTTTCCTCAGCGATATCAAAGGAAACAGATATCCGCTGACTTCCATCGTCAAGACGAAGTGACATCTTCCTTTCGCAGGAGGATAAACTTCACTTCATATCATATCATTTCCCTGGAGAGAACACCGGTTTTCTTCAGGGAAAATTTTTGTTTCGTGCCGGTGAAACTGTTGTTTCGTGCCGGTGAAACTGCTGTTTCATACTGGTGAAACTTTTGTTTCGTGCTAGTGGAACTTTTATTTTCTGCTGGTGGAACTTTTGTTTTCAGTCTGTGGAACTTTTATTTCATCTTGGTGGAACTGCTGTTTCGTGCAGAAAACACCGACGGATCATCTGCAAGAAATTCCCCAAACGAAAGTATTATTCCACTCCATCCATACCTGAAAGTCCCGGTATTTCCTGCAAAGTCTGATTCAAATTCTTCGTAAAAATACTTCGTCATACAAGATTTCTCTGTAATTTTAAGTGCTTTTAATTATTAAACTTACATAATATTTCTATGAAAAATATTCTGACAATCATCACCTTGCTGCCGACACTGCTTTGCGCTCAGGAGTGGAAAGCCGGAGACTGGCCGGTTTTAAGGCACTATGACCAGCAACATTTGTATCAGATAGCTTTGCCTCTTGGGGGAATAGGTACAGGAACCGTATCATTAGGCGGACGGGGAGAGCTCCGCGACTGGGAAATCATGAACGTGCCCGGCAAGAAATACAGTACCGTCACCACCGGTAACAACGCCCCTTTCTTTGCCATTTATACGAAACCCGAAAAAGGAGAAGCACAGACAACCCTGCTGGCAGGAGCACTGTATGACCAGGAATATCTGCACTACGAGGGAAGACCCGTAAACCACCACGGACTGCCCCGGTTCAAGAACAGTTCATTCGATGCAGCCTACCCATTCGGACAAGTACATCTGTCGGATAAGGGAATCCCGGTTGAAGTGACTGTCAAAGGATTCAACCCGCTTGTTCCGGGTGATGCCGAAGCCAGCGGAATTCCCATAGCCGTTCTCTGCTATGAGGTAACAAACACATCCCAAACCCCGGTCGATGTATCTATCTGCGGTTCTATCAGAAACTTCATCGGCAAGGACGGCAGCAAGTTTGTGACCGACTGGAAAGGAGACTATATACCTGTCGGCTGCAAAGACAACAGGAACATCTATAAGTCAGCTCAAGGATTACAGGGAATTTATTTCTGTTCGGAAGGAGTGGAAAAGACAGATCCTGCCTACGGAAACATGACCCTGGTCACCAATGCCCCCGAAGGTGTCACCTATCGGACTTCCTCGAAAGCTGACGACTGGAGCAACGGTATTCTGGGCTTCTGGGACGACTTCAGTGCAGACGGTGAACTGACGGAAATGAGTAAACAATATGATGCCGACCCGATGGCTTCCCTTGCAGTAAAAAAGAAACTGGCTCCCGGGGAAACCCGTTCATTCACTTTCTTCCTCACCTGGAACTTCCCCAACCGGAAAGCATGGTCATCTTCTGTAATCGGCAATTACTACAGTCAGCAATATCCTGATTCCTGGGAAACAGCACGGAAAATCATCCCTCAAATGCCGGAACTGGAGAAACGGACCTTGGAATTCGTCAACAGCCTGCTGGAATGTTCTTATCCGGATGTAGTCAAAGAAGCCGGATTATTCAACCTCGCAACCCTGCGCTCACAAACGGTATTCCGCATTCCAAGCGGTCACCTGATGGGATGGGAAGGTGTGATGGACAGATTCGGCTCATGTATGGGCTCGTGCACCCACGTATGGAACTATGAAACGGCTACGGCTTTTCTGTTCGGCGACCTGGCCAGAACCATGCGGGATGTAGAATTCAACTACGCGACAAAGGACAACGGACTGATGAACTTCAGAGCTGCCCTGCCCCTTTCAGAGGCAGCCAAAGGCAACAGTGCAGCAGCCGACGGTCAAATGGGCTGCATCATGAAATTCTATCGGGACTGGCAGCTATCCGGCGATTCCCGATTCCTGAAAGAAAACTGGGCACAAGTCAAGAAAGTATTGAGCTATGCATGGACCGAACATGGCTGGGACGGCAACCAGGATGGCGTAATGGAAGGATCGCAACACAATACTATGGACGTAAACTATTTCGGTCCTAACCCACAGATGGGATTCTGGTATCTCGGAGCATTAAAAGCAGCCGAAAAAATGGCACATGCCATGAAAGACCGGGCATTCGAAAAGAAATGCAGAGCTCTTTTTGAAAATGGCTCGGAATGGTTAGACAACAATCTGTTCAACGGGGAATACTATGAGCACAAGATCACAGATCCGGAAACCTTTGAATTCCTCGACATGAATGATCCGGATACAAAGATCCCGGACTTCCAGCTCGGGAAAGGATGTCTGGTAGACCAGCTGGTAGGCCAATACATGGCACATATCTGCGGACTGGGATATCTGGCAAAGAAAGAGCATATCCGGACAACACTGAAAAGCATCATGCGATACAATTTCAAGGAAGACTTCAGCCGGCATTTCAACAATATGCGGTCATACGTTCTTGGTGATGAAGCCGGACTTCTCATGGCATCCTGGCCCAAAGGAAGACTGGAAGTTCCTTTCCCCTATTTTGCAGAAGTCATGACCGGCTTTGAATACTGTGCAGCCACAGGCATGATTTATGAAGGCATGGAGGAAGATGCCCTGAAGTGCATCCGGGCAATCCGGGACAGACACGACGGAGCAAAGAGAAACCCGTTCAACGAGACAGAATGCGGACACCACTATGCCCGGTCAATGGCCAGCTGGTCTGCCATACTTGCCATGAGCGGTTACAATTACTCCGCTGTCGACCAAAGCATGCGATTCACCTCCCGCCCCGGTACTTATTTCTGGAGCAACGGAAGTTCATGGGGAACATGCACCATAAGCCACAAGGACATCACGGTCCGTGTAGTCAAGGGCTCCCTGAAACTGTCCGCTTTAACAGTTGGAGAGAGAACGGTCAGACTGAAAAACTTCGCCCTTTCAGAAAAAGAAAGCCAGACTGTCAGTCTGAAAAAATAGCGGTATCTGTCTAATCAGACGGCAGACCTGGTACCATCGCTGCAGATTCTCCTGCCAAAGATAGATACAATGGAACCATACCGCCCGTTCAACACCGGCCCATCACGAAAACTGCAAACAGATTCATGATGGGCCGGTTAAATCTTTTAGCTTATTTGCCAGACTTCCTTACAATAAGTCTTATTCCGCTTTCAATATTGCACTGTCGATGGTAGTATTCACGTTGCGATAATCTTTAGAAGTCTTTTTACCGAAATCGAACGTATAGGCTACCTTCACATATCCGGTAGGCTGGTTGAGCCGGCTATACACTTCACGGTCGTACCGGTACACATCCGAACGCAGGAAACTTCTTGTCCTGGCATGCGTGTAAAACGGATTGTTCGTACCGGCTTCCAATGCCCAGCCTCCATGATACCAGCTGACCGAAGCTCCGTAATTGCCATCCTGCCATTCGTACACACCATCGCCGCTCAGCAAACGTGTCTGAGTTTTCCCATACACATTCAGCGAAAAGTCCTTCCAGTAGTAGTTCACAGTCAGTCGGCCATACACATTGTTCCGGTCCTGCGAGTCCTGTCCCGTTATCTTGCTGTACTGCCAGCGTCCGCCCAATTTGAACCGGAGAGCATCCGTAGCTTTCCACGACAAATCCAGACCTCCCTGCAACAGATGATAGTCTCCATCGCTCCGGTATGATTCCACCAGCTTGTTGCCTTCCACGGAGAAAGCGGGCAGAACGGTATTGATTTCCGAAGAGTACATGAATATGCCGAACAGGTTGAAACGACCTACCTGCAAACTGTACGAACCGGAAGCCATATACATCTTTATCTTGTCCAGATAGGGATTTCCCCGCTTCACGTGTATCTGGTCGATAGTCTGCTCCGCCGTATTGATGGTATTGATTTCGGGATAGGCATTGCCCACGGCTGCCCCGATACCGAACTGCTGGCGGTCACTGAACTGATAGAAAAACGACAAATCTCCCCGAGGGCTTATGTAATGGGTCTTTTCATGCCCGTGCAAGCGGTATTGCAAAGCGGACATCCCGATACGTCCGTTCATGGAAAGTTTGCCGAAACGCTGATTATAGGAAGCAAACAACAAACTTTCACCCGACCACAAGTGCTGCCACGACGGATTGTCCCCCGCATAAGTGGCGGAGGTGATGCGATGGGAATGCATCAACTGGACTGTAAGCGTATTCTGATGCGGCATGTACAAAGAATAATTCAGGGAGGGGTTCAGCATATAAAGCTTCTCATCCACATTCGTCATCGAAGCATACTCGTTTTCCTGATAAGAACGGTCGTAAGTGTTCTGCGTATAACTTACAGGCAACGAACATTCCAGCCGCTGATTGTCTTTCAACCTGAAACTGCCGTACAGTTCCAGGGAGGGAGCAAGTGACTTCTGGTCTGTAGAACTACTTGAACAGACGTCCTCGTAATAGTCCGAATAGTCCAACATCCCCCTTCTCCCGTTGTCCGGCATCCCGCTATGTACAAAGGACATCTTTGCCGACAACGTGCGCTTGCCTGTCTGATTAAGCACATTGAACTGTGCATACTGCTGGTTCTTCTTCCGCTTGTCTGCTTCGGTGATTTCATCCCGTGTAAAGGAACGGTCTGCCAACACAAATGATTCCGTACTCCGGTTATCGTCCTCATTGTAATCGTACATGGTATGTCCGGCAAACAGCGTATACGATGTATTCCCGTGAGAAACCTTCGACACCGCATTATAGTCTCCCTGCAAATAACCGATAGTCTGATTGGCATCCAAAGAAACATATCCTCCAGACTTCCATTTCCTGGTAATATAGTTGATGGATGCCACATCCCCGGCATACTTTCCCGTCGGCACATCAAAATATTCCACTTTCTCTATGTCACGGGGACGCAGACTCTGCACTTCCCGATAGTCCACTTTACGACCGTCGATGTAGAGTGTTACGGTTCCTCCCATCGTTGCCACAACTCCCTTCTTGCGATCTACGTCTATACCCGGAATCATCAGGTTACTGAGCAGATCGTAGCCTGTAAAGGCATGCTTCACCTGCTGCTTATCAGGAATAATCAGCACCCGGTCCTTCTGACGGATAAAGGAAGAACCTTTCACCTCTACCTCACCAAGCAGTACACTGTTTTCCTTCAGGTACACAACCGGAAGTACCTTTTCCGTGTCCCCCACCGCAAACGGATAAACCTTCGCTTCGTAGCCGATGGAACTGAGAGACAACAAATAGTTTCCCTTCTGTACGTTCTCCAATTTATAAAGACCGATGCTGTCTGTCACCACCCCTTGAACAAAAGTTGAATCCTGACAAAGTAATCTGACTGTAGCGTAAGCAAGTCCCTTGTCAGACTCATCTGCAATTCTCCCCTTTACCGCTACCTGTGCATTAATAAAAGAACTGACTGATAAACATCCAGTCAGAAAACAAAATTTTAGAATCTCCATAATCAATTAATCAATTAATCAATTAATCAATTAATCAATTAATCAATTAATCAATTAATAATACAACAAATATAGAAATATTTACAAACGGACAGCATATTTTCTTTGCAAAAAATATCCACAGTTTCAATATTCTCTTTTTCATCAGTAATTATTATCTTTACTGCAAATCCTGATTACCATCGGACTGGACATTGCAGACATCGGGAAAGGTACCGGAATGATGCTGGTTACCACCGTTTTTCTGGCTTACAGTACGACGCTGTCCTCTGGATTTTCCTCGTTTGATGTATTGAAGCGCTTTTAATTATTAAACTAACAGCATATCTATGAAAAATATTCTGAAGAAGTCCGGTTACCGGCCCGTTTTAAAACGATTCAGCCTCGTTTCCCTATATGCCCTTCCATTATTAATGGCAGGTGCATGCCAACAACCTAAATCACAGACTACCATCCAGGATAAAGATTCCTGTGTAGTACAGAATCCTGTCATCACCGTACGATACAGCGCAGACCCGTCTGCCCGTGTCTTCGGAGATACGCTCTACATCTATCCCAGCCACGACCGTGACCAGGCACAATGGTGGGATATGGAAGATTATTATGCTTACTCTACCACTGATTTATGCCATTATAAAGATGAGGGCCTGATCTTTGAACCATTCAAACAAACTACATGGGCAAAGAAATACGCCTGGGCTCCCGACTGTATAGAGAAAAACGGCAAATATTACTTTTATTTCCCTACCGATCAGGATCATATAGGAGTTGCTGTCGGAAACACACCTGTCGGACCATTTAAAGACCCTTTAGGTAAACCTCTTGTATCAAGGAACAGTCCGGGAATAGCAGCTCCACGTGACTTTATCGATCCGGCAGTCTTCATCGACGATGATGGCACAGGATATCTGCTTGTCGGACAAAATGCGCTGAACATCATCAGGCTGAATGATGACATGATTTCCTATAGTTCTAAGCCCGTAGTTCTGGATAAAGTCAAAGACCTCCCCCATTTCTTTGAAGCAATCTGGATTCACAAAAAAGATAAGAAATATTATTTGTCTTATTCCGATGGAGTCGGTATCTCCTACTGCATGGCTGATTCCATCTATGGTCCTTATGAGTACAAAGGCAGAATTCTGGATGAAGTAAACAGTGGAACCAATCATTCCTCAATTGTTGAATATAAAGGCCAGTGGTATCTGTTTTACCATACGGCAGACCTGGCACTGGCTACAATCACGGCAGATTCTCCAGACCGGAAATATATACAATGGAGAAGATCCGTCTGTATGGCTCCTTTGTTTTATAACGAGGATGGGACCATACAGCCCGTCAAGCAGTCTTCATCTATAAAAATTCCTAAAATCAACTGACTCAAACTAATATGAAAAAGATCAAACTAGGACTTCTGCCGCAAATCCTGATTGCCATCGGACTGGGCATTGCTGCCGGAACTGTTTCACCGGCACTCCCTGTACGCATTTTCGTGACATTCAATGCCCTCTTCAGCCAGTTCCTGAACTTTATTATTCCACTGATCATTGTGGGACTAGTCACTCCGGCCATTGCAGACATCGGGAAAGGTGCCGGAAAGATGCTGGTCGCCACCGTTCTTCTGGCTTACAGTGCGACACTGTTCTCTGGATTTCTTTCGTTTGGTGTAGGAGAAACCTTCTTCCCCAGCCTCATCACACAAAATATTCCTTTATCGGAAATCAGTGAAGCCAAAGGTGTTGAACCGTTCTTTACCATATCGATTCCGGAGCCGCTCAATGTCATGACAGCACTTGTCATGGCCTTCACTGTCGGACTCGGGCTGGCTCATCTGGATACCGGTTTCCTGAAAAATGTCTGCAACGATTTCAAAGAAATCATTATCAAAACCATACAGGCCATCATCCTTCCTTTGCTCCCGATTTATATCTTTGGCATCTTCTTCAACATGACCCATTCCGGACAAGTGTTTCACGTCCTGGCGGTCTTTGTCAAGATCATCGGAATCATCTTCCTCATGCATATCTTTCTGCTGATATTCCAGTACTGCATCGCAGGGCTGCTGGTACGCAAGAATCCGTTCCGTCTGCTGGGAACAATGATGCCGGCTTATTTCACAGCTTTAGGTACACAGTCTTCAGCGGCCACCATTCCTGTCACACTGAAACAGACGATCCGGAACGGAGTACACGAAGGAATTGCAGGATTTGTCATTCCCCTGTGTGCCACCATTCATCTTTCAGGAAGCACCCTGAAGATCGTAGCCTGCGCACTGGCACTGATGATGATGCAAAACATTCCTTATGACTTCCAGATGTTTGCCGGATTCATATTCATGCTGGGGGTAACCATGGTAGCAGCTCCGGGAGTTCCGGGTGGAGCCATTATGGCTTCTCTCGGTATCCTGTCGTCCATGCTGGGGTTTGACGAAAACGCACAGGCACTGATGATCGCGCTGTATATTGCCATGGACAGTTTCGGTACGGCATGTAATGTTACCGGCGACGGAGCCCTGGCTCTTATCATCGACAAATGGTTTGGAACGCCAAAGGCCTGAAACATTTCTTCCGCAATATGGCAACCTGCTTTTTATCTAACTTTGTCAGGCAGTTGAAAACAACCCATAACAGCTGTAAACAGTTTCATTTATTTACTTTTATCTTTAATCTCATGAAAAAAGAAATATGCCTGTCCTGCCTGACAGTTTGCACTATTTTGCTGGCCTGTTCTACACCGTCAGAAAAATCCGTCCGGTCTGCTGCCAGCGTCATACCAGTAGATCTGGAACATGCCGGAGCCTTACAAGCCTCCCAGTGGTTTGATACAATCATGTATGTCCCTCTGGAAACGAGTGACTCATTCCTGTTTTCCAATATCAGTCATCTGAAGGTCAGCCACGATCAGAATATCTATTTTATATCCGACAAGTCATTTTTCCTGTTTGACGGACATACCGGAAAAGGCAAACTGAAAATATCCAGATTAGGAACAGGCCCAGACGGATATGCTTCCCTGTTCGACTCTTACATAGATCCCGAAACGCAGGAAATTGAATTGCTTGACAACAACGGAAAGAAAATTGTGGTTTATGACAAAAAGGGTAATCACCTGCGTTCCTTTGCCATTCCGTTCATGTCATTCACACTGACCAAAACAGATCAGCATAATTATTGGTTCTACAACAACAATCTTCCTTCAGAAGCCTGCAACTATAAAGTGGCCCACTATAATCGTATAGCGGAAAAATCAGAAGAAGCATACGATTCAATTGATCCTCATCTGGCCGAATACTTCTTTATCGAAGACGAAAAGAACCTGGTTACACAGGGTAATAGCATGCTCTATCATGCTTCTCCAGCGGATACTGTTTACCGGATTCAGCCAGGGAAAGGTATGGAAGCAGCCTATATACTCGACATGGGAAAGAACAAGGCTCCCCAGACATTTTATTCCAATCACTTCAAGGATATCATGGAATTTGTGGAAACAGCCAACAAGCATGATTATGTCTTCGAGCTTCCTACCCTGGCAGCCAATGACAGTCTGATCGCCATAGGTTGCATGAAACAAGGACAACTCTACATTACCCTTCATGCTTCCCGAAGCGAAAAGACCGTCACATTCTCAGCCTTTCAGGATGATTTCCATTTCTCTGCACCTCTCCCTCTGGATAATCAAAATATCCCTTTCTGCCTGGACAATGAATTTCTATATCTGATCATAACCGCAGAACAGCTTACAGACTGGCAAAAAGAAGGCGACCGGAAGGAGCTGATGAATGAATGGATGAAACAACAGCATATCAATGAGTATTCAAATCCAATTCTCATGAAATGCAGACTAAAATAAAGAAGACTTATTCTTCTTTTGACGCTTCCGCCAGCTGGGACGCAAGCTCTTCCATGTTCTCAGGAGAAGCAGCCCATGTGAACTTTACCTTTCCATCCTTGCCGATAATCACACAGCGAGGAATGGAAAGTGCGCCACGTTCGTTGCCGAAGGTATCGTAGATTTCTTTTTTGAAAGCTTCCTGCGCACGCACATGCTCTCCCATCAGATCATAATGAGCTACCATCTTGCGCCATTTGGCATCATCATCCGGACGGTCAATGGAAAGATACAGCAGTACAATATCATTCTTTTTGGCATACTCCTGCAAGGGTTTTACATGAGCGAATGATTCCCGGCAGGGACCGCACCAGGTAGCCCATATATCCATAAAGATGACCTTTCCTTTATATAAGTCAGTAACCTCCTTCAACGTCTTGGCTTTGTCCACATTCGGGAAATGGATATAATCGGGAATTTCAGCCTGATTGAAAGCCTTGTTTTTGGCGATGGCCTTATCTATTAGCGGCTGCCATTTGCTTTGCGGATGCATTTGTCTGAATCGTTCCTCCAACGGAAGTATCTCCGGATCGTATTTCTCCTCGTTTGCATCCATCAGGAAGAGTAATGCCATGGCCGTTTCCTGCGCCTGACCTGTAAGGTTCTTTTCAATATAGTGGAAAATCAATTTATAGGGATTTTTCTTCAGATCTTCGTCTATCGGTTCTCCTTTGATATAGTAGGTAATACCGGCATTGTTATAGACTACTTCATGGAAAGCGGGCGAGAACGTGCTGGCCGGATGATTTACCTGACAGAATTCCATCATCTTTTCCCATTCCTTGAGCCAGCTTTGCCTGGTGGCTTCGGAATGACGGTTGGCAATACCGAACAGCTGGTTCTGAAAAGCCCACATCACCTGCATGCGCGCATTTTGCCGTGCTTTTTCATACAAGTCTTTGTCTACTCCCTGCATCTTTTCATCCAGGGCAAGAACCTGATCCTGCAGTTTCCTGCTTACAGAACTGGCAACAGTATCCCGAGTAATATTCCATTTGTCTCCTTGTCTTGAAAGTACGTCAAACACATCCTTTCCCAGTTCGTCCATCAGTTCAGACACTTCCATATTTTTTTCATTCTTGCCTTCCAGTATTGAAACAGACTTTGCAGCTGCGGCATCAATCTGCAAACGATACTTTCCTCCCTCTGCAATAAAAGAACCCAGATAACGCTTTCCCCACAAGAACAGGCGTATCTGTTCGTACCCGTTACCGGGAAGTATAAGACTGAACGTGCTGTCCGCATTCAGCCACAAGGTGTCCTGTGCCTGCGAATTAAACATTCCGTCAATGGATTTCTGATACACAATGGTTCCACCGGCCAGATTCTTTACAGAACCAGTAATCTGAATTTCATTTGAATGACTGCATGAAGCCAGGACGCCCCCGAAAAGACTCAATGACAAAAATAAAACGTGTTTGGTTTTCATGAATATAGTGTTTAAGTTTTAGTACATATTTTATGCATTTCAAAGATAGAAAAATTTTACCTTTGTGAATATGGAAGGAGATTATTTTATGTGGAGAAGATGGATGACAGGATTCCTGATATGGATATCGGTTTCCCTGACAATAAAAGCACAGATTCCTGATAGTATCGCACTGACGCTGGAAGAATTTGCCCGACGTGCAGAGCTATTCGGTAAAACCCTGCCTCAGGAAAAAGTAGCCTTACATTTCGACAACACCAGTTATTATCAGGGTGATGACATCTGGTTTCAGTGTTATGTAGTCACTTCTGATCTGCATACTCCTGCAGAGTGGAGCAAGACGTTGTATGTGGAGCTGTTGAATCCCGGAGGTGAAACAGTATCCAGACAGATTCTGCCAATAAGAAACGGGCGCTGCCATGGCCACTTCGCTTTGACACAACTTCCTTTCTATTCAGGATTTTACGAAGTGCGTGCTTACACCAAATACATGTTGAATTTTGATGAAGCCTCAGTCTTTTCACGCATCATCCCTGTCTTCGATAAGCCGGAAGAAGCAGGAAATTATGTGGAAAAGAAAATCAGACCGCGTGTAGGGAAATACCACAGGAACGTAAATGGCCACGGAAAGAGAAAAAACTTAATCTCAGGTTCTATCCTGAAGGCGGATATCTAGTGAAAGACATACCGGTACGTGTCACTTTCGAAGCCACGGATGCATACGGTAACCCGGTAGAAATATCTGGCCGGATAATCAACAGAAAAGGAGATGAACGCCTGACTTTTGCCACAGAGCATGAAGGAAAAGGAAGCTTTACTTATAGGGCAGGTACGGAAGAAGACCGTGTAGAAGTTATCTGGAACGAGAAGAAATTCCGCTTTGACCTGCCGGAAGCAAGAGAACAGGGCTTTGTCTGTTCCGTTGATAACCTCAGTTCACCAGACAGTCTGCTCGTGACGGTACAGAAGAACAGCCGGACGCCAGGGAATGTATTGGGAATGGGAGTGCTCAGTGGCGGAAAACTATATCATTTCTGTATGCTGACGGTCACCCGTAACCGTCCTGTCCGCTTCAAACTGGACAAACAGGCCTTACCCGCCGGAGTGGCACAAGCCGTCTGGTTCGATCACTCGGGAAGTATTATAGCCGACCGTCTGATGTTTATAGGCCAGCCCGACACTTTATCTGTCGCAGTTCAGTCAGATAAAAGTTCTTATCAGCCCTATGATTCGATCCGGCTGGATTTTGAAGTAAAGGATGCCAAAGGCCATCCCATACAAGCTCCCCTGTCAGTTTCCGTACGTGACGGATGGCAGGAAGTCGAGAACCGTCATTCTCTGCTGACCGATCTTCTGCTGATGTCAGATATCAAAGGATATGTCCATCAGCCCTCATGGTACTTCGAGTCTGACGATCTGAACCATCGGCGTGCACTGGATGATCTGCTTATGGTGCAAGGCTGGAGACGCTACGACTGGGAACGTATGGCCGGAAGAAGTCCTTTTGAACTGAAGTATATGCCGGAACAGGGTATCGAACTGCACGGAAAAGTCGTGTCAATGGTACGCAGCAAGCCACGCGCCAATGTGGAAGTTACGGCATTTCTGGCTTCTCCCGGAGATGATCCGGAAAGCAAGAATCAAAAATTCTTTGATCTTTTTACCACAGACAGTCTGGGACGTTTCTCGTTTGTTTCTCAGATAGAAGGAAAATGGAATCTGATTCTGGCCGCAACCGAGAAAGGAAAGAAGAAAGATTACGCATTGTACTGGATCGTGTATTTGCTCCATCTCCCCGCATGTATCCGCTGGCTGAAATGCAGGTTAGAGTTGCCGGAGAGGAAGAAGGATCCAGCTTATCTGTCAGTGAACCTGCTGACACGCTGGAAACCGAAGAGGACTACAAACTGCTGCTCAAGGCATACGAAGATTCATTAAAGCGGTCGGGTATCAATGAAAAAATACATCACCTTGATGAAGTAGTAATCAAAGCCCGCAAACGCGACAAGGCCCATGATGTATATCAGGCGCGCACCAAATCCATTGCTTACTATGATGTCGCTTCTGAAATGGATGACATCCAGGACCGGGACATATATATTGGTAATGATATCCACGACCTGATGATGAATATGAATCCAAGCTTCTATCCGGAATCCGCCCCTTCTGGAAGAGAGTACTTACTGTACAAAGGACGTCTGGTTCTTTTCGTCATCAACTATGAACGCACCTTCCATGAAGAAATGGATTTCAATAAATACCGGAATCTAAGTCTGGAATCCATCAAATCTGTTTATATCAGTGAGGATCTCGGAACAATGTGCCGCTATGCCGATCCGATGTTTACTCCTATGAACATTGACAAGATTTATGGCTGTGTCGTATTAATAGAAACATTGCCGGAAGAAGAAGTCTCGGTCAAAGGAGCCAAAGGAGTTCGCAAAACCTGGCTCGAAGGATATAGCAAGGTTAAGGAGTTTTATTTACCTGATTACCGGATATTGCCCCGCGAGGGAGATTACCGACGGACATTATACTGGAATCCGGAACTGATACCTGACAAAGAAGGACGTGCTACCATCCAGTTCTACAACAACAGCCGCTGCCGCCGCCCACGTATTTCGGTAAATGTACTGGATGCCGACGGACGTATAGGAGTATTCGAACATTGATCATAAAAAGAGAGGCCATCCCCAATCATGCAGGGACGGCCTCTGATCTTTGTATTTACAATCCAAAATTACTTGTTTAATTTCCAGGTAAACCCATCCTTGGTGTCTTTTACTTCAAAGCCCAAGGCAGCCAGGTTGTCACGGATCTTGTCACTGGTTGCCCAGTCCTTATTAGCTTTTGCCTGCATACGCTGTTCCAGCAACATATCAACTACCTTGCCGTATGCTTCCTCACGGGCTGCGTTGTTCTCGGCTTCTGCCTTCAATCCCAGAAGGTCGAATACAAACAGATGGAATACGCTCTTCAGTTCTTCCAGATCTTCAGCACTGATGGTTGCCTTCTTGTCGATCACTGTATTGATCATGCGGGTAGCGTCAAACAGATGAGAAATAACAATCGGAGTATTCAAGTCATCATTCATGGCTTCGTAGCATTTCTCACGCAAGCCCTGTGGTTCGATACCTGATGTAGCCTTCGCCGGAGTAATGCGTTCCAGATTCTTCACACCTTCCAGCAAACGTTCCAATCCCTTCTCGGCAGCCTGCAATGCTTCATTGCTGAAGTCTACGGTGCTGCGGTAATGAGCCTGAAGGATAAAGAAACGGATAGTCATCGGTGAATAAGCCTGAGTCAGCAGCTTATTGGAACCGGTAAAGAACTCATCCAGCGTTATGAAATTACCCAATGATTTACCCATCTTCTGTCCGTTGATGGTAATCATGTTGTTATGCATCCAGTAGTGTACCATCTGATGTCCTTCTGATGCAACGGCCTGTGCAATTTCACATTCATGGTGCGGGAACACAAGATCCATACCTCCTCCGTGAATATCAAAAGTTTCACCCAGATATTTCCGTCCCATTGCCGTACATTCACAGTGCCATCCGGGGAAACCGTTGCTCCACGGTGACGGCCAGCGCATGATATGTTCCGGCTGTGCACACTTCCACAAAGCGAAGTCTGCCGGATTATGTTTCTCTTCCTGTCCGTCAAGTTCACGGGTTGTATTCAGAACGTCGTCCAGATTGCGACCGGACAACACTCCATAATGATGATCCTTGTTATATTTAGCAACATCGAAATATACAGAACCTTTGCTCTCATAAGCATATCCGTTCTTCAGGATTTCCTCTACCAGCTGAATCTGTTCGATGATGTGTCCGGAGGCATGCGGTTCAATACTGGGCGGCAGTACATTCAGTGCTTCCATAGCCTTGTGGTAACGGTTCAGATAATACTGCACCACTTCCATCGGCTCCAATTGTTCCAGACGAGCTTTCTTTGCAATCTTGTCTTCACCATCGTCTGCATCATGCTCCAGATGACCTACATCCGTAATATTACGTACATAACGCACCTTATATCCCAGATGAGTCAGGTAACGGTACAAAATATCGAAAGTAATGGCAGGACGTGCATGTCCCAGGTGGCCGTCACCGTATACGGTAGGACCACATACATACATGCCCACATGAGGAGCATGCAAAGGCACGAACAGTTCCTTCCTGCGGGTCAGTGTATTGTAAATAATCAGTTTATTTTCCATAATTTGAATGTGTTAGACTGCAAAGTTATAACTTTTTTCATATCCACCGGCAATGAGGCAATGAATTTACACCGGTAAAATCAATGAAGATATCTCCGAGGAAGGATGGGGAATGCTCTATATTATAAAAAATGTTATAAAGCAGAGATTTTTAAAGTAATTCCTTGCAGATTTCGGAAAAGTCCGTACCTTTGCAACGTGTTTTTCATAGTATTAGATTTAAGGTTAACAAAGGTTGGAGTACAGCGGTACTCCTTTTTTTTATCCTTATATGAACAGATATCAGACAAACGGTCCCATGGAAAAAAACAACAAGGTTTTATTAGGTATGAGCGGAGGCACGGACAGTTCCGTAGCGGCCATGCTGTTGCAGGATGCCGGCTATGAAGTAACCGGTATTACATTCCGTTTTTACGAAAAAGATTTTCAGACCGAATATCTGGAAGATGCCCGCCACTTATGCGAACAACTGGGTATCCGTCATCTGACCTATGATGCACGGGAAGTGTTCGAAGAACAAATCATTCATTATTTTATTCAGGAATACATGAACGGACGGACTCCCGTTCCCTGTACCTTATGCAACAACCAGCTGAAATGGCCATTACTCAAAGAAATTGCCGACCGGGAAGGTATTTATCATCTGGCTACAGGCCATTATGTCCGGAAACAAACAGTAAACGACCGCTGGTTCATCCGTTCCGGAGCTGACCCGGATAAAGATCAGTCGTTTTTCTTTTGGGGACTTCCACAGGATTTGCTGGAACGCGCTTTGTTTCCTATGGGAGAACTGACCAAAGTACGTGTCCGGGAAATAGCGGCCGAACGGGGACAACTGAAAGCTGCCCGCAAACGTGACAGCCTGGGCGTCTGTTTTTGTCCGATGGATTACCGCACTTTCCTGAAAAGTCATGTACCGGAAGGACAGATATCTCCGGGAGAGTTCCTGAATGAAGAAGGACGAAAGCTGGGACAACATGAAGGATATCCGTTCTATACCATCGGACAGCGAAGGGGACTGGGTATCTGGCTGAACAAGACACTGTTTGTCAAAGAGACCTTACCAAAACAAAACCGAGTTATTGTATGTGACAACCTTCGAGCTCTGGAAAAACAGGAAATGCAGCTCACAAACTGGAATCTGATCGATCCCGAAACTGCCCTGAATCATCCTGATGTTATCGTCAAGATCCGTTACCGGAAACAAGCCAACCGGTGTACGGTTACCTGCACAGGCGACGGTTGCCTGCATGTGAATCTGCACGAGCCGCTTGCCTCTGTTGCCCCGGGACAAGCCGCCGTATTTTATCGTGACGACCTCGTGCTGGGAGGAGGAATTATTGCAACTTCCCGATAACAACAACCAAAGTTTATTGCAGGTCCAGCTCATGGAACAGAAGTTTTATCAACTGTTCATTCCCTATTTTTCCACAAGATATAAACAAGAATAAATCATTGTTATACAAATACTTTCTTCCTGATATCAACCACACCGTTTTAAACTATCAACAGGGTGAGAACAAATTATTAACACGCGGTTAACATTCCACACATCTCTTTTGCAGATATTTTTCACTACATTTGCCGCCATCAGAAAAACGCTATGTACCAGTCTGCTTTCACATACCGTCCCCGTACTGTACGATTCTGTCAATGGAGTCGTAAGGCCTATGCTGCCTTTGCCAGCCTGAAGATTCAGGTAACGATGGGATGTGTCAGCAAAGGAATCACGGAGGTAGCGTTAAGCAAAAACGGATATACAGCCGAGAAACAGTCTTCCCTGCAGGGAAACACCGGCTTCATGCCACCGGAAGAAGCCTCACGGGCTTCAGGAACGGAAATGCCCCCGCTTCCTGCCGGCTTCTGCCTTCCGGAACGGGAAATTCATACTCCTGCGGCCGCTCCCTGTCCTGGATTTCCGGGATTTATTCCTCTCTTTTGTTTTGCTTTACTGTCCGTGATATTCATCCGTCACGGATAGACTTCCTTTTTATCCGGCGGAATACTAACCTTATCTCTTAACCAATTAACAAACCGAATGATCAAAATGGAAGAAATCAAGCAACGCATCATAGCAGGCGGAAGCCTGACAGCCGAAGAGGCTCTCTCCCTCCTGACAGAAGCCCCTTTCGAAGCCTTGTGCCAGGCGGCTCACGAAATCACCGAACAGTGCGCTCCCCGGGTATTCGATATGTGTTCCATCATCAATGCCAAATCAGGACGCTGCCCGGAAAACTGCAAATGGTGTGCCCAGTCGGCTCACCACAATACCCGCGCCGAAATATATGGCATCGTTCCGGTAGAGGAATGTCTCCGCCATGCCCGCCTCAACGAAAGCCAGGGAGTAAAACGTTTCTCTCTCGTTACCAGCGGTCGCCGGCCGACAGAAAAAGAGACAGAAGTCCTGTGTGAACACTTTGCAGAACTGCACCGGCAATGTGGTATCTCGCTTTGTGCTTCTCTGGGACTGGCAACCGCAGACCAGCTGAAACGGCTCAAGAAAGCAGGAGTAACACGCTATCACTGCAATCTGGAAACTGCACCTTCTTATTTCGGACACCTGTGTTCCACTCATACACAGGCACAGAAAATAGAAACCCTGAAAGCAGCCCGCGAAGCAGGAATGGATATCTGCAGCGGTGGAATTATCGGCATGGGTGAAACCCCGGCCCAGCGTGTGGAACTGGCCTTTGCCCTCAAGGAACTGGAAGTTCAGTCCATTCCGCTTAATTTGCTGCATCCCATTCCGGGAACTCCGCTGGAACATGCTGTACCACTGACATCAGAAGAGATCATCCGCACTGTTGCCATGTTCCGTTTTGTTCATCCTCATGCATACCTGCGCTTTGCAGGAGGACGTTCACAAATGGACGAAAGAACTCTCGCGCTGGCACTTCATGTGGGAATCAATTCGGCCATCGTAGGCGATCTGCTTACGACGCTGGGATCGAATGTAAAAGAAGATATTGAACGTATTAAAAAAGCAGGCTATGAACTTTGAAGCTATGACAGACAGTTTCGACCGGGATCATCTCTGGCATCCGTATACTTCAGCCACCCGGCCGCTTCCGACTTATAAAGTCAAACGGGCTGAAGGATGTGTCATCACACTGGAAGACGGCACCGAACTCATCGAAGGCATGTCATCGTGGTGGTGTGCCGTTCACGGATATAATCATCCTGTACTGAATGCAGCCATCGAGAAGCAGTTGAAAAGCATGGCACACGTCATGTTCGGCGGACTGACTCACGAGCCGGCCATCGCACTGGGTAAACGACTTCTGCAACTGGCTCCTCCTTCCATGAGCCGGATCTTTTACGCAGACAGCGGTTCGGTAGCAGTGGAAGTAGCTCTCAAAATGGCAGTACAGTATCAGTTTGCCAAAGGCTGCCCGCAACGGAACAACTTCGTAACCATCCGTTCCGGTTACCACGGAGATACGTGGAATGCCATGTCAGTGTGTGATCCCGTAACCGGCATGCACAGTCTGTTCGGGAATGCTCTGCCTGTCCGGCATTTTGTTCCGTCCCCGAAATCGCGTTTCGGGGGAGAATGGGATGAAACCGATATCCTTCCTTTGAAAGAAACCATAGAAGCTCACGAAAATGAACTGGCCGGCCTGATTCTGGAACCAATAGTCCAGGGAGCCGGAGGCATGCGTTTTTATCACCCCCAATACTTACGGGAAGCTGCACGCCTGTGCCGCGAACATGGAATGCTGCTTCTTTTTGATGAAATAGCAACCGGATTCGGACGGACCGGCAAACTGTTTGCCTGGGAACATGCGGGGGTCGAACCGGATATCATGTGCATCGGCAAAGCACTGACTGGAGGATACATGACCTTCTCGGCTGTGCTGACCACAGATGCGGTTGCCGAATGCATTTCCGACCATTATCCACATGCTTTCATGCACGGTCCCACCTTCATGGGAAACCCGCTGGCATGTGCCGTGGCCTGCGCTTCCATTGATTTGCTGTTGTCTTCCGGCTGGCAGGAAAACGTGAAGCGGATCGAAACCCAGCTCAAGGAAGAACTGGCTCCGGCAGCTTCTCTTCCCGGAGTTGCCGACGTACGGGTACTGGGAGCCATCGGAGTCATTGAGACACGCCGGGAAGTCGACATGGCCCGGATGCAACGACGTTTCGTAGAAGAAGGTGTCTGGGTACGTCCATTCGGAAAACTGGTCTATATCATGCCGCCTTTCATCATACAACCTGAACAATTAAGCAAACTGACCGCCGCACTGGTGAAAATCGTAGGAGAAGAATCTTTATGAAACTATCAAAAACCTCAAGCAATACCCAGCACTTCTATCAGGAAGAACTGAAGAAACTGAAAGAAGCAGGCAACCTGCGCACACTCCCTGAAGTGATACATGACGGGAAATGGGTTCTATCCGGAGAACAACGGATGCTGAACCTTTCTTCCAACGACTATCTGGGACTGGCCACGGACACGGCGCTGCGTGATGAATTTCTAGGAAGTGCAGATAACCGCGACCTGCTCTTTTCATCCTCTTCCTCACGCCTGCTGACCGGAAACTTCCATATTTACACACAACTGGAAAGGCTTCTGGCTGATCTGTTCGGCACGGAAAGTGCACTGACCTTCGGAAGCGGCTATCACATGAACTCAGGCATTCTGCCCGCCATCACGGACAGCCGGACACTCATTCTGGCCGACAAGCTCGTTCATGCCAGTATCATCGACGGTATCCTGTTATCCAGTGGATACAGCATCCGCTACCGTCATCACGATTACCGCATTCTGGAAACGCTGATCCAGAAATATCACAAAAATTACAGCCGGATCATCATTGTGACGGAAAGCGTCTTCAGCATGGACGGAGATGTAACTCCGCTCCAGACACTCGTGGAACTGAAAAACAAATATCCCAATGTTTATCTTTATGTAGACGAGGCACACGGTATCGGCGTCCGGGGAGCTCACGGACTGGGCGTTGCCGAAGAACAGGGATGTATCAAGGATATCGATTTCCTGTGCGGCACATTCGGCAAGGCACTGGGATCAATCGGTGCCTATGTGGTCTGCCGTGAAAGAATCCGGAATTACCTGGTCAATAAGGTACGTCCGTTTATTTTCACAACTGCCCTGCCTCCTGTCAACATTGCCTGGACCAAATTTCTGCTGGAACGGCTCTCGCAATGGGACGACCGCCGGCAATGGCTGGCCGAGGCCTCCAGCCAGCTGCGCACCTGCATCCGGGAAATGGGATGCGAATGTACATCTGAAAGCCAGATCGTTCCGCTGACACTGGGAGCTAGCGAGAAGGCCATCGAGAAAGCAGCGGAAATGCAGCGGAAAGGATTCTATGTTCTTCCCGTACGTCCGCCTACGGTACCGGAAGGCACCTCGCGACTGAGATTCTCCCTGACCGCCGCCATCACCCCGGAAGAAATCAGCCGACTGATTCAGATTCTGAAAGAAACTCAAAACAAATAAACCCATACACACATGGAACAACGATTCATTCTCCGAGAAGGGAATTCATCCCTGTTGCTTTTCTTTGCAGGATGGGGCAGTGACGAATGCCTGTTCACACGTCCGGCAGCGGAAGGGTATGACTACCTGTTGTGTTTTGACTACCGAAATCCAGATTTCGACTACAGCCAGCTGGAAGGCTATCAGTCCATCCGTCTGCTGGGTTGGTCTATGGGTGTATGGGCTGCCTCACAAACCTTTTCCGGGAAAGATCTTCCCTGGGAAATGAAACTGGCCGTCAACGGGACACTCACTCCCATTCACGATACGACAGGCATACCGGAAGCTGTATTCAACGGAACACTTGATACTTTTTCTCCGGCTACACTGGCCAAGTTCCGTCGCCGGATGTGCGGCGGTACGGAAGAAGTAAAGCACTTTCTTGACCGCCAGCCCCGCCGCAGCGTCGAAGAACTGTACGAAGAGTTGAAAGCCCTCCGGCAGGAAGTTCTCCGCCTACCGGTACCCGCTTTTCAGTGGGACAAAGCAATCATCGGCACGGAAGACCGGATCTTCCCCTCACAAAACCAGCTGGAAGCCTGGCAGGGAACTCCTGTTCTCTCCATGAATATAGCGCATTATGCAGACCTGTTTTTCACGGAATGCCTGAAAGGAAAGGAGCAGCTATGGACAAAGGACTGATCAGAAGACGATTCGCCAGGGCCGCCTCAACCTATCCGGAGCAAGCAAATATCCAACGGCAGATCGCCGAAAAAATGACCAGACTTATCCGGCGTTACCTTCCCGCATCAGCTCATCGCAGCGTATTGGAGGTGGGATGCGGAACAGGCCTCTTCACACGTTCCTACCTGCATGACGTCAAACCCAGACAACTCTGCCTGAACGACATCTGTCCCGAAGTGGCAGGTTGCTTCAAAGATTTGCTGGGCGACCGGATCCGTTTCTTTGCCGGAGACGCAGAACGCCTGAACTTTCCGGCCGGACAAAGCCTCATCGCTTCCTGTTCGGCCTTACAATGGTTTGAATCGCCCCAGCGTTTCTTCCACCGGTGCAGTCATCTGCTGACGAACGACGGCTATTTCACGTTCAGTACCTTCGGCAAGGAGAACCTGACAGAAGTCGCCTCACTCACCGGAGCTACCTTGCCTTATCTTTCACTTGAGGAACTGAAAGAGGCTTTACGTTCCGACTATGAACTGCTCTACTGCCACGAAGAGAAGCTAAGCCTTTCCTTCCAGTCGCCCATGGACGTACTCAAACACTTGAAAGCTACGGGAGTGACCGGCATCCGTCAAAGCCAGTGGACCAAAGGAAGCCTCGCCACTTTCTGTAACCGATATCAGGAAATATACAGCCAGCCGGATCATACGGTACGGCTGACCTATCATCCGATTTACATCATTGCTAAAAAAATCGCATCATGAAAAAAGAAATTATTTTTGTCAGCGGCATTGATACCGCCATCGGAAAAAGTTATGCCACCGGATTTCTGGCCCGGGAATGGAACCGGGAAGGCATCAAGACCATTACCCAGAAGTTTATCCAGACCGGCAATACCGAAATCTCAGAAGATATTGAAGTCCACCGCCAGATCATGGGAACGGGACTGGTGGAAGCCGACCGCGAACGCCTGACCATGCCGGAAATCTTTACTTACCCCTGTTCGCCCCATCTGGCTGCGGAAATAGATCACCGGGACATTGATTTCGACAAGATCGAACAAGCCTCACAGGCCCTGCTGCAATCTTACGACCGCGTGCTGCTGGAAGGAGCCGGCGGTCTGATGGTCCCCCTGACCCGCGACCTGCTGACGATCGACTATGTAGCACAAAAGAATTATCCGCTGATCCTCGTCACCTCCGGACGTCTGGGAAGCATCAACCACACCCTGCTCAGCCTGGAAGCCATCGAAAAACGAGGTATCCGCCTTCACAGCGTACTGTATAACCTGTATCCTGAAAATGAAGACAAAATCATCCAGCATGATACGGAAGAATACATCCGCACCTGGCTGGAACGGCATTTCCCGGAAACGGAATTTATCCGTGTTCCCTGCCTCTAAAGACAACCTCAAAAAGCCCGCCAGCTTTTTTTAAAACGTCGAATCGTTTTCATGAAAAGACTTCGGCCTTTCAATGAAAACGATTCGACGTTTTTCTGACTGTTCTTTATCCCTGGAAATCAGACAAGAACGGTATTCCGGATTTTATTGCTTGTTCTTCAGTTCTTCTGCCGGTACAACCCGATACAACTTATCACTTGGACGTACACGATCAGGAACCTTAAACGAAACATGAACGCCTTTCTTCACCACGTCCACAGGTTTCAGATCCACACGTGCTTCCTCCAGAGTGACATACATGGCACCAGTTGTAGGACCGGTAATCAATAGTTTGTCACCGACCTTGATCTCTGCAGCTTCAATCAGGAATTCAGCAACTCCCAAATTGGAGAAATATTTAATACCGCGTCCGGCATATACTTTACGTTCCGTAGCTTCCGATCCATAGTTTCGGCTCCATTCACCCAAACGCTGGCCCAGATAATAGCCGTTCCAGAATCCCCGGTTGAAAACCGTCTTCAGGCGTTCATCCCAGGCAGCTTTCTTTTCTTCGGTAAATGTTCCGTCCAGATAGGACTGGATGGCTTCCTTATAACATTCCACAACGGTCTTCACATACTCAGGACCGCGGGCACGTCCTTCAATCTTGAACACCCGTACTCCGGCTTCAATCATCTCATCCATGAAATGAATAGTCTTCAGATCCTTGGGAGACATAATGTATTTGTTATCCACTTCCAGTTCTATATCACTCTCCTTGTCCCGCACCAGATAAGACCGGCGGCATACCTGCATGCAGGCACCACGGTTAGCAGAAGCATTCAGCTCATGCAAGCTGAGATAACATTTTCCTGAAACAGCCATACAAAGCGCTCCATGGCAGAACATCTCAATACGAACAGGCTCACCCATCGGACCTTTAATGCCTTCCTGCTGGATTGCATCATAGATCTTGCGCACCTGCTTCAGATTCAGTTCACGCGCCAGTACTACCACATCGGCAAATTGTGCATAAAACTTCAGGGCTTCAGCATTGCTGATATTCAACTGAGTAGACAAATGTACCTCTTGTCCCACCTTGTTACAGTAAGCCATCACAGCCACATCGGCAGCAATCACGGCACTGATGCCAGCTTCCTTGGCTGCATCCACAATCTTGCGCATCAGTTCGATGTCCTCATCATAGATAATCGTATTGATGGTCAGGTAACTCTTTACCCCATGTTCATCACACACCTTTGCGATCTCACGCAAATCATCAATAGTAAACGTGCTGGCCGAACGGGCGCGCATATTCAGACTCTCAATGCCAAAATAGATGGAATCTGCTCCCGCATGAAGAGCTGCCGCCAGTGATTCACGAGAACCCACCGGGGCCATAATCTCAAAGTCTTTTATCGAGTAATTCATTATTTTACGGATTGATTCGATGTGCAAAGGTAATGCTTTTTTCATGAACTACCTTGAAAACAACACTCTTTCACTGACTATAAGACAAAACAAAGGGGTATACCTTGCGGCATACCCCATCCTGATGGTATCAGAAACCAAATTCATTATTTCAGCACTTCTCCATTTTCAGATAACAGAACAGTCTGTTCAGTATCGTCCTGTGCCGTCAACGTAACCTTGTACGTCTGGGTTCCATCTTCATTTGCTTCTACTGCGGCTTCCTTCACCATATAATCTGCATAATCTTTTGCCAAGGTATCTTTTACAGCCTGAGGAAGATCATCTACTTCAACAGGAACAAAATCATTCACTGCAACTGCTACAGATGCTGCTGTTGTCTGGTTGTCTGCTGCGAAAGCTACTGTTGTTCCTACTCCCATTACCAATGCTACTGCTACAAATAATTTCTTCATAATCGTAAAGTTTTAAGTTATTAAGTTTTAGTTTCGTGTCACTAAATTACAGACAAGCGTCATGCCAAAGAAATAATCGTCATATGCCAACATTGATTTTCAAATAGTTACGCATGTCTATCTGAAACCCGAAACAAAAATTTGCGGAAGTTTTACCCAACAGTGCGGAACAGGGAATGTGAAAATCACAGAAAATCCACATAACGAATCTTAAAGCTACGCCCTGTGGTTTCCGTTTTTTCACAGGCAACGCTCCAGAAGCGATGTAAGTTTACTATCTTTGCACCATAAACAAGTAACATGAAAATAAGAAATATAGACCTGGGAGAAAAACCCGTCCTGCTCGCTCCGATGGAGGACGTTACAGATCCGGCTTTTCGTCTGATGTGCAAAAAGTTCGGAGCCGATATGGTATATACCGAGTTTGTTTCAGCGGATGCTTTGATACGTTCTGTAAGCAAGACCCTGCTTAAACTGAACATCAGTGATGAAGAACGTCCCGTAGCAATTCAGATCTATGGTAAGGATACCGAAACAATGGTGGAAGCAGCCCGTATTGTAGAACAGGCCAAACCGGATATTCTCGATCTGAATTTCGGCTGCCCCGTCAAGCGGGTTGCCGGAAAAGGAGCCGGTTCAGGCCTTCTTCAGAACATTCCGAAAATGCTTGAAATCACGCGTGCCGTAGTAAATGCCGTACGCATTCCTGTAACGGTGAAAACCCGTCTGGGTTGGGATGCCGAACACAAAATCATCGTTCCTCTGGCTGAACAGCTTCAGGACTGTGGAATCGAAGCACTCACCATTCATGGACGTACACGGGCACAGATGTACACCGGCGAAGCAGACTGGACACTGATCGGTGAAGTGAAGAACAATCCCCGCATGCGTATTCCCATCATCGGAAACGGAGATGTCACTACCCCTCAGCGTGCACAGGAATGCTTCGACCGCTATGGTGTAGACGCCATCATGGTGGGCCGTGCCAGCTTCGGACGTCCCTGGATTTTCAAGGAAATCAAACATTTCCTGCAGACCGGTGAGGAACTTCCTCCCCTGAGTTTCCAGTGGAGAATGGACGTTCTCCGACAGGAAGTAAAAGACAGTGTGGCCCTGCTTGACGAACGGCGAGGCATCCTCCACGTAAGACGACACCTGGCTGCCTCTCCCCTGTTCAAGGGAATTCCTAACTTCAGAGATACACGTATCGCAATGTTGCGCGCAGAAACTCTTGAGGAACTGAACGCAATCCTGAATCATATTGAAGAGAATTTCGGAAACTAACCTTTATAACTATGAGTGATTCTGTATATCAAGCAGCCAATAACCGGTATACCTGTGGAATGGATTACCGGCGTGCCGGAAAAAGCGGTATCCTGTTGCCCGCCATTTCACTGGGATTATGGCATAACTTCGGTGATGTAGACAGTCTGGCCCGAAGCAAAGACAAACTGCATTATGCCTTCGATCACGGCATTACGCATTTTGACCTGGCCAACAATTACGGCCCCTCAGCAGGAAGTGCAGAAGAAACTTTCGGCAAGATCATGAAAACATCATTTGCTCCTTACCGGGACGAACTGTTTGTTTCTACCAAGGCCGGTCACGACATGTGGCCCGGACCATACGGCACATGGGGATCACGGAAGCATCTGACAGCAAGCCTCAACCAAAGTCTGAAACGAATGAATCTGGATTATGTGGATATCTTTTATTCGCACCGCTATGATCCGGAAACACCGCTGGAAGAAACCCTGCAGACACTGGTAGACATCGTACGTCAGGGAAAGGCTCTTTACGTGGGTATTTCCAAATATCCTCCTGAAGCTGCCCGGAAAGCGTATGCTTACCTGAAAGACCACGACGTCATCTGCCTGCTTTATCAGGGACGCTACAACTTGTTGAACCGCGAACCGGAGGAACAGGGAATTCTGCAACAGGCAGCTGAAAATGGAAGCGGATTCGTTGCTTTCTCTCCGCTTGCACAGGGACTGCTCACCAACCGTTATCTGAAAGGAATTCCTGAAGACTCACGTATCGCACGGGGAGGATTCCTGAAAAAAGAAGCATTGACCGAAGATCTTCTGCAAAAGATCATCCGCCTGGACCGTCTGGCCTGTGAACGGGGACAGTCACTCGCAGAAATGTCTCTGGCCTGGCTGCTGGCTCATCCGCTCGTTACATCAGTAATCGTAGGTGCCAGTTCTGTGGAACAGCTTGCAGATAATCTGAAAGCTTTGGAAAACATTTCCTTTTCTCAAGAAGAACAGCAGACCATCCAGGCCATCCTGCAATAAAAACAAAATTCCGGAAAAAACGTCTCTCCTTTTCAAAGGATTCCGCTTTTTCCGGAATTATCTAATTACCTCTTTCAATCTTACATCCGATAAACTCCTTTTTTGGAAGTTTCCACTTTGGACGGATTACCGGAATAACCGATATTGCCACTGCTGTAACAATAAGCAGAAACAGACTGGCTGGCATGACAGGTAATGTCACCACTGGAATTACTTACTGCACTAACCTTGGCAGCTTTCAGACCGGAAGCATTAATATCACCACTTGAATTAGCTGAAAATGCAGCCTGCCGGCAACTTCCGCTTACAAAGATATCACCCGAACTGTTAGCCGTTGCATCTACATTATTCTGGCAGACAAGTGTACTCACCTTGCAGTCACCACTGGAATTAGTTGAAAGGAAGGCCTTGTCACAATTTGCCTTTTCCAACGACACATCACCGCTAGAATTGGTACACATCACCAACTTGGAACATTCCACATTACCGGCTTCAATGTCCCCACTGCTGTTTGTTTGTATATTCAAAGTGGCACAACGAAGATCACGCGCATCGATGTCACCGCTGGAATTTGTCTGAAGAGAAATATCCTTCCGCGTATTCAGATCTCCATCAATCTTGATATCACCTGAAGACAAAGTACAGAAACTCGTTACAGAAGGAGCATACACCCTTACTTCACAGGTATATTTTCCATTGATTGAATAGGAGTTGGTTCCGGGAACCTTGAATATAACCTTCAATTCACCTCCCTTTTCCTCCAGCTTCACATATTTCGCTATATTATCGGGCGCATAAACTTCCGCATACGCCGGACCGGAGGACGGTTTATAAATGATATCCACAAAGGAATAAGTAGTCAATGAAGACACATTGCCTAAATTCACGCGCTGAGTTACATAGTTCTTACTGGGAACGACTTTGTAAGTTTGTGCCTGACATCCTGTAAAAACCATAGCCAGCACCATCAGAAGAGTTAGAAATCCTGTTTTCATAATTTTTCGTTTTTTAAGTGTTTGCTTTATACACTTAGACGCTAAGTGTCCCGAAAAGTAACACTATTTTTTCAAAAAACTTCAAATAATCTTCATTTTCACCAAAATCTCCCCATTTTTTCCTTGAAGCACCGGTCGTTTCGTTGATAAAATCCAGGCATTCATCGACAGTCCCTGCTTTTGCCTCCAGATCCATCGATAAAACCCCGTCACCAGTCTAGTTTCCTGTTTAAATCCTTTCACATTCCCTACTTTTGCTTTACGAAATTTCGCTGAGAAAGCTTTTCAAGAATGGTACCAGCTTGAAAAATTAATCAATAATTCGTTAAAAATTCGCCAAGCCTAAGCGGCTCTGGCAGTAAATAAAATGAGTTCTTTGAAAAGTTTGTCAATAACTTGCGGGTCTGG
>ERZ791608.112-NODE-112-length-51090-cov-185.060664_pt1 | contig 51090 bp, 36 predicted proteins | sample MGYA00510276_ERZ791608 | MGnify/ENA primary metagenome ERZ791608 (study PRJEB30046, sample SAMN00791908) | human gut metagenome | study: EMG produced TPA metagenomics assembly of the A metagenome-wide association study of gut microbiota in type 2...
CAACAGACCGATTGGCAGGGTTAAGTATGCGCTAAATTAATTCCGCCAACGGGTATAAATTATCTGTTTGCCAATCGAGCAATTCATCATCTGTTGTTGTTGGATAGTTGTAATGCTCAATCAGTTCTCGTTCCGTAAATGTTCTTTTGAAAGTACTGCCTAAAAGCAGAACTATCATATCATCTACCCTCCTGTTGCACTCTTGGAGCTTGGAATTGTAAAGCCCTTGAAGAGCCTTTGTACCAATGTATGCTCCAGTACGTGCCTCTAAGATGCCAGAGAAAGTATTTTCCAATTCCTCCGTAGCAATTCTATAACGAAGAAGAATATTCAGAAGTTGCTCTCTGTCCTCGTTTAGCTGAAATTGTTTCAGCATATGTTCCATTCGCCAAGATTCATCGGACACTTCACAAAGCTTCTTTTTGAGTTGTTCAAAGTCCGACACATCGACATTCGATTCCGACAGAACTTTTCTGTTGTCGAAATTTGAGAATACGCTGCTGATGACATCGAATGGATCCGACTCCTTCTGATTGTTATCGAGATAAGCACCAATTACTGCTGCTACCCTACGAATCCTTACCTGGCAGTCCCAAGGAAGTTTTTGAAAAGGAATCGAGTCATTCGTCATCCAGGCGATGCCTATATATTCCCTCACTAATCTGTTGGCATCCCATGAACCATTTTTGCCTTTAGAATTATATTCTACTTGAGCTTTTTCCATGTCATTGTTTATTAAAAATCTCAATTCTTTGGCAAAGGTAAATCACATTTATGCAGCCTATCTGCATCTCAAAATAAAAATCGATAAAATCTTCTTGAATGCCTTAAACACCCAATTTTGGGGCAAAGATACAAAATACTTGGACACAAATTGATGTTTTAATCATTTTTTTGAGTGTAAAACCTCTTTTTTTCCAATTTTATTATGATATTTCGAATAAAAACACTACTTTTGCATATGTAGAAACATTAAATAAGCAATTATGGAAAATAAAGACCTGAACCGGCTGAAAGTTGTTCTAGCTGAAAAAAAGAGAACCAACAAATGGCTCGCTGAACAATTAGGTAAAGATCCAGCAACGATCTCCAAGTGGTGTACCAACAATGCACAACCGAATTTGGAGAATCTTGTTGAGATTGCAAAGTGTCTTGGAGTCACAGTCAATGATTTAATTCGATAATGTAAAAGGAACCCAGTATGCCAACAAACAAGAATGCAGCTATACGCTACCAGACTCTCGATAAATGCTTTCGAGACAGACGACACAGATACTACATGGAAGACCTCATCGACAAGTGCGAAGAGGCCATCTACTACTATAATGGCGTAGGAGGAGTGAGTCGGCGACAGATATTTGAGGACATCAAATTCATGGAAAGTGAAACAGGCTGGAGTGTGCCGCTTGAAAGAAAGCAAGATGGCAGAAGGGTTTATTATCGTTACCGTGATCCTGACTTTACCATCAATGCCCAACCACTGACAGAAGATGAAGCACGACAGCTTCGCTCTGTTATCATCACTCTCAGGCGTTTCAGAGGATTGCCAAGCAACGCATGGGTGGATGAAGTCATCTCCAATCTGGAATGGCGATTTGGACTTAGAGGCAAGCAGGAGAACATGATTGGCTTTGAACAAAACCCCTATCTCAGGGGACTGAACTTACTGCCTGACATCATAGATGCTGCTACCAGCCATCAAGCTGTAAGAATCACGTATCGCAACTATAAGAATTGCGATGAGGAGTACACCGTTGTTGTGCATCCTTGGTACATCAAGCAATACAACAACCGATGGTTCCTTATGGCGTATGATGCCGAGGCTGACAGAATATCAAACTATGCCCTCGACCGAATACAGAACTTCAATGTAGATGAAGATGTGGCATACATACCAAATAAAGAGGTCGATTTTGAACACTACTTCGATGATGTGTTCGGTGTGACAATACCGCCATCAGACGTTGAAAAGATTAGGGTTCTGCTTCAATTCTCCAAAAAGCAATATCCCTATATCGTGTCCAAGCCCCTGCATCATTCGCAGGAAATAGTAGATGCAGGAAATCGCATTCTGGCTGTTGAAGTACGACCTACATACGAGTTTACGCAATTGATACTTTCGTTTGGATTTGACGTTAAAGTGCTCGGACCAGAGCCTTTCAAACAAGAGATATTGGCAAATCTACGTCGTAATTTGCAGAATTATGATGAAATGCAGATAGACTGCACCGATTAGTATTACATTTGCAAAAGTATTTAATAATAATGAATAAGAATAATAGTCCATATACAGCAGCATTGACAGGTGGGGGCTTTCTTTTCGAAGAGACACTCACCCTGTTGCCTTTACTTCAAGCTGAGAACAGTGAAGAACTGCTCCAAGAAGAAAAGGTTAATAACAATCTGCTGCATATAAATGCAGAAACAGCTCGTTCAAGAAACATTCACGAGATAAAAAGGCGTTATCAAACCATGCCTCCTTCATTTTGGAATGACTTCAAGGAAATGAGCGATAGTGACAAGGTCATTGCTCTGTTCTATGTGATGCTCAAAACATATAAGATATGTTTCGACTTCCACGTGAATGTAACCATGCGCAAGTGGAACAGTATATCGAAGAGCATAGACAAGGAAGACCTCATGATGGAGTTCAATGAAATCTCTGCTAAAGACGAGTTTGTTGACTCATGGAGTGACTCTACAAAGGGAAAGGTTGCAAGTGCATATCTCACAATCCTGAGAAAGGTTGGAATGCTGACTAATGATAACCGTCTTCATTCCCTGGTCTGCACCAATTACGACTACTACTTGGCAAAGGGAGAACCATGGTTTTTGGAAGCCTGCCTCCTGCAGCCATACGAAATAGATAACATAAAGAAATCAATGTGATATGACGATAAAAGAACTTGATGATAAACTGAACAGCCCTGGTTTCCAGGACACTGAGAACGGCGACCTGTTCTACAACTTCTTCATCTACCAATATCCGGCAGAGAAGGAGTATGACATCCGTCGGCAGATACAGGAGTTCAAGGCGAATCTCATTCGCCCTATCAACTATGTGGATGTACTTACGCTGAATCTGTTTGAGGAGTTTTGCAACTTTCTCGACCAGAAGAAGTTCCTGCGTCATCCATCCATGCTGAAATACCAGTTGGAGAAAGAGCAGAACGATCCGTCCAAGGCACAGAACACCCAGGACACACTGACCCGTAATGCCCATTCTCCTGAATTCGTGCAGTACATTCATCAACGTATTATCGACCATATCACCATCAAGGATCAATACCGTCGTCCATACGTTTTCCTGTATGGCATAGGCAGTATGTTCCCATATCTGAGAGTTAACGAGTTTCTTGCCCTCTATGAGGACTACAACGATACCGGGAAGTATAAGATTATCGTCTTCTATCCTGGTCATCGTGACCAGAACTCTTTCCGTCTGTTTGATACGCTCCCAGACAATCACACTTATCGTGCAACCCTACTTATCAATGAGTAACTTATGAAACTGAAAGATTTATATAGCAAGCCAATCAACCGTGCTGTCAATCCTGCCGTCAGTGCTACCAAGTTTGACCCAGAGACAGAACGCATCGAAATACAGGAATACGTGTTTACGGATGAGATCATCAATGGTCTCTTCCGCATACTTGATGCCATCAAGAACAACAAGCCATACGACCATGTAGGTATCTGGATTGATGGTTACTATGGTTCAGGTAAGTCTCACTTCCTGAAATACCTCGACTACTGTATCACTCCATCAACTCGTGAGGATGCTGTTTCCCGTCTGCTCGATGCTGTAAAAGCCATCGACCCACTCGACGAGAAGCACAACCTCAATTTCGATTACGAAGAGTTGCTCTCTATCGCCAACTGGTTGAAGCGTGCCACCATCGACACCTGTATCTTCAACCTGGAAACCAGCTACGACAACTCTACAGACAAGAAGAAAGCTTTCCTTCACGTCTTCTGGAATGAGTTCAACGGTAAGCGTGGCTTCAATAAGTTCAATATCACCCTGGCACAGAATCTGGAAAAGCCTCTTGCCGAAAAGGGAGTATTCGAAGCCTTCAAGGAGCGCATTGCCGAGGAAGGTGGCGACTGGAACGACCCAGGTATGGCTGCCGACCTGATTGACAACGAGCTGGATTGGGTATTGGATATTGCCAAGGAACTTGCTCCTACCCTTTCTGTAGATAGCATCCGTGAGCGCATCATCAAGCGCGACACCAATATGAGCATCGACCGCTTCGGTATGGAATTGGCTTCCTACCTGAAGGACAAGGGCGATGACTACCGTCTTATTCTCCTTGCCGATGAGGTAAGCCAGTTCATCAACAAGGAGCGTGACCGTTATCTCAACCTCCAGGAGATTATCACCAAACTCTCTGAGGCTTGCGACAATAAGGTGTGGGTGGCTTGTACTGCACAGCAAGATCTCTCAGAGATTATGGACGATTGCCACATTGCAGAAGAGAAGGATAAGGAAGGCAAGATTAAGGGACGCTTCGAAGTGAAGGTTTCCCTGAAAGGTACACAACCAGAGGTAATCACCCAGAAGCGTATTCTCGACAAGAAAGAGGAAGTGAAGCCTGAGCTTGCTGCCCTCTACAATAAATACAAGGCAGGTTTCGACCTTCAGTTCAAACTGCCAACATCATATAGTAGCTACGAAACACAAGATGATTTCGTGGACTACTACCCTTTCGTGCCTTATCAGTTCAAGCTGATTATGCAGGTGTTCAACTCGTTCCTCAACCTCGGCTATGTGGCCAAGGAGGTAAAGGGTAACGAGCGAAGCATCATCAAGGTGATTCACTCTACTGCCAAGACGAATGCAGATGCAGAGTTGGGCAAGTTCATCTCTTTCGACGAACTCTATAACAATATGTTCGAAGAAGGATTGCAGGCTCGTGGACAAAAGGCTGTGGATAATGCTTTGCGCATGGCTCGCACCTACCAGACCGATCGCCCAGAGCGCACCCGTCTTGCCATAAGAGTAGCCAATGTGCTCTTCATGATCTGTAATATTTCACAGACCGACCAGCTGGTCTTCCCTGCAACATTGGATAATGTAACCTCACTCCTTATCAACGATATGGAGACTCCACGCCTCAATATCAAGAACGAGGTAGAGAAGGTGATTGAGTTCCTTTGCGACAACAACATCATCCGTCGTGAACAGGGCAAGCAAGGCGCTCCTGAGACCTACGCTTTCTATAGTGAAGAAGAAATGAAGGTGGCTCAGCTCATTCAGAGCCAGGTGGTTGACAACAATACCCAGGCTGAGCAGTTGAAGGAAATCTTCAACCGCTACATCACGGCTCTCCGCAACAAGGAGCAATACAAGACTCGCAGTTTCTCCGTGGGTCTCACCATCAAGCAGCGCACCTTTCTCAGTAACAATCCTGATGTGCAGGTAGAGTTCGTTATGGATGCGGATTACGAAAGTGCTGAGCAGTTGGCTTTGCAAAACAGCAATGTAAACCGCATGGTTTACTATGTGGGACCTCAATATCGTGACAACAAGCGTCTGTACAATGCCTTCTACTGGTATTGCCAGGCAAACCGCTACATGGCTACTCCGGTAACGAGCGAGGACAACAAAAAAACACGTGATGAGTTTGAGAAACGTGCCAACGAACTTTACGATGGAATCATCAGAAAAGAGTTTGAGAAGATACTCGATACCTGTTCTATTGTCTCTGGCCTCAGCGTGATAGATGAAGCCGAACTGGGACAGAAGCGTGGCAATGACCGTTATCGTGTTGCAATGGATAAACATCTTTCCAGCATCTATACCAAGGCAAACCTGGTGGATTACCCAAGCATGCCTCGCACCACGGAGCAGTTGAAGAAGGCCATTCTCCGAAATGTCAACCCAGGAGACTACGATGGAATGAATGCCGTTCTTACAGATGCAGAGCATGAAGTGGAGATTTATCTCAACAAGCAGTTTGCTGAGGTAAACGTTTCTGATGTGCTTGCCAAATTTGCAAAGGCACCATACGGATGGGATAACATCTGCACACTCTATATTATCAATGAGTTGGTACGTCGCCACAATCGTGACTACTCCTACGCTAACAATCCGAATGTAGAGACATCCACAGTTGCCAACCGCATCGTCAGCGAATCCAACAAGTTCACATTGCGTCAGGCTAAGGTCATCTCTCCGCAGGTAATCCAGAACTTCATTGCAGCATGGAAAGAGATTTTCGGTATTTCTGCCGTTCCAAGTTCTACAGACAGCACTCAACTTTTCAGAGCCTGCCGAGACATAGAGAGCGACCGCAGTCTTGCCAAGTTCATCAAGGGTTATAAGGATATTGAACTGCAGATTGCAGGCTACCAGTTCTGCCAGCCTATCCGTGAGGCTATCGACCTCTTCGAGTCATGGCTTAACGAGCGTGACCCGCTGAAGTTCTTCAACCTCGTCATTGCAGCAAAGGATGAAGCAAAGTTGCTCATTGACAAGTGTAAGGAGGTGGTGCAGTTCACTCACGACCAGCTTGATACATACAAGCAGCTCATACAGTTCCAGGACGACAACCAGTATAACTTCCCATTCGTTCCGATGGAGATGCAGGGAGCAGTCACCGACTTCAATAAGTTGAAAAACGACCCATGGCCAATATCTGGTCTTCGTGGTTACATCAAGCTGCAACGCCAGTTATCAGGCATATTGGATGGTGTACGTGATGAACTCCGAGAGAAAATCAAAGCAGCCTATAATGATATGTTCGACTATCTGAAGCAGGTTGCCGAGAAACAACATGTTCCAGAAAGTGTACTGTCTGACCGTGAAACAGTTATTCGTGTCAAGACCACTCCTACCAATATTCTGGTACTGCAGAACAATGCCAATACAGATACGTTCTATCAGGAGCAGGTGGATAAGATTATGTCTTATAACCCTCCTCAGCCTCCTATTATTGAAGGAGGAAGTAACACGACACCACCAGTAACTCCAGAAAAGCGCATCCGCAAGGCTTCTTTGCAGACTAAGACAAAGTTGCCTATCACGAATGCAGAGGATATAGAACGCTACCTGGAAGGTCTGCGCCAGCAGCTCGAAAAGCTGCTTGTTGACCAGGATGGAGTAATGATTATTAAATAATTTATAATGTACAATTATGGCAGAGATACGTATTAAAGACATAAATATAAGCATTTGGAATCATCAGAAAGTTCAGTTTTCTGCACACCCAGATGTCAATATTATCATGGGCATCAACGGCAGTGGTAAGACTACTTTTCTGAGTAGTCTGTATAAGTCTTTGACTGAAAACATGAAAGGTATAGAGAATGTTGTTTATTTGCCATCCATTGACAACATTGCAATGAGAGACAAACGAAAAAAAAATGCAACAGCCCTTTCACAAGACTTGGATTATTACATCTACGATATGAAGACTGGTCCTTCATTGATGAGTCTTCGTATGTCTATGATTGATAGTTCCGAGGATGTGCAAACCGAGCTAAAATCTCGAATTGCTGATTTTCAGAATGCGGTTAATCGTCTTTTTGCATTGACCCACAAGCGGATAGAGATAGAGGGCAGCAAGTTTTCTGTCATCACGGAAAAAGAAAAATTGCCTGTAGGCGCTTTGTCTTCTGGAGAGATGCAGATGCTACTAATTCTCCTGAGAGTGTTTCTACTCAATGGTCGTGAAGCTGTGGTATTGATTGATGAACCAGAAAACTCATTGGACATCGACTGGCAGTTTGAACTGGTCAACCTGCTTGTTCGTTTCAACCCCAATGCCCAGTTTTTCATTACAACCCACTCTCCAGCCCTCTTCGGTGAAGGATGGGGCGACAAGGTTTGGTACATGGAAGAAATCACTCAAAAGTAAAGCGTATGGACTGGATTAGTAAACAAGCCAAACTATACAGAAATCTTGCCCTTACCCATCGCTATCAGGCAATAGTGCATCTGGAGGATCAGGAAGATGAGAGATTTTGGGATTATCAGTTGCAACATGTCAAACCTGGGCGTTATCGCTACTTGTACTATAGCAAGAACAATAATGGCACTGATACCAGAGGATGTGAACAATGTCTCAGATTCAGACCATACCTTACTGACCAATTCTTTATCTGCATAGATAGTGATTTGCGCCTGCTTCGGGGTGAAGAAGGGCTGACTGCGAACAATCATATTGCTCAAACCTATGCTTACTCGTGGGAAAATCATCTTTGCGAGTCGGTTCATATTCAAGAGCGTATGAAACATAACATAGAGCAAGTGGATTTTGACATGAATGAGTTTATCACAGCATTCTCAAAGATTGTCTATACTCCTCTACGCTATTTAATTCTCTATTCAGCAGACAGTAATCTGAACAAACTGTGGAATATCTCCAAGTTCAATGCTTGCATACCTTTGCAACCCAAACGCTCAGAATTGGACAATAACGGCAAGGAATATCTGTCGGTCATTAAATCCCGTTTTGAAGAAGAACTGAAGAATCTTTCAGAACAACCTACTGGCAAGATTGAATCCTTAACAGAGGAGAACGCTTATCTGCATATTCAAGGGCATTTACTTTATAAGATGATTCTCCATATCGGCACTCTACTTTGTAGAGGAACAGGCGTAGCTTTCAAGACCGACATTCTTGATAAAAGCCTACACACCAATGGTTATGATGAGATAGAGTCTTTACAGAAAGACTTGCATAAGATTCTTATTCAATAAATACAAAAAAGTATGGATACAAATAGAATCAAACGCTTCGCAACCGAAGCACGAAATATATTGAAAGCCGGCATTGCTGCCAAGATTACTACGCTTGGCTTCGACAAGAACGGCAATGTGGCTGAAGAGAATAAACCTCAGCTTATGCAGGGCGGTTCTCTTTGGAATGATCAGTTACAGACTGAGGGCTTCTACTACCAGTGGATGTCCCTCTATAACCGTATTCAGCAGAAAGGTATCAGCGAGGTGTATGAGGAAGCTGCCTACACCTGGTTCAACCGCCTCTGCGCCATACGAATCCTGCAGAAGAACAATCTCTGCAGTCCGGTTCTGGCGTATGCTGATGCTGCACGCACTCCTGTCATCGTGGATGAAGCCCGTCAAGGACGCATACCACAAATGAAGGAAGAGTTGCGCCAGCGACTCGTAGAACTTCTCGATGACGACACTAAGGTGACAGAGCAGTTTGCTATCCTCATCACTGCCTGGTGTCATGATAATCCTATCATCAACCAGTGTTTCGGCAGCATTGCCGACTACACCGAGCTGCTTCTGCCAAACAATATCCTGGCAGAAGGCGGTTTCGTGGATATGCTGAACCATACAGAATTTATCACCGATGAAGACTTCAAGTCACCTGAGTTGATTGGATGGCTTTATCAGTTCTATATCTCTGAGCGCAAGGACGAGGTGTTTGCCAAGAAGGGCAAGTTCGAGGCTGATGAGATTCCTGCAGCCACCCAGATTTTCACCCCTAACTGGATTGTGAAATACATGGTGCAAAACACCGTGGGAAGAATCTATCTGGACAACAACCCATATGAGACTCAGCTGCAAAAGAAGTGGCAATATCTCGTTGAACCTTCAGAAAAACCGAACGATGAGACATTACTAAAATACAACGAGTTAACAGATTTAAAGGTTGCAGACTTAGCATGCGGTTCTGGCCATATACTCAACGAATGTTTCGACCTGCTCTATGACCTTTATATTGCCGAAGGCTATGGTCGTGGAGAAACTGTGGAGAATATCTTCAGCCACAACCTCACGGGTATCGACCTCGACACCCGTGCCAAGCAGTTGAGCCAGTTTGCCCTTTTGCTGAAGGCTTGCCAGAAAGATGCCGCCTTTGCAGATGCACATTGTATGCCTAATGTACTCACCATGCCTAAGCCATGGAACAAAGAAACGCAAGGTTCTATTCAAGACATGCTTCATATCTACTTCCAAGGCGAGGTAACAAATCAGCAGAAAGAGGAGATTAATGATTGCTTCGATCTTATGCAGAATGCAGACTCGCTTGGTTCTATCATGAAGTTCGACATTAGCGAAAGTACACGTCTGCTCATCAAGCAGACTACACATTATTGGTGCAATCAAGAGATTGTACCAGAGGAAGTGTGTACACAAATAGTTGCGTTTAAACTAATTCTTGCCTTGACGGAGAAGTATCATGCTCTCGTAATGAATCCTCCGTATATGGGCGGTGGCAACATGAATGGCGTATTGAGTAAGTATGTGAAGGACGAGTATAAGGATGGTAAGGCTGACCTCTTCTCTGTATTCATGCAGATGGGCATGGAGCGTCTTATCAGCAATGGCAAGATGGCACAAATCAATATGCAGAGCTGGATGTTCCTTTCTTCTTTTGAGAAATTACGCACGCAGTTCTTGAAGAACTATAACATCGACAATATGCTGCATCTCGGTCCTCGCACGTTCGATGAGTTGTCGGGTGAGGTGGTGCAGAATACTGCGTTTGTACTCAGTAAGCATGAGCCAACTCCACAAGGTGGTATGTACTATCGTCTCATTGATGGGAAAAACTGTGCGGATAAAGAACAACTATTCTTATCGCATATTCATGGAAATGAGGATGGTAACCGCATTTATTATCCTAATGTGGAACAGAATAACTTTGAGAAGATTCCAGGATGTCTTATAGGTTATTGGTTGAGTATGATGGTTGTCAATGCTTTTACTGCTGATAATATAGGTGACAAAATGATAACCCGCGAAGGAATGGCAACTGCTGATAATGATCGATTTTTACGTTTATGGCCAGAAATCTCATTAAGCAAATTCTCTAAATTCAATAAGGATTCTGATAAATGGTTTCCATATAATAAGGGAGGAGGATTCAGAAAGTGGTTTGGCAATAGAGACTATCTTGTAAATTGGTCAAATAATGGCTATGAGATTAAACATAATATAGATCCAAAGACAGGACGTATTCGTTCACATAATTATAATGGAGAATATGCATTCGAAGAATGTGGTACATGGAGTGCGATATCCTCAGGAATTTTTGCGATTAGATATTGCGAAAGTGGTTTTTTATGGGATTCCAAAGGCGCAAGCGGATTCTCTAATGACTATTTAAAATATATAATAGGATTATTGAATTCTAATACATCAGAAAAATTTCTTGAGGTGTTAGCCCCAACATTAGATTTTAAGGTTGGAGATATTATTAAAGTTCCTCTTATTGAAAAAAACAAGTCTTTTATAGAGGATGTGGTCCAGCAAAACATCTCTATCTCCAAATCTGATTGGGATGCCCACGAAACCTCTTGGGATTTCCAGCGCAATGAGCTCTTATCCATCGACACCTCCACCTACATGGAGAACATCGATTACAAGATAGAGAAGCATTTCGAGGATACAGGCGAACATATCAGCCTCTCCCCTGCTGCCCCACAGTTAGGCAGTCTGGAATGGCGTATGGAGCAATACAAAACGAAGTGGGAAAGCAAGTTCATGCAGCTGCATAAGAACGAGGAAGAGCTTAACAGCCAGTTCATCGACATCTATGGTCTGCAAGACGAGCTGAATCCTGATGTTCCATTGAATGAAATCACCATCCTTCAGCAGGGAGAGATTAATGCAACTGAGAATGACATTACCTGGAACGAGGATGTAATGACCAAGCAACTTATCAGCTATGCTGTGGGTTGTATGCTCGGACGCTACCGTCTTGACAAGCCAGGACTCCACATTGCCCACCCTAACCCGACCGATGAGGAGATTGCTCCTTACGAATACAATGGTGAACAATGGGAAATAGATGGCGACGGAATCATGCCTCTCATGCCAAACGACTGTGGCTTCTCTGACAACGCCTCTGCTCGCTTTGCCGACTTCATCCGAGTGGCATTGGGCAACGAGGAGCATGTTGCAAACCTGAACTACGTAGAGCAATGTCTCGGCAAGACACTGGAGCAATACTTCGTGAAGGACTTCTGGAAAGACCACAAGAAGATGTATCAGAACCGCCCTATCTACTGGCTGTTCTCATCCAAGAAGGGAGCCTTCCAGGTCATCGCTTACATGCATCGCATGAATGCCTACACCGCAGAGCGAGTAAGATCCAAGTATCTCCTCCCATACATCGAACACCTGGAGGCAGAAATCGATAAGCTCGATGCTCGCCGTGCCGAACTCTCTACCAGAGAAACCAAGCAGCTACAGACTCTGCAGAAGCAACTCGACGAGTGCCGTGAGTATCACGAGCGCCTGCAGGTAGTAGCCGAGCAAGCCATCAGCTTCGACCTTGACGACGGCGTAGTGGTGAACTATGCCAAGTTCGGTGATATATTACAGAAAATAAAATAAACATATGAGATTGTTGAGCTTTGATAAACTCAATAATCTCATGTTCAATAATACAGCGTTATCGAAATGTCTAAAGATACAACTATAAACATAACTTCTTTGACAAAAGAAGAACAACAGTTTATCACCGAGCGCAAACTGGATGATAAATACTTTATCGGTCGCTTTAATGAGAAGGAATCAGGCTATCTGGTTTCGGACATTCGTCGTTCTGATTTTTCAAAGATAAAATATAAGCCAGAAAACTCTGAGGCTTTCACCATTGAGGTTGATGACAATCTTGCCCAAAACATTAAAGACGATTGTTATTATCGTTTTTCATGGATTATGGTCAAGTCTGAGCCGAATTATGTCTTTGAAGTTGATACAAAACTAGAAATAACTCCAGTTTTGCCAAAAGATATAGTTAATATGTTGTATAAAGACATGTATAATTGTGATCCAAGAGCCTCACAAATGATTGTCAATACACTTGATACTATCAAGAATCAGCTTACTGCAAGTGGAAAAGAAGTTTTCATTTATGAGTTACTCCAAAATGCAAATGACTATCCTCAGAAGGTAAATGAACAGAAAATACCGGTAGAAGTAGAGTTTCATATTACAGATAATTATTTGATTTTTCAGCATTCTGGCGATTACTTTAATGCCAAAAACATTGAAGCCATTTGTAGTATAAATGATAAAGAAAAGACTGATAATGTAGAAGCTATCGGTTACAAGGGTATCGGATTTAAAACGGTGTTCTTGGATAATAATTATGTACTTCTTCGAACAGGTGATTATCAATTCAGATTTGACTATGATTACACCAAGAATATTGAAGATACAGCTTGGCAGATACTTCCTATATGGACAGAAGACAAGAATGTTGACAATGAAATTTTGGAAGTAATAGATAATGCAGACGATAAATATCGTGTGCAAATAGCTCTGCGTCCAACAGAATCAGACATTCTACATACAGGAGAGCAAAATTACGAAGAGCTCTTTTCTGATGTATTTGAAACAGAACGAGTTATTCTATTTATCCCTTTTGTCAATAGTGTAAGCGTATATATGAATGGGGAAAAAACTCCATCTATTGTGCGTGTCAAGCAAAATGACAAATGGTGCGTGTCTGATCCAGAGAAATACGTAGGGGCTATATCTCCAGAACTGACAGAAGAACTCAATCGACGCATAAAAAAAGGGGACGGAAAAATTCCGGAAAAGTATTATAATTTTCATAAGACTTCTGTTGGTTTTGCATGTCGTAGAGAAGGAAACAAACTCTGCCCTGTAGAAAATTCATGTCTATATTGCTATCTTCCAGCAAAGAAGGCTAAATTAGGATTTGGCTTCCTTATGAATACAGACATGATTCCAACAGGACCACGTGATAACGTTGAGCCAAAAGAAAATATCAACCATGCAATCGCAAAAATAGCAGGTCAACAGTTTTTCAAATGGATCCATGATCTGTTGGAAGAGGGACAATTTGATTACGAGTCAGTATTTAGTCTCATACCAGACTTTGAAGAATTAGAGAACAAGCATGAAGACGATGAAGACGTTCTAAAATTCATAACAGAGTTTAGAGAAGGATTCGAAGATGAATTAGAAAAAGAAAGTATTATTCCTATCATAAATGAAGAGGGAAATACTATACTAATTCCTGTGAACAATGTAAATTATGATACGACAGGCATCACTTGTGCTGGTATATTGTCTGATGAAAAATTATTAGAAATAACAGATTGGACAGATTCGTTTGTTCATCCTGATTTAAGAGACACAGAAAACCTGTGCCTCAAACCAAATATTGCCAGATTTTTAGAGCGCTATGCCTCAGATGCTTATAAATTTGATGAAAATGTCTTACTAACACAATGCGAGCAAGAAGAGTTCGCAAAATGGCTATCTGAAGAGAATAATAATTACAATTTTTTGAATTTTCTTGTTACTAAAGATTATATTACAGATTTCGAGAATAAGGACATTCTTCTTACAGAGACAGGTGAAGAGCTCAAATCAGCAAGCAACATCTACTATGATATAGATGATTATTATGATGATCTGAAAGCATTTGATGACTATCTTCCACGCCTATCTAAAGGTACAAGGAGTTATTTTAAAGATAACAAGGTCTGGGAAAGTATAAAGAACAACATATTTCGCCAGTTTAATCCAGATGCCTTTGTGGATAGTGAACTTCGTGATGATAAAAACATCAATGATACGCTTACACGATTGAAAGATCCAGAGACATCATATGGCTTCTTCAATTTTTTGGCACAAAATGTTGGTTTTACTCCATCATATAAGAAATTTCCTGTCATAAGATTCAATTCTACTGTAATTGAAGACTTTAATGGAATTGTTTATTTTTACCACAAAGATGGTGAAGAGCTATCAAATCAATGCTGGGTTCAGGAATCTTGGGTAAATTTGTTGTCAGAAAACTATTCTCCAAAAGCAAAAGAATACTTTAAGGAGAATTTTGGAGTAAAAGACTTTAGTCTCAAAAGCTACATTGAAGATGTACTCTTAAAGGATTCTGATATTCAAGATGGAATAAATGAGTTAGGACAAAACCATATAGATTTTGTCCACTATTGCTATGCCCATAAGGAATGCTTCAATAAAAACGTACTAAAGGATTTTTCTTTGTGGACATACGACAAAGAGAATCAGAACGAGCACATTCTTTCAGAAGATGTTATATTCTTTGATAATGACGACTTTTCGGTCTATCAATCTAAAAGTTGGATTCAAAATGGTTGGATGTATAAACTTGACAACGAATATTTTGATGGCATCGAAGAGATTAATGACTTTAAAAAATTTGTTGCTGATGTGTTCCATGTTTATGACTTTAACCAGGAGACTTTCTACAAATATGTTGTTGCCAAAAATGCCAAAAGTATTTGTAAGAATATTGGCGGTACAGAAACAGATAACGATGTTGTAGAGAGTATTGATTTCCTTACATATCTTGGAGAAAATTATAAACTCATCTTTGAAGATAACAACTATGAGCGTTTTGTACACCTTCCTTTATATCGATATGATGTTTGGAATGAGGTTACTGATCGTACTATTGACGTATATCTCTATGATGAAGAGTTAAAAGACGTAATTGAAGCAGACTGGACACCTGAAGATTTTGTGTATATGTTAGACGAAAGATACAATAAAATCTTTTCAACATACCCAATGCTGTGCAAAAAGCTGGAAGTAAAGGAATACACTTTCAAAAGCGTTATAGATATTTTGCTTGATGAATTAACATCTCATGAAGATTGCATCAATGATAAGGAAGCAAATATTTCCTTCCATCGATTTATGCATAATAATAAAGATGATATTGATTCAAAGAATTACAAGAAGATTAAAAATCTTAAAATATACGCCGCTAACAATAATGGTGTAGAATCTCCACATAAGATTGATGATACAATCTATATATCTAACGCTTATATGGAAGAAGGTAGAGGCATAGAGAACATGGTCAAGAAATATGATAAGACTGCTATCTTTACATCTGACTCATACCTCTATAAAGATACTGATATACAAGAGATAAAAGATTGGAAAGAATATTTTATTAAGTTGGGAGTAAATTCTGACAACAAGGATATTATATTCAACAGTGTACTTCCTAATCTTGCTGAAATAAAAGACAAAGATATTGTTTCTCTGTTAGCTGGATATTATGACTATTTCCATGCTGATGGAGAATGGGATGATGCGCTCAAAAAATTAAAGCAGATGAATGTTGTTGTTAAAGGTGGAGATGATGATTTCCGCCCTTTAAAGGATGTTCTCTTTAATGATTGCTATGGGGCAGAACCATATCCTTATCTTATCATAGAAGATGAGATTGCAAGCTTCTACAAAAAGTCACCTGATGTAATGCGCTTACTCAGAGAAATTGTAGATGCTTGTAAGGAAGAAAAGACAGAGTCTTTCCGTTCTTTCAAGACCATTGACGAATGGAAGACAGAAAAACTTGAATGGTATCTGTATCTTCAAAAAGATAATATATCAAACATAGAAGCAATTCATAGCCGTTTCATTTATGATTTAGCTATGGATTATACACTAAATTATAGCCTATATACAAAGGTTAAAGTTAAGGAGATTTTACTTCTTGGCAAGGATGGTCAGTACCATAAAGCTAAAGAACTTACTGAAGGTACTGCATATCAACCTCGCTGTAATTTTGAAAAATATGGTATTCCATTGATATATTTGAGCGAAAAATATCTGCCTGTAGAAAATCCAGATCCTAAGGATTTCAGAAGGTTGTTCACAGATATGGAGGTTGTCTATGACTTCCATTCTGAGCATCTTTCATACATGCGTGACAACTATCAATTCACGATATATTTCTGGACAAAATACCTGACGATACATGCAAATCGCACCCACATTATCGCAATGGGTACTAATGGTTCTATTGCCCAAGAGTTAAATAAGTATGCAACAATACCAACGGGTAATCGCGAGAAGCAAGAAGTCAAGAAACCTATCGAAATATACAGTCGTATCATAATTTGTGATGGCTATGTAAAAGGCATGATACCACACTATGAGGATAAAATGCCTTTAGAAGAAATCTTTTCAACAGTAGAAGTAAATAATATCTTGGACAAACTGGATTTTGCAACTTCATTGTCATTTTCAGATTGTATTGAATGTCTTCTTAAAACTAAAAATAAGGAAAAAAGACGGACAATATTAAGATGGTTATCTACAAAGCATTCAATTGATCATATTCTTGTAAACAAATACATGAATGATGACAATTCAATATGGAGAAACGGTAAGGGTGATTTTATGCCTTTACGCAATCTGTTGGTGCTTCACATTGAGGATGACAAAATAAGACAACTGTTTGGCAAGAACCCGATGGTTATGTCACAAGAATACATAGATTCAATCACGGTATTCGATTCTTTCTGTAAGATTTTTGGAATTAATGCTTTGAGTGAAGCAGATTTTGAATTATCTCCTAAGGTTATTGACGAACCTACAACAGAGGAAATGCAGCAAAAGTTGCGTCTTCCATTGCTCATTGTTGCAGCTGTTTCTGAGCCTGATAATTGGAAAGATAAATATGAACATTTCTGTTCAGATCTTGATCAACTAATATTCCATAAATGTGATTCCATCACACTTAACTATAAAGGAATATTGAAGGATCCAAGCATCCAGTACCACAAAAATGATAAAGAATTGTTTTTTGTTAGGGACTGGATGGGACGTCGTGTATTTAAGGATTTTATATATGACTTAGTAAACGATCTTGATATAGATCTCGACAATAATGTCCTTGAAGCAATCTTTGAGGCTGATGAAAGCAACCAAGTTGATCTTATTGAACAATATGTCAATTACGAGGTTAGCAAAAGTGCTGAGTTCAATGACATTTTAATGAAACTCAATGTAACTATTGCAGAGGGAGTTCACTTTTCATATGAAGACGACGAAGAAGAAGAGGATGTTGCTTCAACTTTTGGAACAAATACTCGTAGTGAAATTAACGAAGATGAAGAATCCGAAGACGAAACGGATTACGATTCTGGAGAAGACCAAGACGAAGTTGAGGAAAGTACTACCACTTATTCAGACCAAACAGAGGAAGAGTCAGAAGAAAATGAAAGTATGGCAGGAAATCATGATTCAACAGAGTCTTCGTCTTCAGAGCAATCAAGTCAACATGATAGTAATTTCAATGATGGTGACGAAGAAGATAAATATGAGGAAGAATATTGTGACACCGACGATGACGACGACAATATAGATAGCTATCAGAAATATAAATCTGATGATTCTGACGATAAAGAAGATTCGGATAGCGAGGAGCAAGATTATCAAGAAGGTTGTACACGAAATGAACAGCAACATGCTTCATCCACCAATTCTTCTTATCATTCTAATAAAGGAAATAATAGCAGTAATGCCGATTCCTATTCGTCCAAACAACATGGCAAGCCCTCTTCAGATTATAACGAATCATCTTCGTATGGAAGCGGACATAGTGGAGATCACAACGAACGCTCACAACACAAAGATTCTGCAGACAGAGAATCCTATAAACAGGATAAGGATTTTACCCATGGTAAAAATCAAAATACAAGAAGAAAGAACTATATGGGGTATAATCCTGATGAAACGAAACAACGTCCATTTAATGTAGGCAAACAGGAAGCAACTACATTGGAAACAAAGGATGCTACAGAGGATGATGTTTCAAGACTCAGTGCATTACTTGGACGAGCTTTTGATAGAGACTCTATTGTGGACGAGAACTATCTTGTTCGCATGAGATTTTATAATAGTGTAAAGGAAAATGTTGGCGATCCACAGATGACAGAAAAAGAATTCGTCGAAAAGGGCTCAAAGTATCTACAGACCAAGAATGGTAAATATGTACATCGTTGTAGTGCAAGAGGTGGTATTCTGTATATTTCTCCGTCAATATGGAATAGAGTCAAGTTTGACAACTGTATAATTTGTATGTATTATGGCAAGAAAGCTAATCAATTCCTGTATATCCGCTCTCAAAAGGAGTTGATGGATATGATTGATAAAGATGCCGTAGTTGTTCAAGTTACAGGTAATGACAAAGGCGTCTTCATAAATAAGGTCTATGATTCTAAATTCCCAGGGATGAATGGTAATATATACACCATGATAAGAACCATCAAGACCAGTGGAGACGACTTCATATTTGGAGAAAATGATTTAAATAGCAAAAATGATATAGATTTTGATCCAGACTTGGTATGAGAAATGAAATATTAGATAATTATGTTCGCTTCTTTAAAGACCAGAAGCGAGAGACGGAAAGAGCATATAGCTACATTCTGGACTCATCTGTTGGCACGCTGCTTAAAGATGGAGTCCTTAATGTAGGTACTGTCATTGCTGCATCTCTCAAAACTGGAAACATCACTATAAAAATCAGAAAAGGTTATGCGCCACGATTAAAGATGTTGAAAAGCTTCGGAATTGTGACAAAAAAAGCAAGACAGGCCTTTGGGGATAATATAGTACTTTGGGATTGTAAGTTTAGAACATTTCATGATGGTGAGGGCTTCCGTATGGGCGAATCAGACATTATGCCTTTGTATTTTAAGAAGAATTCAGACAACCTATATGATTATATTGTATGTGGATCTGTTGATGTTGAGATGTTTAGCTTCATAAACAAATGTGTTAATGAAAAAGGGAAATCCGTAACAGTCCTTCTATACGACACTTATCCTCCAACAGAATACCTCGACAATCTTGCATATTATATTCATAATAATAGAGATTGCAATGAATTGTTATTAGAACCAAAGGTTTGCTATGACGATTGGAAACCAGAAGAATTGGCATATGATCCAGAAAGTCCAAATATAATTTCTGACACAATTAAGGAAACATTGGAAAATCAGGAATGTTGTATTCTACAAGGTCCTCCAGGAACAGGTAAGAGTTATACTATTGCTACAATAGTTGCGTCCTATCTGGAACAAGGAAAGTCTGTTTGTGTTACAACTATGGCCAATTCCGGATTGGTGGAACTCGTCAAACAGCCACCACTTAAAATGATGTTAGCTGATGGTAAAATTTTCAAAACATCATTGAAAGCTGATGAAATGAAGATAGCTCATGGACTGAAAGCAGCCAACAAAGACTTGGTTATTCCAAAAGGATGTATGCTATGCACTACATATTATAAACTATCTTCAATTATTGGTGTAAATTCTGGAGAAAGAGAATCTGATGATCTTTATGACATTATTGTCATAGAAGAAGCTTCACAAGCTTTCTTGTCAACTATTGTTGGATTCAAGACCTTGGGTAAAAAATGTCTCATAGTAGGTGATCCCATGCAGCTTCCTCCAATTGTTCAAGGACTCGGTGTAAAACCAGAATACAATCTTTGGAAGGCTGACAATCAGTGTAATGGTATGAGCGCTTTCGCTTTGGGCACAGACATCAAAAGTTTTCGTATTACGACAACATTTCGATTGACTCAAAAAAGTGCGAACTTAACGAGGATATTTTACAGTAGCAACTTCCACTCAGTTAAACAAGAGTATATAGATTTCAATGGAATAAGCAGTAAATATTTTCCTCACGATGGTGGTGTACTATATAAATTCATCAGTGGATTCGTCGATCAAAACTACAATGAACGATCATTGAATTTTATTGGTGAAATAATACATACATTAGAACAACATCGTCCAGAAAGTAGCATGGCAATAATTTCTCCATTTCGTGAAACGGTCAAAAAGTTGCAAAGTGAGTTTCAAACAGACAAACGAGTACTAAAAGATTTGACAATTGAGACCATTGATCGCATTCAAGGTATGACGGTGGATTATGCAATACTCTATCTACCTGCTGGTGGTTCAAGTTTTGCTCTTGATGAAAGACGTTTCAATGTAGCTACAAGCCGTTCGTTAAGTACTACGTTAATAATTACTGATGTACGATTAGAGCGTCTTGCTAAATTCAGAGGTAAGGTACGTTCCTTCATTATGGCCTCAGAACAAATTGATTAATATTGAATAATATGGTACAAGATAGAATATACAATTATTTCGAGCGCAATCCACAACTTCATGTGCTCTTCATCTTCGACAGGATGAACATCATCCAGAATGAACTTGATGAGATGAAGGAGTGGAATGACGACTATATATATAAGGTGTTTGACGGTGCGTGGTTCAATGCCAAGTATGCCATCGAGAATGATTGGAAGGACAAGCATGTTGTTCTGCTCTTCCCTGAACAGGTATATCCTCATACTGAGGAGCAGCAGCTCAGTTTCCCCCTACTCGACATGCTGAAAGCCAATATGGAATATAAGGAAGAAGACTATGCCAGCTTCATGCAGCAGTATAATCTTCCTGAGAAATTCCGTAGCTTCGTAAAGAAGAACATTGGCGAGATTATGTCTTCTAAGGTGAGCAACATCCTCAATGGACATATTGACAGTACATCGTTCAGTGAGGATATGGTTTGCCGTGCCTTCATTTCCAATTATCTTGGCGAGAAGAAGCTACAGGAATGGGAACAGCTCATTATCAAGATGATTATTCTGGATGGAATAGCAGAAGAGAAGAAGCGTACTGATTTCTGGTATAAGCTCAGCAAGAATTTTGATGCTTCAAAGGCTTTATCGGAAAAGTTGGATAAGCTCTTCGGCTTAACTCCTAACTTTAACGCTGCCATCAAGATGAAAAACGTGGCTGAGAGTTTGAAGTACAATAGCATCACTCAGCTTTTAGACGCAGTACCGGGAGACACCTATAAGCAGTACAAAATCAGCAATTCTGTAGTGCTTGACCAGGTGAACAAAATCTATGAGCTGGGTACACACGACCGCCAACTGTCAGAGAAGTTTGCCCAGGCAATGAGTATTTTGGCAACAGACATCAAGGAAGAGGAAATCATCAATATCTATGGTATTGATGCCAACTACTACTATCTTACAGAGTCACTCTGCTGGCCAATACTCAAAGAGATTGTAGAAGAAAAGCTGATGGCAGACCCAGAGCAGGTAAATGACCGCATGCGTGAGTTGTCTTTGAAGCTTCCTGTAGATAGTGACATTCAGATTGCAATCCGATTCATAGAGCAGTCGGCTTTATACTATGCTCAGGTAAGAGGTCTTGGAACGCTGAAACTCAATAGTACCAAGGAGTATGTTGAGAAATATACAGAAGAGTTCTATCTTGTAGATTTCTACTATCGTCGTACACTTGAAGCATACCACGAACTCATCACAAAGGAGAATCCTATCGAACAGACATTAAGTGATGCCAAGCATCAGTTGGATTTGGAATATGCCAAGATTACTAATGTACTAAACCTTGAATGGCTGACATGCGTCGGGGAAAAGGGTGCCTGGTTTACTGAAACCGGATTAAAGCGTCAAGAGGATTTCTACAAGAACGAGTCAGATACCAGTGTGAAGCAGGTTGTCATTGTATGTGATGCGCTTAGATATGAGGTAGCAAAGGAACTGATGCAGGAACTGGCCAAAGAGAAGCATATTGCAACAATAGATGCATACCAGGCAATGCTCCCTACGGAAACCAAGTATTGCAAGCCTGCCCTCCTTCCTCATCACTTGCTGGAGTTGAATGGCACAGACATGATGGTGGATGGAACATTGCTGACAACTACAGAACAGAGGACTGCACATTTGGGAAAATATCGGGAAGGAGCCATCTGTACACGCTATGAAGACGTGATGAATGGCGACGCACAATCCATGCGTGAACTCTTCAAACGTTCATTGGTATATATATTCTATGATACAATAGATGAAGCCGGTCATTCACAAAGTCCGTTCGAGGTAATCAGTGCTTGCAGAAAAGCCATTGAGCAACTGACTGTACTGGTAAAACGTCTGCATGCAACATGGAATGTAACAAATGTACTTCTTACAGCAGATCATGGCTTCCTCTATAATGACATGAAGTTTGAAGATAAGGACAAACATAGCATTACAGACTCTGCTATAGAGAAAAAGACAAGATATTATCTTACAGATAGCAACGATACTTTTGAGGATATTGTAAAATTCCCTCTTGACAAGGTATCTTCTATCAAGAGTACCACGCCTTTGCAGGTTGCAGTACCTATCGGAACTAATCGCCTGGCTGCACCAGGTGGCTACAACTTTGCTCATGGTGGCGCTTCACTCCAGGAAATGATTATTCCAATTATTAAGAGCGTGCGTAAGAAAACGAACAAGACTGAAAAGGTGGGCGTAGCTCTGATGAGCCACAACCTGAATATGGTGAGTAGCCGCCTGAAGTTCCAGATGATACAGTCGGAAGCAGTAAGCATGACCGTGATGGAACGCAAGGTGGTTTGCTGTATTTATAATGGTGACGATCCTGTAACCCAGGAGAAGGAAGTGACACTGAATAGCACTGATGCAACGAACTTGAACAATCGTGTGTTTGAAGTGACACTCAATCTGAATAAATCTGTCAATGCAAGTATGTTACAGCTTAGAATCTACGATGTGGATGACAAACTGAACCCACTTGTGCGTGAGACAGTGAAGAACAATACAATGATAGAACAAGATTTTTAAGGAATACTGCATATGGATTTACAACAGAAAGTAATGAATGCCTTCATAGGCAAAGTGGTAAGAAAGGATTTGGCTTTCCTCGTGAAGGGAGGCCTGCCTGTTCCTACATACGTGTTGGAATACCTGCTGGGGCAGTATTGCGCCAGTGATGATGAAGAAATCATCAACGAAGGTTTGGAAAAGGTGAAGCAAGTTATCCAAAACAACTATGTTCACCGTGCTGAAGCAGAATCGGTGAAAGGTATCATACGTGAGAATGGCAGACATCGTATCATCGACAAAGTGACCGTTGTACTCAACGAGAAGAACGATGAGTACCAGGCTACATTTGCCAACCTGGGATTGACTGGAGTACCTATAGGTACAGACTACGTGCGTAAGAACCCAAAATTGCTGAGTGGCAATGGCGTTTGGTGCATTGTTACCATTGGCTATATCAGTGGTGAAAGCGTCAAGGTGAGATGGGAAATCCAGACATTGAAGCCTATCCAGATTTCAAATATCGACCTGCAGGAATATATCGACCAACGTAAAAACTTCACTACAGAGGAGTGGATTGACTTCCTGATGCACACAGTGGGTCTGAACCCTGAGGCAATGAACCGCCGTGAGAAGTTCATCACTTTAGCTCGTCTTCTCCCTCATGTTGAGAACAACTTCAATTTCATGGAATTGGGTCCAAAGGGAACAGGTAAGTCTCATGTATTCCAGGAACTGTCTCCTTATGGCGTGCTTGTCAGTGGTGGTGACGTAACCTCTGCCCGACTTTTCGTGAAAATCCAGGGCAACAAGGAGATTCTCGGACTGGTAGGCTATTGGGATGTAGTGGCGTGGGACGAGTTTGAACAGCAGAAAGGCCGTAATGTGGATGCTGTGCTCATCGACACGATGCAGAACTATCTTGCCAACAAGTCGTTCAACCGTGGTAAGGGTACGCACGAGGCAAGTGCGTCCATGTCTTTCGTAGGTAATACTAAACATACTGTTCCATACATGTTGAAGAACAGCCATCTGTTTGAGAGCATTCCTACATCATTCATTAAGGGTGCGTTCCTCGACCGAATCCATCTCTATAATCCAGGTTGGGAAATCAAGATGTTGAAGAAGAACAGTTTTTCCAAGGGATATGGTCTTATAACAGACTACATTGCAGCCGTGCTTCACGAAATGCGCAATGATGACAGAACTGCAGTGTTGAATGACTATGCGAAGTTTGACGGTTCACTCTCAGAGCGTGACCACCTTGCTATCCGCAAGACTTTCTCAGGCATGATGAAACTTATCTATCCTGATGGTAAGATGACAGACCAAGAGGCTTATGAGTTGGTTGACTTTGCTGCAGAAGGTCGTAAACGTGTGAAGGACCAGCTCTATGTGATTGATGAAACTTTCATGGCAGAGCCGGCAAAGTTCAAGTACATCAATTTGAAAACTGGTTTCGAAGTGAGCATTGAGACATTGGAACAAGTAAGCAATCAGATAGTAGAACATACTACGACTGAAGATAATACAGAAGAAGCTGAAACTTCCACAGAAAACAATGAGACATCTACAGTAGTTGCCAATGCAGAGGGAGGTTCGAATCAGCATCCGGTCAAACGTCCACGCATTCCTATTCTACAAGAAAAGAGTATGTCATTCAGAATGGGACAAACTGGCGTAAGTTATGAGAAGTTATTTGCACCTTATATGAGAGAAGCAAAGGAAATAACCGTTGAAGATCCATATATACGTGCTTCATGGCAAATCAAGAACTTCATGGAGTTTGCTCTGATGCTTATCAACACACGTCCTGTGGATGACTTGAAACTGAATCTTTTCACTAATGAAGAGGAAGATAAGATACCAGACTTGATTGACAAGCTTGATGACATCAAGGACGACCTTGCTTCTTATGGCATTGAGTTTACATACAAGTTCAGAGACTTCCATGACAGATGTATCAAAACAGATACCGGGTGGACAATTACACTTGGACGTGGTCTTGACATGTTTGAAAAATATAGTCCCTACTCTATTGCATCATCAAAACAGGACATGCGCAAGTGTAAGGAGTTTACTGCGACATTCATGAAGACTAAACATGCGTAACACAATATCAGAGCAGCCACGGTATTCAATGAATACCAAAAGGCTGCCCTAATTGTTGTTTATGGAACTGATAATGTAGAGCTCTCTGGAGTAAGTTTAATTATAATCAGAAAGAACAAATATGAGTTTAAAAGATATAGTTACATTATTCAAGAATCACCAAATCCAATATGGACTAAATGGCGATTCTAACTTAGAAGAATTATATAAATGGGAATTGGTGTCCAAACAAAATGGACACCCAGACCCTAATGCTATAGATTTTTCTAAAGAGATTAATTCTCTAGAATTTAAGAATCTATGTTTTAGTTCACAGATTACCGCAATTAGAAATTTTGCGAAATATGAACCAGAAGAGTATAGAAAACTCTTTAGAGCACTGTTTGATGAAAACATCCTTCTGCAAGAAAGAGTAGAAAATTTTACTGAAAGTTGCAAAACATTATGGGATGATAAGATTAAAGCAAAGTTTACCTATCATACGAGTGCAATGTGCGATGAACGACTTATCAGTTGTTTCTTGGCATTCCATAATCCTCAGAAATATACTTTTTATAAAAATGACGTATATAAGAATTTATGTAAACTTTTAGAGGTTAAGCCACGAAAGGCAGGTCTAAAGCTTGTTCATTTTTACGAATTACTGGATCAACACGTTATTCCAGAGATTGAGAAAGAGGATGAATTAATTTTGTCCATCAATGACGAAATAAAGAATAATGGATGTATTCAAAGTATGCCACTTACTGCCCAAACGGTATTATGGTACTATAATAGAGCATTATTAAAAAACGCAGATACTGACAAGGAAGATAATGAAAATGATCTTGTTGAAACAAAAATAGACAACACTATGATGTATCAAAAATATATTGACTTGCTTAAAGAGAGCAAGAACTTAGTTCTGACAGGTGCTCCCGGTACAGGTAAGACCTTTATGGCACAGGCCATCGCAAAAGAAATGGGATGTGGCGAAAATGAAATGTGCTTTGTGCAATTTCATCCGTCTTACGACTATACTGATTTTGTAGAAGGACTGAGACCTATCATGATGTCAGAAGGACAGATGGGATTTGAGCGTAAAGATGGAATTTTCAAAGAGTTTTGCAAAAAAGCTATCAAGAACTTGATTGATTCTGCAAAGAGTATTGAAAATCTCTCTAAAGAATTATCTTGGGAAAATAAGTTACAGCAATTTATTGATGATTCTATAGACAACGACACAAAGTTTAAATTATCAAATGGAAGTGAGTTTACAATAGATGAAATCAAAGGGCGAAATATTATAGCTCATAATGACAGTAACCCTAAAACGCCACTTATTCCTATAAACGCTGATGAAATAATAGAGTTGTTGACCAATGATGTTCCATTAAATATAGTGCGTGATATCCGTACCTATTTTAACAGAAAATTTGGTACACAACCAGATTCTTATGCATTCATTATTACGAAAGCTATTCGTGAAATGAAATATAAGACGCAAGTTATATCAGCAAACAAAATTGAGCGTAAGCCATTTGTCTTTATCATTGATGAAATCAATCGTGGAGAGGCTTCAAAAATATTTGGTGAACTATTCTACGCCATTGACCCTGGTTATAGAGGCAAGAAAGATATTCGAGTAAAGACTCAATATCAGAACCTTGTCCCTGAAACAGATGTATTTGCAGAAGGATTTTATATTCCTGAAAACGTATTCATTCTTGGTACAATGAATGATATAGACCGTAGTATCGAGAGCATGGACTTTGCTATGCGTCGCAGATTCACTTGGAAGGAAATAACCCCAGAAGATACACAATCTATGCTCGACAAACTCGAATGTGCCACTAAGGCAAAGAATGTTATGGTAAGATTGAATAATGAGATATCCAAGATTGAAGGGCTTGGACCTGCCTACCAGGTTGGACCATCATACTTCTTAAAGTTGGGTGATAATGGTGGAAACTTTGAAAAGCTGTGGAATATGAATATCAAACCATTGCTTAGAGAATATATACGTGGTTTTCGCAAATCAGACGAAATCATGGAAAAGTTGAGAAATGCTTACTTCGATACCAAAGAAAGCAACTCAAACATTAATGATAATGAATTAGTCGATGAGAATTAACTTAACAGATAATAATATTGGACTGGTGAAAGCTGGGACATTTCTTCGCAAAGATGTCTCAGCTTTATTCCCTATTGCCGACAAAACAATAGCTGAATTATGTCATGAAAATGAGAATCTGCTAATATTTCCCTATAGTATAGAGGATTCTGACGACAAAGTCGGTGAAGCTTCTGTTATGACCATTCTAAATACAAGTGACCCAGAAAAGGTACGTATTACCACAGGAAATGTAATGGGTTTTATCGGTGTTGGAAACCTGCAGATTAAAATTAAATCCCGTTTTGATATAGGACGCGACGACTATCTCTTACATTACATGCTTCAAAAGGTCTTTTCATTCAATCTCTTTGACCTTAATCACAATAACGAAAAAGAGGATATCTTTGACTTTATTATGTTTATGTTCCCTCACTTGCTAAGAAACGCAATGCGTCAGGGCATATACAGAGAGTATCAGAACTTCAAACATAACGATGCAAAATTAAAAGGTACTATTGACTGGGGTCGCCATATTGCCCAAAACATTCCGTTTGCAGGAAATGTAGCATACTCCACTCGTGAATATACCTATGACAATGACATGACAGAGTTAATCCGTCATACAATTGAGTTTATGAAGTCAAAGAGATATGGTCTATCCGTATTAGGTTTAGACCAGGAAACTATAGACAATGTAAAATCTATAATTTCCCTAACTCCTTCATATAATAAAAATGAGCGTGGTGCAATTATTGGTAAGAACCTTAGACATAAGAGTCATCCTTACTATACGGAATACCAGCCCCTGCAATGCCTATGCTTACAAATTCTTAGAATGGAAGAAGTAAAGTATGGAGAAACTGATGAGGAGATTTGCGGTATTCTGTTTGATGGAGCATGGCTTTGGGAAGAGTATCTGAATACCATTCTACAAAAAGAAGGTTTCAAGCACCCAGAAAACAAGAAACATAAAGGTGGCATCTATTTGTTTGAAGATCATAGTGGAATCCGTTATCCAGATTTCTATAAAGATGGTATTGTCCTCGATGCAAAATACAAGAAGCTTGAAAGTTATGAAAAAGTTTCAAAAGTTAATCGCAATGACCTTCATCAGTTAATCACATACATAACTAACTTACAGGCCTCGAAAGGAGTTTTTATAGCTCCTTTGACTGAAAGACAGGAGAAAATTCCAAAATCACGATTGAAGGACTCATCTGCATTACTATATATATTAGGTATTGAGATTTGTCATACGTCCACATCTTATGCAGACTTCTGTGAAAAGATGAAAGCAAAAGAAGCATACTTTGTAGATACATTAAGGCAATTATAATAGGTCAAAACAACTAATTTAAGCAGGAAGAAACAGTTCTTTCTGCTTTTTTTATCCAGTAATTTGCACTATCTTTTTATAGTGCAGATAGACTGCACAAGACTTTCATACCTTTGCATCAGAAGTTAAACATTAATTGAAAAAAGGTATGGGACTATTCGATTTTTTATTTTCAAGCGGCGTTTCAAACAGCCAAAAGAAAGCGCATCGCAACTCAGGTAATAATACCTCAGACCATGAAAATTATGCTCGTGGCTATGAAGATGGTTATGATGACTGTTGCAGTGACCATGATTGTTCTTACAATGACTATCATGATAGTGGTTATTGCGATCGTGACGAGTTTGAAGGTTGTGAGAATGATGAATGCTATGACGATAATTGCGGTTGGTAGTCACCTTCATCAACAGGATTATCAAAACAAAACATAGAAAAAGTATTATTAATTTAAAAAGTAACATTATGAAAAAGTATTTATTTTTCCTTCTTGCCCTTGTGGTAGCATCTTTTGCATTCATATCATGCAGTAGTGATGATGATTCTGACAATGGAGACTATGATAAGTCTATGATTGTGGGAACCTGGGAGATGACAGCAGTAAAGACATCGGAGTCTGGTACGTATGTTAACTGGCCTTTCAGAAAAACTTACGCCACATTCAATGCAGACGGTTCATATTACGGCTCAGGATATTTCGGAACTGGTCGAGGAACATGGTCTTTGAAAGGAAATACACTGAATACTTATGTAGAAGGTGAACTATTTGCTTCTTATACCATCATTGCTGCGACTTCTACAGTTTCAGAAATGAAGATGTCTATAGGTGACGAATCCATTTGGGTAAAATGTAAAAAGCAATAAAACTGCTAAATACGTTTAGGTGAATTATTGTAAGGGTGCGTGGGAAATACCCTGGCATCCTTACTTTACCATCTGTAGGTTGTACACTATTTATATTATTATAAGGAAATAAGTTATGAACAGAATATATTTACTGATTATTACATTGTTTATGATGCTGGCCTCTTGCAGCAATAGCAATGATGATGTGGAACAGGGTGAAAACGGCAATACTAACAAAGAAAGTATTGTTGCATTATGGCAAGATTCAGACAAAGAACCTGAAAACGTTGTTTCTTTTGCAAAGGATGGCACTTATAAAATTATCCTAAAGAAATCTGCCTATAGTTATTTCTTCAGTACAGGAAGATATTCAGTCAAAGAAGGAAAAGTCTCCTGCAAAGATAACTTTGTCGAAAGTTCATCCAAGGAGTACACATTTAGTATTGATACAAACGGAACTCTTCGATTTGAAAGCATTGTATTCAAAAAAGTAGGTGTTGAAGAAAATGCATTAGAAAACAAACTAAATGGTAGAAATCAAAAATATGGCGGCTATACAATGGGTGGTATAGGCTACACATCAGGTGAGGCGAATTATTATGTAAAGTTTACAAACGACTATACTGCCTATAAAGTGTTTGAAAAGGTTTATTATAAGGAACCTTCTAAAAATAGTTCTAAACAGACTTTAATGCATTATGTTTATTTTGACAACCATCTATACTTGGCCGAAGAAGACCATTCATATTCACCTAAATATGTAGTTGATTTGAATGAGTCCAATTGTTTCTACTATATTAACGAGAAGGGAGAAAAAGTTTTGCCTTAGGGATTCTTTAATCTTGTCAGTATATAAAAGTGAAGAGTAGTGAAGAACAAAATATAAAGATTATGAAGAAGTTTATCTTAGGTTTCTGCTTAATTGCAATGCTCGCTTCTTGTGGTAGCAAGAATGAGCAATGGGAATACAAAGTAGTAAAGGTTGCAGGACACGATGCAGAAATTGCTGCAGATTTCGGCACCCTGGTGTTCGCAGATCAGACTGCAATGTTGAACAAGATGGGTAAGGAAGGTTGGGAACTGGTCAGTGCTTACACAGAAACAGGTACGGCCTTTCCAAACTTCGGTAACTCTGAATACGTCACAGGTATCAGAGACAATACAAGAACTGCTGTCGTCAACTTCGTTTTCAAAAGAATCAGCGATGGCAAGGAAGAGGTAAAAAAGCCAGCAAAGAAAAAATAACAAGAAGAAATGAGATACACTGTAGTATTCATATTAACAGCATTGGTTCTGTCGTCTTGTTCCCATAAGAACGAGGCGATGGAACTTTCTCGTAATTTCTTCACATCGTTGTCAGATACCACTTATGGAAAGCCAAATGATTTCTATCCACTATATGACAGCTTGCATATAGAGGCAAAATCAGATGCTGTGGACATAGAAGAGTCTGACATCACTGTGAAGAATGATACAATAGCTGTTCGCTGCTATAACAATTATACTGATGCAACAGGCACATTCAAGCAGGACAGTATAACTTTGTTTATCGCTAAAGACAAAGAATCCTCCTGGTATATCTATGACTCAAAGGGGCTGATCACAATGGATGAAGACCAGGAATGGTTCGGCAGAGCGACTGGAGCACTTGGAAAGAAGCAACTCAATGATGTAGCATTGGCACAAAGATTGAGCAAACTAAGTGATTTGATCAGTACAAAGTACTGGGACACGTGGGCAGAACTGAGAACTAAAGTCAAGATAGTCAACTGGTCATGGAAAACAAGTTATGATGGAACCGCTCATGGAGATGCTCGCATAGTGAATACACTTCCCTACTCTATCTCCGGTATCAAGTATCTTGTAACATATTATGACAAGAGTGGCAATTTCATGGCTGAGGATGATGGCAGAGTCAGCAAAACACTGAATCCGAGTGAGAAATACAACTTCACATTCTGGAGTTCGAATGCCAAATACCCAACGACTGCCAATCTCAGGCTCGATTTCTCGGACAAAACAGTTCTTGAACTGATGAAAGAGAAAACATATACAGGAAAAGAATTTGCCGAGTTTATCAAAAAGAAATAAGTTTAATCAAAGACAGACAATGAAAAAGATAATCGTTTTATTCGTGCTGGTGATGGCAACCATCGGTGTACATGCCCAGTTTTCTATAAGCAATTCTACTCAGCGAAGAGTAATTGTCGCTTATGAACTTGGAAGCGATGGTTATTACAAAAGAGTAACCAAGAAATCGGTTGAGCGTGTTGACAATATTGTAGGTAGCTATGCTTATGACAAGAAAGCTCAAAATCTGTATGTCATAACGCCAAGCAGTAATATTGTGATCACCCTTACCAAGGACTACGCCAAGATCATTAAGAAGAACAAGTCCATCCCCCAAGTAGCAGAGGAAGAACTTGATGTACTCGTTCAGAAATATAGCAAGCAGCTGGATAATAAATATACTGCACTAAATGAGGCACGAACAAAGCATATTCAAGACTCCATAGCTAAAGCAAAGGCTGACTCCATTGAAATAGAGAAACTTAAAGCTGAAAGATTGGCTAAGCTGAAGAAAGAACGTTCTGACTATATGGAAACTCACAACTGGAGAATGGTACCGACAGAAAATAAGTCTCTGTATTGTGATGAATGCGAGAAATCATTTTCAGAAGATTCATTATTCACTATTGGAATCAAAAATGATACCATCTACTACTTCACAAGAACTGATGGCAGACTGGGCTATACATATGTAACCGGACATAAAAGTGAACTAAGCCAAAGTCTGAAAGAATACAGTCCTTTCAGGTATCACTATGAAATATTCAAAGATAGTCTTACAGATGAGTCAGAGGATTATGACATGATTACAAGTGAACTGTCATACCATTACCTTGATGAATACGTCAAACGTCTCAAAAAGAGGGCACCTTACGGCTTCTTTACTGATTGGGGATGGGATTCTGAATATTCATGTATATCATTCCATTTCAACTACATGAATACCAACAGAAATACTATAAAATACATCGATGTATATTTCAAGGTAACCAACGATGTTGGCGATTTGAGAAAGACAGGACATTTCCAGGGCACAGGACCACTTCGAGAGTTTGAATCTGCAAGCTGGGAATGGGACACTTCCTATTATTATGTGTCTGGAGATGCTTCAAATATGAATATCACCAAGGTGATACTGACATACATGAACGGAACCAAGAAAGTACTAACAGGCAATTTGCTTGTGTTTGAATAAACTACAGGGCATTTTCGAGCAATTCACGAACATACTTCAGAAGGATGACAGGGTCAAACACCTTGCCATCCTTTTTTGTTGTAAGGTGCAGATGAGGACCAGTTGACATACCGGAACTTCCCGATACTCCAAGCACCTCTCCTGCATTGACAAACATCCCCTTTGTAACCCAGAATGCAGAAAGATGGCAATAACTGATGGTATAGCCAGCAGTTTTAACTGTGACATACTTACCTGAGCGATTATCATGGCCAACACCAGTCACTTCCCCAGGAAACATGGAAAACACTTTCTCGTAATGAGCTGCCAGATCCACGCCGTTGTGCATGATAGTCTTGTGCTTCACCGGGTGATTACGCATTCCAAATCTTGAATTGATATGAATACTTTTCAACGGAAACGAAGCCCGAAGATAAGGAAGAACATCTCGGGAAGAATCCGGAGACAGAGAATCAGCCTTCATCACAGAGTCCCCAGAAGCAACATGAGTTGTTTCTTGTGGACTCTTCTTTTTAGATATACTATGCTTCTTCACATACCCAATCGTATTGAATTGGGCATGTGAATGAGTCTTTGTAAACATCATTGTCAGTATCAATATGAGTGTCTTTATTGCTTTCATGTTGCAAAGGTAATCAGAATCAGCTCAACAACACGAAAGAAGTTACCTCTTCCCTATTATATCTAACTTTATTTATGTTTATAGTATGATAATTGAAGAATAATCATACTATTTTCATAACTATCTATAAAACTTTGATGATACTAGCGTACATGTTTAACTTCTTCTATATCTACAATGTAACTTTGTTGTCGGTTTGGCTTTAAGCGCAGTCTGAATAAGACCTGTCATAGGTCAGCCACCAAATAAAAAACGAATAAAACAGAAGCAAATGAATTACAATTTCGATGAGAACGAGATGCCTTATGGCATCCTTGAACGTTTCGGACTCACCCAGACAATGATTGACGACTTGCCGACCGATGTCCTCCAGAACATCTACAATGGCCGCAAGTCGCCAGTCCTGCCAGTTCATATCACAGCCGATGATGGTGAGGAAGTCAAGGCACGAACCAGATTCAGCCTGGTAAGAACAGCCGAAGGTGGCGTTGATGTGCTCTTCTACCCACAGCTCGATGAGTTTGACTTGAAACTCTTCAACGAGCAGCAGGAGAAGAACCTTGTTGCAGGAAAGCCTATTGTCGGTCATTTGGAGAGCAACGAGGTTGGCAAGGAACTCGGCAGTAAGTGTTTCTTCCAGCTTGATCCAGAAAGCAAGCAGGTACTCAGTGTTCCAACACCAGTCATCGGCAGAAACATCCAATATGTAGCAGACCGATACCACCTCACTGGCGCAGAGATGCAGAAGTTGCAGAATGGAGACATCCTTACCATCGTAGAGGATGACGAGGAACAGTCCATTGGTATCGACCTCAACTCCAACACCGGCATCCGTTTCGCAGCAGGCAACGAACTTGTCTGGAAGCGAGAAGCCAAGCGTGACTGGGATAAGTTCAACTTCGGCATCTTTGGCTGTTGGGCTATGGATGAAGACGGTAATCTCGACTACATCCCAGAAGAGAACTACACCGAAGAGATGTGGAATGAACAGAAGAAACTGGGAATGCGCATGATGCAGCGATAACCCAAAGTATTAACCCATAAAACAAGATTTCATGGCAAATGTAAAGTACTATCCAGAAGACGTGCTCGTGGAAAAAGTCCAGAGCGGAGAATATGGCTGGCTTGACTACATCAACCACCACTCACCTGAATGGCAAGAGGAATACACAGCCTTCTGCAAAGAGAAGGATCTCATTGTCAATGAGGAGTCGGCAGAGGAATTTGTCGATTGGAAGGGCGAGCAGATTGAAGCTGGCGAATAATCACACAGTACAGAATCAATAAACAGCATTAGAATATGTCAATCAGATCAAATGCATTACCAGTAGGCAGAGACCTGGCTCCTGAGCTTCAGGAGATTCTCAGAAAGAATGGTATGCAAGCACATATCATCAGACAAGGAGAAGGTTATCAGTTGGCCGTTCAAGGTCACGATTCCCCTCTGCTGACCTATGCCATCACAGCACAGCAGCACAGGGCCTTGGTTGACTGGGGAGCAAACTCAGCCAACAAGCAAGCCTACAACACCGTGGCAGAACTCGTGAAGAACGATTTCTACATGCCACGTGACTTCGTTCATGCACGAAATGCCAATGGCCGTGTTGCCATGGGACTTCACGGCTACCGCATAGGCGTTGGCGAATACGGCAGACTTCCCTGGAACAAACGCCATGCCCACATGATGATGGATCCATATCACGGAAGATTCCTCGGTTGGACTCCACGATGCCAGGAAGGATTTCACATGCGCAGAGTTGGAGGTGCCATGTTCATGCAGGGTGCTCCGATCGTACCAGAACGTCCTGACGGTAGAATGAAGCCGGGCGAGTTGCAGAATGGCGGTTATGGCTTCTATTATAAAGGTGGTCAGCAAAACATGGTACAGCAACCATCGCAGGATGTGTTGGCAGACCTGCAATCAGTCATTACCCCTATAGTGGTTCGTCCACGTCCCAAGGAACCTGCCAAGCCATACAACGAGCTTATTACCTCCAAGGTCTATTTCAGCAATGACAAATGGCAGGAGTGTCTTTCGTCTCATGGCATTATCGTAGATGCAGCCAACAAGACACTGACTATCCAGTCCACTGCTGCTAAGCAGGACTTTGTCTATGACCTCACAGAGGACGAGGTGAAGAAACTGACCAACAATTCCATCAAGCAAGTACCAGTCCAGAACCGCATCGACATCATCAACAATGCCATCAGGAACGATTTCCAGGACAAACTGACGATGGATATGCTCAATTCTAAAGAGCAGATCAGCTTGAAGCTCAGACCAGAGATAGAGGCAGAACTCAACAACCGCCAGCAGATGGTGATTGACCAGTCGCTCCCAACTAATGGCGACCAGATTACTATCGAGCCAGAAGACCGCAGTGTTGCTCATGTAGATGGCAACAGCCTGTATGAGCAGAACGAAAGCAAGGGATGGTTCCGTGAAGGTAAGCATGGCAGAGAGGTTCAGGTTGATGACATCAAGGTTGAGCCAGTACGTAATGAGCAGGGAGAAATCCAGAAGGATGAGAAATGCAACGCCAAGTTTCGCATGACAGCCGTCATCAACGGAGAGAGCATCAGCCATGAGATTACCCAAAAGCAGTATGACAAGTTCATGGCTATCGATGACTACCACCGCATGAAACTCTTCTCCCACATCTTCAAGGAGGTGGATATGAAAACCATCCCTGGAGAAGGCAAGAATATCGGGGCTCAGATTGGAGGTGCTCTCCTTGCAGGACTTGCCGTGATGAGTGAACTGGGCAGAGACCGTCCAGCACCGGCAGTATTCGTAGAACACCATCATGACCATGCCCATGGACCACATGTCTATTTCAAGGGCAGCGTGGATTCACCGCAAGACCTTGCTTCACGAGCCTTCGATGCAGGACTCAATGCAGGAGAACACGGAGTAGGCTTAGGTCATGGCAGATAAACAACAATTCACATTCAAGAGATGACAAACGAACAGACATTTGCAGACTACAGAAGCCGTCTTAACATCAAGGACGTATTGGAGGACGCAGGCTACACGTTTTACAAACGTGATGGCTTGCGCTATCCTGCGTATGTACGCCTGGGCAGCGACGGAAAAAGAATCAGTGGAGACAAATACATTGTCATGCCCAACAAAAACTGCTGTTTCAAGCCGCCAACCATCAAGCTCTACTCTGTTACCTCCTTCATCTGGGAACATCCAGACCTTTTCAAGGAGTACAAGTATGGCATGAAGGAATCAGCCCTTGTCCATAAGGTCTGCCAACGCCTGCTTAACATCCCGGTAGAACATCGGAGTCAGGACGTGCATAATCCAACAGTCAGCAGCAAGCCATTTGATATCAATGACTACAAGATTGACCGTTTCAATCCCAAAGACTTCGAGTCACAGAAGCCGTTCTACGCCTTCTTCAAGTCAAGAGGAATTGATTTCGCCACCCGTTGTGCCTTCCATCACAGCTTCTTCCTCGCATCGAAAACAGCAAAAGATGGCAGCACCTATAAGAATCTCTCCTTCCCCATGCACATCCCTGGGCAACATGACAAATGTGCAGGCTTAGAGGAAAGAGGCTATCCACGAAAGGACGGTTCTGCCCGAAAAGGCATGGCTACCGGCACCAACGCCAGCGAAGGATTATGGATGGCAAGTCCCAAGAATACGGCACTCCAGGATGCCCGTATCGTACTTGTCTTTGAAAGCGCATACGATGCCATGGCATTTTACCAGCTGCAGATGCGCAAGGAATCAGGATTGGACCAGCGTGGACGGCAGGATCTGAAAGCCGGAGTCTATGTCTCTACTGGAGGTAACCCAAGCTATGGGCAGATACAGGGATTGCTGAAAGCAGCACCCCAAGCCACCTTCCACCTTGGCTTTGACAAGGATGTGGCAGGAAAGCAGTTTGTGGCAAACTTCGAGGATATTGCAAGTAAACAGAGTCCTGTAGCTCCAGGAAATGCACCTGCTGAAATGAGGGAGTTCATGGAAAGCTTCGACAAACAGCCGAGAACCATCAAGGAACTGCTAAGTTTCAATGATGAGAACTACAGCTTACTACCCCAAGAACTCAAACAACTCTACCTAATTTACAATTCTGCAAAAGAAGAGGCATTGGAGTATCACTACTCTCCCTTCTTGTGTAAAGAAGACAAGCAGGAAGCTGCTGACAAGATGAACAAAGCGTTCAAGGACTTTAAGGATGCACTGCTACAGAAGCTCAACCTGCACGAAGACCAAGACCTCGCTCCAGTGAAGATTATACGGGAAGAGCCATCGGAAGGCTACAAGGACTTCAACGATGAGCTACTTGACAAGAAACAGTTCTCTATGACGGACGTAGTAGAGACCGCATTTGACGAGAACGGTGTGGACTTAACCATTGAACGGCAAGAAGAGAACGAGGAAACCAAACATCATGGATTTAAACGATAATGAATATGGCAGACCCAATCAGACGATACAACATCATCACCCTACGCCCTCACTGGGCGCAGTATATCATCTCGCAAGGGATGTCGTTCATCATCAGCTGTGCCCTGTTCCTTGTTGCCGGTCACGAAAGCATCACCTACAAGATGCCTTTCGTGGTACTTGGAGGTGTGATGACCTGCATCATGCTCTATAGATGCTTATATCTCTACAAACTCAGATACATCATCACCTCTGAACAGCTCATCATCCAGCATGGAGTACTGACCAGAACCAGTGACTACATCGAGCTGTACCGAGTGGTGGATTTCAGCGAGAACCGTGACATCCTGGAACAGTTGTTCGGCTTGAAGACAGTATGGATATTCAGCGGAGACCGCTCCAATCCCAAATTGGACATCTACGGTGTGAAGGAAAGGTTGGACGTGGTGAGAATCATCCGTGAACGTGTAGAATACAACAAAAAGAGAAAAGGCATATATGAAATCACTAACAGATAACAGAAGAAGCAAGGTTGTTGCAGTCATTACCTTGGCGTTAATGCTGCTGCCTACTATAGCTCATGCTCAGGTTGCCTCCAGCAATCCATTGGAGTATGTTGCCTTGGCTGAGGGAAACGAGCTTATCAACGGTCAGATCAAGAACCAGATAGAAGACCAGCAGAAGACTGCATTCCTGCAGAACACCATCGCAGCCGAGTTCTCGCAGATTCACAAATGGGAAAAGAAGTACAACAGCTATCTGAAAACGGCATCGGGTTATGCTTCCACGTTGAAAGCCTGCACCTCGCTCTATGACGACGGTGTGAGGATCTTCATCAACTTGTGCAATCTGAAGAAGGCCATAGCAAGCAACCCACAGGGCATTGTGGCGACAGCGAGCATGAACAATCTCTATATCGAGACGGCCACAGAGCTCGTCACGGTATATACCACTTTAAAGGATGCCATAGCCAAAGGTGGCAATGAGAATATGCTCACTGGTGCAGAACGAAGCAAAACCCTCTGGGAACTGAACGACCGTCTGGCACAGTTCAACAAGAAACTGTCAAGGCTATGTCTCAGCATCAAATACTACACCATGGCCGATGTCTGGAACAATGTCACGGCAGGAATGCTCGACCGGAGCAATGCCGAAATAGCCAGTCAAGCCCTTGGCAGATGGCGCAGATGCGCCAGAGTTGTAACACCATAAGAAAGATTATTTGAGGATAACATTTATGAAACGTCTCTATGCTCTCATATTACTTTTCTTTTCTCTCATCCTTCCCTTTGATGGGCAGGATGGGAGTTTTCTCCGTGCCCAGGGCAATGATCCTGTCCTGGCAGGTATGATATTCCAATATACCGACAAAGCCAAGAAAGAGTTGAAGCAGCAGGAACAGATGATGCAACTTGTATCTACAGGTCATATATGGATCAAGGAAAAGGTGGAAGGTACAACCAACTTACAGAAGGAGTTCAATAACTATCTTGACCGTTTCAACAGCATCATCAGCTATGCAGCTCAGATTTATGGTTTCTATCACGAGATAGACCGTCTCGTGGCACAACTCGGAACCTACAGCCACCAGCTCAGCCATCAGACGACCAATGCTCTTGCCGTGGCTCTGTCCTCCAATCGCAACAAACTCTATCGGGAACTTATCATGAGCAGTGTCGAGATAGTCAATGATGTCAGGCAGGTATGCCTCTCTAATAACAAGATGACAGAGAAGCAGCGACTGGAAATAGTCTTTGGCATACGACCGAAACTCAAACTGATGAACCAGAAACTCAAACGGTTGATACGGGCAGTAAAGTACACCAGACTGTCAGACGTTTGGGCAGAGATAGACTATGGAGCCAGGAGTGAAGTGGACAAACCTACCATTGTACAGCGATGTAAAGAACGATGGAGAAGGAATGCAAGACCTTGAAGTAAAGATTCAACATAATCATATAACAAATAACAGTACAATAATTTAGAAATACATAGCATTATGGGTTGGGGTTCATTTTTAAAATCAACTCTCCGATTGGGAGGAAGGATGACCAGTGCAACTGCACACACAGTGGGCAGTGCTGTGCTTCATCCTCAGCAGACCTTGAAAGGCGTAGGTTCTGCCACTAAAAGCGCAGTTGTCGGAGGAAGTCTTGGTTACATTGGTTGGGAGAAACTCACCACGGACAAAAGCGTTGTAGGCATTGTCAGCGATGCCGTCATAGGAGAAGACACCACCAAGAAGATTGGCGATACTGTATCAGGGATTGGCGATGGCGTGAAAGACCTGAAAGACTCTGTTACAGGACTATCTGACAATGTTAATGGGGCTATCAGCAGCGTGGATTCCAAGTGGAGCGGTATGTCTGGCTTCCTTAGAGCCATGTTCTCTGGTCATGGCGGTGACATGTTCGGAAACTTCTTCAGCAACATAGGCAAAGGCAACGTTTCAGGTCTCAGCCTTGTAGGACTTGTAGTCTCTGCCCTCCTCGTCTTCGGTCGCTTCGGATGGTTAGGCAAGATAGCTGGAGCCGTTCTCGGAATGATGATGATAGGCAACAATGCCAATCTAAGCAGCCTACTTGGTGGCAACAGTGATCATAAGACAAGCAACCACAAGGAAGAAGAAAAGCAGCAAGAAGTAGAGCAAACCAATACTGTAAGCAGACGAATATAACAAACACTATAACAAAGTATTATACAATGCACTATACACAAGAAATGATACTGCATTCCGACAGTGGCTATTGCATGCCATTCGAGGAAAGAAACGGAGAAGTGACCATGTCCCTGGGCTACGGCAAACAGAAGCATCCGCACACTGGAGAGTCATTTTTCCATCATGGAGTTGACTTCAAGGTCAGGAACTACCTGCTGTCTGCTGTAGCTACCGGCAAGGTGACTGGTCTGGGCAACGATGCTATTCACGGCATCTACCAGATTACCCGATACGGTGACTATGAAGTGACCTATGCCCACCTAAGCAACGTGTTTGCCAACTACGGCAAAGAGGTAAAGGCAGGGCAAGTCATCGCCGTCAGTGCCGACTCCCTCCATGTAGAAGTCAAATACAAGGGGGAAGAACTCAATCCACTGGAGTTCCTCACCATGATCTATAGCAATCTGAAAGTGATGGAACAGAATGGCAAGCCAGGCGCAGCACCTCAGTTCGTCACTCTTGACATGGATGTTCATACCATGTATGACAAAGACCAGAAGGAGATTGAAGACCTCATGATGCGCTTCTTCCCCGACTACATGAGCGACATGAGCCAAGGCATCTATGCCCTACCAGAGCATACGGAACTTGCACTTCGCAACATCTTCACCATGTCGGCCATGAAGAATTACTTCTATGAAACCCTGCCTTCCATGGCGAATCCATTGGGAATGGGATCAAGAAGCATTCCAATAGCCGAGCGAGTACAAAACCTCCTCATTGGAGATTTCCTCAACTATCTCGCCTTGCGCCATCAGATCTTTCTGTCAAGCATGAGCGCCATCGAAAAAAAAAAGCACAAGACCGGGCAATAGCGACAAGCGGAATAGTTGACCCACTGGCAGAACTGGACATCGATGTTCAAAGCTTCGACATTCCACGCCTGGTGAGCGTCTATCCTGACAAGTCGGGAATCAGATGGTGGACTAAGGCTTGGTTCAACAATAGCGAGAAAGGCGAAGCTGCCATTGAAATAGAAAGAAATCTGGCCATCAAGTTCATCAACGACAACATCGAGAAGGACGAATGGTTGGAGGAATATTTCCCGAAACAGATGGAAGTCTATCACAACGCCATCGAACAGACCAGGGAGCAAATCCTCAACCAATTAAACTTGTAAACATAAAGCTATGGTAGAGTCAAAACAGGATAAGATATTCAATACTAAGGTCATACCGATAATGAATAAAGTTCGGAATGACCTACAGAACAAGCTTGCAGACGAGTTGCGGTCTAACTCCAATTCGTTTGCAGGTCTGATGGCAGCAGCAGCTGGACCTGACGGAGGTATGGCATCCATGCAGGCGCAAAATGACACCCTCAAATACACCGGCAAATGGACATCCAAGACTACGGAAGACTATATTGCGATGGTCAAGAAAGAGTTGAAGCGACAGCATATCACGGTTAATGCCTCCATGGAACAGAAGATGATCGACAAGATGATAAAGGACAAAATACCCAAATCATCCATCGACTACATCATTCGAAAGGCTGCCACCAGTACCATCTTCTATCTACCGCAGGAAGTCGCAAAATCGCCATTGGAGCAAAAGATTGACTCTGAGGCAGAGAAGCGGTATAAGCCATCGGTCTGGGAAAAGAACGCAGGTATTGCCCTTGGCTCAGTAACCGACCTTGCCTGTATGGGAGGATTGGGTGGTGGCTTGAAGACTGCCGCCACATGGATTGGAAGCGACATGCTCGTCACCCATGTTGGTGATAAACTCAATGACCGTTCCGATGTTCCCATGATCATTGCACCAGGAAAGGAGGATGAATACAGACGAACGCAGCAGGAAAAGAAGAAACAAGCGGAGCAGAAACCGCAGAACAAGCCACAATCTGAGGAAGGAGCACAGCAGGCAAAACCAACAGAAGGAGTGAACCAATCTGAAGGTGAAGCCAATAACACGCAGCCCGAACAGACTAACATGAACGGTTGGCAAGGGCTTCTCACATCATTCGGCCTCAACGGTATCAGTGACATAGGCCATAATCTTGGATATGTATTGGCCATGCTTCCTGATATGCTCGTCGGCATGTTCACCGGTAAGACCAAGTCCATCAATATCAAGGACAACATGATGCCTATTGCAAGCATTGTTGCAGGTATGTTTGTCAAGAACCCGATTCTCAAAATGGTGCTCATTGGCATGGGAGGCATGAATCTTCTCAATAAGGCAGGACATGAAGCCTTGGACAACTTCAAGGCACAGGATCATCCGCAACAAGCTGGTGGCAGAGTCAACTATCGTATCTATCCCGAAGAGCCTCTGAATGCACGCATCCAGAATCCTGAGATAAGAGCCAACTGCCTGATTGCAACCATTGACAGAGTGCCCTGCACCATAGCCCTTCCAGAAAAAGTTGTGGATGCCTACCGTCAAGGAGCGCTGCCTCTCAACACCCTTGCCAATGCTGTGCTGGCAAAGAACGACCAGATGCGACAGATTGCATCCGAGAAATACGAGGCTGGCGAACGACAGACAGTCATCGAGAGACCACTTGCTCAAAGATAACATAGAACAAAGATGAAAAGATACTGGTATAAATTCCGTGTCAAATACGGCAAAGCCCTTGACACCGGAAAGAACAAGAAAGTCAGTGAAGAATACCTGGTAGATGCCGAGAGCTTCACCGAGACAGAGAAACGTGCCACCAAAGCTGCTACAGAGCTTATCGGTACCAGAGACTTCGACATCACGGCCATCTCACGTGAACCTATCACGGAGATCCTGAAAGAAGACGAGAATGAAGGCAACCACTGGTACAAGACCGTCGTCTCCCTTGTCACTGAGGATGAAGACACTGGCGTAAAGAAGTTCTCACCACAGACCATCTACGTCAATGCTCCTTCGACAAAGGAAGCAGACCGCATGCTACGTCAGCACATGAGCAGCAGTGTGACAGAGTGGGAAATCAAATCCATAGCCGAGACCAAGGTTCTTGGGGTTCTTGGCTATAAGCAATGATCACAAAAACATCATATCCATGACAGAAAAGAATCAGCAAGAAAAGATGGCTGCAGAACGTCAGGTGGAACTGTTCACCAAAGCGTTCGGAAAAGCCAAGGAAGATAATGGTATTTGGCTGGACAACAACGGCCGCAAAGCTCCTGGACTCTACCAGAAGCATTTGCAGGTATCAGCCTTCAATGCCATCATCTTAGGAATGCACGCCGCTCAAAACGGCTACAAGACCAACCAATATACGCTTTTTTCGGAAGCGAAGAAACGTGGTGAGTCTGTTCAATCAAAAGAGAAAGGAGTACCGTTCCTCTGGTACAACTGGAACGAGTATGTCAACAAGCACAACCCTGAGGACAAAATCAGCCGTGCAGACTACCAGGCTCTCCCTTCAGACAAGCAAGCTGACTATAAAGGTATCAGAAGCCGTGAAGTCAGAGCCCTGTTCAATATTGAGCAGACTACCCTACCCATGGTTGACAAGCCCGCCTTTGAATCAACAGTCCAGGAATATGGCAGGTTGAACGACCGAAAGGATGTAGAGTCAGCCTCCACAGCCATTCGCCAAGGTGTAGAAAAGCTTCTGGAAAAAGCACGTGAGAACATGGTCGAAATCCGCAGTGACTCTACTGGTGTAGCACATTACGACAGCAAGAAAGACATTGTCTTCCTGCCCAAAGCATCTTCCTACGAACAATATGAGGATTATGCCCGTGATGCAGTATCGCTACTTGTTACAGCCACTGGCCATGGGCAGCGACTGGCTCGTGAAGGTATGGTAACGAAGAACGGAAAGGTCTCTGCAGAGGATACTATGAAGCAGGAGCGTCTGGTCACAGAGGTTGCCACCGCCGTAAAACTCCAGGAATTGGGAATCTCAGCCAAGCTCTCCCCAGAAAGTATGGCGATGACCGACTATTGGGCAAGAGAACTGAAAGAGAATCCTTGTCTCATTGATATACTGGAGAGGGATGTCAACAATGCCGTGGATATGCTCCACAAGGCAGAACGTGGCGAAAAGGTTGAATTGAACAGCAAGACTGCCAGAAATCAGGCAGATGCCATCAAGAGCATCCTCCCAAAGCACTACTATGTGGCTGACGAGATCAAGACCCTTCCCAACAAGTCCACCAAGGAGTTTGTCCTCGTAAAGGATGCAGAGGGAAAGATGGCCGATGTAGTCCTTCCAGAAGGTGCATCATTGGGTATGGATAACGACATTCCTGGCATGAAGAAAGGTCGTATCGAACATGCCCTACAGAAGGAAGGATATGAAACTGTCACCTTCTACAATGTTGATGGTTCCATGGGCTACCGTCCTGACGACAGTTTCTTTGACGGCAAGGCAGTCTCTGTTGCCAGACTCAACAACTGGAGCCTGGAGACCATCACCCTGCTTGATGTCTCAGATGCTGTGAAACGCTCAGGAGCCGTGGACTTCGACAAGATCCTTATGCTGCGTGACGATGAAGGAAAGTGGGCACTCTATCTGAAGCCTGAGAATGAAAAGGCTTTCAGCGTATATCCAGACAAGGCCGATGTAAACCTGTTCTTCACCACAGTAAAGCAAGGAGACGAGGAGCTTTCAGACACTATGCGTCAGGATATGGCACAGAAATACTACATGGAAGCTTCCAATAAGCCGGAAATGAAGGTTGACCTCTTCAAGAGCAACGTTCCTGCCGAAGAGGTGGACAAAATCCAACGTGTCAACATCTTCAAGACCAAGGAGACGGACAATCAGCCAAGTGTCATCCTCTGTATGCCTACAGTGAATGGAGAAAAGCTCAAACCTCGTGAGATTTCACCATCCCAGTGGCAACGTATGTGGCTCGCCGAGAACATGCAGGACTACAAGAAACACCTTGCTGCCAGTCTTTTTGCCGATGTACTGCGCAAAGACCGGACCGATGCGGTAGCTGTAGGCACAGAAAAAACGGAGCAGGAAGCTCAGAGCAATGAGGTAAAGCAGAACACCGCTCAGCAAGAGGAAGACAAGGCTACGGAGGAACAGAAAGAGGAAACTCCAGAAAAGAAAGAGCAGAAGCAGAAGGAAGAAAAGGCAAAGGAAGAGAAGACTAAGGCAGAGACAAAGGCTGCCGTTGTAGCAATGACTCCGATGTTAAAGCAATTCTACGAGCTAAAAGGCAAACATCCTGATGCAGTGTTACTTTTCCGTTGTGGAGATTTCTACGAGACCTATTGTCAAGATGCCGAGAAAGCTTCAAAAATCCTGGGCATCACGCTTACCAAGAGTTCCCATACCAAGGATGCAGACGGCAAGCCTCTGGCCATGGCTGGGTTCCCATACCACGCTCTCGACACCTATCTGCCGAAACTCATCCGTGCTGGAGAACGGGTTGCCATCTGTGACCAGTTGGAAGCCCCCAAACGTGCCACAGAGGAAATTTCTCCCTCCAAGGTAGAGAGTCCTCAACAGGAACAGAACAATTCATCAGGAATACACAGATAACATGTAATCATCATGTCAAGGAATCAAGAATATGTAGAACAATATGCAGAGTATGCCATGGAGCAGATGCGCCGATATGGCATACCTGCTTCTGTCACCCTTGCACAAGGCATCTGCGAGAGTGCAAGCGGACAGAGCGAGTTATCCCGAAAGGGAAACAATCATTTCGGCATCAAGGCTACTTCCGGTTGGGTTCAGAACGGTGGCAAGTACCTCGTATATACCGATGACCGTCCTAACGAGAAGTTCTGTCAATATGCGTCTGTTGGCGACTCATACGAGCATCATTCCCAGTTTCTGAAAGGAAACAAGAGATACAGCTCGCTCTTCAAGCTATCCCCCGATGACTACAAGGGATGGACAAACGGACTGCAGAACTCCGGTTATGCCTCCAACAAGAAGTACGCTTCAAGTCTTCAGAGCATCATCGAGAAGAACAACCTGCAGAAGTATGACCAGATGGTCATGAAGGAGATGAAATCGCAAGGCAAATCCTTCGGTACCGAAGCCAATCCTCGTCAGCAAGGAGAACAAAGCAGCCAGAAAACGAGTGTTTCAAAGCCTACTGAGAGCGAAAAGTATTCCTATCCGTTGAAGAGAAACGAGTTTACGCTCGTCACCTCACCCTTCGGAATGAGGAAAGATCCGCTCAATCCTGCCAACACGCAAATGCACAAGGGCATCGACATTCAAGCCAAGCATGACAATGTACTGGCAACAGAAGACAAGGGCAAGGTCACTCAGGTCAATAACAATCCGAATACTGCAGGTGGACTGTCTGTAACTGTAGAATACAACAGAAATGACGGCAGCAAGTATCAATGTACCTACATGCACCTGAGCAGCATTGCCGTCAAGACAGGCGACTCTGTAAATGCCGGTCAGCGATTGGGCGTGACTGGCAATACGGGAATCAGAACCACTGGTGAGCATCTGCATTTTGGGGTGAAAAGCATCTCTGCGGATGGCAAGGCACGGGATATAGACCCAGCTGCATATCTTGCAGAAATCTCTCAAAAGGGAAACATCCAGTTGCAGACTCTCCACAACGGCAAGGACATCACCGCTCAGTACAAGGTTAGCAATCCTGCCTCACAAGGCGAAGTGACTGACACGGCACAAAGTCCTGAAGACTGGATGAAGAAGCTTCTGTCATCTGAGGACAGCGGAGTGAAAATGCCAGACGATGACCCTGTCATTGAGATGGCAATGACCATGTACACCTCTCTCATGGCACTTGCCCTGCAGATAGACAACAAGAGCGAAGAAGAGAAAATGCAGACTGTGACCGACTCGGTTGTCAGCAAGAGCATCGACCTTTCCTCGCTCCTTCCCTCTTATAAAGCCTGTTCCGTGAACATTCAGGATGGCAAGCCTTATCTCCATGTAGATAACGGAACCGTCCAGTTTACAAGAGAAATGACCCAGGCAGAAATGACAAAGCTCCAGCAGACGCTCGGCAATGCCAATCTGAGCGATGAAGACAAGCGAAGAGGTGTTGCTTCTATCATCCAGGCAGCGACAGTATCTCAGCAGATGTCACAGAACTATCAGAAAGGCGTTGACAATCAGCAGGACAGACAGGAATCTGTTCAAATCAAATAATGAAGTAAAACAATAAGCCAAGTTTATTATGATTAAATGTAATGTAACCGTATGCGGCACGGTGTGTCGCCAGGCACAGATGCGTGCCAACAAGGAAGGTAAGCAGTTTATCTCTTTTGGAATCAGCGTAGTGGTTCAAGCCAAGACCGGTATCAACAAGACTGTAGAAATCAGCGTAGCCAAGGATAGTGACAACCAGGCTGAACTGGTCAACTATCCCGTAGGTTCCCGTATCGAGGTGGCAGGAGTTCTCCAATTCCATAAAAAAGGCGATGCGCTTTACCTCAATCTCTCTGCTTCGGGAGTGAATACCTTCAATGCAGGAAGCCAGGACGCAATCACCGGCACCATCGAGTTCAGAGGAACCATCGGCAAGCAGGTTGAGGTGAAGACCGACAAGAAGGGCAAACCTTATACCCTATTCTCTGCCTACAGCAGCGAAAAGGATGGTGACAACTATGCCTACACCTGGATTCGTTTCATGCAGTTTGACACAACAAAGGCAGACTGGGTGCAGGCTAAGGCCGGCATCAATGCCAAGGGTGATTTGCAGGTGGGAGCCTACAACGACCGCCTCGACCTCACTTGCCGTGTCACCGAGCTTACTCCATGGGAGAAGAAAGCTGCATCCACCAACCAATAATGAATGAGTATGGCTGATTACAAGAAATATAATACAGATGGCCGTAGCAGTGAAGACCGGGCTTTGGACAAGTTTGCCGAGATGATGATTGAGAAGATCAACACCTTGCAGAACGACTGGAAGAAGCCTTGGTTCACTGAAGGTTCCCTGACATGGCCAAAGAACCTGTCGGGGCGTGAGTATAACGGCATGAATGCCCTGATGCTCATGATGCACTGTGAGAAGCAAGGATATAAGTTGCCTGTGTTCTGCACCTTCGACAGAGTTGCCGGTCTGAACTTCAATAAGGACAAGCAAGGAAGAAGACAGCAGGTTAAGGACAACAATGGGGAAGCTCTACCTCAGGTGACAATCCTCAAAGGCGAGAAGAGTTTCCCGGTATTCATCACGACTTTCACCGTTGTGAACAAGGAAACAAGGGAGAAAATCAAATACGATGACTACCGCCTGATGTCCGAGGAGCGACGCAAGGGGTATAACGTATATCCTAAATTGCAGGTTTACAATGTGTTTAATGTGGCGCAGACCAACTTGCAGGAGGCTCGTCCGGAACTCTATAAGAAGCTGGAGGCAGCTGCAGGAGTGAACCGACCTTTGAATCATGGTGATGACTTCTCTTTCCCTGCCATGGATAAGATGATCAAGGAAAACGGATGGATCTGTCCTATCAAGCCCGTCTATGGTGACAATGCCTACTACAGCATTTCGAAGAATGAGATTGTCATTCCTGAGAAACGCCAGTTCAAGGATGGAGAGTCCTTCTACACCAATCTCGGACATGAGATGGCTCACTCTACGGGTTCAGAGAACCATTTGGGCAGATTGAAGCCTGCATCTTTCGGAAGCGCAGAATATGCCCGTGAGGAACTTGTTGCCGAACTGAGTGCCGCCCTGGTAGCCCAGCGTTTCGGTATGACCAAGCACTTGAAGGAAGACAGTGCCAGTTATCTGAAAAACTGGCTCGATAGCTTGAAGGAATCGCCTGAGTTCATCAAAACTACGCTTACCGATGTGAAGAAGGCTTCTCACATGATCAACCAGCATATTGATGCCATGCAGCAGAAAATAGACCAGGAACAAAGACAAGAGGCTGAGCAGAAGCAAGAGAAAACTCCAACGATGTATTACGCATCTGTGGCGTATCTCCAGACTACCGATGCTACAGACCGTCTCGACAAGTTCAAAAATGATGGCGACTACAATGCACTCCTCACCGAGGCAAAGGAATATGATCAGGGTGATGCTCCTGATTTGTCCAAAATCAATCTCTCAGCGACAAAATATCGTGGTGATGACCTTCTTATAGAGGATGAGCATTATGCTGTAGTATATAATCCTACAGTTGGAGGTACATACGATGTGATGCGCAAGGTAAGCACTGAGGAAATCAAGGATAACATCATACGCTATGGTCTCCCTGAGGATGCAACAGACGATGTGAAGGAAGTTGCTAAGCAAATGGAAAAAGAAGAGGTTGTGGCTCAGGAAGAAGAGCAACACTACCATCGAGGACGATAATTTATCCCATTCAATTAAAGACAGTCACATTGTTGGCTGTCTTTTTTGATGTAATAAATAGATAGGGTGTTACTCTCATGGCCATTTTTGAGTGCAAGTATAAAGTCAAAGTCTCATGATGAAACTAAAATCGTCCGTTGACGGACGATTTTAGTGATATAAAGTGTCGCTGAATTAAGAATATAGTTTTTTCTTAATTCAGTATTAGAGTTAAATTATGGAAAAGGTATAAGATACCTCTTCCCAGTTGCTCTTTGCATATGGAGTAGGAATAATTAGAATAAGGCCTTTTCGGAAGTGAATATTCTAAGAATTCATCTCTGAAAATAGTTTCCAATTCATTACTAATATATTCAATATTGCTGTCTTGTTGTATACAATCTTCGGGAATGGTAAATCTCTCTGACAAGAGACTATTCCATGGCACAACTGCTACTCGTGGTTCCTCTTCTGTTTTATTCATTTGCAAATCAATTATACCATGCGAATCTCCACACTTCGAATAAGATTTTCCAAATCTTAGAGTATAAGAATAGACATCATTCATCATATTTATGTGTATAAATTCGATGTTTTCACATAAATCTCCAAAGTATTTAATGCAATTATATGTGTACTGAAGTAGGAAATATTCACTCGTACCACATGCGTGTAATCTTGCTAATGTGATTATTGAATCTTTTAGCGAAGCCATATCATGGTGCACATTCCATCCATTCAAGATAGACTGAGTCAAAACACTTTTCGGATAAGCAGGGAAATCATCGAAAACTGATATCACTTCCTGTTCATTCATCGAAATGTCCAAATCTTGATTTACTCCCCATTCTTCAAAATCGTCCCAGAGCCAATTTCCCCATTTTTTAGGATGCTTATTTGTAATATCATTAATTAAATAAGCCAAAACTCTTTTCTGTATTAATGTAGGTCCACTCATAAAAAAATTGTTTTTAACTGAAGTTTCGCAAGTGAATATATATCAACTTGCTTGTTTATAAATATACATATATCATAAACCTCAAATCCGCAACCTATAGGGTTTAGTGGGATTTTGCTTGCAAAGCGACAAAA
>ERZ791608.124-NODE-124-length-47512-cov-4.854626_pt1 | contig 47512 bp, 43 predicted proteins | sample MGYA00510276_ERZ791608 | MGnify/ENA primary metagenome ERZ791608 (study PRJEB30046, sample SAMN00791908) | human gut metagenome | study: EMG produced TPA metagenomics assembly of the A metagenome-wide association study of gut microbiota in type 2...
AAGCTTAATATACTTTAAGTTGAGAGTTGAGAGTTGAAAGTTGAGAGTTACTATATAAAGGCAATTCTCAACTCTCTGTTCTCAGCTCTCATTTGCTTTAATATAGATTTATTTATTAACTCAATAAAAAGAAATTACTATGGCTGTAAGTATGGCTGATATTACCAAACTCCGTAAAATGACCGGAGCTGGTATGATGGATTGTAAAAACGCTTTGACTGAATCTGAAGGCGATTTCGACAAGGCAGTAGAAATTATCCGTAAGAAGGGACAAGCTGTTGCTGCAAAACGTTCTGATCGTGAAACTTCAGAAGGTTGTGTTTTGGCAAAATCAACTGGTGACTATGCTGCTATGATCGCTTTGAAGTGTGAAACAGACTTCGTTGCTAAAAATGCAGATTTCGTCGCCCTGACTCAGGCTATCTTGGATGCTGCTATCGCTAACAAATGTCAGACTTTGGATGAAGTAAAAGCTCTTCCGATGGGTAGCGGTACAATTGCTGATGCTATCGTTGAACGTAGCGGTATCACTGGTGAAAAGACTGAATTGGATGGCTACTTCTTTGTTTCTGGTGCTTGCACTGCTGTTTACAACCACATGAACAAGAATCAGCTTTGTACAATCGTTGCTTTCAATAAAGTTTGTGACGAAAAGATTGCTCACGAAATCTGTATGCAGATTGCAGCAATGAACCCGATTGCAATCGACGAAGCAGGGGTTCCTGAAGCTGTAAAACAGGAAGAAATCAATGTTGCTATCGAAAAGACTAAGGCAGAACAGGTACAGAAAGCCGTAGAAGCTGCTTTGAAGAAAGCTGGTATCAATCCTGCTCATGTAGATAGCGAAGAGCACATGGAAAGCAATATGGCTAAGGGATGGATTACAGCTGAAGACGTTGCTAAGGCTAAAGAAATTAAAGAAACTGTAGCTGCTGAAAAGGCTGCTAACTTGCCTCAGGCTATGATTGAAAATATTGCTAAGGGTCGTCTGGGCAAATTCTTGAAAGAAGTTTGTCTGTTGAACCAGGAAAGCATTATGGAACCGAAGAAGACTGTAGCTGAAGTATTGAAAGCTGCTGATGCTGAATTGGTTATTACAGATTTCAAACGTTTCACTTTGCGTGCTGAATAATTGTAATAGATTATAATTTTTGTGAGAGGGATGCTTTTTAAGTATCCCTCTCTTTATTTTGGCGCTGATCATTTTTTAGTATGATATAATTTAATGAAGAATCTTGTCTTTAATTAGTATGGCGCACTATTGAAAAGTTATAATAGTTTAATTTGCCTTTTTTGAAAAGAATTAAAGATTTCTTATTTGTTAAAAATGTTGTAAATTTGTCAGATATAGACTCCTTAAATTGTTCTATTTGTTTCGGAATTTAAAATTGAGAGAATGATTACGGGTGATGAAAAAACAGATAAATTCAGAAAGTTCTTCTTAGAGAATTTTCCTAAAGTGAAGGCTTTTGCATGGAAGTTGCTGAAATCAGAGGAGGATGCAGAAGATATAGCCCAAGATATATTCGTAAAATTATGGGCACATCCGGATTTGTGGGTTGAACGTGAAAAATGGGATAGTTATCTGTTTTCTATGCTGAGAAATCATATTTATAATTTTCTGGAACATAAATCTGTTGAGGCTCATTATATTGAGAGTGTTACAGAAAATATGCAAGTATCTTTGTCGGATTTTGATGAAACTGCTGATAAGTTGTATGCAAAAGAAATCAATATCTTATTAAAAATGGCTCTTGAACAAATGCCTCCTCAACGTAGGAAGATTTTTATGTTAAGTCGTAAGCAAGGTCTTTCTAATCAGGAAATTGCAGATGAATTAAATCTTTCTGTTCGAACGGTAGAACATCATTTATATTTGGCTTTGCGGGAGCTGAAGAAAAATATTTTAATTTTTTTGATATTTTCATTAAGTAGTCTGTAGGAGCAAACTGTCTTTTATTAAAAGCCAATAAGACAGTTTATGGAAAACTACATAAGAAAAATATTACAGAATTTTGTTCGTTTTCAATACTCGGATTCTTTAACGAAACAAATACAGCATTGGCTCATCGGAAAAGATAATTCGGATTTGAAGGAGCAAGCCTTAAAAGAAATTTGGGATACAACTGAGGCAAAAGCCGATTCTCAGACAGAATTATCTTTCAGTCATGTATTGCAGCGTTTAAATGTAGCACAGCCTGAAAAGTCCAGGAGTATTCATTTCCCTTTATGGAGATATGCCGCTGCTGTAGCTATATTGTGTGTTTCTGTAATAACAACCTTTTGGTTAACCAAAAACACAGTCGAAAGCAAAAGTGTTTTGATGGTGGAACAATATATAAAAAAAGGAGAAACAGGAAGTATTGTTTTACCAGATGGAAGTACAGCACATCTTAATTCCGGTTCTTATATTTTATATCCTGAGAATTTTAAAGGAGATACACGCGTTGTGTATTTACTTGGTGAAGGAAATTTTCAAGTAGCTAAGAATCCAAATAAACCTTTTATTGTTCGCTCAGCTAATTTATCAGTAACAGCATTAGGAACAGAGTTTGATGTTAGGGCGTATCCTGAAGAAGATGAGATAATAGCGACTCTATTGAAGGGAAAGGTCAAAGTTGACACAGGCTCGGATACGATAAACTATATTCTTTCTCCCGGTGAGCAAGTGATATATAATAGAAAAACCTCTCAGAGTGTATTATTGTCCGCCAATATCAACGATGTAACAGCCTGGCAGCGTGGTGAGATTGTATTTCGAGGTTGTACTGCCAATGAAATATTCCGTGAGCTGGAACGACGTTACGGTATAACATTCCGTTGTAATCCGGAAATATTTAATGATGATAAGTACAATTTCAGTTTTAAGAAAAATGCCGATTTTAAACAAATCATTGAAGTCTTACAAATTGTAATGGGAGGATTTGATTATCAATTATGTGATGATATATGTTACGTTAAATCAAGAAAAAAAATGGACTATTAATTTAAAATTATTTATACGATGAAAAAAAGTACCCGAATCCGGGGGCCACCGAATTCGGGTATGAAATGCCTTTAGTAATCAAGCAATAAGCTTATAACTTTAAGAATGAGATAATATTATGAACTTAACACTAAAAACGTTACAAAGATATGAATTTGTATCTAAAAAAAACTCAAAAGTACGTATTAATTAGCTGTTTATTGTTTGTGGGGACAGCACTTTTCGCTCAAAATGCCGAGCGAATTACCATTAAAAACAATCATATAACTTTAAAAAAGGCGTTAACTGAAGTTGAAAAACAGTCTAAGATGTCTGTAGCCTACAACGAATCTCAGTTAGCCAATAAACAAATTTCACTGAATATCAGTAATCAGTCATTAGATGAGGCCCTAACAATTATATTGAAAAATACGGGCTTTACATATCAGATAAAAAATGGGTGTATAGTAGTTGTGCCTATACAGAAGGAAAGTAATACCAAAAATAAGAAAATAACGGGACGAGTAGTTGATGAGACAGGTGAATCTCTTATTGGAGTAAATGTGTCCGTCGCTGGAAGTGCAACAGGAACAATTACCGATTTTGATGGAAACTTTACATTGGATGTTGCTTCAGGGGCTACATTAAAAGTTTCATATGTCGGATATAAATCACAATCAATAAAAGTTTCTGATCTGAATTTCTATAACATTACACTGGCTTCAGATAATGAAGTCTTAGATGAAGTTGTGGTTACAGCGCTTGGTATTAAGAAGGAAGCGAAAGCTCTTTCTTATAATGTGCAAGAAGTATCAGCACGTGAAATTATTGGTGTAAAAGATGCTAACTTTGTAAATAGTCTGTCTGGAAAGATTGCTGGTGTTTCTATTAATACCAGTTCGTCTGGTATTGGTGGAGGAGCAAAGGTGGTTATGCGTGGTGCTAAGTCCATTTCGGGGAATAATAATGCTTTGTATGTTATTGACGGTGTACCTATGCCTACCTTGGATACAACTCAGCCGGATGATCAGTTTACGGGTATGGGACAATCTGGTGACGGGGCATCAATGATTAATCCTGAAGATATCGAAAGTATGTCTGTACTAAGTGGTGCTGCTGCATCTGCACTATACGGTAGCGATGCTGCAAATGGTGTAATCATGATTACTACTAAAAAAGGTACAGCCAATAAGCTGAATGTCAGTTATGCAAATAACACCTCCTTTTATAATCCTTTTGTGACGCCTGATTTTCAGAATACTTATGGCGCTACAACAGGATCATTTCAAAGTTGGGGACAAAAATTGGCTCAACCGAGTGATTATGATCCGTTAGATTTTTTTCAAACAGGTTGGAATGAAACTAATTCATTAACATTAAGTAATGGTAATGAAAAAAACCAGACTTTTGTTTCTTTGGCGGCTACCAATGCAGAAGGTATCGTACAAAATAATACATACGACCGTTATAATTTTTCGGTTCGTAATACTACCAGTATGTTGAACGATAAAATGCATCTCGATTTAAGTGCCAACTATGTAAACATCCGTGAACAGAATATGGTATCTCAAGGACAATATTTCAATCCAATTGTACCAGTATATCTGATGTCTCCAAGTTATAGTCTGGAAACCTATCAATTATTTGAAATGTATGATGAAAGCCGTGGCTTTAAAACTCAGTACTGGCCGTGGGGAAATATGGGACTTGCCATGCAAAATCCTTATTGGATTATCAACCGTGATAAATTTGTGAATAGCAAAAACCGCTTTTTGGTAAGTGGTGGTCTGACTTATGATATTGCAAAAGGAATTACGATTAGTGGCCGTACTAAATTTGATTATACTTCTGCTATCAGTGAGAAAAAATATTCGGCATCTACTGATGCTATTTTTGCTCAGCAATATGGAGCCTATTACAAAGCGGATGCTACAACTCGACAAGTATATGGAGACCTTATGCTGAATATTGATAAATATTTTGGTGACTTCTCTTTAACTGCTACATTGGGAGCCAGCATTCAAGATGTTAATTATAAATATTATAGTGTTGGAGGTGATCTTAACTCTGTGGCAAACAGTTTTACTTTGAAGAATTTGAATCAGGCTAATGCTGAATTCGATCAGGATGGATATCATGACCAGACTCAGTCCGTTTTTGCTACGGCTCAGTTAGGCTGGCAAAGTAAGCTGTATCTGGATGTAACAGGACGTGTAGATTGGGCCTCAGCACTAGCCTGGACAAATTCGAAGAATGTTGCATATCCTTCTGTTGGTTTGTCTGCAATCTTGACAGATTTGCTTCCTATAAAAAATGATGTTCTGACTTTCTTGAAAGTACGGGGTTCTTACAGTGAAGTCGGTAATGCCCCAACGCGCTATATCGCATTTCAGACTTATCCTTATCAGTCTGGTATACCAACTACGGCTTCGACTTATCCAAATACAGATATCAAACCAGAAAGAACAAAAGCTTGGGAAGTTGGTTTACAGTCAAATTTCTGGGGCGATAAATTATCATTGAATGTTTCGCTTTACAAAACATCTACTTATAATCAGTTGTTTAATCCTTCACTTTCTGCATCATCTGGTTATACATCTATTTATATAAACGGTGGACAGGTTGATAATAAAGGTATTGAATTAAGTTTGGCATTGAACCAGCCATTAGGTCCGGTACAGTGGAATTCGACATTTACTTATACACTGAACCGTAATAAGATTAAGAAGCTATTGAAACCTACTACACTTTCTACAGGTCTAACCGTCGAACAAGATATATTAGATCTTGGAGGAGTTGGAAATGTTATGTCACGTTTGACGGAAGGAGGATCTATTGGTGATTTGTATGTAACAGCTTTACGTACCGATGAGCATGGATATATAGATGTGGATTATGTAAATAATACAGTTGCTATTGATAAGAATGCCGGTGAGCGAAAGGACGGGTGGATCTATGCTGGAAACTCTCAGGCGAAATATACAATGGGATGGCGTAACTCTTTTAACTGGAAGGGGCTGTCTTTAGGTTTTTTGATCAATGCTCGTGTAGGAGGTGTTTGTGTTTCTATGACACAAGCCTTGATGGATGCTTATGGTACTTCCAAAGCTTCAGCAGATGCTCGCGATGCGGGTGGAGTTATTATTAATGGTAGTTTGGTTCCTGCTGCTCAGAAATATTATCAGACAGTTGGTACAGGAGCGGGTTCTATGTATGTCTATAGTGCGACTAATGTTCGTTTAGCCGAACTTTCACTTGGATATGATGTGCCTATAACAAAAGTGGTACCTTGGATTAAAGGATTGAATGTTGCTTTTACAGGACATAATTTAATGATGTTCTATTGTAAGGCTCCTTTTGATCCAGAACTAACGGCAAGTACAGGTACACATTTTACTGGAATGGATTACTTTATGCTTCCAAGTTTGCGTAATCTTGGTTTTTCTGTTAGACTTAACTTCTAATGCTTACAAAAATGAAACATACATTGAAAAATACAAAAAGAAACTGGTTGTATCTTTTATTGGCAGGAAGCCTTTGTGTATCTTCTTGTACAAGCCAGTTTGAAAAATGGAATATCAATCCCAATGAAGTGACTCCTGAACAAATGGAACAGGATAATTTGAATACAGGAGCTTATTTTACTCAAATGCTTCGAGGTGTATTTATTGTTGGTAAAAGTGCTGATGGTGTCGGACTCGGAGGTGAATATCAGATTACGGAGGTCTTGAATGGTGATATTTTTGCCAGTTTTGTAGCTAACATCAATACATTCAGTTATACTAGTTATCATAACGATCATTATGTTCTTTATCGAGATTGGTACAATGCTCCTTTCAGAGATGCATATACTTATATAATGCAACCTTGGAAATCAATTCATGATGTAACAGAAGAAAATTCTCCGGCAAGAGCTTTAGCTACTATTGTTAAGGTTTTAGGAATGAGTCGTATAACAGATATGTATGGTCCTATTCCTTACAGTCAGTTTGGTACAACAACTCAGGTCCCTTATGATAGCCAGAAAGACGTATATTATCAGTTCTTCGACGAACTTGATGATGCCATAGCTGTTTTGACCGACTATAATAATACGACTTCTGCCAACTATATGGAGCAGTATGATTATATTTATAGTGGCAATGTTGGTAAATGGATTAAGTTCGCTAATACTCTGCGTTTACGTTTAGCTATGCGTATTTCTTTTGTCGATGAGTCAAAAGCACGCACGGAGGCTACAGCTGCGATAAATCATCCGTCAGGTTTGATGACTTCAATTGATGATTCAGCAATATTACATCAGAATACTAATTTTTCTTTTGTGAATCCGTTGTGGGAAATAAGTGAAAGTTTTCAGGATATACGTATGGGAGCAACGATGGATTGTTATCTGAACGGCTATAATGATCCACGTATTTCTAAATATTTCCGTACAGCGACCAATGACGGTAAATATCATGGAGTAAGAAATGGTATGGATAATATAGCAAAAGACAGCTATATAGCAGCAGCTTCAGGATTGAATTTTAATGAAAATAGTGACATGCAGTGGATGGATGCTGCCGAAGCATACTTCTTGCTTGCTGAAGCAAAATTGAGATTAGGATTAGGAAGTGGTACAGTGCAGGAATATTATGAACAGGGCATACGTACATCTTTCTCTCAAGATGGAGTATCTGGAGTTGATGAATATATTACTAATTCAGAACGTCTGCCTCTGGCTTCTTATACAGATCCAGTGACGAATCGTTCAACAAATGTTTCCGGATATTTGTCACAAAGAGCGGTAGCTTGGGAAGAAGGGGTTTCTAATGAAATAAAACTGGAACGTATTATGATTCAGAAGTGGATTGCCCTTTACCCTGACGGACAGGAAGCATGGAGCGAGATGCGTCGTACAGGATATCCTGGTTTTGTGAGAATCGCATCTTATGCACATCAAAATGAAGTCGCAGACGGTGAACTTATCAGTCGTTTGAAATTCCCGACAACAGAATATTCTGATAATAGCCAAAATACTCAGGCTGCTGTTGCTTTGCTGGGTACAGGTGGTGATACTGCTGGAACAAGACTCTGGTGGGATGTCAGAAGATAATGTAAGTTTAATTATAATAAAATTCGATATTATGAAATTTATTAAATATTTGTTGAGTGTAGTATTGGCAGGAGGATTAATGACTGCATGTAATACGGATATAGAATCTGTTTCGGTTCAGAATCCTTACACCTATAGCGATTTGTATTATCAAAATTTACGTGACTATAAAGCAAGCGATCATTCTATTGCTTTTGGATGGTTCTCTCAATATGGACAGCAGAACTCTATGGCCGTACGTTTCATGGGACTGCCGGACAGTCTTGATATCTGCTCTTTGTGGGGAGGAATTCCTGCAAAGGAAAATCAGGAAATTTGGGATGAACTTCGTTTTGTTCAGAAAGTAAAGGGCACTAAGATGCTTGTTGTGGCCATAACCCGTATTGATGCCGAAACCGATGATCACGATTTTAAGATTGCCTATAATGAAGCAAAACTTATGCCTTACGGTGAAGAAAGAGAAGCTGCTCTTAAGAAGGCTATTGAAATGTATGCAGAATATTTTCTCGATCAGGTATTCTTGAACGATTTGGACGGTTTTGATGCGGACTATGAACCTGAAGGCGATTTCTTGTCTGGTAGTTATTTTGATTACTTTATGCAACATCTGTCAAAGTATATGGGTCCTAACCCTAATATAACAAAAGAAGAACGTTTAAAGCTTATTCAGGAACGATATGGAAGTGGGGTAACCGACGTTAACAAGTTATTGTGTGTTGATTCACCGGGAGATCCCTCTTCGCAGTTGTATGATATCTGTGATTATTATTTTAAGCAAGCTTATGGTGGGGGAACCAGTACTACCTGGCCGATAGAGAAAGTTGTTTTTTGTTGTAACATGGGAGACGGATGGCAAGGTACTATGAGTGAAATGTATGAACAAGCACGTTATCAACCGGCTGAAGGACGTAAAGGTGGCTTTGGAGCATTTTTTATCCATCGTGATTATAATGTGCATGAAAATAATCCGTACCCTTATAAGCGTTTCCGTGAATGTATTCAGATTCAGAACCCTGCGGTTCATTAATTTAATATTGTTTGACTGAGAATATGAAAAATACAAAAAAGTTTCTTTATATGCTGGCAGGTATCTTTGCCATGCTGGGAGGTACATCGTGCAATGATGATGAAACATACGATTTTCCAGGTGATTCTATGAATCGTGTATATATAAAATCTTATACAGGCGGAGATTTTACTTTTATACATACTCCGATTCAAAGTTTTAGTTCGTTGGATTTGAAATTTCCAGTGTATGTAACAGGTAATCATTCAGGTACCATTCAGGCCACTGTTGGTCTTGATAATTCTCTTGTTGATGCATATAACATGACTAACAATTCGGATTTTGATGTGTTACCGGAAAATGCTCTTCGCATTGAAAATCAGGAAATGACTATTCCTGCAGGTGAATATCAGTCTTCTGATTCGATACATATTGTTGTGAACGAAGATATATTACCTCAATTACGTAGTGAAAAAGGTTATCTGATTCCTTTAAAATTGGAAAATGTAAAAGGAGAAAATGCTGCTGTTAGTACAAATATGAATTGTACTTATATCCCGGTCAGTGTAAGTATTAAGTCTGGTATGATTGATGATGAGGCTGTTGATAATGATGTACAAGGAACGTTAGTGAAAGACAGGACGGGATGGTCGGCATATATTGAAGAATCAGATGGAGTAACTATAAGTGGTAATGTTTCAGATATGTTTGATGAAAGTACATCTACAGAATGGAAACTATCTTCTGAACAACCTTATCATGTTGTCGTAGATTTACAAAAGTCATATAATGTAACAGCTCTTCGTGCTTTATATTTATATTATGGATGGTGGGAGTATAATTCATTTACCAATGGTACTAAAGTTGAATATAGTCAGGATGGTACAGATTGGCAAGATTTAGGAACAATCTCTTCTACTTCAACAAAAAATGTAATTTTATATGCTCCGGTAGCGATGCGTTATCTTCGTATGGAAATTCCTGTAGTTGATTCTTACTATTATGGTGAAGTAGCTTCTATTACTATTGGAGATTTTAATGTATATGTAAAATAAAAAAATAAGATATGAAAAAGTATATAGTTTTTTGTTTTTGGGCTTTACTGCTTTGTATTACAGGTTGTAAAAGTGGACCCGAGTATGGGGATGCTGTTTATATGACAGGAACCTTGCAATCTTCTGCTGTTCGATTTTTGGTAGATGGGCAGTCTAGTATTGGATTGACTGTAACTTCTACTAATAAAGCAGAGGGCGATGTGAAAATCAGTTTAAAAGAATCACCGGAACTGTTGGATGCGTTTAATTCATCTACAGGACGTAATTGTGTATTGCCTCCCGAAGGAAGTTACAGTATAGAAGGTACTGAAGTCGTGATTAATTCTGGTAAGACTTTGTCTTCACAAATAAAGATAAATGCCGACTCTGAGCAGTTACAGGAAGGAGTTTCTTATTGTTTGCCTGTATCGATTGTTTCTGTTGAGGGTGGTGATTTAGATGTCTTGGAAGCTTCTCGTACAGCTTATGTGATGCTGACTAAAGTTATTACCGTAAAGGCTGCTTATTTGCATCGTAATAATTGTTTTGATATACCTGGTTTTGCGGGCGAAGATAGTCCGGTGAAAGCATTAAATCAGATGACATTGGAAATGAAAGTATTACCGGTATCTTTCCCTACTACGGCTAATAGTGCAAATGGTATCAGTTCGTTGTGCGGTTGTGAGGAAAACTTTTTGTTCCGTTTTGGCGACGGTGCCGGAAATCCTACTAATAAGTTACAATTGGCAAAAGGTTCTATTGGTACAGCTTCTCATCCGGACCAGAAAGATCATTATGAATCTTGGGTAGAGAAGGAATTTGAAACAGGACATTGGTTGCACTTTGCTGCTGTTTATGACGGACAATATCTTCGTGTATATTTGGATGGTGAACAGATTCATTTTGTAGAAACCAATAATGGTGGTTCTATCAATTTGAGTATGGCATACGATGGACACTCGTGGGAAGATACATTTGCTATCGGTCGTTCTGCTGGTTATTCACGTTTCTTCGATGGCTATATCAGTGAATGCCGTGTATGGAATGTAGCTCGTACTCCAGCAGAGCTTGAAGATGGTATCTGTTATGTTGACCCAACAACAGAAGGATTGATCGCTTATTGGCGTTTTAATGGCGAAACACAGGAAGATGGAACCGTACTTGATGTAACGGGACATGGATATAATGCAAAACCATATAAGGAAATAGAGTGGGTAGATAATCAAAAATGTCCGTTCTAAATAAAGGTATATATTAAGTAAAATAGGTTATAGTTTTATAGATTATAGATTTAGTTGGCTATTTGTTGAGGAAAAGTTAATTCTCTTGTAGCCTATGTTAGAAACGCCAACGTGTTTGTAAAAACATCCGTTGGCGTTTTAATTTTAATATTAATACTTCTTGCGGCTTACCATTTCGAACTGGAAGGAAGAGATGAATTGTTCTGAAGGCCGCTGTCTTGAAGAAAAAACATCGGGATGTTTTTTGAAAATTTGTACAAAAAATTAGAAGATTTGTACAAAAACTTTAGAAGTCTTCCAGACGGTTAGAGAAAAACCTCCTGCTTTCTTGCTTATAATCCCAGTTGATATTGTTTGTTGGGCGTGTACCTGAATATTATTTAGTCTGTGTATAGCCTTCCGCTTTCAGCAAATTGATAATACGCTGACGGAATTCTCCTTGTATCAAGATTTCTCCCTCTTTTACCGATCCGCCTACACCACATTTAGTCTTTAGCAGCTTACCCAGCTCTTTCAAGTCTTCTTCGTTGCCAGCAAAGCCGGTTATTACAGTAACGGTCTTTCCGCCACGTCCTTTTTTTTCTATTGATACACGAAGTTTCTGCTGTTTTTTGTCCAGCGTTTCTATTTCTTCCTCTTCTCCGTTGTCGTACTTAAAGTCCGGATTGGTGGAATATACAATGTTCAGTCGGTCTTTCCAATCATTATTTTTCATGTGAATTAATTTTAATCCGACTCAAAGATAGGTACATTTTTCTATATTCTGTGTGCGTTTCCGAATAAATACCTTAATTTTGCACAAGGCATAACTTTACAGAAGCGCAAAAAATGGCAATACGTACTCGTAAAAATACGGATAAAATACCGGAGCCTACCTTACGTAGACTGCCGTGGTATCTTTCGAATGCAAAGCTGATGAAAGAGAAAGGGGAGAAATATGTTTCTTCCACGCAGATTTCCAAGCAAATCAATATAGACGCTTCGCAAATAGCCAAGGATCTTTCGTATGTAGATATTGCCGGACGTACTCGTGTAGGCTATGACATTGACCTGCTGATTGAGGTACTTGAGGATTTTTTAGGATTTACCAATATGCACAGAGCGTATCTTTTCGGGGTTGGTAGCCTGGGGGGGGCGTTACTGCGCGACTCAGGTCTTTCGCATTTCGGGCTTCAGATTGTTGGAGCCTTCGATATTAATCCGGAACTGGTAGGAACAAAAATCAACGGTATTCCCATTTATCATTCCGATGACTTTGAGCAGCGCATGAAACAAGATGGGGTCAATATCGGTGTGCTGACCGTTCCCATTACCATTGCCCAGGAGATTTCCGATAAGATGATTGCAGGAGGCATCAAGGCTATCTGGAACTTTACTCCTTTCCGTATTCGAGTTCCTGAAAATATTGTAGTACAGAATACATCACTTTATGCTCATCTGGCAGTGATGTTCAATCGTTTGAATGAAACAATAAAGAAATAATTCTCCATGAAAATTATAGCTATCGGCATGAACTATCCGTTGCATTGCAAGGAATTGCATGCAGACGAACCATTGCCACAAGAACCGGTCATCTTCATGAAGCCGGACTCTGCCTTGCTGAAGGACAGCAAGCCGTTTTTTATTCCTGACTTCTGCCAGCAGGTAGACTATGAGACCGAACTGGTAGTACGCATTAACCGTTTGGGAAAGAATATTTCCGAGCGTTTTGCACACCGTTATTATGATGCCGTTACGGTAGGTATCGACTTTACCGCACGCGATTTGCAGCGTAAGTTCCGTGCCGAAGGTAAACCTTGGGAACTGTGTAAGGGATTTGATAATTCGGCGGCCATAGGCGACTGGGTGCCTGTGGAGAAATTTGCCGACATTCAGCATATTAATTTCCATCTGGATATTGACGGAAAGACTGTGCAGCAGGGAAATACACAGGATATGCTGTTCCGGGTAGATCAGATTATCGCATACGTCAGCCAGTTCTGTACATTGAAAATTGGCGATATGCTGTTTACGGGAACGCCGGTTGGCGTAGGTCCGGTGCATATAGACAATCACCTGGAAGGTTATTTGGAAAACGAAAAAGTTCTTGATTTTTACGTACGATGAAAATACGTGTAGGATTTGGTTTCGATGTCCATCGGCTGGTCGTTGGGCGTGAGCTTTGGCTGGGAGGTATCAAGCTGGAGCACGAATTGGGATTATTGGGTCATTCGGATGCCGATGTATTGATTCATGCTATTTGTGATGCGTTGCTGGGGGCCGCCAACATGCGCGATATCGGCTATCATTTTCCCGATAATGCCGGTGAGTTTAAAGATATTGACAGCAAGATTCTGCTGGCACGTACAGTCGATTTGATTGCTACGAAAGGTTATCGGGTAGGTAATATCGATGCGACGGTCTGTGCCGAACGTCCGAAGCTGAAAGCTCGTATACCTGAAATGCAGGAAGTGCTGGCTCATGTCATGAATATAGATCCGGAGGATGTGTCCATAAAGGCGACTACGACCGAAAAGTTAGGCTTTACCGGTCGTGAGGAAGGCATTTCGGCGTATGCTACTGTACTGATAGAACGCGATTAGTCGGCTGGAGGATAGGGAGGAAGCATCCGCTTCTTTCCTAAAAAATAAGGTGAGATGTGCAGGCGGTCGAGTACATAAGTTACGCCAAAGCACCCCGATATAACAAAAATCACAGAAACAATCGTAAAGCAAATACCTGTTGCATCGAAAGCAAAAAGCGGCAGGTAGGCTTTCGATAAAATGGTAAATACGGGCGAAAATAGAAGAATCACCAGTGTATTACTACCGATATAACGAAGAAGTGTTTTTACTTTTTCCGGCAAATAGGTGTAAGTTGCAAGCAACAGGCTGATTACCAAATAGGTTATGGCTACACCTGCCAGTGTGCCACGGTTCAGGTTCTCCGGAAAACAGCATAAGATGACGAGGGGGACTACCGACAGAAAGCTGGGCTGAAATACACGGATAATGGGAAGGCCACTTTGCCGGATAGCCACTCCTGCCAGGAAGTAAATGGCATTGGCAAATGTCAGCAATCGTACTTCGGAAAGAATATACAGGAATATTCCCAAGATGATGAAACGGATTATGCCTTTCCACTTATCCGTCACCTTATAGATCAGGAAATAACTGGCATTGCAGAGTATCAGCGTATGCAGATACCAGTAGGGGCCCATGGGAGCAATGATAGCTTTATGCAGCAGAAGTCCGGCAGGGAGTTCGGTCACTTTCTCCCGTACGGGGAGAACTGCCGACATGACCACGTAGCCGGCTTCCATGAAGACATACGGAATGAATATCCAGAGCAGGCTCCGTCCGAAAGCTTTAGTTTCCTTGTTTATATTATTCAGATATCCCGATATGATGAGAAATGCCGACATGTGGAAGGTATAAACCACTTGTTTGGCATATGGGTACGAATCGCCGATGTATACCAGATGAAAGATAATCATCAGAATGATGAATATGCTTTTTAAAAAATCGAGTTCCTTGATTCTGCCGTTCATAGGAGTGAGAATTGATAATTATCAGGCGTTGAGTAACAGGCCGGCAGTAAGTAGTATGCCGAACAGCAACATGTTTCTTGAAGTTTCTCCCAAAATGACGTTGAGTTCCTTTCCTCGGTTGATGCGTGCCATTTTCACGGTGGTAAAAATATGGAGCAACAAATAAATCTGTGGCAGGATAGCTGCCCATAGTCTGCCCTCGGTTACAAAATAAAAACAACTCCAGCATGCAGCCAGTCCCAGCAGAAAATATAGAATCAGTCCGGCACGGGCTCCCAGTCGTACAACGATTGTTTTCTTTCCGCTGATAGCATCCTGCTCCCTGTCGCGGAAATTGTTGACCATCAGCAACGTATCTATCACAAATCCACAGGCAAGCGAAGCCATGGTAACAGAAGTATTCCAGCTGTGTGCCATGATATAGAAAGTACATCCTACGGGAACAAATCCGAAAAATACTAAAACCAGTACGTCCCCCCAGCCATGGTAGGCAAGCGGATAAGGACCGGCGGTATATAAGAAGGCAAAAATAATGCAGGCAATGCCTACCGGAATCATTTCCCAGCCACCGTACCAGAGCAGGCAGAGCCCGTCCAATGCAGCCAGTAAAGTCGTTATGGCTATTCCTTTCTTCATACCCGACGAAGAAATCCAACCTTGTGCGCAGGCACGTTCCGGTCCGAGTCTGTCTTCTCGGTCAGTACCTTTCAGATAATCATACAAGTCATTGATAAAGTTTGCATCTATCTGCATCAGAAAAGCGAATAAGAAGCATAATATAGCCGGAATAAGCTGAAAATGTCCGTACATTGAAGCCAGTGCACACCCCAGCATGACTGGGATGGAAGCTGCTGTCAGGGTCTTGGGACGGCTGGCCAGCAACCAGGCTTTTGCAGAATTTTGTTTTACCATAAATCCAATTTATTTTATGGTGCAAAGTTAGAAAATTCTGCCGACACTTTGCTTGGCTGGTAGAAAAGTGTTATTTTCGTTTAAGGATTTAGTTATATACCATGAAAAAGATTATTTATCTTGTTTTTTTGGCAGCCATGATTTTACTCTCTTCGTGTGCCACGGCTTCTCTGTCGAAATATCATGGAATAGGACGTGTAAAGAAATATGACATATATAGCACACAGCTTCCTGATTCTTTTGACGGATTTCGGATAGCTTTTGCTTCCGACTTTCATTATGAGAGCCGCTTTGGAAAGAAAAGACTTTCTGGTTTATTGAAAGCCTTGCAGGCTACCGATGCCGATCTTCTGCTGTTAGGAGGAGATTACCGGGGAAGGAATGGAGGAAATTTGTCTGAACTTTTTGATGTGCTTCAGCAGTTTCACGCACCTTATGGTGCCTATGGGGTAATGGGTAACCATGAGAATAATGCCAATTATGAAATTGTCAGGCAAGAAATGCAACGGACAGGAATTCACTTACTCGAGCATCAAGTAGATACGATATGGAAGGGAAACCAGTATATTTTACTTTGTGGGATTCGCAATCCGTTTGATTTGACAAAAAACGGAGTTTCGCCTACCTTGTTTCTCCGTCCGGAAGATTATGTCATTATGCTGACACACACGCCTGATTATGTTGAAGATGTGGATGTAAGTAATACCGATCTGGCGCTGGCAGGGCATACACATGGAGGTCAGGTCAGTTTGTTTCATAAATATGCTTTTGCACATTTCTCAAAATACGGTAATCGTTTCCTTACTGGCCTGAAATATAATAGCAAGGGAATTCCCGTGATAATCAGCAATGGGATAGGTACGTCGCGCAAAGATATTCGCTTGTTTACCCCCAGCGAAATAGTCCAGATTGTTCTTCACAAGGGCCGCTGAACTGTTAAAAACCAATTTTTACCACTAAAAAACCATTTTTTATCAATTATATCAGTCGTATCTTTCCTAATTTTGAAATGTTGTAATTCTTATGAGAACTATTAACCTTATTTATTATCTAAACTAAAAACACGTATGAACAGACTACTGCTTTTGAAAAGGGTATATTCTACATTTTTATTGAGTATGCTCTGTGTACTTGCATTTGCACAAGGAAAACAGATAACTGGTATTATTAAGGATAGTGCCGGCGAGCCTATGATTGGTGTAAATGTATTGGTGAAAGGTACTACTAATGGTACTATTACAGATTTCGATGGTAAGTTTAGCATTCAGGATGTAAAAGATTCGGATGTACTTACTATTACCTATGTAGGTTATGTACCACAGTCTATTTCGGTTGGAAGTAAATCTTCTTTCAACATTATCTTAAAAGAAGATACAGAAGCACTGGATGAAGTTGTTGTTATTGGTTATGGAACTGTAAAGAAACGTGACTTGACAGGTTCTGTTGCATCAGTGAATAATGAAACATTGACAGCGAACCCTGTTTCGGATGTATCTCAGGCTTTGCAAGGTAAATTGGCCGGTGTGTCAGTTGTTTCTCAGGATGGTCGTCCGGGTGCAGAGGTTTCCATTCGAGTTCGCGGTGGAGGTTCTATTACACAGAGCAACGATCCGTTGTTTATCGTTGATGGGTTTCCGGTAAGTTCTATTTCTGATATTCCTGCAGACCAGATTGAAACAATTGATGTATTGAAAGATGCATCGTCTACTGCTATTTATGGTGCACGTGGTGCAAATGGTGTTATTTTGGTTACTACAAAGGGAGCAAAGACAGATAAGCTGTCTGTTACTTATAATGGATATATACAGACCAAAGCTGCTGCCAAGACCTTGGATCCGCTCAGTGCTCAGGATTATGTAAAATATCAGTGGGGGTATGCAGATGCCTTGGAAAAGACAGGTGGTGCTGTTAGCGCTGATGGCGTAGCCAAATATTTTGGATTAGGTGCTGCTTATGGAAATCATTTTGCTGACTACGCGAACGTGGGCGTACACGACTGGACTGACGATATGCTGCGTAATGCCATTGCTCATACACACAACCTTTCAATTTCAGGTGGTAGCGAAAAAACAAAATTTGTATTGAATGTCAACTATCTGAATGATGAAGGTATCAAGATTAATTCTGGTTATAATCGTTTCAACACATCATTGAAGTTGAATCAGGAGCTGTTGAAAAACTTGAAGTTGGATGTTGATGTTCGTTATTCTGAAGATCAGACTACTGGAAAAGAATCTTCAACAAACGGTAAAGGTTCTTTATTGTCAGGTGCATACCGCTGGCGTCCTATCGATAATCCTTTGGGAGATCCTGAAGCATTTGGTGGATTTGGTTTAGGTGCTGATAATGTAGATGCTTCTTACGGAAGTCCGGTTGACTGGACAAACGATGTTCAGAATATTGCGAGAAAACAAAGAATCAGAGGTATTGCTGCTTTGTCTTGGGATATTATTGAAGGTTTGACTTTACGTGCTGAAGTTGGTGCCGGTCGTAACTGGGGTGAAACTAAGTATTATGAAAACGGTCTGACTCAAGGTCATAAAGTGGCTAAGCTGACTCGCAGCGAAGGCTATAATTTACGTAACGTAAATACGTTGAATTATCAGGTTCAGGGCTTGGGTGACAAACATAGCTTGTCATTCCTGTTAGGTCAGGAAACCATTGTTTCTAAATCGAACTCAACAGAGATTGAAGGTCACGGATATCCTGAAGGATTCGATTTTGATCAGGCTTTCGGTATGATCGACCAAACAGACAAGACTTTGGCAAAGGATAAATTCAGTAACTCAATTGGTACTCCCGACAAGACTGTTTCATTCTTTGCACGTGCTAATTATTCATTGTTGGATCGTTATCTGTTTACTGTTACATTCCGTGCCGATGGTTCTTCTAAATTTGCTCCTAACCACCGTTGGGGATATTTCCCGGCAGGTGCATTTGCTTGGCGTCTTTCTGATGAATCATTCATGGAAGGTACTCGTAGCTGGCTGGATAATTTGAAGCTTCGTTTGTCTTATGGTATGGCAGGTGCTGATAATATTGATGCCAGTCTTTGGAGAGAAACATGGGAATCTACTACTGTGACATTCAACGGGCAGACTTATTCAGGCTACAAACCCAGTGGTATGCTTTCTAACCCTGATCTGAAATGGGAAACAACTATTTCAAGAAATATCGGTTTGGATTTCGGTTTCTTCGGCAACCGTCTTTCTGGTACCATTGATGCTTACTGGAATACAACGAAAGACTTGTTGATGTGTATTCCTATTGATGAAACAACCGGTTATTCATATCAATATCAGAATATCGGACAGACTTCGAATAAAGGTTTTGAAATTGCTTTGAACTATGATATCGTCCGTACCAAAGACTTTACATTAGGTATTTCTGCAACTTATAACTATAACCATAACAACATCGATGAACTGGCTGATAATATCATTGCACAATATGGTTCTCAGTGGGCTTCCAGTGCTACAACTCCGACTTACGACTATGAGTTCCGTGAAGGAAAACCTGTTGGCTTGATTCGTGGTTACATCTGCGACGGTTTCTATACAACAGCCGATTTTAATTACGATCCGGCAACCCAGATGTATACGTTGAAACCAGGTGTAGCCGACTTGGGTAATCAGGTTGGTAACTATCCTAACCACTATAATTTGCCGGAAGGTCAGAAAGCATTCCCGGGAGCAGTTAAACTGCGTGACTTGGATGGTAATGGTGTAGCAGATACAGAAGATGTTGCTGATTTAGGTGAAATAACTCATCCTCATACCGGTGGTTTCAATTTGAACATGACATGGAAGGATATCGACTTCAGTGCAGGATTTGCATGGGCTGCAGGTGGTCATGTATACAATGTTAACTCTTTGATTAATATGTATGGTAACAAGGATACAGGTGCAGGTGCCAATAAGCTGGAATTCATCAATGACTGCTACCAGATTTATGATATCCAGAATGGAGAACTGGTTCCTGTTGTAGAACCGGCTGCATTGGATGCATTGAATGCTGGTGCTAAATACGGTGTCCCTTATATGGAAAATGGTACTGTTTTGTCAACCTTTGTAGAAAATGCTTCATTCTTGCGATTGAATACATTAACTCTTGGTTATACCTTCCCGAAAGAATGGACAAAGAAGATTGGTATGCAACGTGCACGTATTTATGCAACTGCTGGTAATTTGTTTACTATTACAGGTTATTCTGGTATTGATCCTGAAGTTAATGCCGATCCAGAAAAGAGCACAACTACTGCCAACACAGGAAACTATCCGTTGTTGGGTATGGACTATGGTACTTATCCTCGTGCAAGAACATTTACATTTGGTGTAAACATTACATTCTAATTAAATAATCTGTTAACTAATCAATGAAAAGACAATGAAAAAGTTATTATATACATATTTAGGTGTTGGACTTTTAATGCTCAATATAACTTCGTGTGAAGATTTTCTGGATACGTCTTCACCATCTGAAGCTACTCCGGAATTTGTGTTTGGAGACGTTTCAACGGCTCGCGGTGCCTTAATGGAAGCTTATGAAAAGTGGCGTGCAAAAGCCTATGTTCATGCCAATGGCTTGTTTTACGATTTGGTAGTTTGTGGATCGGATTCAGAACGGCATCCCGAAGGTTACGATGCACAGGCACGTCATATCCCGGAAAATTTATATTATGGAGGTACATCCAACTTTGATATTAACTCGGCTGGAAATAATGGCGTAAATGCATGGCCGGCTTTATATAGCATCATTGCTACATGTAATACGCTTTGTAATGCTATCGAGGAAACTGATACCTATAAGGCTATTGAAGCAGGAACAGGCTCGGTAACAGAAATGACAGACTTGTACGGACAGGCCGTGGCTTTGCGTGCTACTGCTTATAATGAATTACTCCGTTTTTGGGGAGATGTTCCTCATAACTTGGTACCAGGTGTAGTGGCGGAAGGTCTGACTCCGCGTGATCAGATTTATGAATACCATATCAACAAATTGGTACAAGTTGAACCTTATATGTATTATCTGGGTGAAAATGTCGGTGCAGATGCAAGTATGATGACGCGTAATTATGTGGATGCATTAATCGGTCGTATGTGTCTGTATGCAGGAGGTTATTCTACTCGTCGTACTGATTTGGGAACAGATTTCTATAAAGATCTGGATGGAAATGTGCTGAGCTTTGAAAAGTTGAATACAGTAGATGCAAACAATGCATTTTACGGTAGACGTACAGATTATAAGAAGTTCTATGAAATAGCCGAAACGTATTTGCAGAACTGTGTTGATAATCCAGGTACAGCAGCATTATGTACAGTCGATCCTCGTGCAAAAGGTTCTGATGGTCAGTCGTTTGGAAATCCTTATCAGTACGTGTTCCAGCAGAATGAGAATTTAGTACTCTCTTCTGAAAGTATTTATGAAATTCCTGAAACCAGAGGAGTTCAGACAGAGCGTCCTTATGCTTTCGGCCGTCCAAGTTCGGCTGGTAGCTCGAACAACTATCCGTGTAAGAATTATGGTCAGAGTCGTTTCCATCCTACTTACTACTATGGTGATTTCGATCCGAATGACATGCGTCGTGATGTTACTTGTACGGTTACAGGTACCGATGGAAAAAATGGAGTAGAAAAGCTTTTACCATTTGTTCCGGGATCACAGGCTAATGGTGGTGGTATTGCCAATAACAAATGGGATGAAAACCGTCAGCCGGAGCCACGTTGGGAAAAACAGCGTCAATCAGGTATCAATAATCCATTTGTACGTATGTCGGATGTTATCTTGATGTTGGCAGAGGTAAAAGCCGAACTGGGTGATGAAATGACTGCTAAGCAGTACTTGTCGGAAGTTCATAACCGTGCGTTTGCGACTCCGGAACTTGCTAATCTTGATGGTTTCATTTCTAAATGGGGTGGTATCAAAGAAGCTATTCAGCAGGAGCGTAAACTGGAGTTTGGTGGTGAAGGTCTTCGCCGTTACGATTTGATCCGTACTGGTAAGTTGCCGGAAGCTATCAAGAAACTGAAAGCTGATTTGGCTGCGATGGTTAACGGATTAAAGACTAACGGCTATTATACATTCGAAAATGGCAATACGATTTCACTGTATGTATGGACTAAGAGCGTAGATGCTAAAGCACAGTATGGTTACCGCTTGACTACTCAATGTACCGATGAAACAGACCCGGTAATGTATCCGGGATGGCGTGGTGTATTTGATGACTGGGAAGGATATACCGGCAAATCAATTTATTCGGCAAATCCGGGTACAAATTTGGCAATTCAAGGTCTGTTTAAACACATTGAACCGGGCAGTGCCGAAGCTAAGGCTTTGGAAGCTGATGGCTATACAATGGTAAACTGGGGTAAGGATATTCTTGATTACGAGTCTGATTATTCTGATTATGTATTCCGTGGATTTGTAGACGGAGAAGCTCCTATTTATTTCGTACCGTTCCATAGCTCTATTTTGGAAACATCATTGGGTAAAATAACCAATGGTTATGGATTCAAAAATAATTGATCGAGGTGATGTAGATTGATAAATCTTTAGATCAGCATAAAGGATGTGTCTGGCGAAAGCTAAGACACATCCTTTTTTGCATGTAAACAAAGTAAATGGGATTTCTTAGTGTGTTTGCAAAGAAGTCTGATGTATGAAAATGTAACGATGTAAAACTACTAAATGGTTACATATTTGCTTATAGATATATGCGGTGTGAACGTAAGATTGTACGTGATGACCGAATTGTGCCGATGGTTAGTGCAACGGCTTCGCGCGACAAGGCAGGAGTAATTCATATCTCTTTGTCGAATGTTGACTTGGAGGAATCGCAGTATATTACTTTATCCTTGGATGGTGTACAGGTTAAATCTGTTTCGGGACGTATTCTGACTTCGAAAAATATTGATGATTGTAACTCGTTTGAACATCCTGATATTGTGACTCCTAAGGATTTAAAAAAAGCTCAGTTGTTACATTTATCTGTGAAAAGATAAAGTAACAACTGAGCTTTTTATTTGTCATTCAACGCATTATCTATCAGGGTAACCAAGTTTAGATAGTGGCCTTTGGCTGTACCACTTGTCATACCGGCTGCTCCAGTTGCCAGACGTTTTAGTTCCAGCAGTTGTCCGTGAGCGATAGCCGGGGCTTCGGAATATGCAGGTCGCTTTCCTGATGCATTTTTGCTGGCTGCTTCAGGCTTGTCGAGTAAGCTGATGAGGCTTTCTACGTATGTTTTCTGCATGTTGCGTTTGTAGATATCCGATTGTCCAAGGTTGCTCCAGATTACTTTTTTCAAATCATTGAACATTTGTGCCGAGGTATATGCTTTCTTTCCGTTCAATGTTTCGTTTTCACTCATTTTGTCGAGTGTGCTTTTACTGATGAGGCGTGTGAGAATCCCCGACTGCAGTGAACAGATCACATTTACGGGAAGTATCTTTGCCTTTTCTATCAACTGGCGGTTGATGAGCCACTGAGGAGTAGTAAACAACTGTTCGTTGAGGAATGTAACAGCTCGTTTCTGTATATCGGCAGGAACAAATTCGCGCGCTACTTCGTCTGATTGTTCTACCGTAATGGGATTGCTGTAAATTCCTGCGACGTTTTTGGTCACATGTCCTAAATAGCGATTGAACTGAGATACTACCTGACTGTATATCTCTCCGGCACCGGCATATGATTTGTTGGGCTCGTACGACCATTTCAGTATCTGAGGAACAATTCGTTTCAGGTTTTTGATGCCATACATACTGGCCAGCATGGAGTCATTGCCCAGGTCCTCACTTTGGTTGCGGGGATCGTTGGCATCCGATTCTGTACCAAATGTATAACGGATATCTTCTTTCAGTTTCCCAATGATGGATTGATTGGAGAATGCAATTTCATCTTCCGGTTTTTGGAACTGTGGTAACCATCGGTATCCCCATTCTATAGACCATTTGTCATACATTCCTATGCGAGGAAAGATTCCTGCACGTGTAATGCTGTCTTCTGGCTGCGCAACATAGTTGAACCGGGCGTAGTCCATGATAGACGGTGTATGTCCGTTGGCTTCCACCCATGCCTTGTCGCGTAATTTTTCGACCGGTACAGTATGTGAAGAGCCAAAGTTATGTCGGAGTCCCAGTGTATGGCCTACTTCATGAGAAGAAACGAAACGGATGAGCTGTCCCATCAATTCATCGTCGAGCTGCATCTTGCGTGCTGCTTCGTCGATGGTTCCAGCTTGAATCATATACCAGTCGCGTAACAGACTCATGACATTGTGATACCAGTTGATATGTGTTTCCAATATCTCCCCGGAACGCGGGTCGTTGATGTGAGGGCCACTTGCATTCGGTATGTCTGAGGGCTTGTAAACGATGGCCGAATGGCGTGCATCCTCCAGACTCCACGAGGGGTCGTTGGTAGGTGCCTCCTTTGCGTAAATCGCATTTTTGAATCCAGCCTTTTCGAAAGCTGTCTGCCAGTCGTTTACTCCTTGTATCAGATATGGTACCCATTTCTTGGGAGTAGCCGGATCGATATAAATTACGATAGGTTTCTTGGGCTCAACGAGTTCACCACGTAGATAAGCAGCTTCGTCTTTGGGCTCCAAACGCCAGCGTGTAATGAGTTTTTTGTATTCAATGCCTTGCGGGTTGCTGTCGAAATCAGTGTATCCTACTGTAAAATATCCTACTCGCGGGTCGAATAGTCTGCCTTTCATCGGGGTTTCAGGAAGTAAAACCATAGAACTGTTCAGCTCATAAGTCAGAGGAACACGCGGACTTCCAGTCTCTAAGAAACCTACATTGCTTACGCTTTTTTTGCTTTGGTAAGTAACTGTGGTAGAGATTTCAATGTTTTGTGGAAAAGCTTTTAGCGTATCGACGTATGTTCCTTCTCCGGCCATATTAAGTAATCCGATGTATTCTTTACTGTCGGCATCAAAAGAAAATAATGGATTTTCTTTGATTAGAAAAGTACTGATATTGATTACATAGCTACGACTGAGTGAGTCCTTTCTGATAGCTTCAAGATTGAAATTGGCTACAATAGGCTGTATGTTTGAATTAAGTACAGATTGATACATGCCTTCCTTATCTTCGGCTCGTTCACGGTAAGAGTATTCACGTACCAGAAGTCGTTTATTATCCTTGTTCTCAAAACGGATAACCTTGCTACCTAAAATATCTCCCGGGTAACCGACGCGTGATTTCTGTCGAGAGGTTGGAGCTTTGCTGATTCGGTTCACAATCAGAATGTCACGGTTTAATATAGAATCGGGAATTTCGAGGAAGTAAATGTCGTTTACCTTATGCACAGTGAGAAATCCGTGTGAACTTTTTGCCTTTGAAGTGATGACGCTGGCATAAGGTTTCAATCCGTTTGTCGCTCTGTTGACAGGTACGGCTGCTTGTTCTGTTTTTGCTTTTTTCTTTTTCCTCTCAAAGATTTTAGCTTCGGCACTGTTTGTAGCTCCCAACAACAGGCATGCACTCAAAGAGAGAATATACAATTTAGATTTTTTCATTTCTTTTGGTATAATTCTTTTTCAACAATAATACGGAATACTTCTGGATGCAAGAAGTAGCGTATGTCTTTTCCTTCGCTGACAGCTTGCCGGATAAATGTTGAGCTGATTTCCAGACGGGGCGTATCTACGACTTTTACATGAAGCGGAAGTAAGTCTGTCTGTATGTTGTAGCCTGGTCGTGGATATACAATGATAAAATGTTTGCGGATGATTTCTTCGGGTGATTTCCAACGGTCGAATGCAGCCCAGTTGTCCGCTCCGATGATAAGTGTAAACTCTCTGTCCGGGTAGGTGTCAGCCAATTTGTTCAGGGTATCGACTGTATAAGAAGGACGTGGCAAGTTGAATTCAAAGTCTGAGGCTTGGAAACGTGGATAGCCGGAAACAGCAGCTTGTACCATTTCCAGCCGTATTTTATCGTCGAGTAACTCCACGTTTTGTTTGAACGGATTTTGGGGAGAAACCAGAAACCAGATTTCATCCAGCCCCCCATATTCACACAAATAGTTTGCCAATGCAAGATGACCGACATGAATCGGATTGAATGTGCCTCCGAATATTCCTGTCTTTACAGGCATTTCTTCCATTTTAGATAGTTTATAACTTGCCAGCCGGCAACGATGAGCATTGCTGCGGCAATAATGTATTCTTTCATGGCAGCGGCAACTACGGCCACAGCCAGAGCGACCAGTCCGATGATAATACTGACAATCATCATGGTACGCAGAAGTTTTTTAGGATCTTTAGCCATAAATTGAAGTATGGATTATTTTTTCAGAAAATCGCTGATGACTTTCAGGGCTTCAGCTTTAGCTGTTTCCAGATCATCGTTTACTATTACAACGTCGAATTTGTTTGCATAGCTTAGTTCGAATTCTGCTTTGGCGATTCGACTTTCTATTACTTCGGGAGTATCGGTACCGCGTCCGTTCAATCGTTTGCGCAGTTCTTCGACAGAAGGTGGCTGGATAAATACCGATAATGCACGTTCACCATAGAATTTTTTTATATTGCATCCGCCTACTACGTCTACATCGAATATTACGTTCTGACCGGCTTCCAACTGCTTCTCTACCTGTGCTTTTAGTGTGCCGTAAAAACGGTCGGTATAGACTTCTTCATATTCCAGAAATTCATTGTTGGCAATACGTTGCTTAAACTCTTCTGGAGTAAGAAAAAAATACTCAACTCCGTTCTGTTCTGTTCCTCGAGGCGGGCGGCTGGTTGCCGAAATAGAAAAGGCCAGATTCAGGTTTTGTGTAAGCAGGTAATTGATGATAGTAGATTTGCCTGATCCTGACGGTGCAGAAAAGATTATCAGTTTTCCCATAACTTAGAATGAAAAACACGAAGAGCGAAACAAGAAGGTAAGGGCAATCGGAATCAGATGGCATCCCTTCTTTTTCGCTCTTCAATGCGTTAATATTACATTACATTTAAAACTTGTTCCTTGATTTGTTCCAGTTCGTCTTTCATCTGAACCACGATGTTTTGCATTTCAGCATGATTTGATTTGCTGCCTGTAGTGTTGATTTCACGTCCCATTTCCTGAGCGATGAATCCCAGCTTCTTACCTTGTCCGTGACCTCCTGCCATTGTTTCGCGGAAGTATTTCAAGTGGTTGGCAAGGCGTTGCTTTTCTTCGTTTATATCCAGTTTCTCAATATAGTAAATCAGTTCCTGCTCCAGGCGGTTCTTGTCATAGTCTACACTGATTGTTTTTTCTAACGCATCAGTAATTCGTTCACGTATCTTTGTTACACGCTCTTTTTCGTAAGGCTCGATTGATTTCAGCAGGCGTTCTATATTGTCTACTTTTTCGGTAAATTTCTTTTCCAATGCAGCTCCTTCCTGCTTGCGGAAATCTACTAAATGTTGCAAGGCTTCCTCAATTGCCTTGCTGGCAACTGTCCATTCTTCGTCTGACAACTCTTGAATATCTACCCGGGTCAGTACGTCTGGCATGCGAAGCAGAGTCGCAAACCAGTCTTCCGGTACGGGAATGTGACAGTTGTCGGAAATGGCCTTTATTTGATTGTAATAGTTTTCTACCAGTGCAGCATTAATGGGAGTAGCCGTTTCGGCGGCGTCTTTTTCAATCCAGATACAGAAATCTACCTTACCACGTTCCAGTGTCTTGGTAATAAGGTTACGGATTTCCATTTCTTTTTCGCGATACAATGGAGCAATACGTGTCGACAAGTCCATTGCCTTACTATTCAACGATTTTATTTCTACGTTGATCTTCTTATCTCCGAATGTGGCTGTTGCTTTGCCGTATCCGGTCATTGATTGTATCATAATATTCTGTTTTTTATCGTGCAAAGTTAGGAAAAAGCTGTGAATCGGAAAAGTAGAGAGAGGCTTTTTCGTTGATGAGGTAAATTCTTCGGGCAGAGTGATAGGAAAACGTGCCGATGTTTTTGAAAAACGTGCCGACGTTTTCCTGAGAATGTGCCGACGTTTTTTAGTAAAGCTTTTCATCTTTTATTAACGGTTCTAAAAAACACTGGCTTAATGGGAAGTGAGTGCAAATAAAAGTGTATATTTGCAGTCTATATAATAAGGAATTAATTTATGTCGTGCATTTTACATATTGAAACTTCAACGGAAGTATGTTCTGTTTCTGTAAGTCAGGATGGAACTTCTATCTTCTCGAAAGAGGACTTTAAGGGTCCCTCACATGCTGTGGTATTGGGCGTTTTTGTGGATGAGGCTTTGTCGTTTATCGATAATCATGCCATTCCTTTGGATGCTGTAGCTGTTAGTTGCGGACCGGGTTCGTATACAGGATTGAGAATCGGTGTGTCGATGGCAAAAGGTATTTGTTATGGGCGCAATATTCCGTTGATTGGCATCCCTACTCCGGCAGTAATGACTGTTCCGGTATTGCTTTACGAAGATTTGCCGGAAGATGCTTTGTTGTGTCCGATGATTGATGCTCGCCGTATGGAAGTATATGCTGCTATATACGATCGTGCATTGAAGGTTAAACGTGAAATCGGAGCTGATATTATTGATGAAAATTCGTATGCAGAATTCCTGGCAGAGCATCCGGTTTATTTCTTTGGAAACGGAGCGGCTAAGTGCCGTGAGAAAATCACGCATCCTAATGCTCATTTTCTTGAAAATATTCATCCGCTGGCAAAATGGATGTTCCCGCTTGCCGAACGTGCCATGGCCGAAAAGGATTTCAAGGATGTAGCTTACTTTGAACCTTTCTATCTGAAAGAGTTCGTTGCTTCTACTCCCAAGAAACTTTTGTAAAACAGGAAAAACTGCGATAAAATAGATATGGAATATAATACCCAACAACGAAAATTACCTCTTCCCGAATATGGAAGAAGCGTGCAGAACATGGTGGATTACGCACTGACGATTGAAGATCGTGAAGAACGCCAGCGTTGTGCCAATACTATTGTAAATATCATGGGAGGCATGTTTCCTCATTTGCGAGATGTGGCCGACTTCAATCATAAGCTGTGGGATCATTTGGCTATTATGGCCGACTTTAAGCTTGATATCGATTATCCGGTGGATATCGTGAAAAAAGAAAGCCTGGAAGTAAAGCCTGATCGTATTCCTTATTCTCAGAACAATATCCGTTATCGTCACTATGGCCGTTTTGTTCAGGATATGATCAAGATTGCTGTCGATTATCCGGAAGGAGAAGAAAGGAATCAACTGCTGAAACTGATAGCCAATCATATGAAAAAAGATTATCAGAACTGGAATAAGGATGGGGTGGAAGATCAGAAGATTCTGGATGATTTGTGTGAACTGTCGGGAGGAAAGATTAAGCTGTCGGCCGAAGATTTCCGTCTGGTAGAACAGCGCACATTTGCTCCGCGCTGTCGACAGGCAAATAACAATAATCAGCAAAAAAGAAAATATTAATCTTAAATAACCGGTACTATGGCATCATTTGTAATCGAAGGCGGGTATAAACTGCATGGTGAGATTGTTCCGCAAGGTGCAAAGAATGAAGTCTTGCAAGTGGTTTGTGCTACATTATTGACTGACGAAGAAGTGACAATCAGTAATATCCCGAATATATTGGATGTGAACAACCTGATTCAGTTACTTCGCGATATGGGTGTAAAAGTGTCTAAAAAAAGTGTAGATACTTATTCTTTTCAGGCAGATGATGTGAATCTTTCCTACCTTGAAAGCGAAGAGTTCCTTACTCGTTGCTCACGTTTGCGTGGCTCGGTCATGCTTGTCGGACCTTTGGTGGCACGTTTCGGACGGGCGATGATTGCTAAACCGGGTGGGGATAAGATTGGTCGTCGCCGACTGGATACGCATTTCCTGGGTATTCAGAAATTGGGAGCATCATTCAATTATGATGCGGCAAAGGGAGTCTTTACGATTACTTCCAGTCAGTTGAAAGGTACATATATGCTGCTTGATGAAGCTTCGGTAACAGGTACTGCAAATATCGTAATGGCAGCTGTGTTGGCTGAAGGAAAAACGACTATTTATAATGCAGCATGCGAACCTTACTTGCAACAATTGTGTAAGATGTTGAATCGCATGGGAGCCAAGATATCGGGTATTGCATCCAATCTGTTGACTATCGAAGGAGTGAAAAGCCTTAAAGGTTGTACACACCATGTATTGCCGGATATGATTGAAGTAGGAAGCTTTATCGGTATGGCGGCCATGACATCCAGCGAGGTTACGATTAAGAACGTATCGTACGAGAACCTGGGTATTATTCCGGATAGTTTCCGCCGTTTAGGAATTCGTCTGGAACAACGAGGTGATGATATTTTTATTCCTCAGCAGGATCATTATGAGATTGAATCATTTATTGATGGTTCGATCATGACAATAGCTGATGCTCCGTGGCCGGGACTGACTCCTGACTTGCTGAGTGTAATGCTTGTGGTCGCTACTCAGGCAAAGGGTAGTGTTTTGATACATCAGAAAATGTTTGAAAGTCGTTTGTTCTTTGTCGATAAACTGATTGATATGGGAGCACAGATTATTCTTTGTGATCCTCATCGTGCTGTTGTTATCGGTCATGATCATAATTTCCGTTTGCGTGGAGGTAATATGACTTCTCCTGATATACGTGCCGGAATAGCTTTGCTGATAGCAGCTTTGAGCGCAGAAGGCATCAGCCGTATTCATAACATTGAACAGATAGACCGGGGATATCAGAATATCGAGCAGCGTCTGACTGCTTTGGGTGCTCGTATTACCCGTATAGAGTAAGTGTATGATTAGAAAAGAAGAAGTATATAAGATAGGAATAATTAATAAGCCTCACGGGATAAAGGGAGAGGTTTCTTTTACCTTTACCGATGATATTTTCGACCGTGTGGATTGTGATTATCTGGTTTTGTTGTTGGATGGAATATTGGTACCGTTCTTTATTGAAGAGTATCGTTTCCGTTCCGACGATGTAGCCTTAATAAAGTTCGAGGGAATTGATACTGCTGAACGCGCACGTATGCTGACGAATGTGGAGGTATATTTCCCGAAGAAATATATGGACGATCAGGAAGAGATTACTTCGTGGAATTTCTTTACAGGATTCCGTGTTGAGGATATACATCATGGTAATTTGGGAGAAATTGTTGCTGTTGACGATTCTACGATGAATGTTTTGTTTGTGATAGAGAAGGATGGTGAGGAATTGTTACTTCCTGCTCACGAAGAATTTATCGTCGATTTGGATAAAGAACAAAGAATCCTGAAAGTTGACATTCCGGAAGGGTTATTAGAATAAGAAAAGGACAATGAGAAAGACAAGAAGAGGCCGTAAAGCTTTTTGGCATAATATCAAGTTTAAATATAAACTGACGATTATCAATGAAAATACCTTGGAGGAGGTAGTAGGCATTCATGTGTCTAAGCTGAATGGTCTGTCTGTCTTGTTGTCGGCTTGTACGGTTATTTTCTTGATAGCCGCTGCTATTATCGCATTTACCCCGTTACGAAATTACCTTCCGGGATATATGAACAGTGAGGTTCGTTCTCAGATTGTGACTAATGCATTGCGGGCAGATTCATTACAGGCTGCACTTGAACGTCAGAGCCGGTATGTCATGAATATACAGGATATATTGAGCGGGCAGGTAAAGGCCGATACGGTTCAGTCCATTGATTCGCTGACTAATCTTCGTGCAGAGAAACTGATGGAACGTTCGAAAGAAGAAGATGAGTTTCGCAAGCAATATGAAGAGAAGGAAAGATATAATCTGACTGCCGTTACAGATGTGCGTGATGCTGCTGGACTGATATTTTATCGTCCTTTACGTGGAGTTATGTCAGCTGGTTTCAATCCGGAAAAGCGCCACTTTGGTATCGATCTTACTGCGAGCCCCAATGAAAGTATTCTTGCTGCTTTAGACGGTACTGTTATTATGGCTGCTTATACAGCAGAATGGGGTTATGTCATTCAGATACAGCATCCGCAAAACTTCGTTTCTGTGTATAAACACTGCGGTTCTCTGATGAAGCATGAAGGTGAGAAAGTAAAAGGCGGGGAAGTAATTGCGCTGGTCGGAAAGTCGGCTGAAGATGGTGACCAGCCTCATTTACATTTTGAATTATGGCATAAAGGAAATCCGACTAATCCTGAAAAATACGTTGTATTTTGATATATGAAAAAACAAATCGCAATATTAGGTTCTACGGGCTCTATCGGGACACAGGCATTACAAGTCATAGAAGAGCATCCCGATTTATATGAAGCTTATGCATTGACTGCTAATAATAAAGTGGATTTACTGATTGAGCAGGCACGGAAGTTTCATCCTGAAGCTGTCGTGATAGCCAATGAAGATAAATATTTGCAACTTAAGGAGGCTTTATCTGATCTGCCTATAAAGGTTTATGCTGGTTCGGAAGCCATTTGTCAGGTTGTTGAGTCGCAGCCCATCGACATTGTACTGACTGCAATGATGGGATATGCCGGATTACGCCCGACTATGAGTGCTATTCGTGCAGGTAAGATTATAGCGCTTGCCAATAAAGAAACGATGGTTGTTGCCGGTGAGCTGATAAATGCTTTGGCCAATGAATATCATACGCCTATCTTGCCTGTCGATTCAGAACATTCAGCTATCTTCCAGTGTTTGGAAATGAATAATCCTTTGGAAAAGGTGATTCTTACAGCATCGGGTGGCCCTTTCCGTACGTTTACAATGGATCAGTTGCAATATGTTACGAAGGAGCAAGCGTTGAAGCATCCCAATTGGAGTATGGGAGCTAAGATAACAATTGATTCGGCTTCAATGATGAATAAAGGTTTCGAAGTAATCGAAGCTAAATGGTTGTTTGGTGTGCGTCCAGATCAAATAGAAGTGGTAGTTCACCCCCAATCGGTCATTCATTCGATGGTGGAATTTGAAGACGGTGCCGTGAAAGCACAGTTGGGAGTACCCGATATGCGTTTGCCTATCCAGTACGCCTTTTCATATCCTCAACGTGTCCGTTCTTCTTTCGACCGTCTGGATTTCTTGAAATGTAACAGCCTGACTTTCGAGGCTCCTGATACAAAACGCTTCCGGAATCTGGCTTTGGCTTATGAAGCTTTACATCAGGGGGGTAACATGCCGTGTATAGTCAATGCGGCTAATGAAGTCGTTGTAGCGTCTTTCCTGAAAGATCAGATTTCTTTTCTTGGAATGAGTGATGTAATAGAAAAGGCAATGCAACGTGTACCTTTCATTGCAACCCCTACTTATGAAGATTATGTTTCGACCGACGCGGAGACACGTCGTATTGCGGCTGAAATGGTTATAAATGGAATGAAGTAACAGAGTGTATTAATATAAATAAAATAGAAAACAAACTTTAGATGGAAACATTTTTAATTCGTGCTCTTCAACTTATTCTCAGCTTGTCACTGCTGGTGATTATTCATGAAGGAGGACACTTTTTCTTTGCACGCCTTTTCAAGATACGAGTAGAGAAGTTTTATATTTTTTTCGATCCCTGGTTCTCACTGTTTAAGTTTAAACCGAAAAACAGTGATACGGAATATGGAGTGGGCTGGTTACCATTGGGTGGATATTGCAAAATATCGGGTATGATTGATGAGTCAATGGATACCGAACAAATGAAACAGCCAGCACAACCGTGGGAGTTTCGTTCCAAGCCGGCATGGCAACGATTGTTGGTTATGGTAGGAGGAGTATTAATGAACTTTTTGTTGGCGCTGTTTATCTATTCGATGATTCTTTATACATGGGGAGATTCTTACGTAGCTCTGAAGGATATGACCTATGGTATGAAATTCAATGAAACAGCTCAGCAAATAGGATTTCGGGATGGAGATATTCTGAAGAGTGCAGACGGAAAAGAGTTGGTGCGTTTCGATATGGACATGCTTCGTAACATAGTAGAAGCACGTGAGGTAACAGTACTTCGAAATGGAGAGGAAAAGAAAATTCTGATGCCGGAATTGAGCTTACTTGATGTAGCGAAAGAGGATCCGATGTTTGTTGCTACTTTCCGACCGAATGTAATTGATTCTGTATTGCCAGGTGGAGGATTTGCTAAGGTCGGTATTCAGAAAGGTGACTCACTGATTGCTTTCAACGGTACGCCGTTGAATTCCTGGAATGAATTTCTGGATGAAATGAGTAAGCTTCGCGCCAAGGCTGAATTGGAGAAGAAAACATCGGCCCAGTTCTCATTGGTATATTCTCGTCAGGGAGTAAGAGATACAGTTACGGTTCAGACGAATGAACAGTTTATGGTTGATGCTATTGGAGGCTTGGTAAATTACAAGGAAACCAATTTAAGCTATGGATTCTTTGAATCGTTCCCTGCTGGAGTAACTTTGGGAATAAATACGTTGAAAGGGTATGTAAATGACATGAAATACGTATTTACCAAGGAAGGTGCCAAGAGTGTTGGTGGTTTTGGAACGATTGGAAGTATTTTCCCGAAGGTCTGGGACTGGCAGCGTTTTTGGGAAATGACGGCATTCCTTTCCATTATCTTGGCCTTTATGAACATATTGCCGATTCCGGCTCTCGATGGTGGTCATGTATTATTCTTGTTATACGAGATTATAGCCCGTCGTAAGCCGAGTGACAAGTTCCTGGAGTATGCTCAGATGGTGGGAATGTTCCTTCTTTTTGCTTTGTTGATTTGGGCGAACTTCAATGATGTTCTAAGATTTTTATTCTAATTTATCAATAAGTAAAGGCACTGATTATTCTGTCCTTCGTTGAAGAGCGGGTATAGTCAGTGCCTTTCTATATTAAAGAGCTATGAAAAAATCAATTCTTACTGTTTTGTTTTTAGGGGGAATGTGCTTGTTTGCAATGGCACAGCCTGCGCAGGATAGATTACCTGAGTATCTTCAGGCTGAGAAATTTACTCAGAGTAAGTTGAATACGATGCTTTTTTCTACAACGGTTGATCCGCATTGGTTTCAGAAAGGTAATAATTTCTGGTTCGAATATAAAACCAGTGAAGGAACATTTTGGTATGTAGTTGATCCGGCGGCTAAAACAAAAAAACTGTTGTTCGATCGTGACGAACTGGCTTCTCAGTTGACTGAGATTGTACACGATCCGTTCGAAGCCCGTCATTTACCTATTCGTAATCTGAAGGCGAAGGAAGACGGACGGACATTTACGTTTGAGGTGGAGTCTTCTCAAGAGGCTAAACCGAAGAAAGGAGAGAAGAAAAAAGCAGAAAAGGTTGTCTTTTATTTTTCATATGACTATCCGACACGTAAACTTACTCAGCTGACTGAAGATGCTAAAGAACCGAAAAAACTAGAGTGGGCTTCTGTTTCTCCCGACAGGAAAACAGTCGTTTATGCGAAAGACTGTAATTTGTATCGGATGAGTATGGAAGATTATCGGAAAGCTCAGAAGAATGAAAAAGATAGTACGATAGTCGAAATGCAATTGACGAAGGAGGGTACCGAACATTTTGGCTACGGCATTCCGTATAGTACTCTGAATACAGATACGCTGTGCAATGGAAAGCGTCGCAGGGTATGGGGATACTGGTCACCCGACTCGAAATATTTTGTGACTATTGTGTCTGATGATCGTAAGGTAAAAGATCTTTGGGTTATCAATTCGGTTGCTCAGCCTCGTCCTACACTTGAAACTTACCGTTACCAGATGCCGGGAGAAATGGAGGCTCCCGAGGAACATTTGTATTTGTTCGATATGGTAAACAATACACGTAAGGAAATTAAAGTGGCTGCCTGGAAGAACCAGAGTTTAGGATTGGAGTCATGTCCTTACGAGCAGAAACAACGTGATGCGGAGTTCATTTCTCCTGTATGGCAAGGTGATAATACTCGTTTCTTCCTGACTCGAAGCAGTCGTGACTTACATCGTATTGATGTCTGTACCTATACTATTGGACAAGATTCTATCGTTCCTGTTGTAAAAGAACGCATGAATACATATCAGGAAACTCGTCCGATCTACGTGTTTGGTGGAGGTAAAGAATTTATCCAATGGAGTGAACGTGACGGCTGGGCACACCTTTATTTATATGACGACCGCGGTAATCTGAAGAACCGTATAACCAAAGGTTCATGGCATGTTGAACGTGTCGTAAAGGTAGATGAGTCTACTCGCACAATTTATTTTATCGCCAATGGCCGTGAGGAAGGAGAGAATCCTTATTATGAACATTTGTATAAGGTGAACGCCGATGGCAGTGGATTGAAGTTGTTGACAAAAGGTAATTTCTTTCATCAGGTAGAAGTTGATGATGAGGCCCGTTTCATTGTCGATAATTATTCACGGGTAAATACCATCCCGTGTGCAGACTTGATTGACCGCAATGGGAATAAGGTTATGACCATTCAGGAAAGTGATTTCTCACAGTTGAAAGCTGCCGGTTATCAGTTCCCGGAACTCTTTACCGTAAAGGCTGCCGATGGAGTGACAGACCTGTATGGAGTGATGTATAAACCTTATAATTTCGATTCAACGAAGGTTTATCCTATCATCGATTATGTATATCCCGGTCCTCAGGTAGAAGCTGTTTATTATCCGTTTACTCGTATGAGTGTACGTACCGACCGTTTGGCGCAGGCTGGTTTCATTGTTATTTCCGTAGGACAGCGAGGCGGTCATCCCAGTCGTTCGAAATGGTATCACAACTACGGATATGGAAATATGCGCGATTATCCACTTGCCGATCATAAAGCTGCCGTGGAGCAATTGGCAGCGCGCTATAAGTTTATCGATATAGACAAGGTTGGTATTCATGGACATTCGGGTGGAGGATTTATGTCGACAGCAGCTATCTGCCAGTATCCCGATTTCTATAAGGCTGCCGTATCGTGTGCTGGAAATCACGATAACCGGATCTATAACCGCTGGTGGAGTGAAACGCATCATGGTGTGAAAGAAGAAGTTTCGGAGAAAGGCGATACAACTTTTGCTTATAAGATTGCAACGAATCCTGAAATCGTGAAACAATTGAAAGGGCATTTGATGCTGGTACATGGAGATATAGACAATAATGTGCATCCGGCCAATACCATCCGTGTAGTTGATGCCTTGATCCGTGCCAACAAGCGCTTTGAAATGTTGATATTACCGGGACAGCGTCACGGGTTTGGAGATATGAATGAGTATTTCTACTGGCGTCTGGTTGATTTCTTTTCAGAACATTTAAAAGGGAAATGTGAAACATCAGTCGATATTCCACAGCGATAGGTTGTAATTCAAGTAAGCAGTACAAATATGAATGTCAAGATAGAAGAAAGTTGGCGCTGGCGTTTGCAGGAAGAGTTCGATAAGCCTTACTTCAAGCAGCTGACAGATTTTGTACGTTATGAGTATGCGCATGAACATGTTTTGCCTCAAGGTTCACAAATCTTTCATATTTTCAACGCATGTCCGTTTGAGAAGGTCAAGGTGGTTATCTTGGGGCAGGACCCTTATCCCACTCCGGGACAGTATTATGGCGTTTGTTTTTCTGTACCCGAAGGTACGGCCATTCCGGCATCGTTGATGAATATCTTCAAGGAGATTCATCAAGATTTAGGTAAGCCTATTCCTTCATCCGGTAATTTAGACAGGTGGGTGGAGCAGGGAGTCTTTTCGATGAATTCCGTACTTACGGTCAGAGCTTATCAGACGGGTTCTCACCGTAACAGAGGATGGGAAACATTTACCGATGCTGTCATCAAGAAATTGAGCGACGAGCGCGAGAACCTGGTCTTTATGCTGTGGGGAAGTTATGCAAAGGCAAAAGCTTCCCTTATCGATGCAACCAAGCATTGTATTCTGACAACGGTCCATCCTTCTCCGAGGTCTGCCGATTATGGTTTCTTTGGTTGCAAGCACTTTAGTAAAGCAAATGAATACTTGCGGAGTAAAGGTTTAAAAGAAATAGACTGGTGAGGAAAGCCGGTTACTTATAAACGAAGAGTATGGCAGCATTAAAATGACGATTTCCCCCAATAAACGATTGTAACTACAAGATTAAAAAGAGTCGTATCAAGCTCATTTGAGTAATGAAGTGCCCCCAAAAAGATGAACGGGTTAAATATTATCCGTTTAGAGAAAGAGTTCGGTATTGCACCGGGCTCTTTCCTTTTGTGTCTAAGAATGTTTTTGATTAAAGGTTTGTTCTTCCTGAATTGAAATTTTGACGGCCTTTAATCGTATGTATATCACGAATCTTATTTTTCTTTCACTACCCAATGCGGATCATGTGCAATAATTACCCGTGGGTTGTAATGCATTTCTTCCTTGTCAGGGATTCGGATATAATACACTTGCTTCCCGTGTACCGGAAGCGAATTACTGCGAATCCATGGATTCATGTTTCGTAAGAGAGCATATGTAATACCTCTTCCCTTAGCAAAACGGGGAAGATCCTCAATACTCTCTTCTACCTTTATTTCATGATAAGGAATAACCGGATATAAGTCGCATGCACGCAGACGGAAACCGAATTTCTGTGGATTGGCAAACATGATCTTAGCTGCTAAGATACGATAAACATAACGCGCCGTTTCTTCTACAAGCTGGAGGTCGAGAGCATTCTCTTCATACTGACGTTCCAGTTCGCGGGAAATACGCCCTTGACCAGCATTATATGATGCAGCTACACTGGTCCAGTTTCCGAAGCGGGCATAAGCCTGTTTAAGATATTTGCAGGCAGCTTGTGTCGCTTTCTCTACATGATACCGTTCGTCTATACTGTGTCCTACTTCCAGACCGAAGTCACGCGCTGTACCCGGCATTAGTTGCCAGAGTCCGGCAGCTCCGGCTCCCGAACGTGCCAGCGGGTTATTATTACTTTCTATCGACATCAGGTATTTGAAATCGTCGGGAATTCCGTTCTCACGCAGAATGGATTCCACTATCGGAAAATACCGGTTAGCCCGCTTGATCATTTGTATGGAAGTACTATGCATATACGTGAAAGCCAGTAATTCACGATCGATGCGTTCACGCCGGTCAAATCGGGTCAGGTCAATATTTTCCCCGCAGAAAGTTATGCTTTTGGGAATATCCTGACAACTATAAGTTAAGGCTGTGGTTTCATTGTAATCTTGAGCTGTTGCTGGCAGAACTCTCATCGGCAATAAAATGGCCAATAAAAACAAAGTGTTCCACCAGCGAGTTGAAATATAGGTTGGTATAGGTTGTTTCATTATATCGTATCTTTTTATAATGCCTTTGGATAGTGGCATATTATTCCTCCAGCGTAAAGCTTTTCAGAATAGCTTCGGGAGTATTGTCTTTCTTGTCTGTATAGGTGATGGACACGTAAAAACCGCTGCTTCCATCTTTTGTCAGCAGATAAGAATATACGCATTGTTCGGTTTCACAGTTCCCTTTCAGTTGCGCACCATAAAACTGAGGAAGTTCGAAAGTGGTAACAGGCGTTTGATTAGTCACTTCATCGTCAGTCGCAATGTTTTTCAACTCTTGTGAAAGTTCCGAAGGCTGAATACCTTCTCCTTCCAAAAGCTGTACCGTAATGTAATAGGTTGGCGTACTGATAATGTATCCTTCTTCTGAATCATCTTCGACATTAAAGCCTGCGGGAGCTTTAAAACTAACCCCGTAGGCTTTCCATGTAGTTGATTTTAATGTTTGTGCATTCATGCTGAATGCTGAAAAAGCCAGAACAGCCATCGCTGCAAAGATCTTTCTTTTCATACTTTTCTTTCCAATACTACTTTTTTAGCATAAACTTCTTCCTCTTTATTAACCATTACCAGTACATCTCCCGTTGGTAAATAAGGAGAGGTGACAGCTGATAATGTTTCATTCTTCAGCATAGCTGATACTCCGGCTGATTCTAACAAACCTTTTATTAATTCTGCTTCCCAGAGGCTGCCTCTGAAAACTTCTACCAGTGATCCGTACGTTTTAGTTTCCATAGCTCGTTGTTTTAGTGGTTAATAAAAAGGGTTGATACTCTCTGTATGTTTATCCAAAGATAAGAAAGTTTTCGTAATATCTTATATAAAAATAAAGAAAAGAATTGAAATCATGGAAATAATGATATTTTTGCAGATAATCATTGTATTGAGTAACAAATAGTCGTATGAATATAAATGAAGTTTTACACGATGTCCGTCAGGCTTCCCGCCGGCTGGCATTGTTGGACGAAGAACAGATAAACAAGGTGTTGCTTGCAGTTGCAGATGCAGCCGTGAAGCATAGTAGAGAAATACTGGAAGCCAATCGGGAGGACCTTCAGCGGATGGATCCTGCAAACCCGAAGTACGACAGGCTGAAACTGACGGAAGAACGTTTGGAAGGAATTGCATCCGATATGCGGAATGTGGCAGCTCTGCCTTCCCCGCTCGGCAGAATCTTGGAGGAAACCGTTCGTCCGAACGGGTTGCATCTGAAGAAAGTAAGTGTTCCTTTCGGGGTTATCGGCATTATTTATGAAGCACGTCCCAATGTCAGTTTCGATGTCTTTTCGCTTTGCCTGAAAAGTGGAAATGCATGTGTGTTGAAAGGTGGAAGTGATGCCGACTGTTCGAACCGGGCAATAGTAAAAGTGATACACGAAGTCTTGGCACAACTGGGAATAGATACACATGTAGTAGAGTTACTGCCTGCAAGTCGTGAGGCAACAGCCGAATTACTTCACGCCGAAGGACTGGTCGATCTGATTATTCCGCGTGGCAGCAGCAATCTGATTAACTATGTACGTCGGGAAGCCACCATTCCGGTTATAGAAACAGGAGCTGGTGTTTGTCATACTTATTTCGATGCCTCGGGCGATGTTGTAAAGGGAGCAGCTATTGTCAACAATGCAAAGACCCGTCGTGTCAGCGTATGCAATGCACTCGACTGCCTGTTGGTTCATGCATCCCGACTGGCAGATTTACCAGCTTTATGTGCTCCTCTTCAGGATAGTAAAGTTACGATTTATGCCGATGAGGCTGCTTATAAAGCCTTGGATGGTCATTATCCGTCAGAATTGCTTTGTCATGCTACAGCCGACAGTTACGGGACAGAGTTTCTCGATTATAAAATGGCAGTGCGGACGGTAGCCGATATAGATGAAGCCGTGTCGCATATTTATACATACGGTTCGAAACATAGCGAATGTATTGTTGCCGAAGATAAAAAGGCTGCCGGTTATTTCTCTGCTATGGTCGATGCGGCTTGTGTATATATCAATGCACCTACCTCATTTACAGACGGTGCACAGTTTGGACTGGGAGCAGAAATAGGTATCAGTACCCAGAAATTACATGCACGCGGACCGATGGGATTGCGAGAAATAACTACTTATAAGTGGCTGATTGAAGGCAACGGACAAATCCGTAAATAGAATATTTTTGCAAGAATTCGAAATGATATACTATTATATTGTATTTTTATAGTATATTTGCCGTACTAATATTAATTTATATACAATAGATCGTATGAAAACCTATACCAATGTATTCGATCTGGGTGATTTGAAGACCGCCCTTGCAGAAGCTTTCGAAATAAAGAAGGACCGTTATAAATATGAATCGCTGGGCAAGCATCGCACTTGTTTGCTGATTTTCTTTAACAACAGCTTGCGTACCCGTCTTAGTACGCAGAAAGCGGCACGTAACTTAGGCATGGATGTGATTGTCCTCGATGTAAATCAGGGAGCTTGGAAGCTGGAAACAGAACGTGGAGTCGTGATGGATGGTGACAAGAGTGAACATCTGCTTGAAGCTATTCCTGTAATGGCTTCTTATTGCGACATCATCGGTGTACGTTCGTTTGCCCGTTTCGAAAGTCGTGAAGATGATTATACTGAAAAGATCTTGAATCAGTTCATTCAGTACTCCGGCAAACCGGTGTTTTCGATGGAAGCAGCAACCGGACATCCGTTGCAGGCATTTGCCGACTTGATTACCATTGAAGAGTACAAAAAGAAAGAACGTCCGAAAGTTGTGTTGACATGGGCTCCTCACCCTCGTGCACTGCCACAGGCTGTTCCTAACTCATTTGCTGATTTTATGAATGAGGCGGATGTAGATTTTGTGATTACTCATCCTAAAGGTTATGAACTTGATCCGAAATTTGTGCGTGGGGCACATGTAGAATACGATCAGATGAAAGCTTTCGAAGGGGCAGATTTTATTTATGCCAAGAACTGGGCTTGTCCGGGAGTGACAAATCCTGCCGATTACGGTAAGATTCTGAGTAAGGATATGAGTTGGACGGTGGATACTGCTCACATGGCTGTAACAAACAATGCTTACTTTATGCACTGCCTGCCGGTTCGTCGTAACATGATTGTGACAGATGATGTGATAGAAGCACCTACTTCGCTGGTTATTCCAGAAGCTGCTAACCGCGAAATTTCGGCTACAGTTGTATTGAAACGTATGCTTCAGTCGTTGAAGTAAGTCGGTATTATGATAAAAAGACATGCGGACATTTGCGTGGAAAGTTCAGATATTTCCCGTAAATGTCCGCATGTGTATTTTTTTAGAGTTCGATGTCTTTACCAGATTCCTTCCAGTTTTCGAATCCTTTATCCAGGTTGTAAACCTTAAACCCTTTTTTAGTCAAGATACGTGCTGCATTACGACTTCTTCTTCCGCTCTTGCAGTACACAGCCACCGGGCGTTCCTTGTCGAGCAGTTCATCTGCTTCTGCTGCAAATTTTTCGTCCAGAACATTGATGTTCAGGCTACCCGGAATATGTCCCTGACTATATTCGGCTACAGTACGTACGTCCACCCGCTGAATATTTTCGTCCTGAATCAGTTTTTCGAAGTCATCGGATGACAGGTTCTTGAATTTATCTTGTGATTTGGCGCTGCATGCGAATAACCCGAACAGGCAGGCGCATACAAAAAACATAAAGTAAATGCTCTTAATCATAGTGTTTACTGTTTATTGGTAATCAAATTCCCGATAGGTTTCTTGCTCCTTGTAAGTATTGAGGCTAAAGCGGATTTTATCGCCTTTTCTCAACAATTGCAAATAATTCTTGAGCGGGACCGACAAGTATACTTGTTTGGTAAACGCTTCATAATCGTTTCTCCGGTCGTGGTACAGGCGCAGGTTCAGTGTCTGCGTACCGTCTTCGTTGGGAGTAAAGCCTTCATCAATGAAATGATATGCATGAGTCTGGTCCTTATACTGTACCAGCAGTATCATATTCACATAGTTGCCCGACAGCCAGATACTTTGTATATCTACCGGATCGGTTTTGATGTTTCCTTTGAAAGCGGCTTCAGCAACCGGATCCATCGATAAAACAAGCTGACATGAATACAGTTGGGCGGCGGTTCCTTTTCCTTCTTCCTGTACGATAGGCTCATAAATAGATACAGTACGATAGAGTGTATCGGCTACCAGTCCTCCCAGACCGTCACGCTGAAGCACAGGATATACGGTTCCGTTATCTGCAACCAGTTGTGAGATGGTTCCGTCCGAATCGGTCTGCGCACCGATAAATTCGGTTATCACACTGGGGTATACATAGTCTTCTTCCTTGCATCCTTCCCAAAGAAGCATGCAAAGAAGAAGAACCATTGCTATCGCTTGTTTCATACGTTCAGAGCTTTCTGGTGGTTGAATGCCGGATTGGCATACATTGTCAGCATACAACGGCGCAGGAAGGCTTCGTCCTTGTTGGGCAACTGAATCATATCCAGTTTCTTCTGCAAGTAATTTTCGAAGCGCACCTTATCGTCATTTGTATAATGACTGGCAAAAGTTTGTCCGCCTTCCAGCAGATCGCATGCCACATAATTTCCCGGATAGATACGGTAATTGCGGTGGATATGCACATCAATCAGTTCGGATATCTTGGAGAACACTTCCGTTTTAGGGAGTCCTCGCAAGGCTTCCAGTTCTTCGTTGATGCAGGAAGCTGTCTGGAAATGTACTCTTCCCTTGTAACCGAATATACCTGTCTGCATATTGTTCAGGTCGTCTTCCTGACTTTTCTTGAACCCTTCGATATCACGCTTCTGCTGCATCTCCTGCGCTTTCAGATAATCACACGGATCATATTCATACGATAAGGCAGTAGGAACGATATTCAGTTCTTTCAACCGGTCGATAATATCACCTTCGCCCGCCATGGCAAGCATTTTCAATACGCTGTCCTGTGTCCGGTCGTTCGAGTCTTTGGCTCTTCCTTCCCGTTGGGCAATCCATACGTTTTCCTTTTTTTGCGTAATCGCAAAATGAATGTAACGCGACATGCGAGCCGATGATTCCAGCATCTGACGCATCGAAAGGGCACGCTGTACGATAAATGCCTTGTTTATACGTACCAGTTTCTTGATCCATGGGAAGATCAGCAGATTATCGCCGATGGCAATTTCTACGGTTGTCGGAAAATGATTGTCTAAAAGTCCGACAGACAGAAATCCTGGGTCTAAAACAATGTCGCGGTGATTCGAAACGAAAGTATAATTCCGGCTCTTATCACTCAGCGAAGATGTGTCCATGTCGAAACCATCGCTGTACTTGTCGATGATATCGTGGAGCAGTTTGTGGAAAAATGTCTTCTGTACATCCAGATTCGTCTTACATTGATACAGCTTTGCAGCAAGCATTTCAACAGGTACCCCGGGAATGATATTTGTCAGCACTGCCTGAAATGAGGGATCGGCTAACAACTCCTTGAAGATCTGTGGAAGCTCTTCGGGAGAATAGGGACGGATTTCGTCAAACTCGGCAGGTATGTTCATGTTTTTCTGTTTTATAAGTCAATGTTCAAATATACGGAATTTCCGGTTATTTTTGAAATGAATCTTCGATAATATCTGTCATGACATTCTTGATGTCAATGCCGGCGGCACGAACCTGCTGCGGGATGAAGCTGGTAGCTGTCATGCCCGGAGTGGTATTGATTTCCAGCATGTTGATTTTTTCTCCTTCCGTGATGATGTAGTCCACGCGTACAATACCCTTGCATCCCAGTATGTCGTAGATAGCCGAAGTCAGTTTCTGTACACGGTCGGTCAGTTCCGGGCTAAGGCGTGCCGGAGTGATTTCAGTCACTTCGCCTTTATATTTTGCATTATAGTCGAAGAACTCATTTTTGCTGACAACTTCGGTAATGGGAAGGACAACCGATTTGTCTTTGGTCTTGTAGCAGCCGTTGGCAAGTTCAATACCATCCATGAAAGCCTCAATCATGACATCGTCCGATTCGGCAAAGGCCTCTTTCAGGGCAGGCTGTATCTGGTCGGCTGTCTTTACCTTTGTTACTCCGAAGCTGGAGCCACTGGCATTAGGCTTGATAAAGCAGGGAAGACCAATTTTCTCGATGACATCCTGATCGCTTATGCCGTGGCGCTTGTTTACCAGCAGCGATTCGGCTACACGTACACCGAAACCTTTCAGGTACTGGTTCAGTGTGAATTTGCTGAATGTCATGGCCGAAACCAGCACGTCGCAAGTAGAGTAGGGGATACCCAGCAGTTCGAAATAGCCTTGCAGAATACCATTTTCTCCCGGAGTGCCGTGGATGGTAATGTATGCAAAGTCGGGTTTCACCTTCTGTCCGTCGTGACTGAAGCTGAAATCGTTCTTGTCTATCGGTGCACGACTGCCGTCGGGCAACAAAGCCTCCCATTTTTTCTTGGTGAGCTCTACTATATATAAGGTGTACTTATCTTTGTCGATAAAAGAGTATATGCCTTCTGCGCTACGCATGGAGACATCATGTTCCGAAGAATCTCCTCCGGCAACAATAGCAATGATGCGTTTCATAATTTGTTTGTTATTCTTCTCTGTTACTTATATATGTTCTCCATTTGTCCAGCAGACGGGTCATGTCTTCGGGCAATTCGGATGTAAAGAACATCTCTTTGCCCGTACGCGGATGAACAAATCCCAGCGTTTTGGCGTGAAGTGCCTGACGGGGACAAATCTCGAAGCAGTTGTTTACAAATTGTTTGTACTTGCTGAAGTGAGTACCTTTCAGTATTTCGTGACCACCGTAACGCTCATCGTTGAACAATACGTGTCCGATGTGCTTCATGTGTACACGAATCTGATGGGTACGTCCGGTTTCCAGCACACACTTTACCAGTGTGACATAACCCAGACGCTCCAGTACCTGATAATGAGTCACAGCATGTTTACCCTGAGTAGGGTCGCTCATGACAGCCATCTGCATGCGGTCTTTGGGATTACGTCCGATGTTTCCGGTGATGGTACCTTCATCTTCATCGATGATGCCCCACACCAGTGCATTATATTCGCGCTTGGTGGTCTTGTTGTAGAACTGCAATCCCAGGCTGGTCTTTGCATCGGGAGTCTTGGCCACAACCAGCAATCCCGAAGTGTCCTTGTCGATACGGTGAACCAGTCCCACCTGCGGGTCGTTTGGATCGTAGGAAGGTACGTCACGCAGATGCCAGGCAATGGCATTCACCAGCGTGCCGTGATAATTTCCGCACCCCGGATGTACTACCAGTCCCGCAGGTTTGTTGATGACCATCAGGTCATCATCCTCGTAAACAATGTTCAGCGGAATATCCTCGGGAATAATATCATTGTCGTAGCGTGGACGGTCCATCATGACGGTCAGCACGTCGAGCGGCTTTACCTTGTAGCTGCTTTTTACCGGCTTGCCGTTTGCCATGACAAACCCCGCATCGGCAGCAGCCTGAATACGGTTGCGCGAAGCGTTGACGATGCGTTCGAACAGATACTTGTCGATGCGCACCGGTGTCTGTCCTTTATCTACTACTACACGGAAATGTTCGTATAATTCGGAGGAACGCTCTACCGGCTCTACATCATCCAGCGAGTCGTCCAGTTCGTTTATATAATCTTCTGCCATTCGTTGTCTTGAACTTGTTGAATCTTTTAGAACCACGAATCGTCTACAGTAGGAGCCTCTTCTCCCGCTGCATCCATTTCTATCTGCATATTAAGTGAGTCCATGCTCAGCGAATCACGTATTTGCGTGCTGCCGATACACAGCGTCAGCAGCGCTTCGCTCGGTACTTTGTCGCCTGCTTTCAGCGAACGTCCTCTGTACTTGATGCCGTATACCCAGTCTTGTTCTCCTGCTACCATTTCGGGTTCCGTCAGGCAGAATCCCATGGCTTTCAGCTTGGCGGCAGCCTGACGCATGGAGCTGTTGTCGATGACATCGGGAATTTTCACCTTAGGAACCTCGTTGGTATTGATGGTCAGGTAGATGGTTCTTCCCTTCTTTACCCGCATTCCTCCAGCCGGAGTCTGGTCGAGAACGATGCCCGCGGGCAGTTCCTTTACATAATTCGAATCTATTACTACGCCTTGCATGGATTGCTGATTCAGCAATATCTGCGCCTGGCTTAACTCCTTATTCTTAATGTTGGGCACTACATACGATTCTCCGTGATGAGTATAGATGTCAAGTCCCCACAACGTACCGTACACGATAACAACAATGGCTACCACCATACCGATGATGTTGAGCCAGAAAAAACGGTTATTCTTGAATGAAAAGAAATCTTTCAGTGTCACCATATTATTCAGCTATATAATTTTTGCAAAGATACAATTTTTTCTTTTCCGCTATGCTTTGTGAAAAGAAAAGCCGCAAAACGCTATCTCAGCATCTTGCGGCTCTCTTAAATCTTTCTGTCTAACGTTCTTATGCTTTAACGCCGTTGTATTCGTCTGATATAGTCAGTTTTTTACGACCTTTAGCACGACGTGCAGCCAATACTCGGCGACCGTTTGCAGTTGCCATTCTTTCGCGGAAACCGTGTTTGTTTCTTCTCTTTCTGTTAGAGGGTTGGTAAGTT